>WNFU01002606.1_pt1 | contig 33317 bp, 33 predicted proteins | sample 5400121 | NCBI WGS metagenome assembly WNFU01 (sample SAMN13153360, study PRJNA577476) | soil metagenome | isolation source: 100 cm soil or saprolite under grassland replicate 1 | place: USA:California | collected 2016-06-15
CGTTGGTTGGCTCGGCGTTGGTTGGCTCGGCGTTGGTTGGCTCGGCGTTGGTTGGCTCGGCGTTGGTTGGCCCGGACGCCGCAGGCCCGGACGCCGCAGGCCCGGACGCCGCAGGCCCGGACGCCGCAGGCCCGGACGCCGCAGGCCCGGACGCCGCAGGCCCGGGTGCCGGCTTGGAGGCGGCCGGCCCGGGCGTCGGCGATCCGGGTGCCGGCGGTCCGGACGCGACCGGCGGCTCGGGTGGCTCCGGCGCGGCCGGCACCGGCGCGGTCATCCCGGCGACTCCGTCCGGAGTGGACGGTCCAGCGTGGACGGTCCGGCGGCGGCGGCCGGCTGCCCGCGCAGGGTACGCGCGCGGTGTGCCGGCACGGGGACACCTCCGGGGACGCTCGGGTCGAGTTGATATCGAGGGTAGCTACGCGGGCGCCCACCTGCCGGCGGGGCCCGCCATCGCACGCGCCGCCCCGCCCTACACTCGCCGATCTTGCCGGTATCAACCCCAAACCGGGGCCATGGCCTGAATTGGGCCAGGATCGGCGGAAAGCGGGCCAGCGGCGCGGGCGGGGAACGGGAACGGTGCCCCGCGGCGTGGCTGGGCGGTTTCTGTCGGTGGCCGGTCCTACCGTCTGAGATATGGCCTCTCCTAGCGCGGGGGTGGGTGTCCCGCACGGCTCGGGCGCGGGTGTCCCGCCTAGCCCGGGCGCGGGTGTCCCGCCTAGCCCGGGCGCGGGTGTCCCGCCTAGCCCGGGCGCGGGTGTCCCGCCTAGCCCGGGCGCGGGTGTCCCGCCTAGCCCAGGGGCGGGTGTCCCGCCTAGCCCCGCGGTGGGTGTCCGGCACGGCTCGGGCGCCGGTGTTCGGGTAGCGCGCTGGGTGCAGCCGTCGTTCGACGAGTTGGGCGAGCCGCTGCGCGAGGTGACGTTCTGCGTCGTGGACCTGGAGACCACCGGTGGGGCACCGGACGCGAGCGACATCACTGAGATCGGTGCGGTAAAGGTGCGCGGCGGCGAGGTGGTGGGCGAGTTCCAGACGCTGCTCGACCCGGGCGGCCCGATCCCGGCGTTCATCGCGGTGCTGACCGGCATCACCGACGCCATGGTGGTCGGCGCGCCGCGTCTGGAGAACGCGCTGCCGGCGTTCCTGGAGTTCGCCCGCGGCACCGTGCTGGTCGCGCACAACGCTCCGTTCGACATCGGCTTCCTCAAGGCGGCCTGTGCCCGGCACGGCTACCCGTGGCCGGCCCCGCGGGTGCTGGATACCGCGCTGCTGGCCCGCCGGGTGCTGGTCCGGGACGAGGCGCCGAACTGCAGGCTGGCCACCCTTGCGCGGCTGTTCCGGTCCGGCACCGTCCCCTGCCACCGCGCGCTGGCCGACGCGCGGGCCACCGTGGACGTGCTGCACGGCCTGCTCGAGCGGGTCGGCGGGCTGGGCGTGCAGTCCTTCGACGAGCTGGTCACCTTCAGCGGGCAGGTGCGCCCCGAGCAGCGGCGCAAGCGGCACCTGGCCGAGCCGCTGCCGAACGCTCCGGGGGTGTACCTGTTCCGCGACGCGCAGGGCCGCCCGCTGTACGTCGGCAAGAGCCAGGACATCCGGTCCCGGGTCCGGTCGTACTTCACGGCGGGCGAGACCCGGTCCCGGATGGCCGAGATGGTGGGGCTGGCGACGCGGGTGGACGCGGTGGTGTGCGCGCACGACCTCGAGGCCCAGGTGCGCGAGCTGCGGCTGATCGCCGAGCACAAGCCGCGGTACAACCGGCGCTCCCGGTTCCCGGAGCGGGCGGTGTGGATCAAGCTCACGCACGAGCCGTTCCCGAGGCTGTCGCTGGTCCGGCACCCGCGCGGCTCCCCGGGTGCGGGCAGGCCGCGCGGCTCCCCGGGCACGGATGGCCCGCGCGGCTCCCCCGGGGCGCCCGGCTCCCCCGGTGCGGGTGGGGCGCCCGGCTCCCCCGGTGCGGGTGGGGCGCCCGGCTCCCCCGGTGCGGGTGGCCCGCGCGGCGATGCGTCGGCGTACCTGGGGCCGTTCGGGTCGCGCCGGCTGGCCGAGCAGGCGATCGCGGCGGTGTACGAGGCGGTGCCGCTGCGGCAGTGCGGCGGCCGCCTGCCGGTCACGCCGCGGGCGAACGCGTGTGCGCTCGCCGAGATGGGCCGCTGCGGCGCGCCCTGCACCGGTGCGGAGAGCGCGGCCGAGTACGCCGTGCACGCGGCGGCGTTCCGGGACGCGGTGGCCGGCGACGTGCGGGCGCTGGTGGAGCCGCTGCAGCACCGGATCGAGACGCTGTCGGCGCGGCAGCGGTATGAGGACGCGGGCGTGCTGCGGGACCGGCTGGCGGTGCTGGTGAGGGCCTGCGCGCGGATCCAGCGGCTGGCCGCGCTGGCCGCGATCCCCACCCTGGTGGCGGCCCGGCCGGCGTTCGCCGGGGGTTGGGAGCTGGCGGTGGTGCGGCGCGGCCGGCTGGTGGCCGCGGACACGGTGCCCCGGGACGTGCCGCCGCGGCCGCGGGTCGAGGCGCTGCTGGCCACCGCGGAGACGGTGCTGCCGGAGGTGCTGGCCGGCGGTGGCCCGCTGCCGGCCGCCAGCGCCGAGGAGACCGAGTGCATCCTGCGCTGGCTGGACAGCCCGGGCACCCGGCTGGTCGAGCTGGACGGGCAGTGGGCCTGCCCGGCGTACGGTGCCGGCCGGTGGCGCGGTTGGCTGGACCAGGTGGAGGCCGGCCGGCGGGACGGCACCGACCCGTTCGCGGACCGGCGGCGGCTGCGCGTCGAGCACCAGCCCGCCCGGCTGCCGGGATAGCCGGTACCGGCAAATCCGGTACCGGCCCCGGGACGCGCCGAGGGAAGATGGCGCGATGACCGACGGGGTGCTCGCGGCGCTGGTCGCCGAGGCGGACCCGGCCCGGCTCGGCCTGCTGCTGCACGGGTCCCGGGGCGCGGCACCGCACGGCCGGACTCCGACTACGACGTGATCTCGTCCTGACCGAGCCGGCGTACGCCCTGCGCACCGCCGCCGGTACCCGGCTGGAGCGGCGGGAGGACGGCCCCCCGCACCATCGACCTCCTGTACCAGAGCCTCGGCGGACTGACCGAGATCGCCGACCGCTCGGGCTGGTACACCTCGACGTACTTCCCATTCGCCCGCCTGGTGCTGGACAAGACCGGCGCGGTCGCCGAGCGGCTGGCGGCCATCCGGGCGGCGGCCAACCGGCGGGCCGCCGAACGGCTGATGGACCACTACGAGAGGTACTGCACGGCGTTCATCCGGTCCCTGAAGTGCTGGCGGCGCGGCGACGCGCTGGGCGCCCGGCCGGACGCGGCCGAGTCCGCGATCCACCTGGTCCGGGTGCTGTACGCGGTGCGTGGCCGCTGGGCGCCGTACCACAACTACCTGTCCCTGCTGCTGCCCGGACTGGAGGCCGACCTCGGCTGGCCGGCCGGCTCGATCGCCGGTGCGCTGGGCCGGCTCACCGCCGACCCGGACCCCGACTTCCAGCAGGAGCTGCAGCAGCGGGTGGCGGCGCTGCTGGCCGAGCACGGGCACCGCTACCCGTGGGCAGACGAACCGGCCCGCGTCCAGGCCTGGGATCTCAGCCTCTCGCCGGCGGGTTGAGCGCGCGCCGGGCCACGGACCGTACGGGCCCAGGCGTTCAGCCGCCGTCGGCGGGTTGAGCGCGGCCCGGGTCACGGAGCGTCCGACCCCGACAGGCGGCCAGCCTGGTGAGCACGGCCACCAGGGCCAACTGCAGGACGGCGGACCGGTCGGAGGATGGCTCCACACCGGTCAGCACGTCCCGGTACGCCAGCCCGCCAGCGCCCGCGGCGGTGCCCCCGGGAAGGCCGGTGCCCCCTGGAAGGCCGGTGCCGGCCGGAAGGTCGGTGCCATCACGGCGGCCGCACCGCAACGCCTGACACCCCCAGACGCCGACCCACGCATGATCATCGCCGCCACACCACGGCGCTGACCGCCAAACCCACGCGACGATCACCAGTCGGGGCGGCCCGGCAAACCCAGCGATCCGAAGAGGCCGAACCGCAGGAAACCGCCGAGCCCGCCGAGCCTCCCCGGGGCCCCCGGGGGGCGCGGCCCAACGAGGCACCGATCACGGCGGCCGCACCGCAACGCCTGACACCCCACCCGCCGGACCACGCATGATCATCGCCGCCGAACCACGGCGCTGACCGCCAAAACCACGCGACGATCACCAAGTCGGGGCGGCCCCGGCAAACCCAGCCGCCCGAAGAGGCCGAACCGCAGGAAACCGCCGAGGGTCTGAGGGCACGCGACCGCGCCGTGCCTGGTCGCGTGCGTTCACCGAGGCGATGAGCCGGCTGGTGTCCGGCGTCGCGGTGGTCACCGAGCAAACCACCTCGGCCCGACATACGGGAGATGCTGGTCGCGATGCTCGGACCGGCTGCCGGAATCGATCCGGGCCGCGGTGGCCGACGAGATCGTCGGCGTGGACCGCGCGGCCGAGCTGTACGCGCGGCGAGGGACACCGGACGCGCTGGGCGCCCGGCTGGACGCGGCCGAGTCCGCGATCCACCGTGGTCCGGGTGCTGAACGCGGTGCGCGACCGCTGGGGGCTGTACCACGACCACCTGTCCCTGCTGCTGCCCGGACTGGGGCCGACCTCGGCTGGCCGGCTCGATAGCCGGTGCGCTGGGCCAGCTCACCGCCGACCCGGACCCCCGGCTTCCAGCAGGAGCTGCAGAGGCAGGTGGCGGGCGCTGCTGGCCGAGCACGGGGACCCACTACCCGTGGCGGACGAACCGGCTCGCGTCCAGGCCTGGGACCTCAGCCTCTCGCCGCCGGGATGAGCGCGGGCGGGGCCACGGACCGTACCGGCCCAGGCGTTCAGCCGCCGGGATGAGCGCGGTCCGGATCACGGACCGTACGGGCCCAGGCGTTCAGCCGCCGGGATGAGCGCGGACCGGGCCACGGACCGTACCGGCCCAGGCGTTCAGCCGCCGGGATGAGCGCGGGCCGGATCACGGACCGTACGGCCCCGGCGGCGGCCCCGGCGGCGGGCTCGGGGGCGGGTACGCGGGCGGGCCGGCCGACGCCTCGCGCGGTGCCTTGCGGGCGGCCCTGGCCTGTTTGGCCAGCACCCGGTCGCGGCGCCATTGCCGGCGCAGCGCGAACAGCCCGACCGCGACCGCCAGCCCGATCACCATCCCGGTGTACTGCCCCCCGATGTAGCCGGGCGCGTCGTTGTGGATCCGCCCGGCGTTGGTGCCCGGCCGCGATTCCGACAGCGAGATCCCGACCGTGTACAGCTCTGGCACCAGCACCACCAGCGCCAGTACCCCGGCGGCGACCCGCACCCCCCGGTGCAGCCTGCGCACCAACGCCAGCCGCACCAGCACCGCCGCGACGAGCATCGACACGAACGCGAACCAGCCGCCGTACCGGAACCCGTGGAAGGTCGAGTGGTTCACGATCCGGGTCACGTGCGTGGTCCAGGAGTTCGCGAAGATGTAGTGCCCGACCACGAACGCGAGAACCACTCCGACCAGGGCGACCAACCCGACCAGGACCTTGCGCCCTGTCTGGCCGAGCCGCTCGCCGAACCCGGCGCCGCCGGCGTGCCCGGCCGTGCGGAGGTCGTCGCGGCCACCAGCCGGGGGCGGAGGCGGGTGTCCGGTGCCGTCTGCGGTCATGCCGCGATTCTGGCGGCACTAGCATGCGAGCAACAGTGCGACACCCTGCGCCGAGGAGCGAGCTGCCATGATCACCGCGATCGTCATGATCAGCACCGCTACGGACAAGATCCCCGAGGTGGCCGAGGCCATTGCCGAAATCGACGGCGTCAGCGAGGTGTACTCGGTGGCCGGCCACGTGGACCTCATCGCGGTGGTCCGGGTCCGCGAGTTCGACGACGTGGCCGAAGTGATCGCCGGCCGGCTCGACAAGGTACACGGAGTACTGGACACCGAGACGCACATCGCATTCCGCGCCTACTCCCGGCACGACCTCGAGGCCGCGTTCGCGATCGGCTTCGACGAGACCCAGTAGCTAGGTACGTAGGTACGCGTGTCGGCTTCGCCGTACACGCGTTGTGGTCGGGTCCAGAACTTGCGGGTGGGTCCTGAAACCTGCAGGTGGTTTCAGAACCTGCGGGTGGGGTTCTGAGAGGCCCTGCGCGTGTTCAGAACCCCGCGGGTGGGGTTCTGAGAGGCCCTGCGGGCGGGTCCAGAAACCTGCGGGCGGGTCCAGAAACCTGCGGGTGGGTTCAGAACCGGCTGTGGTTCGGTCGCGGGCCGGGTCGACTGGCCGCGGCTCGCGGGCCGGGCCTGGGGCGTGTTTCAGAAGTCCCGGTGGATGCGGGCGGTGATCCAGGCGGCGGTCCGGCAAGGCGGAGGAGGAGCCGATACCGTTGTTGTATCGGCGACGACGACGTCCTTGCGGGGTCCCCGCGGAAACGCGGAGCTTGCGGAGCGTTTGTCGGCGGCCCTGGCCAGCCCGGCCGCCAGCGCGTCCGGCAGCGCGCCGGCCAGCCCGTCGTGGGCCGCGATGCCGGCCGCCGCGTTCAACAGAACCGCGTCCCGCACCGGGCCCTTCTCGCCGGCCAGCACCGACCGGGCCACTGCCGCGTTGAACGCCGGGTCGGCGCCGCGCAGCGCCTCCGGAGCCGCCGCCGGCAGCCCCAGCGCGGACGGGTCCACCGTCGTCTCCTGCACGGTGCCGCCGCGCACCATCCACACCATGGAGGTGGTGGTCGTGGTCAGCTCGTCCAGCCCGTCGGCGCCGCGGAACACCAGCGCGGTGGTGCCCCGGTCGGCCAGTACCTGCGCCATCACCGGCGCCATCCGCTGGTCGGCGCAGCCCACCGCGGCGGCCGTGGGCTGGGCCGGGTTGGTCAGCGGGCCGAGGAAGTTGAACGGCGTGGGCACGCCCAGCTCGCGGCGGGGCACCGCGGCGTGCCGCATGCCGGGGTGGAACACGGGGGCGAAGCAGAACCCGATGCCGGCCTCGGCCACGCACCGCTCGACCCCGGGGCCGGCCAGGTCGATGACCACGCCGAGCGCCTCGAGCAGGTCCGCCGCGCCGCAGGACGAGGTCGCCGCCCGGTTGCCGTGCTTGACCACGGTCGCCCCTGCCCCGGCGGTGACGATGGCGGCCATCGTGGACAGGTTCACCGTGTGCGCCCGGTCCCCGCCGGTGCCCACGATGTCCACCGCGCGGCCGGACACCTCGACCCGCCCGGCGTTGGCCAGCATGGCGCGGACCAGGCCGGCCATCTCGGTCGCGGTCTCCCCCTTCGCCCGCAGCAGCACCGCGAACGCGGCCAACTGCGCCGCCGACGCCTCACCGGCCATGATCTCCGACATCGCCCAGGCGGTGTCCGCGTCGGACAGTTCGGCGCGGCGTACCAGCGCACCCAGCAGCACCGGCCAGCTCTGGCCGGGCCTGCCGGCGGCCTCGGCCGGCCCGGCGGTCACCGCGTCGCCCACCCCGCCACTCACCGTGCCACCTATCCCGCCACTCACCGCGTCGCCCACGCCGTCACCCACGCCGTCACCCACCGCGTCACCGGCTCGGTGCGGCGGCCGCCTGCCGCAGCAGTCCGGCCACCGTCTCGGCCGCGGCGATCGGGTCGATCGGGTACATGATCGTGCTGTCCACCTGCGACCAGGTGGCCAGCCAGCGGTCGTCCCGGCGGCGGATCAGCACGCACAGCAACGGCTGGTTGGCGCACTCCTGCCGGATGGTGCGCGCGACGCCGAGGCCGCCGGTGGGCTGCGCCTCGCCGTCCAGGATCACCAGGTCGATGCCGCCGGCGTCAACCTCCGCGACGACCTCCTCGCCGGTGACCGCCTCGATGTACTCCACCCGGCCGACGTCGCCGGCCGGGCGCGAACCGATCGCGGTGCGCACCTGGTCCCGCACCCCGGGGTGCTCACTGAACACGAGCACGGTGTGCGCGGCGTTGCTCATCGCGGACGGGCTCATCGAGGACGGCTCCCGGGATCGGCTGGCGGCGCAGCGGGCGGCGCCGGTCTGCGAATCCTAGCCGGACCGCGTCAGCCGGTTGGTGCGTGGTGCAGCGGTGTGACCAGCCGCCCCGCCGCCGCGCCCGAGGAGTGCACGAAGCAGTTCGGGCCCGGGTTGTAGGCGGACAGCCGCTCGCCGCAGGCGGCGCACCGGCGGTCGTTCGTCGAGTACTTCCGTACGGGCTTGCGTGTCGCCCCACCGGGGCGAGTGCCGGCAACCAACCCGTGACCTCCTACGTGACCCCCCTGCGAACGGATCTGAGCACGGTAGGCCGGACGGGTGAGAAAGGTCAACGATCAGGATCAGAAGATGTTCCGCCGAGCTCCGCACCGCGCCGCTCGGCCTGCTGCCGGGCCAACTCCTCCAGCCGGTCCAGCCGGCGGTCCTCGCGCTCGGCCTCCCGCTGCGAGGCGTGCATCCACTGCACCGCGACCGAGCCGAGCATGAGCAGGCCGACCAGGTCGCCGGAGGCCCACAGCAACCCGCCGCCGACCTTCTGCTCCGAGGCCGGGTCCGACCAGGCCAGGTGCAGCGCGGTGTAGTAGTCGCCGGCGATGAGCTGGCTGCCGTTCATGATCGACAGGCCCAGGATGGCGTGGAACGGCAGCGTCACGAACAGCAGCAGGAACCGCAACGGGTACGCCACCCGGCCGGGCAGCGGGTCCAACCCGATCAGCGGCCAGAAGAACAGGCAGCCGACCAGCACGAAGTGCACGTGCTCCAACTCGTGCAGCCAGGGGTGCCGCAGGCCGGCCTCGTACAGCGGGGAGAAGTACAGCGCGAACGGGGTGGCCACGAACAGCCCCCAGCCGACCAGCGGGAACGCCAGCACCCGGGCCACCCGGCTGTGCAGCACCGCGACCAGCGCCCGCCGCGGCCGCACCGGCAGGGTGCGCAGCGCCAGGGTGACCGGGGCGCCCAGCGCCAGGAACACCGGGGCCACCATCGCCAGGATCATGTGCTGCACCATGTGCACGCTGAACAACGTCTCGTCGTACGCGCCGAGCCCGGTCATGGTGGCCAGCGCGATGCTGCCCAGCCCGCCGGCCAGCCAGGACGCGGTGCGCCACGGGCTCCACGCGTCGCCGCGCAGCCGCAGCCGGCGGACCCCCCACAGGTACAGCCCGGCGGCCAGCACCAGCCCGGCGGCCAGCAGCGGGTCGACCGCGCTCGCGGTGAAGAACCGGCCCGGCGTGAACGGCGGCAGAGACCCGGGGTCGTCGCCGGCGGCCAGGATGAGGACGCCCACCCGACGAGGGTACGAGCGGAACTTCGACACGGTGTAGCACCCCGGCGCCGCGGCCGGTCACGCAGGCGTAATAATGACCGGCGTGAGAGCAGCCCACGAGAAGGCTCCCCAGGCTCCGCGTTTGCCCATCCAGCGCAAGCGCACCGCCAGCTGCGCGCTTGCGCGGGGGCCCCGGGACCGCCGCGGGGGGCCCGCATGACGGCGACCTCTGTGCACGCCCGTGGCTTCGAGCCGGGCAAGGTGCACTCGCTGACCCGGCCGAACATGGTCAGCGTCGGGACCATCGTGTGGCTGTCCAGCGAGCTGATGTTCTTCGCCGGGCTGTTCGCGATGTACTTCACGGTCCGGGCCGCGCACGGCGTCAACTGGCCGATGGAGCCCACCCGGCTGGACATCCCGTACGCGCTGCCGGTGACGATCGTCCTGGTCGCCTCGTCGTTCACCTGCCAGTTCGGGGTGTTCGCCGCCGAGCGCGGCGACGTGTACGGGCTGCGCAAGTGGTTCGCGTACACCTTCGTGCTGGGCCTGCTGTTCGTGCTCGGCCAGGCGAACGAGTACCGGATGCTGGTCGGGGAAGGGACCACCATCTCCTCCACCGGCTACGGCTCGGTCTTCTACCTCGCCACCGGCTTCCACGGCCTGCACGTGATCGGTGGCCTGTTCGCGTTCATCTTCCTGCTCATCCGCACCACGATGGGCCGGTTCACGCCGGCCCAGGCGACCGCCTCGATCGTCGTGTCGTACTACTGGCACTTCGTGGACGTGGTGTGGATCGGCCTGTTCACCGTGATCTACCTCATCCAGTAGTTGCCGTGTCCGCGACAACCGCCAAGGTGTGTACATGACTGAGCCGACCACCTCCCGGTCAGCGGAGAAGGATGCCTCCGGCCGCCGCTGGGCCGGCCGCCTGGCCCGGCTCCGCCGCCGGGCGTCGGGGACCGCGGTGCTGGGCCTGGCGCTGGGCGTCGTCGGGATCGGTTACGCCGCGCTGGCGCCGAGCAGCGACGCCGGCGAACCGTCCGCGGACGTGGTGCGCGGCCAGCAGCTCTACCAGAACGCCTGCATCGCCTGCCACGGCGCCAACCTGCAGGGCGTGCAGGGCCGCGGGCCGAGCCTGCTGGGCGTCGGCCAGGCAGCGGTGTACTTCCAGGTGGCCACCGGTCGGATGCCGCTGGCCCGGCAGGAGGCGCAGGCCAACGAGAAGCCGCCGAAGTACACCGAGGAGGAGGTCAACCAGATCGCCGCGTACGTGCAGTCGATCGGCGGCGGCCCCCGGCTGCCGGTCGGGGACAACCTGCGCGGCGGCGACCTGGGCGAGGGCGGTGAGCTGTTCCGGCTCAACTGCGCGCAGTGCCACAACTTCGCCGGCCGCGGCGGCGCGCTGTCCTCCGGCAAGCACGCGCCCGGCCTGGAGAGATCGACCGACCAGATCATCTACGCCGCGATGCTGACCGGGCCGGAGAACATGCCGGTCTTCGGCGACAACCAGCTCACCCCGGACCAGAAGCGCGCGATCATCAACTACGTGCAGACGCTGAAGGAGACCAAGGACCCGGGCGGGCACGGCCTCGGTCGGCTCGGCCCGGTGCCCGAGGGCATCGTGATCTGGGTGGCCGGGATCGGCGCGCTGATGTTCATGGTGCTGTGGATCGGAGCCAAGTCATGAGCGGCGGGTCGAGCCGGCCGCCGGTCCGGGCGGAGGACCTGGCGGACAAGTCCGACGCCGAGCTCACCGAGATCGGCGCGGAGCTGGACGGCGTCCGGATCGTGCACCGGCAGCTCCGGTTCGAGCCGGGCTCGCCGGGGGAGAAGCGGGCCGAGCGGATCGTCGCCGGGCTGTTCCTGCTCACCGCGCTCAGCTCGGTCGCGTTCATCGTGATCTTCGTTGCCTGGCCGTGGAAGTTCTCCCTCACCGACGACCGGTACTACCTCTACACGCCGCTGCTGGGCATCACCATGGCGCTGGCGCTGCTCGGCCTCGGCGCTGGCATCGTGGCCTGGGGCAAGCTGGTCATCGCGCACGAGGAGGCGGTGCAGGAGCGACACGACGGGTTCTCCTCGGAGATCGACCGGGTCACCACCGCGGCCACCCTCAAGGACGGCCTGGAGATGACCGGGCTGGCCCGTCGCTCGCTGATCAAGCGCTCACTCGGGCTGGCCGGCGGGGCGTTCGGGCTGATGTCGATCGTGCCGCTGGGCGGCCTGGTGAAGAACCCGGACAGCAACGAGATCAAGAACGGTCCCGGCTCGCTGTTCCACACCCAGTGGAAGGACGGCGTCCGGCTGGTCAACTCCTCCGGCCTGCCGGTACGGCCCGAGGACCTGCAGCCCGGCGGCCTGGAGACGGTCTTCCCGGGCGTGCCGGGCGGGATCACCTCCAGCGACGGCCCGGTCATGCTGATCCGGCTCTTCCCGACCGAGCGGCGCATCCCGCGCAAGGGGCAGGAGGACTACACCTGGCCGCGGGACGCCAACGGCAAGAGCATCATGTTCGGCCCGTACATGGCGTTCTCGAAGATCTGTACGCACGTCGGCTGCCCGGTCTCGCTGTACGAGCACGAGACCGACCACATCCTGTGCCCGTGCCACCAGTCGCAGTTCGACGTGCCGCGGGACGCCAAGCCGATCTTCGGGCCCGCGACGCGTTCCCTTCCGCTGCTCAACATCGACGTGGACAAGGAAGGGTACTTTGTAGCCAAGGGCGATTTCCGCGAGCCCATCGGCCCTGCCTTCTGGGAGCGTCCGGACTATGACTAGGGCAACGAGCACCGGCCGGGCGGCCCGGTCGAGGGCCGGGAGCAACCCGGTGGACCGGGCCGCCAACTGGGCGGACGAGCGGCTCACCGGAGCCAGCCCGCTGCGCCGCGCACTGAACAAGGTCTTCCCGGACCACTGGTCGTTCATGCTGGGCGAGATCGCGCTGTACTCGTTCATCATCCTGCTGCTCACCGGCACCTACATGTCGCTGTTCTTCGACACGTCGATGGCCGAGACGACCTACGACGGGTCGTACGAACCGCTGCGCGGCGTGGAGATGTCCCGGGCCTACAGCTCGACGCTGCACATGTCCTTCGACGTGCGCGGCGGCCTGATCATCCGGCAGATCCACCACTGGGCGGCGCTGCTGTTCCTGGCCGCGATCATGGTGCACCTGCTGCGGATATTCTTCACCGGCGCGTTCCGCAAGCCGCGCGAGATCAACTGGCTGATCGGCGTCACCCTGCTGGTGCTCGGCGTCCTGGAGGGCTTCGCGGGGTACTCGCTGCCGGACGACCTGCTCTCCGGCGGTGGCCTGCGCATCGCGTCCGGGATCATGCTCTCCATACCGGTGGTCGGCACCTGGGTGTACTACCTGGTGTTCGGCAGCGAGTTCCCCGGGACCGAGATCATCGGCCGGCTGTACATCGCGCACGTGCTGCTGATACCCGGGCTGATCCTGGCGCTGATCACGGTGCACATCGGCCTGGTGGTCAGGCAGAAGCACACCCAGTTCCCCGGCCCGGGCCGCACCGAGACCAACGTGGTGGGGGTGCGGGTGATGCCGCTGTTCGCCACCAAGGGCGGCGGCTTCTTCATGCTGGTGTTCGGGGTCTGCGCCCTGCTCGGCGGGGTCGCCCAGATCAACCCGATCTGGCTGTACGGCCCGTTCACCTCGGCCACCGTCTCGGCCGGGTCGCAGCCCGACTTCTACATGGGCTTCCTGGAGGGGTCGGCACGTATCTGGCCGAACTGGGAGTTCCGCGGGTTCGGGCACACCATCCCGTTCATGGTGCTGCTGCCCACCGTGGCGCTGCCCGGGATCATGTTCACGCTGCTCGCGCTCTACCCGTTCATCGAGTCGAAGCTCACCGGCGACCGGGCCTACCACAACCTGCTGCAGCGCCCCCGGGACGTGCCGGTGCGGACCGGTCTCGGTGCGATGGGCCTGACGTTCTACATCTGGCTGTGGCTGCTCGGCGGCAACGACGTGTGGTCCAAGGTCTTCGACATCAGCCTGAACGCGACGACCTGGATTGGCCGGATCGGCATCATCGTGCTGCCGCCGATCGCCTACTGGGTGGCGTACCGGATATGCCTCGGCCTGCAGCAGCACGACCGCGAGGTGCTCGAGCACGGCGTGGAGACCGGGATCATCAAACGGCTGCCGCACGGCGAGTTCATCGAGGTGCACCAGCCGCTCGGCCCGGTCGACGACCACGGCCACGGCGAGTTGGAGTACGCCGGGGCGCCGGTGCCGAAGAAGATGAACAGGCTGGGCAGCGCCGGCAGGGCGATCCGCGGGTTCTTCGCCCCGGTCGAGGAGCCCCCGGCGATCGAGCCGGCGCCCGAGGAGCCGACCGAGCGGCGCGAGCTGGCCGGCCGCCCGAAGTCGGACTAGCGCGAAAGCCACAGCGGGCGACCTGTCGGACCCTCCGGTACGACGACAGGTCACCCGCTGCGTTACCCGGCAGGCCGGTGAAACGCGGGGCCCCGGCCGGCCGGAGGCCGGGGCCCCGCTCCCCCGCAATGGTCCAGTGGCCGGCCACGAAGTGTGTGGCCGGCGGTATGCGAAGGGGAGGGACGACCCGGGGTCTGAGTCGTCCCCCGCCACCTCTCCCCGTGACGGTTCCCCTGGTGCCGCCGGAATACCCTTCGGATTACTCCGTCTGGCTCATCCGGCGTACTGCACACGCTAGACGACCACTAGCCCATAGAGAAGCTCCCGCGCTGACCGTCCACATAAGACACACGAACGAGCGACGGATCTTGCCGGCGTACACCGCGGTTCTCCCGCAGAGGCCGCGCATGCCCATGATCCCCGGCATCCCTGCTCAGACCGGACATGCCGCGGCCCGAACCCGAACGCCGTACACGTACCGGACCCCGCCGTGTCGCTCGCCCGATGGCGCCGTCAGCGCTCGACGGTGGTGTGGGTGGCGGCGGTGCCCTCGCGGCCCTCGAACGCCTCGTTCTGCCCGGCGTAGTACTCGAACAGCAGGCCACCCACGGTGAGCAGGATCGCGGCCACGCCGATGATCAGCAGCCAGACCTGCCAGAACGCGACGGCCAGGCCGGTGATCGTCGCGGACGCGGCCAGCCCGATCGGCCAGTAGCTGCCCGGGCTGAAGAAGCCGAGCTCGCCGGCGCCCTCGGCGATGTCGGCGTCCGGGCGGTCCTCCGGGCGGGCGTCGATGCGGCGCGCGACGAACGCGAAGTAGCTGCCGATGATCCCGCACAGCCCGGCGGACAGCAGGATGCAGGTGGTGCCGACGGCCTCCAGACCGTGCGGCTCGGTCGCCCAGGTCCACCAGCCGTAGCCGATCGCGGAGAGGACGAGGAAGACCCCGACGAGCATGAAGATCCGTGCCTCGATACGCATCGGGCTCAGCTCCCTTTGTTCTCGCTCGCCTGGCGCGCGGTCCGGTCGGTGTCGAACGGGTACGTGCTCACCGCGTGGTCGACCTCACCGACCGCGGCCAACGCCTTGCGCTGCCGGTCCGGGTCGGTGCCGCCGATCTGGTCCAGCGCGGTCAGGTAGGCCTGGTACTTGTCCCAGGTCACCGCCCGCACCTCGAAGTTCATCTCCGAATGGTAGGTGCCGCACAGCTCGGCGCAGCGGCCGACGAAGGCACCCTGCTTCTCGATGGTGACCTCGAACTCGTTCTTCAGCCCGGGGATGACGTCCCGCTTGAACAGGAAGTCGATCACCCAGAACGAGTGGATGACGTCGGTGGCCTCCTCCTCGATGCGGATCTTCTTACCGACCGGGAGCACCAGCACCGGGATCTCGTCGGCGCTGCCGACGGTGTTGACGAACGGCGTGGCGCCCTTGGACTCCATCTCCGCGGTGATGCTGTGGTCCCGCTTGTCGAGGTAGTCGAACTGCCAGTTCCACTTGAACCCGACCACCTTGACCCGGGTGTCGGGCTTCGCGGAGAGCTTGTTCACGTCGTTCTCGATCACCGCGGTGTAGGCGAAGAGCACCGCGATGATGAGGAACGGCACGATCGTGTAGGCGATCTCCAGCGGCAGGTTGAGCGCCGTCTGCTTGGGCAGCTCGTCGCCCCTCTTGCGGTGGAACGTGCAGGTCCAGAAGACCAGCCCCCACACGAGCACCCCGACGGCCAGCGCGGCGACGGAGGACCAGCTCCACATCAGCCGCATCTTCTCGGCCTGGTCGGTCACCCCTTGCGGCCAGCCGAACCGGATCTTGTCCTCCAGATCCGCCCTTGAGCAGCCGGTCACCGCGACCGCCATCAAGCCGGTCAGCGCGCTGATCCGGGCCACCCGGAGCGGGCTCCTGCGAGTCCTCGACACGCGCCGAAGCCTACTCGACAACCCGTCGAAGACCCGGCCCGGGGTGGCTCGCCGCCGGCCCCGGGACGGAGCCGCCTGGCAGGGCGGCGAGAGCGGGTATGGGCCCGGGTGGCGGGCCGCGAGAGCGGATACGGGCGGGACGGCGGGGCGGCGGAACCTGGCGTGGGCGGAACGGCGGGCCGTGAGAGCGGGGTGTGGGCCGGGTGGTGCGCGGAAGTACGGTCGCGGCATGAGCCGGTACTTCGACGCGGCGTCCACCGCACCACTGCACCCGGTGGCGCGGGAGGCACTGCTGGCCGCGCTGGACGAAGGCTGGGCCGACCCGGCGCGGCTGTACGGCGCGGCCCGGCAGGCCCGGCTGCTGCTGGACGCGGCGCGCGAGACGGTGGCCGCCTGCCTCGGGGCGCGCCCGGACGAGGTCAGCTTCACCGCATCCGGCACCCAGGCGGCGCACCTGGCCGTGCTCGGCACGCTGGCCGCCCGCCGCCGCGCCGGCACCCGGCTGGTGCACTGCGCGGTCGAGCACTCCGCGGTCCTGCACGCCGCGGACACCCACCGGGCGGCCGGCGGCAGCGTCGCGGTGGTGGGCGTGGACGTGCTCGGCCGGGCCGGCGTCGACGGGTACGCGGAGGCGCTGGCGGCCGGCGACACGGGGCTGGCCGCGCTGCAGTCGGCCAACCACGAGGTGGGCACCGTGCAGCCGGTGGCCGAGGTCGCGGCGTTGTGCGCCCGCGCCGGGGTCCCGCTGTACGTGGACGCGGCGCAGTCGGCCGGCCGGATGCCGCTGCCCCCCGGCTGGTCGCTCGCCTCGGCCAGCGCGCACAAATGGGGCGGCCCGCCCGGGGTGGGCGTACTCGTGGTGCGCAAGGGCACCCGCTGGACCTACCCAGGGCCGGCCGACGAACGGGAGTCCGGCCGGGCCCCGGGGTTCGAGAACGTACCCGCCGTGGTGGCCGCCGCCGCCTCGCTGCGTGCGGTGCTGGCCGAGGCGGAGGAGGAGGACACCAGGCTGCGCCCGCTGGTGGACCGGATCCGCGCCGAGGTGCCGCGCCGGGTGCCGGACGTGGAGGTGGTCGGCGACCCCGAACACCGGCTGCCGCACCTGGTCACGTTCTCCTGCCTGTACGTGGACGGCGAGGCGCTGCTCGGCGAACTGGACCGGCGCGGCTTCGCGGTGTCCTCCGGCTCCTCGTGCACCTCCTCCACGGTGCGGCCCTCGCACGTGCTGGAGGCGATGGGCGTGCTCTCCCACGGCAACGTCCGGGTGTCGCTGCACCGCAGGGTGAGCGGGGCGGACGTGGACGCGTTCCTGGCCGCGCTGCCCGAGGTGGTCGCCGGGCTGCGGGCCGCCGCCGGGGTGGCGGGGCTGTGACACAAGAGCCGGCGGGTGGGCACCGCGGGCGCCCCTGCCAGGAGCGGAGCGGGCGATGAGGATCGACTGCACCGGCAAGCGCTGCCCGCTGCCGGTCATCGAACTGGCGAAGCGGATCCGGGACGTCCCGGTCGGTGACACCATCACGGTGCTGGCCGACGACCCGGCGGCCCGGCTGGACATCCCCGCCTGGTGCCGGATGCGCGGCCAGCAGTACCTCGGGGAGTCCACCGTGGCCGGTGTGCCGGCGTACGCCGTCCGGCGCACCGACTGAGGCCGGAGGAACCGGGGCCGGAGAAACCGGGGCCGGAGAAACCGGGGCCGGAGGAACCGAGCCCGGAGAAACCGGGGCCGGAGAAACCGAGCCCGGAGGAACCGAGCCCGGAGGAACTGACACCGGAGGAACTGACACCGGAGAAACTGAGTCGGACGAAAAGGCAACCTCGGCGGTCGCCGCGGTGTCCTGTGGTCGACGGAGGGAGGACCGGGTGGCGCTGGACCCGGCGCTGGAGTCGTTCGCGCGTGCGCGCTTCGCCGCGCTGCTCCGGTTCGGGCTCCTGCTGACCGGCAACGGCCATGATGCGGAGGACCTGGTGCAGACGGCGTTGATGCGTACCGCACTCCGCTGGCGTTCGGTGCGCGAGCCGGAGCCGTACGTGCGGCGCGCGATGGTCCGGCTGCACGTGAACTGGCGTACCCGGATCCGGGCTCGGATGGCCGACGGGCCGGTACCCGACCTGGCCGCGCCGGCCGACGATCCGGACACGCGGATGGTGATGTGGCAGGCGCTGGCGAGCCTGCCACCGCGGCAGCGGACGGTGCTGGTGCTGCGGTACTACGAGGACATGTCGGAGGCCGAGATCGCCGACACGCTCGGGGTCAGCCGCGGCACCGTGAAGAGCACCGCGGCCCGCGCGCTGGCCAGGCTGCGCGAGCACACCGGCCTGCGCGACGGCACGCGGGCTGCGGCCGGGCCGGCCGCCGCGATGTCCGAGGTGCCCGCCCTGGACGGTGACCTGTGACCGACCTCGAGCAGGAACTGCGCCGCACGCTGGCCGACCCGCCGGTCGCACTTCCCGAGGTGGCCGAGCCGCTACGCGGGCTGGACCGCCGGGTGGTACGGGCCCGGCAACGCAGGGGGGCCGCCGCGGTGATGTCGGTGGTCGCGGTGCTGGCCGCCGGGGTGTCCGGCGCGACGGCGCTGACCGACCGGTCGGCGGCGCCCGGAGCGTCCTCCCCGGTCACCGCCGACGGCCCGGCCGCCGCCGCGGACGGCGTTCAGCCGCCGCCCGAGGTCGTCGCCGCGGCGCGGGCCGCGCTGAGCAACGTCGTCGGCGCCACCCAGGCCGGCCCGGCGCGCTGGGTGGCGACCGGTCCCGGGCAGTACCTGGTGCAGATCCGGCTCACCGGCGCGGCCAGCTGCAGGGTCTGCCAGTACCGCGCCGGTGGCCCCGATGCCGCCCGCGGAGTCGTCCTCGAGGTACGGGTACCGAGCGCGCTGGCCGGCGCTGCGGCGCCGGTGCCCCCCCGTACCACCAACGACCGGGCCGCGCCCCAGCACGACGCCGTCGTCCCGGGCTGGACGCTGCTACAGCGCGGCTCGGACCTGTCCCGGTACGGCGCGGTGCACGAGTTCATCCTCGCCCAGTGAACCGGCCCCGCTCCGGTGGACCGGCCCCGCCGGAGCCGCGGTGCATCCCGCCGAAATCGCGGCCCATCCCGCTGACGCCGCACCGCGGTCCATCCCGCCGGAGCCGCGACCTACGAGGTGAGGGCGAGCACCGCGAACGTCGGCAGCCAGTGCTCACCGACGAACTCGCCGCTGGCCACGTGCGGCAGCGCGGCGTCCAGGTGCGCCGCCGCCGCGTCGGACAGCACCGCGGTACGCGGGTCGTCCGGGCCGACCACCGCGGCCAGCCGGCGCAGGCACCAGGCCCGGGACAGGTTCAGCCCGTCCCGGTGCACGCCCTGCGGGTCGGCCCGGTCGGTCACCTCCACCGGATGCAACAGCCCGGCCGGCTCACCGTGGGCCAGGTCGGGCAGGAAGGCGGCCAGCCACGGCGCGTACCGCTCCGGCGGTAACACCCGGGACATCAGCACCGCCTCGGTCAGCCCCGGCGAGACGAAGTCGTGCGCGGACGGCTCGTACCGCGCGTCGTAGCCGGAGTCGCCGACGTACCAGCGCAGCGCCGCCGCGGCGGCCACCTCGCGCAGTCCGGGCGCCGCGTCCCAGACCAGCGCCAGCGCGAAGGCGGTGTTGCCGTGCACGCCGTGCCGGATCGGGTACCGCTCGCGGGCCAGCCAGCCGGCCAGGTCCTCGTTCATGACCGCGGCAAGCGGGCGCACCGCGTCCGCCCAGCCGGCCGCCTCGGGGTGGTCCCAGCCGGCCAGCTCGGCGGCCAACGCGAGCAGCCAGGCACAGCCGTACGGCCGCTCAAAGCCGGGCCGGTCGGCGCAGTACGCCGTCTCCACCGCAAGGTTCGCCGGGGTGAGGTGCCGGCGCAGCACCGCGGTGGCCGGCTCGGCCAGGTCCGGGAACAGCCGCGACAACCGCGCGAGCAGCCAGTGCGTGTGCACCGCGGAGTGCCAGTCGTAGCAGCCGTAGAACGCCGGGTGCTCGGCCTGCGGCGGCTTCAGGTCCTCGGGGCCGGCCAGCAGGTACTGCGGCGCGTTGGGGTACTCCCGCTGCGCGCCGGCCACCGCCAGCCGTACGTACCCCTCCGCGACCTGCCCGGTGAGCCCGCTCATGCGTTCATCCTTGCAGGTGTGCAGGCAGTTGCAGCAGTGCCGCGACGGCCGGGCGGAACAGCTCCGGCCGGCAGCGGCGCGCAGCGCGTCGGCGAACCGGCCCGCGGACAGCACCCGGAACGGCCGGTGGAAGAACTGCCGGCAGGTGGCATCCACCGGGTCGGCCAGGCCGAGCGCGTTCCGCAGCCCGGGCGCACCGCCATGGCGTAGAACGCGCCGGCCAGCTCCAGCCCTGGGACGAACGCAGGCACGCCGGCCGCTGTGCCCTTTGTGCCCACTGTGCCGGCGCGGGGCCGGGCGGGGCATCCGGAATACTGGGCGGCGGACGTCTGCCTACCGACGAGGATGTGAACGCCCGTGTGCGGCCTGCTCGGATTCCTCTCCAGCACCGGATTCGCCGTCGCCTGCAAGGACGACATCGCCGGCTCGCTGGACCTGATGCGGCACCGCGGGCCGGACGAGAGCGGCACCTGGAACGACGACGACACCGTGCTCGGGTTCCGCCGGCTGTCCATCATCGACCTCGAGCGCAGCCACCAGCCGCTGCCGTACGACAACGGGCGGTACTGGCTGCTGTTCAACGGCGAGATCTACAACTACCTGGAGCTGCGCGAGAAGCTGGCCACCGAGTACGGCGCCAGGTTCGAGACCGACGGCGACGGCGAGGCGATCGTCGCGGCGTACCGGTACCTGGGCGAGCGGTCGGTGTCGCTGCTGCGCGGCATGTTCGCGTTCGTGATCTGGGACTCGGTCAAGAAGGTCATGTTCGGCGCCCGCGACTACTTCGGCATCAAGCCGCTGTACCACCTGGCCGACGACCGGGGACACTTCTTCGCCAGCGAGAAGAAGTCGCTGCTGGCGCTGGCCGACGACACGGCGCTGAACACCACGTCGCTGCAGCACTACCTCACCCTGCAGTACGTGCCCGAGCCGGCCAGCATGCACGCCGCCATCGACCGGATCGAGTCCGGCACCTGCTTCACCGTCCGGGACGGCCGGATGACCACCCGCCGGTACTTTCGCCCGACGTTCCCGATCGAGCCCGTCACCTCACCCAAGGCGCTGTACGAGGAGATCCGGCAGACGCTGGACGACTCGGTGCGGGTGCACATGCGGGCCGACGTGACGGTGGGCGCGTTCCTGTCCGGCGGCATCGACTCGACAGCGATCGCCGCGCTGGCCAAGCAGTACAACCCGAACCTGCTCACGTTCACCGTCGGGTTCGAGCGCGACGGGTACTCCGAGATCGACGTGGCGGCCGAGTCCGCCGCCGCCATCGGGGTGCAGCACATCACCCGGACCGTGACCCCGGCCGAGTACATGGACGCGGTGCCGCTGATCGTCTGGTACCTCGACGACCCGGTGGCCGACCCGGCCCTGGTGCCGCTGTGGTTCATCGCCCGGGAGGCCCGCCGGCACGTCAAGGTGGTGCTGTCCGGGGAGGGCGCGGACGAGCTGTTCGGCGGGTACGCCATCTACCGTGAGCCGCTGTCGCTGCGCGGCTTCAACAAGGTGCCGCGCCCGCTGCGGCGGGGGCTCGGTGCGCTGTCCCGCCGGCTGCCCGAGGGGATGCGCGGCAAGGACCTGCTGCGGCGCGGGTCGATCCCGATCGAGGAGCGGTACTACGGCAACGCGCGGATCTTCCGGGAGGAGGACCTGGGCTTCCTGCGGGTGCGCGACCCCGCCGTGTCCTACACCGACGTGACCCGTTCCCGGTACGCCGAGACCACCCACCTGGACGACGTGACCCGGATGCAGTACGTGGACCTGTTCACCTGGCTGCGCGGCGACATCCTGGTGAAGGCCGACAAGATGACGATGGCGAACTCGCTCGAGCTGCGGGTGCCGTTCCTGGACACCGAGGTGTTCCGGGTCGCGTCCGCGCTGCCGGTGGACCAGAAGCTGTCGAAGGACACCACCAAGTACGCCCTGCGTCAGGCGCTGCGCGAGGTGGTGCCCGCGCGCATCTTCAACCGGCCCAAGCTCGGCTTCCCGGTGCCGATCCGGCACTGGCTGAAGGACCAGATGTACGACTGGGCCCGGGCGATCATCGACGAGTCGCAGACCGACCACCTGCTGGACAGGGACGCGGTGCGCGCCCTGCTGGACGCGCACCGGGCCGGCCCGCACGACTACAGCCGCAAGCTGTGGACGCTGCTGGTGTTCCTGATCTGGCACGGGATCTTCGTGGAGCAGCGCATCCGCCCGGAGATCCCCGAGCCGCACTACCCCGTCCAGATCTGAGCCACCCTCCCCCGGCCACCCTCGGAACGAGCGCCGCAGGGAACGGGAACGGGCGCCGCAGCGAGAACGGGCGCCGCAGCGAGAAGGGGCGGGCTACAGCGGCAGGTGCGGGCGGACCTCGTCCGCGCAGTCGGCGCCGTAGGACTCGGCCAGCCGCTCGGCGAACTGCGCCGGCTTGACCATGTACTCCTGGGTGCCCACCGTCTCCAGCACCAGCGTGGCCAGCAATGAGCCGACCTGCGCCGAGCGCTCCAGCGACAGATCCCAGGACAGGCCGGCGAAGAAGCCGGCGCGGAACCCGTCGCCGACCCCGGTCGGGTCCGCCGGGTGCGTCTCCCGGGCCACCGGCACGTGCAACGGCGCCAGGTCCCGGCCGGTGATCTGCACGCCCTTCTTGCCCAGCGTGGTGACCTGCACCTTCACCAGGTCCAGCAGGTCGGCGTCGGACAGCCCGCTCTTGGACTGCAGCAGGTCCTTCTCGTAGTCGTTGGTGAGCAGGTAGTCCGCGCCGTCGATCAGCCCGACCACGTCCTCGCCGGACATCCGGGCGAGCTGCTGCGACGGGTCGGCCGCGAACCGGTACCCGAGCTGGCGGCACTCCTCGCTGTGCCGCAGCATCGCCGCCGGGTCGTTGGCGCCGATCAGCACCAGGTCCAGCGGGCCGGTGCGGTCCGCCACCGGGCGCAGCTCGATGTTGCGCGCCTCGGACATCGCGCCGGCGTAGAACGACGCGATCTGGTTCATGTCGTCGTCGGTGGTGCAGACGAACCGGGCGGTGTGCGCGATCTCGCTGACGTACACCGAGTCGCAGTCCACGCCGTGCCGCTCCAGCCAGGCGCGGTAGTCCTCGAAGTCGGCGCCGACCGCGCCCACCAGCACCGGACGGAGCCCGAGCTGGCCCATGCCGAAGGCGATGTTGGCGGCGACCCCACCACGCCGGACCACCAGCTCGTCGACCAGGAACGACAGCGAGACCTTGTGCAACTGGTCCGGCAGCAGCTGTTCGGCGAACCGGCCCGGGAAGTGCATCAGGTGGTCGGTCGCGATTGAGCCGGTGACGGTGATGGCCACGGTGATCGGTCCTCATCGTTGGGGGTACGCGCAGAAAGCTTATCTGTCACCGGTCGAGCAGCCCTCGAAACTACCGGTTGGTAGCGCTACCGGCACGCCGGGCGCCGACCTAGCCTCGACGCCATGAACAGCAGACCTGACCCCGAGGCGATGGAAGAGTACTTCACCGACTGCGCCTGTCTGCCCGACCCGCTGCAGCCGCACCGCGACCTGGCGCGCACGCCGCCCGCCCCGCACCTGCCGCGGATCGCGGGCCGGACGCAGGTAACCGTGCCGGACCGCACCCGCTCGATGGTGGAGGGCATCTCGCCGTTCGTCTGATTTCTTCCTCCCCGGGCGGAACCGGGCCGCGGTCGGAGGCGTCAGAGCCGAGCCGAGGTCCGTCTCTCCGGGAGGTCGGCATGTCTGAGTCACCGCTGCCCCGCCGTTCGCCCGTGCACCGCCTGCTCGCGCCGGGGCTGGCCATGGTCGCCGTCGCCGGGGTTACCGCCGGGGCCGTCGTGCTCGCCCACCACCGCTCATCCGGCGGCGCCGGGTCCGCAGGCACGCCACCGCCGTTGCGGCTCGCCGACGCCTACGCCGCCGGCGCGCCAGAACTCCCGGTCGGCTACGGCTCGCCCACCGTCGTGGGGCCGCTGCCCGCCGGGCCGGACAGGGCCGCGGTGCGCACCCTGCCGGCCGGCGCCGCACCGAAGGCGGTCGTCGAAGCACTGGCGCGGACGCTCGGGCTGACCGGTACGCCGGCCCGCACCGACCACGGCTGGCAGCTCACCGACGGCGGCCGCACCCTGCAGGTGGCCGACACCGCGGGCATGCCCTGGCTGTTCGGCCCGAAGGCCGGGTCGGGTGGCGGCGCCGCATCCTGCCACGTGATCACCGCCGACCGCCGCCCGGTCTGCCCGCCGGTGGTCGTGGTGCCGCCGCAGCCGGCCCCGCAGGGCGGCGGCGGAAGCGCACCGGGCGGCGCCGGGAGCGGCACCGGCCCGTCCGGCACCGCCGGGGAGCCCGGCGTGGTCGGCATCCCCGAACCCGGCGCGCCGGCCGACGACTCCGGCAATGTTTCCAGCAACGACTCCGGCGTGGGTACGAGCGGCGGCTCCGGCAACGCGGCCGGCAACCCGGCGGCGCCGGACCAGCCCACCAGCGGCCCCGGGGTTCCCGCCCCGGGCAAGCCGCTGCCGCTACCGGTGCCGGGCAGGCCGGTGCCGGTCGAGCCGCTGCCGCTGCCCACCCGGCCCACCGACGCCGACGCGCTGACCGCCGCGAAGCCGGTGCTGGCCGCGGTCGGCCTGGCGGACGCCGACACCCGGGTGCTGCGGATCCCCGGCCAGGTCAGCGTGCTGGCGGACCCGGTGGTGGACGGACTGCCCACGTCCGGCTTCGAGACCAGCCTCGCGGTGGCCCCGGGCGGCACGATCACCAGCGGCAACGGCTGGCTGGCCCGGCCCGCCACCGGAGCGGAGTACCCGCTGGTGTCGGCGGCCGAGGCGATCAGGCAGGTGCCGGTGCCCGGCATCGCGCGGCTGTGCGGCACGAAGGCCTGCACGCCGCGGTCGCCGGAGATCACCGGCGCGGCGCTCGGGCTGGCGCTGCGCTGGGAGGAGACCGGGAAGCCGCTGCTGGTGCCGGCGTGGCACTACCGGGTGCGCGGCCAGGACGCACCGATCGTGGTGGTCGCGGTGCAGCCGGCGTACCTCGGCGGCCGCTCGCAGCCGCCGAACGCGCCGGGCGGCGCCCCGATGCCGGTCGACCCGAGCGGCTCGTACCAGACCGGCGGCGGCGTGCCCGGCCAGGTGGAGCCGGCGCCGGCCGGCACGCGCTAACCGCGGACAGGCGAGGGCCGCGCCGCCGGACGGCGGCGCGGCCCTCGGCGTGACTCTGCTGGTGGGCGGCTGGGGCTGGTGGACGGCTCGGGCTAGTGGAAGGAGTCGCCGCAGGCGCAGGAGCCGCCGGCGTTCGGGTTGTCGATCGTGAAGCCCTGCTTCTCGATGGTGTCGACGAAGTCGATGGTGGCACCCGCGAGGTACGGCGCGCTCATCCGGTCCACCACCACCTCGACCGACCTGGTGGCGACCGCCACGCCACCGGGCTGGTCGGTGGGACCGTCGTAGGTGGCCTCGTGCCGGTCGTTGTCCCAGTCTTTGTCCTTGACCGACCCAGCGGCAACCGCCGCGCCGCCGCCCTGGTCGACGGTGCCGTCGTGGAAGGCCCCGCCCCGGTCGTGCTCGTCGCTCTGCCCGCCGGCCGCGAAGACCGAGACGACGTCGCCGTCGAGGGAGCGCTCGTCGAAGAAGAGCTGGTAGCGCAGGCCGGAGCAGCCGCCGGGCTGTACGGCCACGCGCAGGCGCAGGTCGTCCCGACCCTCCTGGTCGAGGAGTGCCTTCACCTTTGCGGCCGCCCCGTCGGTGAGGACTACCGACTTCGAGGTTTCGGTATGGACTGTCACCTTGTCGTCTCCCTGATGAGGGTCGGTACTACCCGACGGCAACGCGCGCCGTGTCGGCCGCCATTCCCCGATGGTACGGCGGCATCCCGGTAGCGACAGCTCGGCGGCTCGGGCTGTTCCCGGTATGCGCTGTGACGATGGCCCCACCTCAGTTCTCCTCAGGGTGACACAAACTATGGGACCATGGCGTCGTCGCACCATCCGAGCGGAGCGAGACATGAGCGTCAACATCGACCTGGACCTGCCCGAGGACGTGCAGCCGACCCCGGTGGCGCTGCTGCTCCTCGGCCGAGGCACCGACCCGGACTCCGAGCGGGGGGTGGAGTGTCCGGGCGCGCTGCCCGCGGCGTCCGACCCGGACCTGGTGGAGCGGGCGCGGGCGGCCAGGGCGGCGCTGGGGAGGCGGGCGTTCGTGCTCGGGCACCACTACCAGCGGGACGAGGTCATCCAGTTCGCCGACGTGACCGGTGACTCCTTCCGGCTGGCGCAGCAGGCGGCGGCGCACCCCGAGGCAGAGTTCATCGTCTTCTGCGGCGTGCACTTCATGGCGGAGTCCGCGGACATCCTCACCGGCGAGCACCAGCAGGTGGTGCTGCCCGACCTGGCGGCCGGCTGCTCGATGGCGGACATGGCCACCTTCGACCAGGTCGAGGAGTGCTGGGAGGTGCTCACCGAGGCTTGTGTCGCCGACGTCACGGTGCCGGTCAGCTACATGAACTCCTCGGCCGACATCAAGGGCTTCACCGGCCGGCACGGCGGTACGATCTGTACCTCCTCCAACGCCCGGCAGGCTCTTGAGTGGGCGTTCGCCCAGGGTGAGAAGGTGCTGTTCCTGCCCGACCAGCACCTGGGCCGCAACACCGCGGTGCTGCAGTTCGGTGTCTCGCTGGAGGAGTGCGTGCTGTACGACCCGCACCGGCCGAACGGCGGGCTGACCGCCGACCAGGTCCGGGCGGCGAAGATGATCCTGTGGCGCGGGCACTGCTCGGTGCACGGCCGGTTCCGCCGGGAGAGCGTGGACGACGCCCGGGCGCGTATCCCGGGCGTGACCGTGCTGGTACACCCGGAGTGCCGGCACGACGTGGTCACCGCGGCCGACCTGGTGGGCTCCACCGAGTACATCATCCGTACGGTCGAACAGGCGCCGCCCGGGTCCGCGTTCGCGGTCGGCACCGAGCTCAACCTGGTGCGCCGGCTGGCCGGGCGGCACCCGGACAAGACCGTGGTGTACCTGGACAGGACGGTGTGCTTCTGCTCCACGATGAACCGCATCGACCTGCCGCACCTGGTGTGGGCACTGGAGTCGCTGGTCCGCGGCGAGGTGGTCAACCGGATCACGGTGGACCCCGACACGGCGGTCCACGCCCGGGCCGCGCTGGACCAGATGCTGGCCCTGCCGTAACCCGGCCATCTCCCGACGGCGACGCGGGCCGTTTCGGCTACCCTGCTGGGTCGTGAGGTTGATACGCCGTCGTCCCGCCGGCGAGCCGCCGGAGGGCGGCTCGGGGAACACCGAGTCCGCCGGCTCCGCCGACCTGGTGCGCGACGGACACTCCCAGGGCAAGGGCCGGCCGACGCCACGGCGTTCGGAGGCGCAGCGGCGCCGTACCGGTCCGGTGCCGCCGCCGCCGCGCACCCGGCGGGAGGCGGCCCGGCGACAGCGGGAGCTCGGCGCGACCCGGCGTACCGACACCACCGCCCGGCTGCGGGCCGGCGACGAGTCGGTGCTGCCGCGCCGGGACCGGGGGCCGGAGCGCCGACTGGTCCGCGACATCGTCGACTCGCGCCGCAACGCAGGCGCCGCGTTCCTCCTGGTGGCGCTGCTGGTGCTGGTCAGCTACGCGGTGCCGAGCGCCGCGTTCAAGCTTGTCGTGCTGTACCTGTGGATGGGCGTCTTCGTCCTGATCATCTTCGACTCGGTGCTGCTCGGGCTGCGGATCAAGCGGCTGGTCGGCGAGCGGTTCCCGAACACCAGGGAGGGCACGGTCCGGCTGACCCTGTACGGGGTGAACCGGACGATCCTGCCGCGGCGCTGGAGGCTGCCGGCCGCCCGGGTGCGGGTCGGCGAAAAGATCTGAGCCGGCTCGGGCCCGCCAGGGTCAGCGAGTACCCGGCCGGTCACGGTCCGGATCGGACAACTACGGCCAGTACCGAGAAGTCTTGACATTGGCGGATCGGCCGCGTTGCATTTCCGGGTCTGGTGTGGCTCGGATCTGGCATGTGAACGGGGGTGACGAGCGTGCCGACGCATGTGCACAACTTCTCCAGCGGCTGGCTGGTGCCTGGTCTGGCGTACACGATGTCGTGTACGGGGGCACTGCTCGGCCTGCTCGCCACGTCGCGGGCCCGCAGTGTGGCCGGCTGGGCGCGGGCGCGCTGGCTCACGTTGGGGGCGGTGTCCATCGGCGGCACCGGGATCTGGGTGATGCACTTCATCGCGATGCTCGGGTTCAGCATCTCCGGCAGCGAGGTGCGCTACGACGTCGGCTACACGCTGCTCAGCATGCTGATCGCGGTCGTCATCGTCGGCGTGGGGCTGTTCACCATCGGGTTCGGGCCACGCCGCCCGGCGGTGCTGCTGTTCAGCGGCACCGTCACCGGTCTGGGCGTGGCCGGGATGCACTACACCGGGATGGCGGCGGTACACGTCGGCGGCTCGATCCGGTACGACCGGGACCTGGTCGTGCTGTCGGTTGTCATCGCCGTGGTGGCCTGCACGGCGGCACTGTGGGCAGCCCTGTTCGTGCGGGGGCGGCTGGCCACCACTGGCGCCGCCCTCGTCATGGGCGTGGCGGTCAGCGGGATGCACTACACCGCGATGTACGCCGTCTCGGTCCGACTCGGCTCCGGCGCGCCCGCGCCCAGCGGGCTGGCCGCCTTGGACTTCCTGCTGCCGATGATCATCGGCGTCGGCATGCTGACCATGCTCGTGCTGTTCATCGTGGTGCTCTCCCCCACCGAGCGCGAACTGCTGGACGAGGGCCGGCTGGCCGCCGGCGAACTCCGGCCGGTGGCGCCGGAACCCAAGCGCGAGTGGTCCGTCTTCGACGCGCACTGACCGCACGGGCCGCACCGGCCGGACCTGCCGCGCGGCCGCACGGGCCCCACCGGCCGGACCTGCCGCGCGGGCCGCACGGGCGCCGGGGGCTCGGCCGGCCGCGGGCGCTCCCGGACACCGCCTAGGGTTGCGGTCATGGAGTTTCGGAGACTGGGCAACAGCGGGCTGACCGTCAGCGCCATCGCGTACGGCAACTGGATCACGCACGGCTCGCAGGTCGAGGAGGAGGCCGCGCGGGACTGCGTGCACGCTGCGCTGGACGTGGGCATCACCACCTTCGACACCGCCGACGTGTACGCGGGCGGCCGCGCGGAGGAGGTGCTCGGCCGGGCACTGTCCGGGGTGCGCCGCGAGGGCATTGAACTGTTCACCAAGGTGTACTGGCCGGTCGGCCCCGGGCAGAACGACCGCGGGCTCGGCCGCAAGCACCTGATCGAGGGCTGCAACGCGTCGCTGCGCCGCCTCGGCACCGACTACGTCGACCTCTACCAGGCGCACCGCTACGACGAGACGGTGCCGCTGGAGGAGACGATGCAGGCGTTCGCCGACCTGGTGCGCGCCGGCAAGGTGCTCTACGTCGGGGTGTCGGAGTGGCGGGCCGAGCAGATCGAGTCCGCGCACGAACTGGCCACCGACCTCGGGATCCACCTGATCTCCTCGCAGCCGCAGTACTCCATGCTGTGGCGGGTGATCGAGGCGGAGGTGGTGCCCACCTGCGAGCGGCTCGGCATCGGGCAGATCGTGTGGTCGCCGATGGCGCAGGGCGTGCTCACCGGCAAGTACGCGCCGGACCAGCCGCCGCCGGCCGGCTCGCGGGCCACCGACGAGGTCGGCGGCAGGTTCATGGCGCGGTTGATGAGGCCCGAGGTGCTCAGCCGGGTGCAGCGGCTGCGGCCGGTCGCCGAGCAGGCCGGCCTGACCATGGCTCAGCTCGCGATCGCCTGGGTGCTGCAGAACCCCGGCTTGTCGGCGGCCATCGTCGGCGCCACCCGGCCCGAGCAGGTCCGGGAGAACGCCGCGCCGGCCGGGACGAGGCTGGACCCGCAGGTGCTGAAGCAGATCGACGAGGTACTCGGCGACGTGGTGGAGCGGGACCCGACCAAGGTCGGCTGACACCCGTAGTACTGTTTACCTATGGTCATAGATAAGCAGTGGAACGCGGCGATCGTGTTCCGCCTGGACCCGGCCTGCGGGGTGCCGACGTACCTGCAGCTCGTCCAGCAGGTCGAGCAGGCGCTGCGGCTGGGCCAGCTCGAGCCCGGCGACCAGCTCCCCCGGGTCAAGGACGTCGTCGCGTCGCTGGCCATCAACCCGAACACGGTGCTCAAGGCGTACCGCGAGCTGGAGCACCGCGGGCTGGCGGCCGGCCGGCCGGGGCAGGGCACGTTCGTGCAGCGCGCCCTGGGCGAGGTGCCCGCCCGGGAGCACGCCGCCCTGCGCCGCGGCCTGCAGCGCTGGTTGGCCTCGGCCCGCGCCACGGGGCTGGACGAGCCGAGCATCGCCGCGCTGGTCGACAGCGTGCTGCGGGAACGGCCGGACGGGGCGGCGGCCGCGTCGTGAACGTGCTGGAGACCAGCGGGCTGGGCAAGCGGTACGGGTGGACGTGGGCGCTACGGGACTGCACGCTGGCCGTCCCGGCCGGACACGTGACCGCCCCTGGTCGGAGCCAACGGCGCCGGCAAGAGCACCCTCCTGCACCTCGCGGTCGGGCTGGCCAGGCCGAGCGCCGGGGTGGTGCGGGTGCTGGGCGGCCAGCCGGCCGGGTCGCCGACCGCGCTGGACCAGATCGGGTTCGTCGCCCAGGACGCCGCGCTCTACCGCAACCTCTCGGTGGCCGACACGCTGCGGCTGGCGCGCAGCCTGAACCGCCGCTGGTACCGGGCCCGGGCGGTCGCCCGGATGGCCGAGCTGGGCATCCCGCTGGAGCGCCGGGTCGGCCGGCTGTCCGGCGGGCAGCAGGCGCAGGTGGCGCTCGCGGTGGCGCTGGCCAAGCGGCCGGAGCTGCTAGGGCGTGCTTCAGAAGTCCCGGTGGATGCGGGCGGTGATCCAGGCGGCGGTCCGGCAAGGCGGAGGAGGAGCCGATACCGTTGTTGTATCGGCGACGACGACGTCCTTGCGGGGTCCCCGCGGAAACGCGGAGCTTGCGGAGCGTTTCTCGACCGCTCGCCCGGCACGACTTCACCGCCGCGCTGATGGCCGCGGTGGCCGAGGACGGGCTGTCCGTGGTGCTGTCCTCGCACGTGGTGGCCGAGCTGGAGCGGGTCTGCGACCACCTGGTGGTGCTGTCCGCCGGCCGGGTTCAGGTGACCGGCGAGGTGGACGCTCTGCTGAGCGGCCACCAGCTGCTGACCGGGCCGGCCGGGCAGGCGGACGAGGTTGCCGCCGGCCGGCCCGTGGTGGCGGACCGCCGCGGCGAGCGGCAGGCCCGGCTGCTGGCCCGTACCGGCGGCATCCCCGCCCTGCCGCCCCGGTGGCGGGCCGAGCCGGTCGGCCTGCAGGAGCTGGTGCTGGCGTACCTGCGCGCACCCGCCGCCGGTGCGCTGCCAGGCCCGCATGCCGTCGCCCCTGCGGCGGTGGCCCGGTGACCGCGCTCGCCGGCCGCCCGGCCGACCGCTCGCCCGACCGCCCGGCCGGCGGGGCAACCGGCAGGGCGGCCGACCGGTGGCCCCGGCTGGGGCTGGCGTGGCTGGTGTGGCGGCAGCAGCGGGCGGCCGCGGCCGGCGTGCTGGCCCTGTCCGGCGGCGCCGCCGGGCTGCTGCTCGCGGTCGGGCTGCCGATGCATGCCACGTACCGCGACCTGGGCATCCCCGGATGCGCCCCGGCCGGGTCGCCGCGCTGCGCCGCGCTGGTGCAGACGTTCGCGTCCGAATACGACGCGTGGGCGCTGTACATGCCGCGGCTGCTGGAGTTCGTCCCGGCCCTTGTCGGCGCGTTCGTGGGTGCGCCGCTGGTGGCGCGGGAGCTGGAGCGGCACGTTCCGGTTCGCCTGGACGCAGGGCAGGGGGCCGGACCCGGTGGCTGCTGGCGACACTTGCCAGCGTCGGGGCGCTGGTCACGGTGGCGGCGCTGGGCCTCAGCCTGCTGTTCGGCTGGTGGTTCGCGCCATACGAGCCGCTGCAGGGGCGGATCGCCTCCGGGCAGGCGTTCGAGGTGGAGGGCGTGGTGTTCGCCGCCCGCACGCTGTTCGGCGTCGCGCTGGGCGCCTTCGCCGGCGCGGTGATCCGGCGGACGGTACCGGCCATGGCGGCCACCCTGGTCGGATGGCTGGCGGTGGTGGTGCCGGCGGCGCTGTTCTGGCGGCCGCACTACCGGCCGGCGTTCACCGGCCCGGTGGATACCGCCGGCAAGTTCGACACCGCGTGGACGCTCAGCCAGTGGTGGGTGGACCCGGCCGGCCACCGGCTGGACCAGCTCGCGGTCAACACCCTGGTCGGGGAGCTCGCCCCGGGCGGCCACGCGCAGGAGGCGCTGCGCCAGCGCGGCTACACGCTGTGGGAGAGCTACCAGCCGAACAGCCGGTTCTGGGCGTTCCAGGCGGTGGAGGCGGCCTGGCTGTGCGCCCTCGCGCTGGCGCTGGCCGCCGCAACCTTCTGGTGGGTGCGGCGCCGCGCCGGCTGAGCCGGCCTGGCGGCCGGCGGGTCAGGCCGGCTCGAGCGGCATCGGGCCGTACACCGTTGCGCCGTCGTCGAGCAGCACGACGCGGTGCACGCCGTGGTCGGCCAGCTCCCGCCAGTGCTCGCCCAACCAGGACTCGGCGTCGGACTGGCTCGGGAACGCCTCCGACTTGGGCCGGTCCACGGGCGCGCCGCTCTTGTCTTCGTACCGCCACGTCCAGGTCATGGCTCCGCAGCTTAGATGAATGACTCCAAGGGGGAACGGCGTTGTGTGGCACGGTCAGTGGTGACGGTCTTCGGGGAGCGGCGGCCCCCCGGCCGGCCACCCCACCCCACCCCATGGCCGGCCACCCCGGGACCGTCGGTGATCATCGCCGAGAAACCCCGGTCCCGACCGCCACAACCCGGCGACGATCACACGATCCGACCGCGGACCGACCCACCAGCCACCCCCGACGGTGATCGTCGCCGGCTTCCAACGGTCAGGACCGCCACACCTCGGCGTGGATCACCGGGCCGAGCGGCGGCCCCCGGCCGGCCATCCCACTGCCGGCCACCCCGCGGCCGGCCAGCCCCCGGCCGGCCACCCGCAGCCGGCCGGCCCGCAGCCAGCCACCCCGCAGCCAGCCACCCCGGGGACCGTCGGTGATCATCGCCGAGAAACCCCGGTCGCAACCGCCACAACCCGGCGACGATCACACGACCCGGCCACGGACCGACCCACCAGCCACTCCCGACGGTGATCGTCGCCGGCTTCCAACGGTCAGGACCGCCACACCTCGGCGTGGATCACCGGGCCGAGCGGCGGCCCCCGGCCGGCCACCCCACGGCCGGCCACCCCACGGCCGGCCACCCCACGGCCGGCCACCCCACGGCCGGCCACCCCGGGGCCGTCGGTGATCGTCGCCGAGAAACCCCGGTCCCGACCGCCACAACCCGGCGACGATGACACGATCCGACCACGGACTGACCCACCAGCCACTCCCGGGACCGTCGGTGATCATCGCCGAGAAACCCCGGGCCCAACCGCCACAACCCGGCGACGATCACACGATCCGACCGTGAACTGGCCCACCAGCCCCCCCGGACCGTCGGTGATCATCGCCGAGAAACCCCAGTCCCGACCGCCACAACCCGGCGACGATCACACGATCCGACCACGGACCGACCCACCAGCCCCCCGGGACCGTCGGTGATCGTCGCCGGTTTCGAACGGTCAGGACCGCCACACC
>WNFU01004739.1_pt1 | contig 33300 bp, 33 predicted proteins | sample 5400121 | NCBI WGS metagenome assembly WNFU01 (sample SAMN13153360, study PRJNA577476) | soil metagenome | isolation source: 100 cm soil or saprolite under grassland replicate 1 | place: USA:California | collected 2016-06-15
GAGGGGATCAGCCTTGGCCTGGTCTCCCACCTGGAACTCCACCACGAACCGCGCATCTGCAGCACCTGCCGCCGCGGCAGCGGCACCCGTCACCAGCCCGCCCAGCCTCCGCACGGGTAGCGAACGGGCCAACTCTCTAGTGGCAAAAGGGGGTGAACGGGCCGGAGATCAACTGCGGCGCCGTTACCTCGGCTGTCTAGGTGCACTGGGAGTTGGTCGAGGTCGCCGAAGGCGGGGTACCGCGTCGATTTCTGTCGGGTTTCGGCCGGCGGCTGGACCGGCGGAGTCATGCGTTTCGGGCCTCCAGCAGGCCGCGGTTGGCGAGGGCGTCGGCGCGTTCGTTGCCGGGGTCCCCGGCGTGGCCCTTGACCCAGAGCCACTCGACCTCATGCCGTTCGACCGTGGCCTCCAGCCGCTGCCAGAGATCGGCGTTCTTGACCGGCTGCTTGGCGGCGGTCAGCCAGCCGGTGCGTTTCCAGCCGGGTAGCCACCGGGTGATGCCGCCGCGCAGGTACGCGCTGTCGGTGTGCAGTCGCACCGCCGCGGGCCGGGTCAGGCTCTCCAGCGCGCGGATGGCGGCCATCAGCTCCATACGGTTGTTGGTGGTGGCCCCCGCCTCACCGCCGTGGATTTCCTTCTGGTGATCGCCGTACCGCAGCACGGCGCCCCACCCGCCCGGGCCGGGATTGCCGCTGCACGCGCCATCGGTCCAGATGTCCACGATCTTCCCGGCCGGCTGGCCTGGCATGCCGGCAACCTACCGGTCGAGTGGTCGGCAGCCGGCGAAGCCGGCAGAGGACACGGCGTTGAACAGCCACTTCCGTCATGGGCCTCATGCCGGGTTCCTGATCGTAAGGGCGACGGCCCGCCGGCCAGGTCCCGACCTCATCCTCACCCGGCCCCGCTGCAGGTCCCTGCTCCGCGCCCGGCCGCCAGCGCGCCCGGCTCCTACCCCTGGCCCTCGTCCTGGCCGCCCCGCAGCAACGTCAGAACCTCGCTCACCCCGGACCGCGTCACATCAGACCGCAGCCCGGTCACGTCAGACCGCAACTCGGTCAGGTCCGAACGCAGCCCGGCCAGCGCGGCCGTATGGGCTTCCTGGGTCGCCTCGACCCGAGCCGGACCCTCGACGAAGACCGCCACATCCTCATCAAGCCGACGGACGGTGCGCTGGATCTCGGCCGGGTTGCTCACACCGACAGCCTGGCAGGAACCAACAGGGCCAGACAACACCGCGGCTGACAGCCTCCCCGGCAGCCACGACCCGCGGCCCGCGGTCCGTACGCCGGCCCTCCGCCACAACCCGGTCAACACCGCGATGGCCGAACCTCCGCTCGGCGGGGCCGGCAGCCCACGGCGCCGGGGGGCGGCCGACACCAGGTACGCGACGACGGCTGCGGAGCCAAGGCACGCGCAACGCTCGACAGAGCGGCGCAGGCGCGCCGGGAACCGGGACCACCGGCAAGCCCCGACTGACGCACGCCAGTGCCTGCGCCGGGCCGAGCCGGTCCACCGAAACGACCCCACACAGCACGACCGTGCCGATGTGCGTGCATCGATCCCGTCGGTTCCCGGACCGGCCATGGTCGGGTCAATCCCTCGCAGCCGAGGCTGCCATGTCGGTGGATGTTCAGGCCCGATCGGCGGATCGCCCGCTCCAGGGACTCTCAGCGGATCTGAGCGAGGACCCGGGCGGACCCGGCCTCGCCCGTGGACTCCGCGTCGGTGTCGCCTGCGGCGTCGATGCCGATCGGGCCTCCGGGGAGCACCCGGTCCAGCCACCCCGGCAGCCACCAGTTGGCCCGGCCGAGGAGCGTCATGGTCGCCGGTGCCAGCACCATGCGCACGACCGTGGCGTCGACGAAGATCGCGGCGGCCAGCCCGAGCCCGAACATCTTGGTCGACGGGTCCTCGGCGACGGCGAAGGACAGGAACACCGCCACCATGATGAGGGCGGCCGAAGTGATGACCCGGGCGGTGCCCGAGACGCCCTGCACAATCGCCGTGCCGTTGTCGCCGGTGCGTAGGTACTCCTCGCGCACGCGCGACAGGAGGAACACCTCGTAGTCCATCGACAAACCGAACAGGATCGCGAACAGGAACATCGGGATGAACGACACGATCGGTACCGTCGCCTCCAGCCCGATCAGCGCACCGCCCCAGCCCCACTGGAATACCGCGACCATGATGCCGTAGGCCGCGCCGATGCTCAGCAGGTTCAGCAGCACCGCCTTCAGCGGTACGAGCACCGACCGGAAGACCAGCATCAGCAGCACGAACGACAGCGCCAGCACGGCGGCGACGAAGACCGGCAGGCGTTGGCTGGTCCGCCGGCCCACATCGGACAGGCTCGCCGCAGCGCCGCCGACGTGGGCCCTCGCAGGGCCCCGCCCGACCACGGTGGGCAGAACGTCGGCGCGCAGTCGAGCGACGGTATCGGCCGTGGCCCGCTCCTGCGGGCCGGTGGTCGGGAACACCACGAGGGTCGCGATCCCCGTGGCCTGATCGACCAGCGCCGGCGCGACCGACGCGATGCCCGGGTCCGCCGCGACCGCTCCGACGAGCCGGTCCAAGACTCCCGGATCGCCGGCGAGGTCCACGGCGATGATGAGGGGACCGTTGGTGCCCGGGCCGAACCCCTCGGCGACGAGGTCGTACGCGCGGCGCTCGGTGCGGCTGTGCGGCAGCGAGCCGTCGTCGGGCAGGCCGACGCGCAGGCCGAGCACGGGCAGCGTCGCGGCCAGCAGCAGCCCGGCCGCGCCGACCGCGTACGGCACCGGGTGCCGGTTGACGTGCCCGATCCAGCGCCGCCACCCGGACGCGGGGACGGCGCCCGCCGCCGTGACCCGCCGCCGTCCGAGCCGGCCCGGAAGGATGAGCCGGCCCAGCCTCCCGACCCCAGGGGCCCGGCCGAACCAACCGACCCGGGCGAGACGCGGGCCGGCGGCGCCGAGGAAGGCCGGCAGCAGCGTCACCGACGCGACCACCATGATCAGGACGACGATCGAGACCGCGAGCCCGCCCACCGTCATGAACGGCACGTTCGCGACCGCCATGCCGAGGATCGACACGACGACGGTGCCGCCGGCGAAGACCACGGGTCGCCCGGCCGTGGCCACCGCTCGCCCGGCTGCCTCGTGGGGCTCGACCCCGCGCGCGAGGTACTCCCGGTGCCGGGCGAGCACGAAAAGCGCGTAGTCGATGCCCACCCCGAGACCGACCATGCTGCCGAGGACCGGTGCGAAGGTCGGGATCTCCGTGATCCCCGCGAGTACCGTCATCGTGGCAACCCCGACGGTCAGCCCGAAGACCGCCATACCGATCGGCAGCGCGGCGGCGACGAGCGAGCCGAACGCCAGGAACAGGATCGCGGCCGCGGCGAGGATGCCGATCAGCTCGCTGGCGCCGCCGTCGGGGTCGGAGAAGACGTAGAAGAGGTCCCCGCCCATCTCGATGCGCAGTGGCATCTCGCCGCGCAGCCGGTCGCCGAGGCCGACGAGGGCGTCGAGGTCCTCGGTCGACAGCCGGCTCTGGTCGGGGTACTGCACCCGGACGACTGCGATCCGCCCGTCGGCCGAGACCAGGCCGCCGCGGACGGCGGCGTCCCCGCCCAGGTCGAGCGCCCCCGCCGGGTCGCTCGTGCCGAGCACGTGCGGGAGTCGCCTCACCTCGGCCTGCAGCCGCGCGAGCGCGGTGCGCGCGGTGCCGTGGTCGAAGAACGTCGCCCCGCCGTCGACGGGGGTGACGACTACCTGGGCGGTCATCCCCTCCTGGCCGGTGCCGGCCCGCTCGATCAGCTCCGCGGCCCGCCCGGAGTCCAGTCCCGGAGCGGTCATCGAGTCCGCAGTCCGCCCGCCGAAGGCGATCGCGGCGACGACCGCAAGCGCGGCGGCGAGCAGCCACGCCGCGATCACCCGCCACGGATGGCGGGCGGCGCTCCCGCCCAGACGGGAGAGGGCTTTCGAGAGCATCTGGTCCTCCAACCACCTCGTCGGCCGCCTCCGCACGGCCACCGATGCCGAGGTTCGTCGCGGCGGCGCTCCCGGACATCGGCTCGCAAGCCGCGGATCCGCCCGTCCCCGGACGGAGCGACGCTCCGTTCTTTTGGCCGATGCGCGGCGCGGCGCGCTCCCTAGGCTAAAAACCGTGCTGCGAGACGACCTGCGAATCCTGTGGACCGAGCCACGGCCGCCCGACGCGCCGGGCCGGGTGTGGCGGGACTGGGCGCTGCTCGCCGCGGGCCTGGGCGGTGTGGTGCTGGAGGCCACGCTGCGGGAGGACGTCGTGTGGCGGCCGGTGGCCGTGGTGTTCGCCGTCTGGCTGTGCGTGCTGCCCATGTGGCGCCGGACCCGCCCGCTGGCGATGGTCGCGCTCGGGTTCGGCGCGATGATTTTGCTCGAGGTGGCCTCGTTGGTGGCCGCCCCGCGGGGGCCGGTCGGCCTGTACACCGGCGGGGTGGTGCTCGTGCTGGTGTATGCGCTGCCCCGGTGGGGATCGGGACGGGAGGTCGTGCTGGGGGGCGTGGTGATCCTCGCGGCCTTCGCGCTGTCGGTCGTCACGGACGACACCCCGGCCGTCGACCAGGTCGTGGGCCTCGCGTTCCTGCTCCTGCCCGCGGTGATCGGGGCGTCCGTGCGGTTCCGGGCGACCGCTCGCGAGCGGCAGCTGGAGCGGGTGCGCTCCCGCGAGCGCGAGCGACTCGCCCGGGAACTGCACGACACGGTCGCACACCACGTCTCGGCCATGGTGATCCGCGCCCAGGCTGGCCGGGTGGTCGCGGGCACGGACCCGGCCGCTGCCATCGAGGCGCTGGAGGGGGTCGAGGAGGACGGGGCGCGCACGCTGGAGGAAATGCGTGCCATGGTCGCTGCGCTGCGGGACGGCGGGGCCGCCGCCGAGCTGGCGCCGCCGGCTGGTGTCGCCGACCTGGAGCGCCTGGTGCGCGCCCCGGGCGGTCATCTCCGGGTCGACCTGGGGCTCGACGGCGAGCTGGACGCGCTGCCCCCGGCCGTGGACGCGGCGGTCTACCGCATCGTGCAGGAGTCGGTGACCAACGCCATGCGGCACGCGGTCGACGCGACCGAGATCGTCGTCCGGGTCACCGGAGAACCGCAGCGGGTACGGGTGACGGTGCGGGACGACGGCGCGAGGGCCGGCCGAGGTCGCGACGGGTACGGCCTTGCCGGGTTGCGTGAGCGGGCGGCCCTGCTCGGCGGGGAGCTACGGGCCGGTCCGGGCGCCGACCAGGGCTGGCGTGTCGAGGCCGAGCTGCCACGGGGGAGGGCGGAGAGCGGTGTCCATCCGCGTGCTCGTCGCTGACGACCAGGCGATCATCCGTACCGGGCTGCGGATCATGTTGGACGCCCAGCCCGATGTTGAGGTGGTCGGCGAAGCGGCCGACGGGCGGCAGGCGGTGCGCCTGGCCCGCGACCTGCGACCCGACGTCTGCCTATTCGACATCCGGATGCCCCTGCTCGACGGGCTCGAGGCCACCCGGCTGGTCGCCGGTCCAGGCGTCGCCGACCCGCTGGTCGTGGTCGTGATCACCACCTTCGATCTCGACGAGTACGTCTACGGCGCCCTGCGCGCGGGGGCCCGCGGGTTCCTGCTCAAGGACGCAGGGCCGGAGCTGCTGGTGCAGGCCGTACGGTCGGCCGCCGACGGCCAGGCGCTCATCGCGCCGAGCGTCACCGTGCGCCTGCTGCAGGCGTTCGCGGACGTACCGGCCGGGCGGCCCGCTGCACAGCCGATCTCCCCGGTCACCGCCCGCGAGGAGGAGGTGCTGCTTGCCGTCGCCCAAGGGCTGACCAACACCGAGATCGCCGATGCCCTGCACATCAGCCTGAGCACAGTGAAGACACACCTGGCGAGCCTGATGGCCAAGCTCGGCGCCCGCAACCGGGTGGAGATCGCGATGTGGGCCTACGAGACCCGCCGGATCATCCCGGGAACCTGAGCCCCGGGTACCGGGGGAATGTCCCGGCCGCCGGCCGTTCGGGCCGAGGTGCGCGAACGGGTGTTGCGCCTGTACCGGCAGTCGGAGCCGAGGCCGGTGATCCTGCGGTTGGGCGAGCAGTTGGGACGCTGGCCGAGAACCAGCAGCTGCGGGAAATGTTGCTCGCGCAGCTACTGATCGGTCCGGACCCCACGGTCATGGACGACGCTGCCGCCAAGCCCATTCTGCCGCACTCCCGGATGTACCGGATCCTTGCCGATACTTGCCTGCCAACGCCACTCTGTGGACGACGCACGCTTGCGGCGTACCGCCTCCCGGTCCGAGGCGGACATAGCCCTAGTCTCCGCCGGATATCGCGGTCGAGCCGGAGTCCCTGGCCGAACGCACCGACCTGGTCGTCAGCCTGGGCGGCGACGGCACGATGCTGCGGGCCATGCGGCTGGTACGCCACAGCAAGGTGCCGGTGCTCGGGGTGAACCTCGGCCGGCTCGGCTTCCTCGCCGAGATCGACCCGCCGGACCTCGCCGAGGCGCTGTCCGCGATCGACGAGCACCGGTTCACCGTCGAACCCCGCTCCGGCGTGCAGGCCTCCTTCGGCGGCACCGACACCGCCGCGTTCAACGACATCGCGCTGGTCCGCATCCCGGGCCTGGGCTCCAGCGCCGCGGTCGCTCTGCGGGTGGAGGGCAACCCGTTCGTGCGGTACGCCGCCGACGCGGTGATCGTCGCGACCCCGACCGGCTCGACCGCCTACAGCTTCTCCGCCGGCGGGCCGATCGTCTCGCCCAGCGCCGAGGGCATGCTGGTCACGCCGGCCGCGCCGCACTCGGCGTTCAACCGGGCGCTGTTCCTGTCCAGCGGCGAGAAGCTGGCCCTGGACGTGCTGCCGACCAGCGGCGAACTGGCGGTGGAGGCCGACGGGCTGGTGGTCGGCCTGCGAGTCTTCGACGTCATCACCTGGCTGGAAGGCAATGACCGAGGCCTGTGAACCCACCCGTCCGACACCGTGCCCGCCAGCCGCACCGCAGAAACCGGCGGCCAAGACGCGCTGCCCTGCCGAGAAGCGGATGAGCTGACCGGCGCCAATCGACGGAGCAATGTAACGGAGCTCGCAGGGCGATCGGCCCGGCGCTCACGGTCGACCGCATCGCGGATGTGCTGTCCCACTCCGTGTGACCAGCGATTCGGACACCGCCATGCTCGTCAGGCGTTGCCCAGCTCGCCGGCTGCGGATGGACCCAATGGCCGGGGCGCTCTACCGGATCAGGCAGAACGGGTGGCCGGCCGGGTCGGCGAAGACCCGGAAGCGCTCGCCGCCGGCGTTCAGGCGGGACGCGCCCAGCTGCAGTGCCCGCGCCTGGCCGGTGTCGAGGTCGTCGACGAGGAGGTCGAGGTGGGCCTGCTGCGGATGCGCCGGGTCCGGCCAGCGCGGCGGGTTGTAGTCGCTGATCTGCTGGAACATCACGCTCCTGCCGTCAGCGGAGATGAGGGCGCCCTCGGGGCCGTCGTAGGTGACCTCCATGCCGGTGAGGTCGGCGTAGAAGCGGGCCAGCCCCGACGCGTCGGGGGCGTCGATCGTCACCGCGAACAGGCCCATCACCGGGCCGACGCCGTCCTGCTGGCACAGGTCGAACGGATGACCGGCCGGGTCGGCCATCGTGATCCACCTCGGGCCGTCGGCCAGCCGGATGGCACCGAGGCCGACGGCCCGCTCGGCCGCCGCCTGGTGATCGTCGACCTGCAGGTCGAGGTGGAACTGCTGCGGGTGCTCCTGCCCGGGCCAGTGCGGCGCGAGGTGGTTCGGTGCGCGCTGGAACTCGATCTCCTGGCCGTCCGGAGTCCGCACGCCGAACCGGTCGGAGTCCTTCCGGACGACGTCCCAACCGGTGAGCTCGGCGTAGAACGAGCCGACCTTCTCGATGTCCGCCGCGTCGAATATGGCGAGGTCCAGGCGAGCTGTCACGGTCATGGCCACATCCTGCCCCAACCCTCCGACAAGAACGCGCGCTACCTCCGCGGCCTGATCGAGCAGCCCGGATCCTCATGACCCGAGGCAACCGACGCCCCGTGACCATGATCAAGTGACCGGATCTGCCGCGACGGTTCGGCCGGGGGCGGCAGACTGACGGGCATGACATCGCTGCCGGCATCCGGCCTGATCCACGATGTCGAGCTGTGGGTTCACGACGTTGACCTGACCGGATCACGGCTTGGCTACCCGCCGGCCTCCGGCTCGCCGGGGGTGTCGATGATCCGCCAGCGCCCGACCTGCTGGTAGTTCGAGTCGTAGATGGGTCGAGCCGTCGCCGGGCGTCAGCGGGTAGTGCTGCAGGTTCCCGCCCCAGTACCGCAGGATGCGGCCCCGCTCCGCAGCAGCGTTGCCGCCGAGCGCGGTCTCGCCCATGTCCACTTCGAGCACGAACTTCATGTCGCCTCCTCCGGGTGAGTCCACCGCCCGAGCGCCCGCACCTGCCTCCCGTTGCCCCGCCGATCCTGGCGGCTTCGCCAGGGCCTCAGGACGGGGGTCCTCCGTCCGCCGGGGCGCGCTTGGCCGGCCAGCGGCCGGTCCATCCGCCCGGTGGGCGCGACTCTGCCGCGTTCCGGGGCGCGGGGCACCGGGTCGCAGCGGGTGGCGCCGGTCCGCCTGTCGGTCGGCAGCACGAGGAGTTGATGCAGTGGTGCGAGACCAAGGAGTTCTCCGTGGCGGTGGTGATCCGCGGCCTGGTGGACCGCTTCCTCGCCTCGCGGCAACGGTTCGCGTGGCCGGCAGGCGTTGCCGTGCCCATGGTGACCCGATCTCTCGCGGGCACCGACGTACGCGGTGGCCAGGTGGGCGGAGTCGGCGGCCTGGTGTTGCTTCCTGCCGGGTCGGGCGCCGGGTCAGGGGCCGCCCGCGGAGGCAGTGGGTGAGGGGCTCGGGCAGCCGGCGCCGGGGCAGGTCGGCCCGGCCTGGCTCGGCGTGGGGCTCGGCGTGGGCGTCGGGGTCGGCGTTGACGTGGGGATGGCCGGTGCGGTGGTGGTCGGGGTGGGCGCGGGGGTGGTCTTCGGCGGGGCGCGGGTCACAGACGGGGTCGGCGAGGGGGTGGGTGATGCGGTCGGTGACGGGGACGGCGCCGGTCTGACCTGTGGGCTGGTGGGTAGCCGGGCCGCGGTCTGGCCGGCCAGGTAGGCGTCCATGAACGCCTTCCAGGTCGCCCCGGGCAGGCCGCGTCCGTACAGTGGCCGGCCGGCGGCGTTCTTCAGCGCCGTGGGCTTGTCGCTGCCCACCCATACCGCGGTGCTGACCTGCGGGGTGAACCCGACCATCCATGCGTCGGAGTTGTAGGACGTCGCGCCGAACTGCTGGGTGCCGGTCTTGGCTGCGCACGGACGGCCGCCGGCCAGCGGAACGCCGGAGTACCCGGCAACCGGCTCCATCGAGTACGTCACGTCGTTGGCGACCTTCGGGTCGATGGCGCGGCGGCCGCCGTCGGCATGCTCGTAGAGCACGTGGCCGGTCGGGTCGGTGATCTTCTGCACGAAGTACGGCGGCCGCAGGATGCCGCCGGAGGCGAGCGTGGCGAAGCCCACGGCCTGGTCGATGGGCCGCACCTCGTACTGCCCGATGCCGATGCCGCCGGCGGTGACGCCGTTCTGCTGCAGCGTGGGCCTGCCGTCGTGGGTGGCCGGGATGCCCATCCGCTGCGCGGTGGCGGCGACGCGTTGCGGCCCGACCTTGAGAGCCAGGTCGTAGAACACGGTGTTGATCGACCGCTTCATCGCCTCCAGCAGGGGGCAGTGCGGGCACTGCGCACCCTCGGAGTTGTGCACCACGGTGCCCTGGAATGTCCGCGGCGACCTGCCGTCGAAGGTGCTGCGCAGGCTGATGGCCGCCTGGGAGTGCACGGCCAGGTCCAGCGCGGTGGCCAGCACATACGGCTTGAACGACGACCCCGGCGGTCGCCACGTCTGGGCGTAGTCGAAGCCGGTGCCGGAGGCGCCGCCGTAGTAGGCCCGCACAGCGCCGCTGCGGGGATCCACCGCGACCAGGGCCTGTCGCAGGTTGGCCGGCTGGCCGGCGAAGGTGCCCCGCACCGCGGTCACCGCCGCCGCCTGGCCGTTGCGGTCCACCGTGGTCTGCACGTGCAGGCCTTCCCGGTTGAGCAGCGACTCCTCGAACCCCAGGTTGGCCAGCTCGTCCTTCACCTGCTCCAGCACGTACCCGCTTGGACCGCTGACCTGGTTCAGCGCGTTGTCCCGCCTCGGCGCCACCTTCGGGTAGCTCATCCCGGTCGCCGCCGCGGGGTCGAGCCAGCCCTCCTTGGCCATGCCGTCGATGACGAAGCGCCAGCGTGCCCTAGCGCTGTCCGGGTGCTTCTGCGGGTCATACAGCGCGGGCGAGCGGATGCTGGCGGCCAGCACCGCGCCTTCGGGCACCGTGAGCCGCTCGACCGGCTTGTTGAAGTACGTCTCCGCCGCCGCCTCGATGCCGTACGCGCCGCGTCCGTAGTAGATCGTGTTGAGGTACCACTCCAGGATCTCCTGCTTGCTGAACTCCCGGTCGAGCTTGACCGCGATGACCGCTTCCCGGAACTTCCGGGTGAACGTACGCTCCTGGGTGAGGTAGGCGTTCTTGACGTACTGCTGGGTGATCGTCGAGCCGCCCTGGGTGCCGGCGCCGCGCAAGTTGTTGTAGAGCGCCCGCGCGATGCCGCGCACCGAGACGCCCGGCTCCTTCCAGTACCCGCGGTCCTCCGCGGCGAGCACGGCGTTCTGCACGCCCTCCGGCACCTTGGACAACGGCACGTCGGTGCGATTCTGGGCGCCGATGCGTGCCATCTCGGTGCCGTCGGCGAAGGTGACGACGGAGACCTGGTCGGTGCGGATCTGGCCGGGCAGCGGGATCTTGGCAGCGGCGTACAGCACCCCGGCCGCGACGACCACGAGCAGCAGGAAGGTACAGGCCAGCACCAGCAGCATCCGCGTCCGACCGCGCGGACCACGCGGGGGCACCGACCGGCCGGCGGCCGTCCCGGACCCGGCACGCGGCCCAGCACCCCCGCCGGACCCCACACCGGCACCCGGGCTGGCGCCGCCCCCGGGCATTTCCGGCCGGACACCGGGCTGGGGCATCCCCGGCCGGACACCGGGCTGAGGCATCCCCGGCCGGACACCGGGCTGAGGCGTCCCCGGCCGGACACCGGGCTGAGGCGTCCCCGGCCGGTCATCCGGCTGGGGAGGCCCCGGCGGGATACCCGGCTGGGCGCCGCGGCCAGGGCGGGAACCGGCGTCCACACTCCGATCATCGCCGTCCTGGTAACGCTGGCTTTCCCGGCCCGGTCCCTGGGCCCACCGCATCTGGACGCCTGTGCCCTGGTTGGGCTGGCGCGGGCCTGCGGGCTCTGTGGTCACCTGCCAGCACCCGGCCGTCTCGGGTGGTCGGTCGCGCCACGGTGGGCGGGCAGCCGGCGCCGCCTCGCGCGGCTCAGGACCCGGCCCGAGGCCCTTGCAGCCGAGCAGACACGACCTGGCCAGATGGTACCCACCACAGGTGCGGCATACCTCTACGACGTAAACCGCAAACTCGCCATACTTCATCGTCATCGTCGATGAAGCACTGCACAGGGTCATCATGCCTGGCGCGGGGAGCACTCAGGCCGCCCCCGGTCCGAATGTCACCGTGACGCCGAGGAGCTGATCCGGCGCATGGTAGGACTGGCCGGTGCCGACCGGACGGATCCCGGGTGTTGATCTTGCCTGGTGGGCGGATGAGCGGCCAACCAGTCCCGGCCCGGCGACACGACCGCAACGTCCCCGCCGACCTCGACCGTGAACCCTCGACACCAGCAAGATCTCCCGTTCATCCCGCACCTCGATTCCTCGCCGACCGCTTGTGCGGGTCCGTCCCGATGATCACTTTGCCCACCGTGCTGCCGCCATCCACCAGAACCGTCGGGTTCATCGGCGAGGAGGGCAACGCTTCTTCGAGCAGAGCAGACCCCTCTTGAGCCACTCCCCGCCAGCGGTGCCCGACGAGACCGCATGCCATGAAAGAGCCACACCAGCCGATCATGGTGGGCAGCCGCGAAGGGAGCATCCCGTCGAGCACCTCGACCGAGCCTGGCCCGGCACCGGCCGTGGCACCAGCATTAAGAAGCCGCGGAGCGCGCCCATGCCGCTGGCGGCGATGGCTGTCTGGGTACCAACTGGTGAAGTAGCGGTATTCAAAGCCCGTCGTATTCCCGGCTTTGCGGGCGGCTCGCGCTAGGTCTTCCGACGGAACCGGTCCCGCCTGCAGTGTGTGCACGTGCGGACAGCGCATCCCTCGGTCCGCAGTGTGCCTCGTGCAGCTCGGCGAGCGTCTCCCGGCTCGGTTTCCGCGCCGGGACGCCGAGCCGCTTCAGGTAGCCGGCCAGGTCGAGCCGGTCGATCTCCCAGGGATCAGCTGCCGTGCCGCAACCGTAGGGCCGTCACCGCCGCAGCTCCGCCACCTTTTCCAGCCGCCCCAGCTTGTGCGGGTTGCGGATCGCGTAGATGCGGGTGATCCGGCCGTCTTCGACCACGAAGGTGACCGCGGTGTTGAGCTCGCCGGCAGGGTCGATCCGGGCCGCGACCGCGCCGTTGAGCAGCAGCGTGGCGACCTCCGCGCCCGGCGCGACCTGCGCGAAGCCGGACAGTAGCGCTGCCACCCGCTTGATGCCCTCGACCGGGTGCCGGAACGCGGGCGCCAGGCCCCCGCCGTCCGAGACGAGGACGACGTCGGGCGCGAGCACGTCCATCAGGCCCTGCACGTCACCCGTGGTGAGGGCGGCGAGGAACCGCTCCACGACCTGCTGCTGCTCGGTGCGGCTCACCTCCATCCGCGGGCGCCGCGCGGCCACGTGTCGGCGCGCCCGGTGCGCGATCTGCCTGACGGCCGCGGAGGACTTGCCCACGGCCTCGGCGATCTCGTCGTACGGCACGTCGAACACCTCGCGCAGCACGAAGACCGCGCGCTCGGCCGGCCCGAGCGTCTCGAGCACGGTGAGCATCGCGATCGAGACGTTCTCGGCGAGCTCGACGTCTTCGGTCACGTCGGGGCTCGTCAGCAGCGGCTCGGGCAGCCACTCGCCGACGTAGTCCTCGCGCTGCCGGGCCAGCGTGCGCAGCCGGTTGAGCGCCTGCCGAGTGACGATCCGGACCAGGTACGCGCGCGGGTCGCGCACCTCGTCCCGGGCAGCGTCGCCGATGTCGGCCCACCGCAGCCAGGTCTCCTGCACGACGTCCTCGGCGTCGGCCGCGGAGCCGAGCATCTCGTAGGCGACGGTGAACAGCAGGCTGCGGTGGGTGACGAACGGGTCGTCGCTCACGCCGGTGAGCGTACGGCGAGCGGCTTCAGGTCACAGGCGGCCGAGAACTCCTGCGACTCGATGCCGAACGCGGTGTTGGTGCGGGTCATGAGGTTCGCCAGCGCGATGAAGGCGGTGAGCTCCACCAGCGCGGCCGGGCCGAGCGCCTCCAGCAGCCTGGCCGACAGCTCGTCGGTGACTGTCGGCGGGGTCTGCGTCATCGCCTCGGCGTACTCCATGACGTCGCGCTCTAGCGGCGTGAAGACATCCGACTCGCGCCACCGTGGCACCTCACGCGCCTTGGTCACGTCCAGTCCCTCGTTGTGGGCCTGGAAGTAGCCTAGGTCCAGGCAAAAGCTGCAGCCGACCAGGCTGGACACCGCCATGTGGGCGAACGACTTCAGGTTCTCATCACACTGGTCCCACTTCTGTGCCTTGCGAGCGAGGCTGAAGCTGAAGTTGAGCACCTTCCGGTTGTGCCACGCCACCTCCACCGGCTCGGCCACGTCGCCGAGCATCTTGCGGGACATCCGCTTGACCATCGCGCCGTAGATACCGGTCAGCTCGGCCTTGGGGATCCGGGTGTTGCTGGCCATGTCTCCTCCAGGGTCTCTCTTGGCTTCGACATGAAGACACCGGCCGGGACCCGGCTGTGACAGCTCCGGCGGATTTCTTGATCGCCGTGGCTGAAGCAGAGTTCCCGTACTCCGACCTCCTCCCGACCGGTGCGGACGACACGCCGTACCGCCTGATCACCACCGAGGGGTCTCCGCTGTCGAGGGGCCGGACGGGCAGACGTTCCTCCAAGCGGCGCCGGAGGCGATCCAGCGGCTCACCGCGCAGGCGATGCACGACATCGCCCACCACCTCCGGCCCGCGCACCCGCCGCCGACCCGCGCAAGATCATCGACGACCCGGAGGCCTCCGGGAACGACCGCTTCGTCGCGCTCGACCTGCGCAAGGAAACGTCAACGTCTCCGCCGGCGGCGACGACCAGCATGGCTGAGATTCGGCCCGCAACCACCGCAACCGCCACCCCAGCTGCATCCTCGCCGCCTACATGGCCTCCGGCACCTGACGCCCCGCATCATCCGAACCGCGATACGCACGCCCACACAGGAGCATCCGCACATCACCCGACGGTGCCGATGAGAGTGCGGTCGGTTCTGAATGCCGTATCGAAATCCCGTGCCCGCGCCCTTGGGCGTGCTGGACGACGTGGATTATGCGGCTCTGGTGCTGCGAGGTTCGGAGTGCCCAGTCGGAACGACGGGATGTGTCGGCCGGCTGTGTGTCGCGTTGCGACTCGTGGAGGCTTTCGCGGAGTAGGCGACGCGCCTCGGCTGAACGTCATACGGTTGGGTGGTGCGTAGCGGGTGGCCGGCGGACCTGCAGGGGTCTGCCGGCCACCGGGTGGGTGCGGTTCAGGTCAGGCGGCGGCAGCCGCATGCCTGATCAGGTCGGCAACGACCGACGGTTGGGAGACGTAGATGGCGTGGCTGCCGGCGGCTTCGACAACCGTGGAGCCGGCGCGTTCGGACATGGCGCGCTGGGCCGGCGGCGGGATCATCCGGTCGTCGGTGGCGACCAGGTACCAGCTCGGCTTGGTCCGCCACGCCGGTTCGCTGACGGTGCCGCCCAGCGCACCGACGCCCCACGGCACCTGGGAGTCGGCGAGGAACTCGGCTTGCGAGACGGGTAGGTCACCGGCGAACGAGGCGTGGAACTTGTCGCGGTCGAGGAAGAGGAAGCCGTTGACGGGCGGGAGGATCGGTGGCACCGGCGCTCCGGGCGGTGGATCGGCGATGAGCGTGTTGACGGACTCGCCCTTGTCCGGGGCGAAGGCGGCGATGTAGACCAGTGCCGACACTCGCGGGTGGTTGCCGGCCTCGCTGATGACGGCGCCGCCGTACGAGTGGCCGACCAAGATCGTCGGGCCGTCCTGAAGGTCGAGGATCAGCCGGGTGGCCTCGACGTCGCCCTCGAGTGACAGGGTGGGGTTCTGGACGACGCTGACCCGGTAGCCGTCCCGCTTGAGCAGTTCGTACACAGGCTGCCAGCCGGATCCGTCGACGAATCCACCGTGCACGAGCACGACGTTGGTAGTGGTTGGAGAGCTCACGACGCTCACTCCTCAGGTCCTGGATTGACGATGCGGACGTGACGGTAGGACGCCGGCGGCCGCCGCTGCGGACAACCGCCTCGAAGCCACCGACCGGCGCGTTCGCCACGTGGGCCGCCGGGGACTCGAACCCCGAACCCCGCAGACGAAGGCAGACACCTCCGCACGGCCGCGGATGTCGGCGCCGTCCCCGGTCGTTCCCGTCGCCGTCCCGACCCGTCCTTGGTGACTCTACTCGGCCGTCCAGCGCGGCCGACGGGCTTCTCACCGCCTCGGCGGCCCGGCGGGTCGCGTACCCGCCGCGGTGGACCCGCATGGACATCCCGGACCGGAAGCTGAACGGGCCGACATCCTTTCAGCGGGAGGAAGCACGGGACGTGAGGAAGTCGCCGCTCACAGACATCGGGTCCGTTGCCGAACATGCCACCGACGTCCTAGACGACTCCCAGGCCCTACAGGACTTCTGCTGCTTCTCCCCGAGGATCCCTTCGCCGTGCCGCCCCGTACCGGTCCCGTACCCAGAACGGTTCGGGGTAAGTGCTTGTCGGCGCCGCCGGCCGGTTGACGACATCAGCGGCCGGCGCACTCTCATGCCGCTCTGTGCGCGGGACACGTGTTTCTGTGCCACTGGTGGGTCTGTTTGTTCGGTGGTGGGGTGGCTGGTCGGTTGTCAGAGCCGCTCACCGGCGTGGACTGGTGCGGTGATGGTGTTGCCGGGCGGGGCGAGCGGGCACTGCCAGACGGGGTCGTACCGGCAGGAGGGGTGGTAGAGGAAGTTCAGGTCGACGACCAGGGTGCCCGCCCCGCCGCCGAGGTCGGCGCCCTTCGCGGTGTCCAGCAGGTAGCGCCCGCCGCCGTAGCTGGTGGCCCCGGCCGAACCATCGCGTAGCGGCAGGAACAACCCACCGGCGTACTGCTCCAGCCACCAGACATCGACGGTTGCGGCCAGCGGCGCCGGCAGCTCGGCCCGGCCGGCCAGCACCAGCGTCGTCGTGCCGTCCGCGCCGGTGGGCAGCCGCAGCCGCGCCGGCTCGGTCGCGGCCAGCAGCGGCAGCTCGAACCGCAACCCGGGGTCGTAGGGCCAGTACGGCAGGCCGGTCGCCCGCAGCGGGTCGCCGGCCGGCAGCGGGCTTTGCGGGTGGGTGCCGAACAGCTCATCCCGGCCGGCCCGCCAGCGCGCGTGCCCCCGCTGCGGGTCGGCCTCGGCGCGCACCGCCGCGTACAACTGCGCGACCCGGCGGCGCCAGTCCGCCAGCTCCAGCCACCCAGCGCCCACCGCACGATTGTGCCCGGGCCACCGACCCGAACCGCCACCCGTTCCGACCGAGCCCGCAACCAACTCAACCGTCCCCAACCCCACCCTCGCCGCTCCCATGACCTCCAGGCATCAAGCTCCAGCCCAGACACCCGCGAACCGCTCATGCTCGCCTCTGCCGATGAGCGGGCGGGTTCGGCGTGGTGGTACTGGCGGGGGTCAGGGCAGTTTCATTGCCGCTGCCGAGGGCGGTGAATAGCACCAGGAAGAAGGTGCCTCCGGTGAGCAGGCCGTGTGCTGCGACGATTGTGATCAGGGCTGCGATGGCGGTCACCGGACCGGGATTACTATGTCCATAGTGCTCTGTCACTACAGTTATAGTGGGGGCGTGGTGTCCGTCCGCACCCGGGTGCTGGATGCTGCAGTGGAGCTGCTCGGCAGCGAGGGGTTGCGAGCACTCACCCATGCCGGGTCGACCAGCGGGCCGGTGTGCCCGACGGGTCGACCTCCAACTACTTCCGTACCCGGGCCGCGCTGCTGTCCGGGGTCGCCAACGCGATCGTGGATCGTGACATGGCCGGCGTCGCCGACGGGCCGCACCCGCCTGCCTCCGCCGCCGAGTTCGTCGACGCCCACGGCGCAGGGATCGAGTACATGACCGGCCCGGGTCGGATGGTGACCGCGGCCCGCCTCGTCTTGTTCCTCGAGGCCAGCCACGACGACAACCTGCGGCAGATCCTCACCCGCGGGCGCGTCGCCCAGCAGTCCACGGTGCTGCTCGCCCTGGCCCGACTCGGCGTGCCCGACCCGCAAGCCGCCGCCACCGCCATCATGGCCTGCGCCGAGGACATCATCCTGCACCGCATCGCCCGGCACGACGACACCGACCCGCGACCGACACTCGCCCTGGTGATGAACGCCGCTCTCGGTTGACTCCAAGACCGCAACGCGAACACAACATCCCACCCCCCACGCAGGCCCACGAACCCCCTCCCTGCCGCACCGGTCGTAGCACGGCGCCTGAAGCAGCGTCACCCAGTTCATGGCGGCGTCCGCTGATGCCGCTGACCGGCGTTGCGGTCCTACCGCTACGTATCGACGATCGCGTCACCACGGCCCGCCGCCGCAGGTCGCTGCCGGCCATGCGAGGGCCTGAGCTGAGGTCGTCTGGGACCGTTGGTCCCGGGGCCCGGGTTCTACTGTTCGGGCTGGGACAGGTGGACTTTGGCGTCCTGGTAGCTGGCGGTGTCGGCCGATTCGGCCGGTGCGTAGAGGAGGTTCAGCACACCGGTCTTGAAGGTCTGCGACGAGATCAGTGTGAGCGGGATCGGGGGCTCGCCCTCGTCGAAGAGCCGCTTGCCCTTGCGGACGGCGATCGGATGCACCAGCAGGTGCAGCTCGTCCAGCAGTCCCGTGGCCAGCAACTGGCGGACGACGGAGACCGAGCCGCTGATGCCGATGGTGCCGTCACCGGGTTCGTTCTTCAACGCGGTGACGGCCTCGATGAGGTCGCCCCGCAGCTGTTCGGAGTTGCGCCAGGTGAACTCCAGCTGCTGGTTCGATACGACGATCTTGCGGGCGTCACCGAGCTTCTTGGCGAAGGGGGCGTCCTCCCCGCCGGCCGCTTCCCGCTCGGGCCAGGCTCCGGCGAAGCTGTCGTAGGTCTTGCGACCGAACAGGACGGTCTCGGCGGCACCGAGGGTAGCGCCCACGGCAGCACCCATCTCGTCGTTGAAGTACGGGAAGTGCCACTGGTCGGGCGCCTCGACCACGCCGTCGAGGGAGATGAACAGGCCTGCGGTGATCTTCCTCATGATGCCTCTCCCAGGTAGCCGCTGAACGTTGCGTCATCCACTACGACGACGCACGCCCGATCAACTCATCGGTCGCAGGGCGTTCTCGGCCTCCCGGGCGCTGGCGATCATCGTGGCCTTCGGGCTGAGCCGGCGAAGCATGAGGGCGGCCAGGATCGCCGCGTCGTCGCGGTCCAACGCCACGATGACCTGCCCGGCCCGATCGACGAGTGCTTCCCGGAGCACCGACTCGCTGGCTGCGGAACCGCAGATGGCGACATGACCGGCTCCGGTGGCCTCCGCCACGCTGGAGGTGTCGCGGTCGACGATCACGATCCGCTCGTGCGAGGTGCCTTCAGCACCAGCGCCCGTACCGCGTTGCGGGCCCCTGGTGCCGAAGCCGAGAACGACGACGTGATCGTTCATCCCTGTCCTCCACCGGGTCAGCCGGAATTCTTCCCTGGAACGCCGGGTCAAGCCGAGATGGTGGTACCAGGTCAGCAGGCACCGCCAGAGGTCGGCGCGTTCGCGTGTTCGGGCGGGCGGCGCGCCAGGCGCACCTGGCCAGCCATGGTCGAGGATCAGGACCGTGTCGGGCTCTGCTGAACCTGGTACCGGGTGCGTCGTAGGGACCCAGGTCCCCAATCCATGATCCACCGACTGGACGCGGCCAAGGTCTGCTGGATCTGGATCCTCTCCTGCCTCGGTGTTGGTGACAGGTCCGGCCGCCGGAACCGCTTGTCCACCTTCGGTGACGGGCAGGCCGGAGATCTGGCCGAGCCGGATTGAAGCCGTGGACTTCCCCGCCCCGCCACGACCCAGGACGACCACCCGCTCCACGCCGAGATGATGATCGGAGCTGACGCCGGAGGTATCTGACATTGCCGCAGGCGGCGGGCGCGTGGGGCATGTGTGTCGGTCCCGCAGCGGGCGGGGGTGTCATCCCTGACGCCGGCGGTCGGCCTGGGTGCCGGGTAGGGGATGGCCGGTTTCGTCGCTGCGGGTCCGGTGTCGGGTCCAGCGGCGACGGCGAACGCGTTGACGGCGCCGACGTGGTGAGCGTCATGGGCGTGTGCGAGTACGCATCGAAGCTGTCGACCTGCCTGGCCGCAGCTGCGGCGCCAGCCCCGGCTTCCCCGGCTACACCAACATCCACGTGGGCGTCCAACCCTCACCGCTCGGCCGCGACTCACCGACGCCAAGGCGCATCCGCTATGCGCCCAGGTACGGCCGCCACTGGTTCACTGGTCAGCCGCGACCTCGATCTGATCTGTACACGCCCATGCCGCAAGTGGCATGGGGCATGGCCGCGTCTCGGGACATCTGCCCGAGGTCCAGCGCGGCCCTAACGCTCCCCGGTGGCTTGCGCCGAGCACGGCATTCGGTGCCGGACCCTGCTAGCCTACAGACGATCAAGAGGCCCTCTCGCCGGGTGGCGACAGGACCTCTGATGCGATGTAGAACATCCCAAGCGCGACCTCTGGGTCATGAGCCTGGATCTGCGAGGAATCCTGGGTCATCAAGGACCTTCTCGACGGTATTGGCGGGCACCACGTATCGACCGTGACCTCCGGCGTGCAGATGCACGGCCGGAAAGGTGCCGGCGTGGACCAGCCGGTACAGGTGCTCGGGGGACACGCTGAGTAGCGCCGCGGCCTCGGCGACGGTGTAGGTCGGAACGCCGGCAGCACGTTTGTCCAGGGCGTTTCGCAGAGCCAGTGCGCCGAGGCTTCGCCGCAGTGGCCGAGGTGGCTGCGTGCTGTCCGCCGTGTCCGGACCCGTGGGTTGTCGAGTCGTTCCCATCCGGGCGCCTCCGATCCTGATGCCTGTCGTAGAACTGCGCGTTCGGACCGGCAGCTGTGCCGGTCACTTGGTACAGGCAGCTCCGCAGAGGCACCTGGACACGGTAGAGGCGTCCTGCGGCGGTGCTGGTGTCCGGTGGGTTTGCCCACGGACGGGATCGTTTCGGCTGGCTTGGCGGTCGGCGCAGGCAGTCGCGGTGGGCTTGGCGTGCGGCGGAGACGCGGTCTGCCCGTTCGGCGCGGCTGGGCAGCGTCAGCGGCTCGGTGGTGAACGTCGTTGGTTTGCGGTGGTCAGGTGGTTTCCTGGTCGAGGGCGATGGTCGGCATCTGTCCGGCGATGACTGAGGCGGCTCGGCGGTCGGATTCGGGGGCGAACGCCGCGTAGACGCGTAGCGTCGTGGCGCCGCCACCGCCGTGGCCGAACCGGCCCGCGACGGTGGTGAGATCGACGCCGTTTCGGAGCAGCTCGGTGGCGTTGTAGTGGCGCAGCGCGTGCAGGTGCGTCTCGATGCCCAGCTCGGCGGCCATCCTGGAGTACCGGCGGGTGACGGCGTCGGGATGGTACGGCCCGCTGCGGTCGACGTGTGGTGAGAAGACGTAGGTGCCGGCGATGGGCGCCGCGCCGACCGCGAGCAGTTGCTCGGCGCAGCGCAGCTTGTGCCGCCGGAGGATCTCCACGGTCGCCTCATCGATCGCCGGGGACCGGACCTGATGGGTCTTGGTGCCCTTCTCGACCCTCATCCCCTGACGGGTGAAGTACGCCTTGCTCACATCAACGGTGCCGTCCGTCAGGTCAATGTCGGACCACCGCAGCGCGACCAGCTCACCGCGGCGCATCCCGGTGACCAACGTCAGCCACACCAGGGTCCCCCACGCCTGGTCCCGCTCAAACGCCGCGCTCACGATCCGGGCCGCGTCGGCGGCGCTGGGTGGCTTGGGCTGCGGCCGGGGTTGCGCGGGCTTGCGGGCCAGCTGCGCGGGGTTGGTCGGGATCCAGCCCCAGCGCACGGCGTTGGCAAGCGCGGCGCTGATGATGGAGTGGATCTGGCGCACGGTCGCCGGGCCGAGCGGGCGGCACCGATGCGCCGCGCACTCCAGGACGCGGCAGCCGGCGGCGGTGCAGTCGTGTGCGCGCTTGCGCCGGTGGATCACCTCGCGGCACTCGTGCGGCCCGTCCACCCGGCGCTCGACGTAGGGGCGACCCGAACACCGAACCCGGCACCGCCTCAGACTCGCGTAGTACTGGTCCAACGTCTGCACCTTCAGGTTCTTCACCGCGGTCGAGCCGATCACCGGCACGATGTACCGGTCGATGTAGCTGCGGTACCCCAACCGGGTACTCGCCTCCAGCTCGGCGACCGCGAACCACTCTCCACCGCCCGGGCCACGGTCGCGGTTGTCGTTCTCCCCACCACCGCCCACAACCCCCGCCCGCTCCCCCACCAGCAGACACCATTTCACACCACGTTTGGCTCCACGCCCCGGTGCCGCCCAGCAGCGAGTGGTCGGTGGATTCCGTATCCACCGACCCACCTGAGCTCGGGCGGCGCGCCGGCAGACCAGACTCGGGCAGGCCCTCGGTGTCGGCCTCTACACTCGACAGGTATGAGCGCCCCGCGCGAGGAGCTGCACCGTCTCGTCGACGCCCTACCCGACGAGACTGTCCCCGCGGTGCTCGCCGACCTGCGCGCCAGGACGGCAGCGACCGCCAACCGGCCGTGGCCGCCACGCTGGTTCGGCGGCGGCGAAGCCAGCCGACCGGACATCTCCGAACGCGCCGAGGACATCCTCCGCGACGAACTCGGGCGCCGCGGCGCGTGATCCTGGTCGATACTGGCCCGCTCGTCGCGGCCGCCCTTCGGCCGCCCTGCACGGTGACGCCAACCACGTACGCTGCGTCGAGTTCTTCACTGCCGTGCACCTGAACGCCGAACCGCTCCTCGTGCCGTCTCTGGTTGTCACCGAGGTCTGCTACCTGCTTGCCCGCGAGTCCGGCCCTCGGCTCGAAGCCGAGTTCCTCCGCTCCCTCGCGGCCGGCGACTTCCAACTCACCGAACCGACATCCCCCGACCTCGACCGCGCCGCCGACCTCGTCACCACCTACGCCGACTTCCCGCTCGGCGCCGTCGACGCCACCGTCATCGCCCTGGCCGAACGCCTCGCCATCACCGAGATCGCCACCCTCGACCGCCGCCACTTCACCACCGTCCGCCCACGCCACACCGCGGCGTTCACACTCCGCCCCGAGTAGCGGCGCCGTCGCTGCACGGGACCACGACTCCAAGACCACTCCAGGACCTGGGGTCGCGGGGAGGATCGGAGCCTGCAGCGCCGCCCTGTAGGGTGACCTTGCTCTCTGGGCAGAGGCCATGTAGAACCGACATCTCTGTACGACTACTCACCCTCTCCTAGAATCCGCGGGCACGGACGCATGCGACTAGTGACAGTCAGCTCGACGAAGGGTTTCAGGTGATCCCAGATTTCCAGTCGCTGATGCATCCAGTGCTGGAGGCACATCAGGATCGGCAGCCACACAGCAGCGCGGAGCTACGCGAGAAGGTGGCGACGAAGGTTGGCGTCAACGATGAGGATCGGAAGGTAATGCTTCCAAGCGGGTCTCAGCCGTTGTACTACAACCGACTTGCCTGGACTGTCACGCACCTCGCGCAGGCAGGTCTCCTCGAGCGGCCGAGCCGTGGAATAACCCAGATCACCGAGCGCGGATTGGAAGTACTACGTCAGCATCCGCGACGTGTGGACACGAAGGTCCTGATCCGGTTTCCTGAGTATCTAGAATTCCGCACTCGAACCCGCGAACGTAAAGGGCAAACAGGGGCGGCGGTGGCCACGGCGCAGGCCATAACTGAACATGAAGATCTCACACCTCGTGAGGCGATCGCGGAGGTCATCGATACTGCACACTCCGCCGTAGCAGCAGACCTGCTGGCACGGATCATCAAGCAATCACCCGAGTTCCTGGAAAGATTGGTGCTGCAACTGCTGGTACAGATGGGCTATGGCGGTCTCGAGACTCCGTCAGAACACCTTGGCCGCACTGGAGATGGTGGACTCGATGGACTAATCCGGCTTGACAAGCTCGGTTTGGACGTGGTTTACGTACAGGCGAAGCGCTACACAGATCGTCATGTTGGGCGGCCAGACATCCAGGCATTTGTCGGAGCACTGCACGGCGCTCAAGCAACGCGTGGCGTGTTCATCACAACAAGCCGCTTCAGCAAAGAGGCACGAGACTACGCCGACCGGGTCAACGCACGCCTCGTTCTCATTGACGGACCCGATCTAGCCGCACTCATGATTGACCATAACTGTGGCGTAATCACGGAGGAATCGTATAGACTCAAGCAGGTTGACGAGAACTTCTTCGATGAAAGCTGAGCGAAGGCCAGCCCGGAATCCGATCCGATGCTCAAAGCGGCCGAGACCACGCGTCATCTGCTACAACACATGGAGTCGCAGGGAGACCCCGAGCGTGTCGGCCAACGCGGACAGGCCGTGCGGGTCGCTGGTGATGACCAGGTCTCCGCGGCCCGATGCCGCGACCACTACCGCCGCGTCGACCAGATCCGACGTGCCCGACGCGGCCAGCAGTCGGCCGACCGCCTTGGCCATCTTCCCGCCGAAAACCTCGATCTCACACCAACCTCGATCTCACACCCCGCGAGCAGTTGCCCGAGCCGGGCCTGACGAGGCCATCCCGCCACACCTGCGCCAGCACCACCGCCGGCACAGTGATCAACTCACGGCGCAGCAGAGCCGCCTTGTGGATCGTCCACATCCGACGGTCATCCCGCTCTGCCGCGACCAAACCGCCAGCGTCATAGGTCAACCCCACGGGCTAGCTTGCCTGCTGCGCCGGCCCCGGATGGCCCAGCAAGTCGTCGGCCCAGGCAACCTCGGCCGCGGTCAACGCACCGTTGTCCGCCTCCCATTCGGCCACCCCGCGCAGCCCCGCCGCGATCCTGGCCTCGTGCAACGCCGCACGCGACAGCCACGCCGACAGGCTCATCCCTTCAGCGTCGGCCTGCTCGACCGCCGCGTCATACGCCGCATCGTCAAGACTCACACTGATCTTCTTCACACCCACACCCACAGGGTAGCACCGCTGGTACTACTAGCCTCGTCCGAGGCTACGGCGACAGCGACCACAGGTGCGGCGCGAAGCCACGCTTGTCCGTCATCGTGAATACCTCCGTGGTTGGTCCATGCGGCACTGCAGCGCATGATCTTCGCCGATCACCGAGCACCTCGCTGCGGCTGGTCATGGCGCCTGAGCCCCTCACCGCCGACACACCGCACGCCGACGACCGCACACCCCAAGGTCCAGCAGCCAGCCGGAACCGTGGCGCCGTAGTCCATTGGTCACCGCCGACAGGATTTCGCTACCCATGCGCGAACCTGCAGGTCACGGGGGTGGGGCGGGCCTGGCTCGAACCCGCGACCGATGGATTATGAGGGGGGACGACCGACTGAGGACAGCCTGTAGCAGGCCGCTTGACCTGCACACTTGTCTGTCATCGCCGGCTATCCTGCCTGGGCGTGGCAGCGTTTCAATGACAGCGCCAATGACAGCGAGTCCACAGTGGACGTTCCTCCCACCCCCCGCCCGAGGACCCCACGGCCAGGTGTGAGGCATGGAACTCGCTGTCCACCCCTCACCTGCCGATCCCCGTCCCCCACGGCCGGGTCACCGCGTGCGGTGTGGGGCGGCCAGCCGAGCTGAAGGGGGCGTCGAAGCTCAGTACCGACCACTCCCCCGGGCCCACCAACAGAGCCAGCCCCGTCCCGGCACCCGCATCAGCTATTGCCCGAACCTCTTCATAGCGCCCCGAGGTCAGGTAGCTACAGTCCCCCGGCGGACCGTCCGCTCTTGCCGATGAGCGTGCGTTCGGGTATCGAACGATCTTGGTTGCTGAGCGTGCGGCTGTGCGACGCGTTGGGTCTTGGCGGGGCGCCGGACTCCCTTTTTCGATCTGCACCATTGTGCAGGTCTTTGGTCAGGCGGACGGTTTAGTGGTCATATTCTGGTGGGCGGGCGTACGGACCAGTTACGATGAATTGCGTGCGCTCGGACACGGGGGCGCCATCTGCCTGGAGGGGCTAATGAGCAGTATGGACGGCTTGGCGACACCCGGTCGCGATCCGGACCGATTGCAGTCGCCGGTCGTCGCAGGTGACGTTCCCATGACGGACTCCGACATTCCGCGCGTTCCCGGCGAGGCTCCGGCCCCTTTACCTGAGGGGTCGCACCAGCATGTTGTTCCGGAGCCGTTCGGGGAGGCGGACCTACCGCCGGGTGCACCGGAGGATCTCCTCGGGCGGCGCATCGCCGCCGCCCTCATCGATCTGGTGCTGCTGACCGGGCTAGGCATCGTCTTGGGGCTGACCGTCGGCGAGTACAGCTTTGCCCCCGGAGGCTTCTCTGTCTCGCTGTCCGGCGCCTGGTTCCTGGCATATGTGGTATTGGCCCTGCTCTACTACTTCGCCGTCGAGGCCACGACCAGCCAGACCGTCGGCAAACGCCTGGTTGGCCTGCGGGTCCTTCGGGCCGATGGCAGCCGGCCGTCGGTCGGGGCGATCGCCGGGCGCACGCTGCTGCGCATCGTGGACTGGCTTCCGCTGCTGTACCTGATCGGGTTCATCGTCATGCTGACCACCCGAAGCCGGCGGCTGCGGATGGGCGACCTGGCGGCCAACACCGCGGTGCGGCGGGCGGTGCCCGGACAGCGTCGTGGCCTTGCGGGGGTGTCGCTGGTCGTGGTGCTGGCTGCGGCGGTTGGCCTGACCGCCTACCGCGCCGGTTCGGTCGCGGGCACCAAGATCTATCAGGGACACGGCATCCGGTTTGAGTACCCGGGCGGCTGGGACGAGATCGGTCTGGGGACCCTCGCGTCGGGGGGCGACGCTGAGGACGACCTGTGGCAGGTCGGGGTGGGCGTCGGCAGGTACGACCTGGTTGAGGTTCACGCCTACCGGATGCGGGTCCCGGTGGGCCGTGAGCAGATGCAGGAGGCCATGACCGCGTTCACCCAATCCGTACAGAGGCTGTACGAACAACAAGGGGGTTCGCTGCAGGAGGGCCCGGAGCAGGTCACGATCGGTGGGAAACCCGGCTTCCGGTTCCTCGGAACACTGACGGTGGATGGGGCGCAGATCAAGCGGACCGACATGTTCTTCTTCGACGGGACCACGGAATACCATCTCGGATGCCAGTCCACCACGGCCAGGGCCGCAGAGGTCGGCCGAGCTTGTAACCAGGTACAACGCAGCTTCACCCTGACCGCCGGGGCGACCACGACGCGGTGATCCCGCGCCGCTGCCACCTCTGCCCCGGCCACAAACGCAAGGCGCTTCGGATCACCTGCCGCGTTCAAGGTCCGGTTCCTTCGGCTGATCCCGGTCGTGTCCGAAACGAAAGGTCCGAAACTGCGCGGAGCAGGGCTTCTTTCTCCTACCGACGTGAGCCCTCGGCAAGACCTACCGTCCCAGGTCATTCCCGAAGCACTCGTCTACATTCGAAGCCGCCCCCACCAGCCCCCGCCGCCGGGCTCATCCAGCGCGGCAGTGGGGATCTGGCGGCCTGACACCACCCAGCCAACTTCCCCCTACTCGACCGAAGCTGCGACATCCTCTCGAAGCCGCGAAGCGGCACCGTGCCGCGGAGCGGCACTGCCCGCTACTGCCGCGGACAGTGCGCGAAGGGCCGTCCGTGCCACTACCCGATGTCTTCGCGGTCTCGGCCGCAGGCTAGTATTCGAGAAGTCTCATGTGGCGCTCGCCTGAGGAGTTGCAGGTTCGCCGAGGCAGCTAGCTTGGGGAGGGGCCATGCCGTGTTGCTCACGCGGGTGCACCTGCCAAGACGAGGTTTCCGCCTTGAGCTCCAAAGCCGTGAGGATTTCCGCAGGCGAGGTGGCCAACTGCGGCCGGTGGTCCAGTAGTAGCTGCTGCGCAGCTGTCAGCTGATGAACCACGATAGTCCAATCCACCTTCACGATCAGCAGTGCGCCGACCCTCAGCACGGCATCCTTGGTGGGCTGCAGAGCCTCAATTACCGGGCCAAGGTTCTGCAGCATGGTTGCAGTGACCGTCGCATCCTGGGCAAGAGCAACCCGCAAATCTGCCGCGTGCGCCGCCGCCATCACTACTTCACGAAGGCCGCTGGATCCGATGACCGTGCTTGTTTTGGCGCGCATCCGACGGAACCATGAACCGAGCACCACAGCCGCTTCGACGCGGGCATGAATAGTTGCATCTGACAGGTAGATCGTGATCGGTATCAGGGACGTCCCAGGAGAGGAGTCGGGCCGCAGGTCCGGCACATCCGGTCCGGTTGGCTCATCCTGCCGCTGTCGTCCCGGCGGCCCATCGATGGTGGGGCCGCCGGTCGTATTGACCGGCAACCCCGCTCTGACCTCTCGAGCGACTCGGGACTCGACCATCGAAGAGTCGCTCTTGACGAACTCGCCCATCTCCTTGAGCTTGGCCAGAACGACCTTGCTCTCCACGCCCAGTTCTTTGCGAGCTCGTATACACGGGTCTTGCCAGTCGCCGGAACCTCCGCGCCGGTAGCCACCCCAGCGGAATCGCCCTCGTCTTGACTCTGCACGGATGATCCCTCCTTCTCATCGCCAGAGTACCGGCAGGGAGAGCGGCCTCGGCCGGATCAGCCGCATCCGCGAGCCCCGCAAGACACCCTCAGCGACTTTAGGGCCCGTCACCTCCGGCAGGCGGCCTTCAAGATCAGGGCTGGGCTTCTACTCCCAATCGAGGCCGCGGCGAGCTGAGCCAGGTCCGCCCGCACGGCTGACCGATCAGGGGCGCGACCTCGGGCAGGACCGTACCCAGCCGGGGGCACGCCGGTCATCCCTCCCCGTCCGCTCTTGCCCACTGCGGGCGGAGCTCGCTCATGCCGCTGCCGGCCGCACGCCCGGTCATATGCCGTGGAGCGCGGCAGCGCGACCATGGGGGGTCGGGACGCCGGTGATGTGCCCAGGCCGCGTCAGGGCAGGGGATAGCCTGGCGCGGTGGTGGCGGAGTTCGACGTTGAGACCGGTGATGGACGGAGGCTGCATGCCTACGACCGCGGGGGCGGCGACCTGGTCCTCATGTGGCATCACGGCACGCCGAACATCGGCGCCCCGCCCGGGCCGCTGTTCGCCGCGGCCGACCGGTTGGGCATTCGGTTCGTGTCGTATGACCGGCCGGGGTACGGCGGCTCGACACCCTTGCCGGGTCGGGACATCGCCTCGGCTGCGGCCGACGCTGCTGCGGTCGCCGACGCGCTGCGTGTCTCGGACTTCGCCGTGTTCGGACACTCCGGCGGCGGCTCACACGCCCTGGCCTGCGCGGCGCTGCTCGCGGGCCGGGTGACGGCCGCGGTCAGCATCTCCGGCCTCGCGCCGTTCACCGCGGACGGGCTGGACTGGTTCGCCGGAATGGGTCCCGGCAGCCAGGCGTCGCTGCGGGCGGCGGTGGCTGGACGGACCGTCAAGCAAGCGCACGAGGCGACCGAAACCGAGCCGGACTTCCTGGCCGCCGACTGGGCCGCGCTGGAGGGGGAGTGGGGCTGGTTCGGCAGCGTCGTCCGCCCCGCCATGGCCGGCGGACCGGCTCCGCTGATCGATGACGATCTCGCCTACGTCCAGCCGTGGGGCTGCGACCCAGCCACGATCACCGTTCCGGTGCTGCTGAACCACGGCGGCGGTGACCTGATAGCGCCCAGCGCCCACAGCGAATGGCTGTCCCGTCACATCCCCGGAGCCCAACTACGGGTCCTGCCGGGAGAGGGCCACATCAGCGTACTACCAGCCACCGCCGTCCAAGCACTGGAATGGCTCGCCAAGGCCTGAGTCAGTCGACTGACCCGCCCACTCCTGCCGATGTGCGCACGGTGTCTCGAAGCATCGTATGGGGGTCATGGTTCCTGTGAGTAGCGCGAGATCGCGGTCGGGGCGTACCGGTCGGGCAAGGATGGCCAGCGCTGCGAGGCCCATCCCGACCATGTCGCGTGCGCTGGTGGTACGGATGGGATCTGAGATCCCCGCAGTTCTTCGTCGTCCGGCGCTTGAAATTGAGCCCGCCATTGCTCAAGTTCAACGTCGCTCATGTGGAACGTTTGATAGGGCGTAGTTGCGAACCGATTGGTGACGCGCCTGCGTTGCTCCGCGTGGTCAATCGGCAGGTAGACGACTTGGCTACGCGCGCCGACGGTGTCGGCGATCCAGCGGAGCGCTGATCGTTCGTCCTTTCCCCAGAACCCGAAGTCGAAGACGACGTTGGTGCCTAGCTCCGCGGCCCGCATGCCGAGCTGGACTAACTTGCCCTCGACGAGGTCACGCTTATCTGGTGGGTTTTGATCGCCAAACAGCGCGATCTGCCACTCGTCTGGCGTTAGCCGCAGCGCCGACGCGCTGATCTCCAGTTCCTTCGCGTGAGTTGTCTTGCCTGCGCCGGGAAGGCCGACGATCAGGTAAACGATTGCAGGTCCGACGCGCGGATCAGTCGGCCCGGGGTGCTTGTGTGCGTACATGCGGCGGCTCCTGAGGGCAACGCGAAGCGGCCGCCCGGCAGGAAGCCGGCGGCGCGGAGCCGAGGACCTTACCTACAGACTGTCCCAGCGCCGTCAGCGAAAACGGCAGGGACGAGTCACGGACGCACCAGCACACATGCCCACAACGTTACCCGATGAATGGTCGATTCGCTCGTCCGTCCCAGAAGCCGCGGAGCGGCACCGCGAAGCCGCACTGCGGCTCTGCCGCTCATGCGGCGCGCCCACTCCGCCATCCTCACCCCGCCGGCTCCCCGGTCTTCCTGAACCCCTTCGCAGCGTGGAACCCGGCGAGGGTCCGCCCGCCCCGCCCGCGGCACCACCACCCAACGGCCGCCCCCGGAAACCAACCCGATCGGCGTCCCCGCCGCGCCCGACCAGCCGAGTGCAACTGGTCGTCTACGCCTATCTGCCGTTGCGGGAGCCTCGACATCGATCTCGCACCAGACAGGTCTTGGCCGGTCGGGGGAGGTCCGGGGCGGTGCTGTGGGGGCGGTTACCGCACGAGCTGGACCGGGATGTCAAAGCTGGTCGTGATCTTGCAGACCGGATTGCATCCCAGGTCATAGTCGGTCCGGAACCGGAAGCTGGCGGTGCCGGGGCGGAGGCCGCTGGGGAAGAACAACGCGTGCCTGGTCGTCGACCGCCGATTGGCTTCCAGCAGCACCGTGTGGGAGCCCAGGCTGGTTTGGTGTTGCCGCCCGTAGGCATCCCTGATGACCGGGTTGTCCGCGCCCGCGTTCAGCGCTGTCGTGTTCCTGACCTCCAGCACGACGACGGTTCCCCTGGGCCGCAGATCAACACCGACGACCTTGACCGTGATGCCCTGACTGGTCTGCTGCCCGCGCACCGTGGTGTAGATCTGGTCTCGCATGCTTCTGCCTCCGCGGCGGAAGTCGGCGACCTGCCACGTCGTCGTCCCCCGCACCAGGGTGACCGGCCCACTGATATCGCTGCTGACGAGCGTGCTGCGGTGGGTAGCTTCGTTGAAGGCTGTCTCGTCGAGTTGGCCCCGGATCTGAACCGTGGCGGTGCGCCCCGTTATCGAGGCCACGGTCAGGTTGTCGATGCTCGCGCCCGCCGGGCTGAGCACGCCGAGGCCCTGAAACTCCTTGCTCAAGATCCGCAACCAGCTCGGGAGCGCGGTCAGCTCGCCAACGCTGTGGGACTCAAGTCCGGCGAAATCTGATCTGTCGAACGCATCAAAGTAGTCCCGCACGGCGGCCTCCACGGCGGCCTTTGCCGACTCGGAGGATGCCGCGACCGTGCCGGACGGCGTGACCGTGCCGGACGGCGTGGTCAAGGACGGGGTGGGCGAAGTGCCGGTCGACGCCGGCTGACTCGGTCCGCCCCGCGTGCACGCGGCAGCAACGATCGCCGCAACAAGCAGGACAGCCGCTCGGCTGCGCCCGGATCGGTTCCGCGACCGGCGGGGCTGGTCGATCCACATGGCCCGATCGGATGGCGGCGGGCTCCCACGCCCGCCCGGCACACCGGCACCGGCTCTGCTGAAATCCATTCGAACGACCTCCCTGGGCCTGAAGCGGCGCTAAGGCACCGCGTGCGCCGCGCGACTGACTGGTGTTGCCTGGTCCGTCACCCAAACCAGTGGTAGCGGAGGAGCGCCAGGCCGAAGTACCGCCGAAGTACCAGAGCGCCACGCCGGTGAGAGAGACGGAGAAGCATCCGTCTCCCCGCTGCTGTCGCCGACGGTGCGGCCCAGGACGAGGAACAGACCGGTGAGCAGGCGAGATCGATCAAGGCGGCGCCGACGCGACGCCCAAGCGGGTGCCCTCTTGACTCCTCTTGACTGGGAGGACCAGGCGGCGCTCGGGTGGCTGAAGTGCCTCCAGAGTCGGATTCGGCTTCCATTCCTCCAGCAGCGGGGCTGGATATTCACCGCGACCAGATGGCGCGTCAAAACGGTCAAAGACAACTCACCCGCATCGATTAGACCCCGCCTGACCTAGGGAGGTGCCCGCAGCCTAGCCGAACGCCAAGCTCGTCAAGGCCTTCCCGTTGGGGATCTGCTTGTAAGGGCAGCAACACTGGTAGCAACGGGCAATGCGAGGTAGCCAGTCCCCAGCGCACCGCCACCTTGTGCCGAGCAAACGCCGACATCACCGGGGAGCCCAGGAAAGCCCTGCCGACCGTCCGCTCGCGGCGGGCGAAGACCCGCATGGTGGCCGGCCAGCCGGCCAGCCGGTCACCGGACCGGTGGCCCCGCAGCAGCCCGGTCAACTCAGCGACCTGCGCCTAGGCCACCCAGCAACGCTGGTGGCCGCACTGGGCATCCTCGCAGCGTCCTCGGCGCGGCGTTGCCGCGGCCGACCCACCGGGTCGATGGCGATCTGCCAGGCCTGCCGGGTTACTTGGCCGACCGCGCGTTCCCGCTCACCAAAGTCCCAGCCGACGCAGTACACCAGCCGGTGACCGGGCCGATCAGCCAGCTTGTGCAGGTAGCTGATCAGGCCGTGGCTGGCTCCGGCCCCGTCCACGGCGACGACAAGCCGCCGCCGGTAGCGTGCCGGCAGCGCCGCGATAGCGGCCTCCAGCGCCTCGATGTGGTCGCGGGCGGTGTTCGACCCCGCGCTGCCCTTACGGAGCATCCCGGCCAGCGCCTCACGGGTGTTGTCCCAGTAAGCCAGCAGCGGGTGATGACCGAAGCCCTTGAAGTTCGGCTCGGCTCCTTCCGTACCCCGCCCCGGTCATGCACCAGCAACCACGGCGTCGCCAACGCCCGCGACACCCCCTCGGTCAAGCCCGAACGATCCGCCAACAGCCGCAGCACCGCCAACCCGGCATGCGACACCACGCCCTCACCATCCGCGGTGACTACCAACCCCGCGACCAGCCGGTAACCTTCACCCTCGAAGTGCTCCTCGACCTCAACCGATGTGGATCTTCGACAACCCCATCGAACCAGGTCAGGAGCACTTTCTATCTCCGGCGCTCCTACCGGCTGGCCCACAGCCGCAACCGCCACACAGCCACTCCCCGCCGGCTGAACCCCACCCAGGAGACGCCATGTTCCAACCCCAGCCCACCGACCAGCCGCCCGACAACACCCGCCCACGTACTCGAACTGCTCACCATCTGCGAACAGTTCCTGCGCACCGGCCGGCCCCACCGTCCACAACGAACTCCGAGACTTCCTCACCGCCGTGCCCGGCTCCCCAACAGCCGGACTGCCCGCGTTCCTCGACGAGCTGTCGTTCACCATCACCCGACCAACCGACCACGGTGGGGCCAGATACCTCCGTCACCCCCGGAGCCCCGTTGGGTTGACACAGCCACCCGGTGGTGGTGGGTGTTGACGGCGGGCGTCAGCGGCGGCGTGGCGACCACCGTCCGGTCCGTCGGCGGGCGCCGTGGGCTGGGTGCGGCTGCGGGACGTCGGGCCGGGTGGCGGGGGCGGGTTCGACGGCGTCGGCGTGCCGGGCGTGCAGCCGGGCGCGGATCTCCTGCGGGGTGTAGGCACGGCGGTGGCGCTCGGCGCG
>WNFU01001457.1_pt1 | contig 33280 bp, 29 predicted proteins | sample 5400121 | NCBI WGS metagenome assembly WNFU01 (sample SAMN13153360, study PRJNA577476) | soil metagenome | isolation source: 100 cm soil or saprolite under grassland replicate 1 | place: USA:California | collected 2016-06-15
GTCGAAGACGGCGACGGCGAGGGTGCGCGTCTCGCCGCGGATGTTGCCGCCCACCATGAGGACGACCCCGAACTCGCCCATGGTGTGGGCGAACGCGAGGACGGCGCCGGCGAGGACCCCGTTCCAGGAGAGCGGCAGCGTCACCCGGAAGAAGGTGGCGAGGCGCGAGACGCCGAGCGCGTGCGACGCCTCGACGAGGCGCGGATCCACCGCCGCGATGGCCGCCGCGAACGGCTGCACCGCGAACGGCAGGCTGTAGAGGACCGAGGCGACGAGCAGCCCCGCGAACGAGAACGCGAACCGGTGCCCGACGACCGCCTCGAAGGCGCGCCCGAGCGGGGCGCGCGGCCCGAGACCCCACAGCAAGTAGAAGCCGAGCACGGACGGAGGCAGGACGAGCGGGAGCGCGACGACCGCCTCGACGAGGAACCGCAGGCGAAAGCGCGACGTCGCGAGCCAGTGCGCGATGGGCAGCCCGAGCGCGAGGAGCGCCGCCGTCGTGAGCGCCGCGAGCTCGAGGCTCAGCCGGAGGGCCGCGAGGTCCATGCTCATTCCCCTGCCGGGAGATCGTACCCGTGCCGCCGCAGGATCTCGCGCCCCTGCGGCCCCGTGACGAGCGCGACGAACGCCCGCGCGAGCGCGGGGTCGCGCGCGCTCCGGAGCACGACCGCGGCCTGCTCGAGCCGCGGGTGGGCCGCGGCGGGGATGGCGGCCGTCGTCCCGCCGGCGAGGGCGGGGAGGACCGCGAGCGAGGCGGGGAGGAGCGCCGCGTCGGCGGCGCCGCTCTGCGCGAACTGCGCGGCCTGGGCGACGCTCTCCCCGAGCACGAGCCGGTCCTTCACCGTGTCGTAGATCCCGGCCCAGCGGAGCGCCGCCTCGGCGGCGCGGCCGTACGGCGCGAGCGCCGGGTTCGCGATCGCGATCTTCCGCGCCGCCGGCGCGGCGAGCGCGGCGAGCCCCGAGCGCCGCACGTCGAGCGGCGAACCCGGAGGGGTCCAGACGACGAGCCGCCCGACGGCGTAGACGACCTCTCGCTCGCCGAGGCCCTCGAGCACGACCCGCTGCGGGAAGTCGCGGTCCGCGGAGAAGAAGACGTCGAACGGCGCGCCGCTCCGGATCTGCGCGAAGAAGGTCCCGGACGCGCCGGAGGTGAGCCGCACCTCGATCCCCGGCGCCGTCGCCTCGAAGGCGCGCGCGAGCTCGTCGAGCGGCGGCCGCGCGCTCGCCGCCGCCGCTACGGAGAGGACCCGCGCGCCGCTCGCCGCGCGGGCGCCGCCCGGCCACGCCGAGGCGAGCGCGAGCGCGAGCGGGACGAGGCGGGCGGCGAGGCGGTGCACGGTCGAACGGTCGAACGGATCCTCGAGCGGGGGCGGGACGCCTCCTCGTTATACCCGCGCCCGGGCCTCGAGCAGGTGTGCTCTTGCGTCCCGCAGGGTGCAACGTCTTGCCATGGGGCGCGCGCAGGTGCGGCGCGCGGTCATGGGAGACCGGGATGACGAACGGAGCGACGTGGGGGCGGTGGGCGGCGGAGTGGCAGCGGGTCGTGGCGGCGCTGTTCGCGATCGCCGCCTTTGTGGTGCCGGTGCTGGCGTTCGCGCAGGGCGGCGGCGGGACGGGCGGTGGCACGGGGAGCGGGAGCTCCCCAGGCGGCGGCACGCCCCCGGGGCCGGCTGGCGGCCCGGGGACCACCGGTGACACCGGCGGTGGCCGGGGGCTCGCGTGGATCGTGGTGCTCCTCGCGATCGCCGTCGCGATCTGGCTCTTCACGCGCAGGCGTACCGGGCAGATTCGCCGCTAGACGCAGGCGGCGCGGCGGCGGGTCAGCCGCGCGGGGCGGCCGCGCGCGTCCGCAGGAGCTCGAGCACGAGGTCGCGGAAGGCGGTGACCTTGCGCGGGACCTGCTTGGCCGCCGGCGTCACGATGTGGAGGTATCCGCTCGTCCGCTCGGTGCGCGGGAGGACGCGGACGAGGGCGCCGGAGAGGACGTCGGGCTCGGCGACGAAGCTCGGCAGCAGGCCGAGCCCCGCGCCGGCGCGGACCGCGTCCCGCACGAAGAGCAGGTCGTCTGCCACGATCCGCCCGTGCGGCTCGACCCCGACCGCCTCGCGGGGTGGGGCGATCCGGAGCTTCTGCGGGCCGCTCCGGAAGACGACCCAGTCGTGGCCGGCGAGCTCCGCCTCCGTCCGCGGCGTTCCGCGGCGGGCGAGGTAGAGCGGCGACGCGAACAGCTGCACGACGATGGGCGCCGCGCGCCTGACGACGAGGGTCGAGTCGCGCAGCTTCGCCGCGACGCGAAGGCCCACGTCGAAGCCCTCGCCGACAAGGTCCACGACGCGGCCGGTGAGGTGCAGGCTCACCGAGACCGACGGGTAGCGCGCCGTGTAGCGCGTCACCACGTCCGCGAGGAACAGCACCCCGAGATCCACCGGGGCGGTGACGCGCAGCTCGCCCGAGGGCTCCTCCTCGCGCTCGGGGAGGCTCCCGACTGCGGAGCGAAGCTGGCGCAGGAGCGGCGCCACCCGCTCGTGGAGCGCCGCGCCCGCGGCGCTCGGAGACACCTGGCGCGTCGTGCGGAAGAGGAGCTGGACCCCGATCTCCGCCTCGAGGCGGGCGACCGCGCGGCTCACGGACGACTTCGGTAGCCGGAGCTCCTTCGCGGCGGCGGAGAACGAGGAGGTGCGGGCGACGGCCTCGAACACGGTGAGCAGGTCGAGCTTCATCGTTCCTGCATTGGAACACAGATGTGCTGCGTCGTGCATTGCGCCCGGAGGGGAACGACGCCACAACACTCCCGTACCGAGCGACACGCTCGCAACCGCAGGACGAGGAGGATCGCATGGCCACGGAACGCTGGGACATCGACGTCGGACACTCCGCCATCCACTTCTGGGTTCGCCACATGGTGATCTCGAAGGTGCACGGCCGGTTCGCCCGCTGGTCCGGCGCGCTCGCGCTCGACCCGCAGGATCTCGGCCGCTCGTCGGTGGAGGTCCGGATCGACGCCGCCTCGATCGACACGCAGGTGGCCGACCGCGACGCGCACCTGCGCTCGCCCGACTTCCTCGACGCCGCGAGCCACCCGGAGATCGTCTTCCGCTCGACGCGCGTCCAGCAGGCGGGCGCGGGCTGGCGGGTCGTCGGCGAGCTCACCCTGCACGGCGTGACGCGCGAGGTGGCGCTCGAGGCGGAGTTCGCGGGCACGGGGAAGGACCCGTGGGGAAACGAGCGCGCGGGGTTCTCGGCGAAGGCGGCGATCGACCGTCGCGAGTTCGGCCTCGTGTGGAACGCGGCGCTCGAGACGGGTGGTGTGCTCGTCGGCGAGAAGGTCGAGATCGGGATCGAGCTCGAGGCCGTGAGGAAGGTCCTCGGGCGGACCGAAGCCGCTTAGCGTCGTACCCCTCGTCCCCCTCTCCACGCGTGGAGAGGGGGAGCGGAGGGTGAGATGCGTACATGCACCTCCCGTCCCCGTCGAAGGGGGCAGGCGGCGTCACGGTCCGGCGCCGGACGGGCGGAAGCTAGCGGGCGACGCTGAGCGCCGCCGGCTCCGGCGCGGCCGGCGTCGCGGACGTCGACTGGGCGGGCGCGCGCGGCTCGAGCCGCTCACCCTTCGCGAGCATCTTGAGCGAGAGGGCGAGGAGCGCAGCGATGAGCTCGTTGGCCCCGGACATGTCGATCTTCCGGTAGATCCTCTTGCGGCGCGCGCGAATCGTCTCAGGAGAGACGTTGGCGGCGGCCGCCGAGTCCTTGCACGCGAACCCCTGTGCCATCCGGAGCACTTCCGCGCGCTCCGCCGGGGTGAGGTTCGTTCCTTCCATGAACTTCGCGCCGAACGGCGCAAGCAGGTCGATGTCGATGTGAGGCATGTGGCCCTTTCCTGGAGAAGCCAGGCTCCAGCGGGTCCAACGCTATTCATGCGGGTACGCAGCCGCACCCTCGCTCGGCCGGGATTCCGGGGCGGGTCAAAATGTCCCACCCGAAAATGAGAAGAGCCCGGCCGACGGGGCCGGGCTCATCGTACTGCAGGGTGAAGCGGCTCAGAGCGGGCGGACGTTCGCGGCCTGGAGGCCCTTCGGCCCCTTCGTCACGTCGAACTCGACCTTCTGGCCCTCGGCGAGGGTACGGAAACCCTGCGCCTGGATGGCAGTGTGGTGGCAGAAGACATCGTCCCCGCCGCCGTCCTGCGTGATGAACCCGAAGCCCTTCGCGTCGTTGAACCACTTCACAGTACCGGTAGCCATTGCTGTCGTACTCTTTTCACTCGTGTTGGAGCGGCGAGTCATGCCGCCCTGCCCGGCCCGTAAGTGAGCCGAGGAGTGAGATCTATACGATCCGCCGGACGCAAAGTCCAGCCTGTCGCGCAAAATCAGCGGCGGGCTTCCCAGGGGGTCGCGTCAGGCGTACAAGAGGGGACGTCTCGCGCCGACTTCCGTTCGTCTCGGACGGTCGCCCACAGCGGAGAGGCGACCCTAAATGAGCGAACTCTCAATTGGAACGCTGGTTCAACACATTTCCCTCGGTGTAGGGAAAGTGGTCGCGCTGGAGCCGAACGCCGTCCACGTCTTCTTCAAGGATCGCGAGGAGCGCTTCGCCGCGAAGCTCCGGCTGCCGGACGCGAGCAAGCTCATCCGGACCGACGGCGTCGAGCGGGACGCGTGGCTCGAGGGGCTCTCCGCCTTCGCACTCGACGAGGGGTCCGGTCGCTACGCCCTCGCCGCGAACTTCCTCACGCACGAGCAGGCGATCGCCGGCTTCCTCAAGGGCTACCCGAAGGGCTTCGCGGACCCTGCGTACGTCGGCACCGGCACGGGCAAGCGCGAGCGCGCATCGCGCTGGCGCGCCGCGAACGCGGAGTGGGTGGAGGCGTTCGGGGGCGGCGAGGCCGCCCGCCTCGTCGAGGCTGGCAAGGGCAAGGAGATCCTGAAGCGGGCGCTCCGCGTCGAGAAGCACGTCGTGCAGGTCGCGGGGACCTTCGCGCCCGGCGCGCTCACTGAGGCGCTCGGCGATCCTGAGACGGCGGGCCCGTTCATGGAGGCGCTCCTCGAGCTGCTCTCCGTGCCATCTCCGGGGCGCGCCCGGTTCGAGAAGCTCTTCGCGGCGACCGAGGCGCTCGAGCTCGACCCCGCGCTCGCCTGGCCGATCGCGACCGTCTTCCCGTTCGTCGCGGATCCGACGCGCCACGTCTTTCTCTGGCCGAAGACGGCCTGCGGCGCCGCCGAGCGGCTCGGCTGCAACCTGCGCTACGACGTGGAGCCGAACTGGCCCACCTACTCCGCGCTGCGGGCGTTCTCGACGCACCTCCTCGAGCCGCTCCGCGCGCGCGCCGCGAAGGACTTCGTCGACGTCGAGGCCTTCCTGTTCGACGCCGCGACCCGCAGGCCCACGCCATCCACGGCAGCTCCGAGGAGGAGCCGGTGAACGACACGTTCAAGGAGCTGAAGGAGCGGGTTCGAAGGCTCGACGCGCTCCTCGCGGATCGCGGCGCCGGGAACCTCGACTTCGCCCAGGCGCTGAGCCGGGTCCACCGGCTCGAGAAGAAGGGCGATCGCTCCCGCGAGCCGAGCCCCGAGCTGCGCGCGCTGCTCGAGCGCGCCGAGGGCCTCGGCCGCAAGATCGCGTAGCCCCGCCGCGCCCCGCTGCGGGGCTGTGGGCGCGCGCGCACCTCGGGCGCGCCGCTCCGCTCCCCATCCTGTGGATGCCCGCGCGACGCGCGGTGTCCACCCTCGCGCCGTGCGGGCGATTCCACGCCCGCGGTGAGAGGCCCGATGGCGTTCTGGAACAAGAGCGATGACGAGCAGCGGCCCGAAGGGAGCCCCATGTCCATCTCGAGGCGCAGCGATCCCGTGTCCCCCGCCGGCGGTTCGGGCGATCTCCTCCTCGGCGCCGGCGCCGAGTTCGAGGGAAAGCTCACCTTCGCCGGCACCGTCCGGATCGACGCGAAGTTCAAGGGAACGATCGTGACGAACGACGTGCTCGTCGTCGGCGACAGCGCGCGCATCGACGCCGACATCACCTGCGGCACCGTGATCGTCTACGGCGAGGTGAACGGGAACATCCGCGCGAAGGACGCGGTCGAGCTGCACGCCCCCGCGAAGGTGCGCGGCGACGTCGAGACCCCCTCCTTCTCGCTCGAGAAGGGCGTCGTCTTCCAGGGCGCGACCTCGATGCCCGCGGCCGAAAAGGTCTCCGCGCCGGCGCGCGCGGTCGCAATGCCGCGCGGGCCGTCGGAGCCGAGGCCCGCGCCGTCCGTGATGCCGGCGCCCTGACGCGGCCCCCGCTAGGGTGCCGGGGGCCGGTCGCTCGTCGTGCCGCCGAGCCGCTCGTGCTTGTCGGCGAGCCACGCGACGTGCCGCTCCTCGTCCTTCTGGAAGCGGCGAAGCATCGCCGCGGTCTCGTCGTCCCAGTCGTACGAGAGGGCGGCGTCGTAGGCGAGGTTCGTGAGCTGCTCGTTGCCGAGGAGCGTCACGACGATGACGTCCTCGCCGAGCGGCGCGGTGAGGCCGAGCAGCGCCGCGAGCACCGGCCCCGCGGGCGCGGCCTCGGGCCCGTGCCCGTCCTCGCCCTCCGCCTCGAGCGCCTCGTTGAGCGCCTCGAGGTGGGTGCGGTGGTCCCGCGCGAACAGCCCCAGGTGCTCGGTGAGGTCGTCGTCCGCCGAGAGCGCAGCAGCGGCCTCGTAGGCGAGCGCTGCCTCGAGGTCCAGCCGCGCGAGCGCAGAGATGAGCTCCACCGCGGGGATCTCGTCGTCGCTCTTGCCAGGGCGGTCCATGGTTCCTCCCTCCGCGTCAAGCTTGGGCGGGGCGGGCTCCCCCGCAGCGGGCGGGCCTGCGCGCGACGATCCGCCGGACGCTACCTTCCAGAATGCCGCCCCGCCCTCTCCGGCTCCCGGCGCTCGTCCTCTCGCTCGCCGTCGCGGCGTGCGGCGACTCCCGCAGCGCCGCGCCGGCGCAGGAGGCGCCCCCCATCTCCCGCACGGAGGGCGCGCCGATCGCGGGCGCCGAGGAGTGGCGCTGGGTTCCATTCGGGGACGCGATCTGCACCGACGCCGTGCCCGACTCCGCAGGGCGCTACCACTTCGGGACGAGCACGACCGGCCTCGCGATCAGCTGGGGTGCCCCGGAGAGCACCGACCTCGTCGTCTTCCTGCAGGGCGGCGGCGCCTGCTGGGAGTACGTCACCTGCGGCGGCGCGGCCCCGCTCGTCGACAAGACGGCGAGCGCGGGGCCGTTCGGCCCGGCCGAGTTCGCGCGCGACGTGTACGAGAAGTACCCGCGGTCGTGGCTCCGCCGCGCGAACCTGCCGGCGCCGCTCCGCGATGCGACGGTGGTGTTCGTGCCGTACTGCACGGGCGACGTGCACGGGGGCGATCGCGTCACGACCTACCGCTCGATCCTCCCGGGCCTCGAGCCCATCACCTGGCACCACGTCGGCCGGGCGAACCTCGCCGCGTTCCTGCGCAGGCTCGGGCCGACGTTCCCGCGCCCCGGCCGGCTCGTCGTCGCCGGGTCGTCGGGCGGCGGCTTCGGCGTGCTCGCGAACTACCCCACGCTCCGCGCGCGCTGGCCGGACGCGAGGGCGTATCTCGTCGACGACTCGGCTCCGCCGCTCGAGCGGGACGGGGTCCCGGCCTCGACGCGCGCCGGCTGGTACGCGAGCTGGGACCTCGGCGCGTCGCTCGACGGGTTGTGCCCGGAGTGCCGGAGCGATCTCTCCGGTACGCTCCGGCAGATCCTGCACCGCTTCCCGGCCGACCGGATCGCGCTCGTCTCGCACCTGCAGGACGAGGTGATCCGCGGGTTCTTCGGGACGATCACGCTCACGCCGAGCCCGGCGCTCACGCCGATGCCCGCGGCGAGATTCGAGGCCGAGCTGCGGCGGCTCGGCGTCGACGTGCTCGACCCCGCGGCGCCGAACGGCCGCTTCTTCTTCGCGCAGGGGGACCACCACCCGACGCTCGACGACCCGGGCGCCGTCTCGACGCCGTCGCCCGGCCTCGCGGCGTGGCTCGAGCTCATGCTCTCGGACGCGCCGGACTGGCGGAGCGCGTCGGACTAGTGCAGCACGCGGTCGAGCACGCGGAACGACGCGTCCGTCGCGGCGCCGTAGACGAGGTGCGACGCGAGCGCCCTCGCGTGGACGGAGGCGGGGTACGAGGTCGCGTTCCGCGCGAGCCCGAGCGCGGGCACGAGCACCTCGTCGCTCACGAGCCACACGAGGAGGCCGTAGGCGGTGCCCGCGACGAGCGCGGGCGTCGCGACGCGCGGGGCGATCATACCGAACAGCGCGCCGAACGCCGCCCCGGTCCCGTAGTGGACGATCGCGCCGCCGAGCGCCTTCTCCCGATCCCCGAGCGGGCGCCCGACCGCGCGCGCGGCCGCCTCCGCGGCCCGCACCGTCGCCGGCTCGAGCTCGCCCTGCGCGCGGCGCTCACGCGCCCGCGTCTCGTCGCTCCCCGCGGCCGAGATCCGGGCCTGGGCCCTCTCCATCACCCAGCTCGCCCCGAGCCCCGCGAGCGCGCCGGCGAGACCGTCCCCGAGCAGGCTGCGAGCCCTCCGTCGCCGATCGGTCATCTCCGCCTCCCGCCCGAGAAGCTAGGGGCGCCCGGCGCGATCTGGCGATCTCGGCGGTTCGCTGCTATCAGCGTCCCGCCATGGCCACCTACGTGATGTCGATGCTCCGCGTGAGCAAGATCGTCCCGCCCAAGCGGCAGATCATCAAGGACATCTCCCTCTCCTTCTTCCACGGCGCGAAGATCGGGCTGCTCGGGCTGAACGGCGCCGGCAAGTCCACCGTGCTCCGCATCATGGCGGGCGTCGACGAGGACTACGACGGGCAGCTCCAGCGCCAGGCGGGGATCCGGATCGGGTACCTGCCGCAGGAGCCGCGGCTCGACGGCACGAAGACGGTGCGCGACGAGGTCGAGGCGGCGCAGGGAGAGGTCGCGGCCGCCCAGCAGCGCCTCGAGGAGGTCTACGCCGCCTACAGCGAGCCGGACGCCGACATGGAGAAGCTCGCCGAGGAGCAGGCGCGGCTCGAGGCGGTCATCGCGAACGCCGGCGCCGACACCGGGAACGCCCTCGAGATCGCGGCCGACGCGCTGCGGCTCCCGCCGTGGGAGGCGCGCATCGAGCACCTCTCCGGCGGCGAGAAGCGCCGCGTCGCGCTCTGCAAGCTGCTCCTCTCAAAGCCGGACATGCTGCTCCTCGACGAGCCGACGAACCACCTCGACGCCGAGTCGGTCGAGTGGCTCGAGCAGTTCCTCACCCGCTTTCCCGGCACCGTCGTCGCGGTCACCCACGACCGCTACTTCCTCGACAACGCCGCGGAGTGGATCCTCGAGCTCGACCGCGGCCGCGGGATCCCGTGGAAGGGGAACTACTCCTCCTGGCTCGAGCAGAAGGAGCAGCGGCTCGAGGTCGAGGCGAAGCAGGAGAGCGCGCGCATCAAGGCGATGAAGCAGGAGCTCGAGTGGGTGCGCCACAACCCGAAGGCCCGCCAGGCGAAGAGCAAGGCGCGCCTCTCGCGGTTCGAGGAGCTCTCGTCGGTCGAGTACCAGAAGCGGAACGAGACGCAGGAGATCTTCATACCCGTCGCCGAGCGGCTCGGCGACCAGGTGGTCGAGTTCAAGCACGTGTCGAAGGGGTTCGGCGACCGGCTCCTCATGGACGACCTGTCCTTCATCGTGCCACCCGGCGCGATCGTCGGGATCATCGGGCCGAACGGCGCCGGCAAGTCCACCCTCTTCAAGATGATCACCGGGGTCGAGCAGCCGGACGCGGGCGAGGTCGTCGTCGGCAAGTCGGTGAAGCTCGCCTTCGTCGACCAGAGCCGCGAGAACCTCTCCTCCGGGAAGACCGTCTTCGACGAGCTGTCCGGCGGGCGCGACCAGATCACGGTCGGGAAGTTCGACATGCCGAGCCGCGCCTACATCGGCCGGTTCAACTTCAAGGGCGCCGACCAGCAGAAGGTCGTGGGAACGCTCTCCGGCGGCGAGCGCGGGCGGCTCCACCTCGCGAAGACGCTCATGACCGGCGGGAACCTCCTGCTCCTCGACGAGCCCTCGAACGACCTCGACGTCGAGACCCTGCGCGCGCTCGAGGACGCGCTCCTCGAGTACGCCGGGAGCGTCCTCGTCATCTCGCACGATCGCTGGTTCCTCGATCGGATCGCGACACACATCCTCGCCTGCGAAGGCGACTCGAGGTGGTCCTTCTTCACCGGCAATTACCAGGAGTACGAGGCGGACAAGCGCCGCCGGCTCGGCGAGGAGGGCGCGAAGCCGCGGCGCATCCGGTACAAGCCCATCGCGCGCGGGTAGCGGGGCTGGTAGCCTCCTCCCGCTGCGCTCCTCGCAGCGGGAGGGATCGAAGGATGGTCGCGAGCCCCGGGTCGTCGGCACGCCGCGTCGCGCGCCTCGCCGCCGCGCTGCTCCTCGCCGCCGCCGCGGCGGGGTGCGCGCACGTGCGGACGGTGACGACGCCGGACGCCGCCTTCGTCTACGGGTTCTTCGACGTGCAGGAGAAGGTCGGTGCCGCGAACTGCGTCGGCATCATCCAGAACGAGAAGGTCGGGATCGCCGCGCGGCACGCCTGCATGGCGACCTCGCCGGAGGGGCTGTTCTTCGTCCAGGACGTCCCCCCGATGCTCTACAACGTGCACAGCTTCTACATCGACGACACCTTCCAGAGCCTGGGCGCGATGGCGAAGCCGTTCGCCGTGAAGGCCGGCTCGATGCACTACTACGGCAGCTTCAGGTACCAGAGGGTGAGCGACGCCGGCATCGGGCGGGCGGGCAAGTTCACGCTGACGCCCGCGAGCCACCCGACGCACGCGGAGGTCCTGAAGAAGCTGCTCGTGCAGGACTCGATCAGCCCGCGCTGGAAGAAGCGGATCCAGGCGCGGCTGCGCGAGCTCGCCGGGGAGTGAGCTGCGCGCGGTCGCGCTTCCCGCCCGCGCGCGCCACGCGACCCGAGCCGATCACCCGCCGACGGGCGGCGCGCTCTCGAGCTTGAGCGGCACGGTGGCGCGCGCCTCCTTCCGGTGATCGCGGGCGACGAGCAGGTAGATGGTGGGCACGAAGAAGATCGTGAACGCCGTCCCCATCGCCATGCCCGCGACGAGCACGAGGCCGATGCTGTTGCGCGCGGCCGCCCCCGGCCCGCTGACGAGGACGAGCGGGAAGTGCCCGCACACGGTGGCGACGCTCGTCATGAGGATGGGGCGCAGGCGCGTGACCGCCGCCTGCTTCACCGCCTCGAGCTTCGAGTGCCCCGCCTCCTGCAGCCTGTTCGCGAACTCGACGATGAGGATGCCGTTCTTCGACACGAGGCCGACGAGCGTCACGAGCCCCACCTGCGAGTAGACGTTGAGCGTCGTCGTCCACCCGTCGGTGAAGAACTTGAGGTTCGGGTTCGGCATCTTGAGGAACACCATCACGAGCGCGCCGAACATGCCGAGCGGGACCGAGCCCGCGAGGATCACGAGCGGGTCCCGGAAGCTGTTGAACTGCGCCGCGAGCACCAGGAAGATCAGCACGATCGAGAGCAGGAACGCGGGCAGGAACTTGTCGCCCTCGACGCGGAGCTGGCGCGACTCGCCCGTGTAGTCGAGGACGTACCCCTGCGGGAGGATCTTCGTCGCCTCGCCCTCGAGGAACGCGAGCGCCTGGTCGAGCGGGCGCATTGCGACCCCGCTGATCTTCACCGCGTTGAGCTGCTGGAACCGGTTCAGCGAGCGCGGCGTGACCGAGTCGCGGAGCTGCGCGATGGACGAGAGCGCGACGAGCTGCCCGTTCGGGCCCGTCACGTGGACGTCGTTCAGCTGCTCCGGGTTCAGGCGCTCCGTGCGCTGGAGCTGCGGGATCACCTTGTAGCTGCGGCCGCCGACGCTGAAGCGGTTCACGAAATTGCCGCCCACCGCGGCGGCGAGGTCCTGGCCGATCGTCTGGAGGTTCAGCCCGAGCTCGGCCACGCGATCGCGGTCGACCTCGATCTCGGTCTGCGGCTGGTCGATCTTGAGGTCGACGAGCGGCGGGAACGCGAAGATCCCGCTCGCGAGCGCCCGCTCCTGGATCTGCTGCGCGAAGCCGAGCAGCTCGGACGCCTCCGCGGTGGAGGCGATCACGAACTCGACCGGGAACTGGCCGCCGCCGGGGAGCGCGGGCGGCAGGATGGGGAAGGTCTGGACCCCGGGGATGCCGCCGACCTTCATCTGCACCTCCGGGAGGACGTGCGCGGCCGTCCGCTTCCGCTCGGCCCAGGGCTTGAGCCCCACGCCCCAGAAGCCGCCGTTCGGGTAGGTGATCTGGAAGGTGAAGGCCGACTCGGGGATCGACATCACCTCCCGGTTCACCGCGTGCGTCGAGGGCAGGATCTGGTCGAGCGTCGAGTTCGCGGGGGTGTCGACGATCCCGAAGATCACCCCCTGGTCCTCGGTCGGGGCGAGCTCCTTCGGCGCCTGCATGAACATGAGCAGGTCGAGGACGCACACCACCGCCCAGGCGACGTAGATCGCGCGCCGCCCCCCGAGCACCGTCCCGAGGAGGCGGGCGTACAGCGCCTTCAGCCGATCGAAGGCGCGGTTGATCCGCCCCGCGAGGCCGCGCTCCTCCTGGCCCTGCCGCAGGAGCGCCGCCGACATGACCGGGGAGAGCGTCAGCGCGACGATGCCGGAGATCGTCACGGCGCCCGCGAGCGTGAGCGCGAACTCCCGGAAGAGCGACCCGGTGAGGCCGCCCTGGAAGGCGATCGGCGTGTAGACCGCGGCGAGCGTGATCGTCATCGCGATGATCGGCCCGACGAGCTCGCGCGCCCCTAGCAGCGCGGCGTCGACCGGCTTCACGCCCTCGCGCAGGTGCCGCTCGACGTTCTCGACGACGACGATCGCGTCGTCCACGACGAGCCCCACCGAGAGCACGATCGCGAGCAGGGTGAGGAGGTTCAGCGTGAACCCGAACGCCTGCATGAGGAAGACGGCGCCGACGAGCGAGACCGGGATCGCGACGACCGGCACGAGCACGGAGCGGAGCGAGCCGAGGAACAGGAAGATGACGATCACCACGATGAGGAGCGTCTCGCCGAGCGTGTGCTCCACCTCGCGGATGGCGTCCTTGATGTACGCGGTCCCGTCGTAGGCGATGCGCGCCTGGATCTGAGCCGGGACGTCGCGCTTCATGGACTCCATCTCGCCGCGCACGCGCCGGATGACGTCGAGCGAGTTCGCGGTGGGGAGCGCCCAGACGCCGATGAACACCGCCGTCTCGCCGCTGAAGTTCACGGCGGCGTCGTAGTCCTCCGCCCCGAGCGCGACGCGGGCCACGTCGCCGAGCCGCACGATGGCGCCGCCGCGCTCGCGCACGACGAGGTCCTCGAACTCCTTCACCGAGCGCAGGTCGGTGTTGGCGGTGAGGTTGACCTGGACGAGCGACCCCCGCGTCTGCCCGACGGCGGCGAGGTAGTTGTTCGACGCGAGCGCCTGGCGCACCTGGGCCGGGCTCACGTTCAGCGCGGCCATGCGGTCGGGCTGGAGCCAGATCCGCATGGCGAACGTCCGCGCGCCGAGGATGTCGGCTCGCTGCACGCCGTCGATCGCGGAGAGCCGCGGCTGGACGATGCGGACGAGGTAGTCGGTGATCTCGTTCTGCGCGAGGACCTGCGACGAGAAGCTCAGGTAGGCGGAGGCGAACTGGGTGTCGGCGGAGACGATGTTCAGGACCGGGATCTCCGCCTCCGGCGGGAGATCGCGTCGCACCTGGTCCACCTTCGAGCCGATCTCGGCGAGCGCGCGCTGCGCGTCGTAGTTGAGCTTGAGCCGGGCGGTGATGGTCGAGAGCCCCTGCTTGCTCTGCGACTCGATGTAGTCGACCCCGTCCGCCGCGGCGATCACGCGCTCGAGCGGGGTCGTGACGAAGCCGCGGACGAGGTCGGCGCTCGCGCCGACGTAGGCGGTCGTGACGGTGACGGACGCGTTCTCCGTCTGCGGGTACTGGCGGACGTTGACCGTCCGCATCGCCTGCACGCCGGCGATCAGGATGATGAGGTTCACGACGACGGCGACGACCGGCCGCCGGATGAACAGATCCGTGAGTCGCATGGGACGCGCTCCGCCGGCGTCACTGGTCGGACGGCCGCGGCGAGAGCTGGGCGCCTGGCGCGAGCGAGTCGTTCACCGCGACCGCGACGCCGTTGCGGAGCTTGAAGCCGCCGCTGCTCACGATCTTCTCGCCGGGGGAGAGCCCGGAGATCACCGCGACGAAGTCGCCGCGGCGCTCGCCGAGCCGCACGAACTTCTGCTGGACGACGGGCGCCGCCTTGCCGGACGGGCCCGGCTTCTGCTCGATCGCGAACACCGTGTCGCCGTACGGCGCGAACTGCACCGCGGTCGCCGGGATGACGAGCACGCGCCGCTTCTCGCCGGAGGAGACCTCGACGTTCGCGAACAGGCCGGGCCGGAGGCGCCCGTCGGCGTTCGCGAAGGTGGCACGGACGCGGACGTTGCGCGTCGCGGCGTCCACCTCGGGGTTCACCGTCGTGATCTCGCCTCCCCAGGTGTCGCCCGGGAAGGGATCGGTGCGCATCGAGACGCGCTGCCCGACGCGCAGCTCCGCGATCGCCTGCTGCGGCACCCAGAAGTCCGCGTGGATCGGGGTCACCGACTGCAGCGAGGCGAGGGGCGTCCCCGGCGCGACCACCTGGCCGAGCTCGACCTGGCGGATGGAGATTCGGCCGTCGAAGGGGGCGCGGATGGTCTTCTTGGCGATGGTGGCCTGCAGGGTGGCGACCGCGGCCGACGCCTGCCGCGCGCGCGCCTCGGCCGCGTCGAGGTCGGCCGGCGTGTTGGACTCGTTCTGCCGCAGGAGGCGGGCGCGCTCGAGGTTCACCTTCGCGAGCGACGCCTCGGCGAGGCTCGCCTGCAGCTGCGCCTCCTCCGTCGAGGTGTCGAGCTTCACGAGCGGCGCGCCCTTGCGCACGAAGGCGCCGGACTCGAACGTGATCTCCCGTACGAGCCCCGGCAGCTCGGCGCCGAGCGTGACGCCGCGGGCCGCGACGAGCGTCGCCACCGCGCCCCGGGTGGGGGCCCACTCCGTCACCTCCGCCGTCGCGGACGAGACGCTCATCGGCGGAGGCGTCTGCCGCTCGGTCGCCCGCACCATGGTGACGATCTGGCCGGCCTTCACCCCGACGAGGAGCCCGACGACCACCACGAGCCCGATGATCACCCCTAGCCACAGCTTCGACCTGGTCTTCATGAACGATCGCTCTCTAGACGATCCGGTTTCCGCCGTGGATTACCCGGGCGCCAGCCTCGCGCGCTCGAAAGATGGCCCGACGCCCCCCGCTGGGCACGGGAGACCGCCGCCTGCTCGCCTGCGGGACGGGCCGCTAGAAGACGTCGAGCACGTAGTCGTGCGCGGCGAGCGCGCTCATCGGCGCCGTGCCCGCCTTCACCCGCTTCACGAGCTCCGCGCGGTCGAGGTCGAAGATCGCGTCGAGGAGCCCGGGCCGCTCCGCCGCGGAGGACTGCCCCACGACGAACAGTACGCGGGCGCTGTGCTGGATGTAGCGCGGCGAGCGGAGCTGCCGGCGCAGGAGCTCCATGATGACGCCCGCCTTGGAGCGGTCGAAGCGGCCCGGCTCGCCGCGCCGGTCCTGCTCGGCGAAGAACGCCTGCGTCCACTCGTCGTGGTAGGCCCAGACCTTCTCGAAGAGCTCGCGGGTGAAGGGCGTCCCGGCCTTCACCGGCTCGGCCGGCGCGCCGAGCACGACGCCGTCGTCCGTGAGCGCCTGCCGCTGGAGCCGGCCGTCCTTCGTGATCGCCGCCTCGTGGTGGACGAGCGTCCACAGCCACGAGACGTAGATCCGGTACGTCGCGAGGTCGTTCATGAACCGGAGCTTCAGCTCGTAGTCGTCGATCGCGGCGGCGAAGTTGCCGTTCAGGATCTGGAAGCCATAGTTCGCCGCCATGTAGAACGAGTGCTGGACGTGCTCGATCGTCACGTCGCCCTTGGGCGGCAGGTAGATCGCCTCCCACCGCTCGCCATCGAGCAGCTTCTCCGGCGCGTCGAGGGACTCGCGCGTGACGACCCACGGCGTGATCTTCCCGGCCGCGTCGAGGAGCCCGCGCGAGCGGAGGAGCTCGCGCTCCCCGTCGGTGAGGCCGCTCGCCACCGTGGGCACCGGCGTCCCCTTCACGTCCACCATCTCGCGCGGCGCGTCCAGGATCGCCTGGAGCCCGGTCACCGCGGCGCGCAGCGGCGCGTTGCCGGCGGCGACGTACTCCGGCTCGGGGCTCGCGACCCAGCTCTGGCGGTAGAGGTCGTAGAGCCGCCCCTTCGCGCGCGTCTCGAGGACGTCCTCGAGGGTCGGCGCCCGCCCGCCGGCGAGCGGCGCGTCGGGCACGAACACGAGGCCGAGGATCCGTTCGCGCAGCTTGTCGAGCACGATGGCGCGGAGCGCGAGCGGGTTGTAGCGCGAGCGGCCGTACGGGTCGCTCGGCTGGTAGATCATGACCGCCGCCATCCCGCCGATGGGCGCCGCGTTCGCGAGCTCGCCGCCCTTCAGGCCGGCCATGAGCATGAGGAGCGCGTTGTAGCGCTGGTAGGCGATCATGTTGGGCGTCGCCATCCCGATCGACTGCGGATCCGGGAAGATGCCCTTCGGATCGTCCTTCCACATCTCGATGAGGCTGCCGAGGTAGTCCCAGCGGCCGACGTTCGTGCCGAGGAGCCGGCGCCGCAGCACCCACGCGATCGCGGGGAGCTGGCGCCCGGCGTTCCCTTCCTCGTAGAGCATCTTGATCTTGAACGTCCCGGCCTGGAGGCCGACGAGCTCCTCGAGGCGCGAGAGGAGCCGCTCGACGACGAGCGCCTCGCGCGGCGTCTGGAGCTTCGGGATGTAGAAGTAGACGCCGCTCCCGGCGCGCGCGAGCGCGTCGCGGTTGTTGAACGCCCAGAGCGTCGTGACGACGACGAGGCCGGGCGCGGGCTCGCCGTCGACGAGCACGTGGTCGTAGCGCAGGTGCAGGCTCGGCGGGCGCGCGAGCCGCGTCGGCCAGCGCTCCGGCGGCACGGCGATCCGGTACGCGCGCTTCTTTCCCTTCTTCACCACCTCGTACGGGCGCGTCGTCCAGCGCCCCTCGTGGATCTCCTTCGCGTTCTGCAGCGCGGCGAAGATGCCGACCGGCTCGGTGGAGGGCGTGCCGTCCGGCTGGAAGTGCGGCGGCGAGGCGTCCTCGAAGTCCGGCATGTTCATCGGCGCGGGGCTGTTGAGCGCGTTGAACGCCATGTCGAGCGGGTGCCAGGGCCCGGTGAGCTCGAGGCCGGGGTTCCGCGACGGGTGGACGTGCTCGGGGATCGGGACCTCGTCGTTGAGCCGCCAGCGCGACGGGGTTTCCTTCCCGAGGAAGTTGTCGACGAGCCCCTGGACGATCTGGCGGAACGTCCACGGCTTCCCGGTGACCGGGTCGTCGAAGGTCTCGTCCCAGCTCGCCCACCCGTACTTCCTCGCGACGGGCGCCGGCGCGGCGAGCAGCTCGCGGCGGGCGGAGAGGGCCGCGGCGATGGCGGGCCGCAGCTCGCGGGTGAGCGTCGCGATCGTCTGCTCGACGTTCACCTCGCGGCCGTTCACCTGCTTCGTTCCGAAGAGGTCGGGGAACTGCTTGAGGATGTCGGCTCGGATCATGGTGGCTTCGCTCCTGTGGACCGGAATCATGCCGGCGCGCGCGCGGGCCGGGTGGGCCCCTTTGGGGATCAGAGCCCGTGCCGGTACGCGACGCTGATGCGAGGGCCCGTCCGGGCGACCTTCGGGACGCAGTGCTCCCATCGGCGCTGGGACGCACCGCCCGTGACGAGCAGGTCGCCTCGGCCGAGCCGGAACGCGATCGAGCGGCCACCGCCGCGGGGCCGCAGGAGGAACGTCCGCGGCTCCCCGACCGAGAGGAGCACGACCAGGGGATCGACGATCTCCCGCTCGATCCGGTCCGCGTGCCACGCGACGCTGTCGCGCCCGTCGCGGTAGAGGTTGAAGCCGACCGAGTCGAAGCGGACCCCGTAGCGCGCCGACAGGCAGGCGCGGATCCGCTCGAGCACCGCGGGCTCGAGCGGCTCCCCGGAGGCGAGGCTCCACGGCGCGGTGAGGCGCGGCTCGCGCACCCGCCGGTCGTACATCCAGCGGGTCCGCTCGCCCCACCGGCGCGACGCGAGGATCGCGAGGAAGAGCGGATCCGAGCCGCGGAGCCACCCGGGCGCGTGCTCGACCCAGCTCGTCTCGTCGAGCGGGATCCGCGCGAGGCTCGCGAACGACGCGTCGAACGCGGTCGGCGGCCCGTCGAAGAGCGACGGCTGGAAGGCGACGTCAGGTGCCACCGCCGGACGGTAATGCGGGGCGGGCGCAGCGGCCGGATCCGCCGGTGCCGGCGCCTCGGCGGGCAGGCGGCCGAGCTCAGCGTCTCGGGACGCCGGCCTCCTCGAGCCGGCGACGGAGCGCCGCGAGGCAGCGATCCTCGGAGGCGCCCTCGCGGTCGCAGTGGACGCGCATCGTCACGGCCACCTCGTCCGCGCCCGGCACCTCCTGCGACGCGTAGAGCGCGGGGGATCCCGCGACGAGCTCGGTCCGGTCCGCCACGTCCGCCGCCGACGCGAGCCGCTCCGCGAACGAGCGGAGCTCTCCCACGAGCGCCTCGCACCGCCGGCAGGAGGGCGTCGGGAGCTTCGACTCGCCGTGCGTCGCGAACAGCCGCAGCTGGAACCCGACGACGCCGCTCGCCTCGCCGCCCGTCACCTCCTCGGGCTCGACCTCGTAGTGGACGTGGTGGTCCCGCGCGAAGGCGCGCTCCGAGGGCTCCATGCCCGAAAGCTAGACGACCGATCGGGATTCGGAAACACCGCCGCGAAGTCGAAGGGTGCGGCGCGGAGGCGCGGCCGAGCGGGCGCCCGAGCGGCGTTCCCGCGGTATGATGCCGGCCCGAGGCCCACACATCCATGAACGTTCTCGTCCTGAACTGCCGCAACTCCACCACGAAGTTCTCCGTCGTCCACGCGTCGAACGGCCACGAGCACATCTCCGGGATGGTCCAGGGCCACGGGACCCCGGAGGCGACGCTCGAGTTCGACCACGAGGGGCACAAGGAGTCGCGGCCGACGCCGGGCGCGGGCCGCGACGCGGCGCTCCGCGCGATCTTCGAGCTCCTGCACGAGGTCGGGCTCGCCGACCGGCTGATCGGGGTCGGACACCGCGTCGTGCACGGCGGCGCCAAGTTCTCGGGGTCCATCCTCGTCACCCCGGAGGTGGTCGCGAAGATGAAGGACTGCATCCCGCTCGGTCCCCTCCACAATCCGCCGAATCTGCTCGGCATCGCCATCGCGCAGGAGCTCTTCCCGCGACTCCCGCACGTCGCGGTGTTCGACACGGCGTTCCACCAGACGATGCCGCCGCGGGCGTACCTGTACGCGGTGCCGTACGAGTGGTTCGAGAAGCACGAGGTGCGGCGGTACGGGTTTCACGGGACGAGCCACCGGTACGTGTCGAGGGAGGCGGTGAAGCAGCTCGGCCTCGACCCGGACGATCACGCCATCGTGATCGCGCACCTCGGGAGCGGCTGCTCCCTCGCGGCGGTGCGCAACGGGCAGAGCATGGACACGACGATGGGCCTCACCCCCGTCGACGGCGTCGTGATGGACACGCGCAGCGGCTCCATCGACCCCTCGATCGTCTCGCACATGAAGAAGGCGCTCGGCTGCAGCGCCGACGACGTGATGGACCAGCTCAACCGGAAGTCCGGCCTGCTCGGGATCTCGGGGCTCTCGAAGGACATGCGGGCGCTGCAGGAGGCGGCCGACAAGGGCCACGCGCGCGCCGCGCTCGCGATCGACAAGTTCTGCTACTCCGTCGCGAAAGCGGCGGCGGGCATGATCGTGTCGCTCGGGCGCGTCGACGCGCTCGTCTTCACGGGGGGCATCGGCGAGAACGCGGTGACGGTGCGCGCCCAGATCGTCGCCCTGCTCGGCTTCGCCGGGTTCGCGCTCGACGCCCACGCGAACGAGCAGCACGGGAAGCCGCTGCAGGGGCGGATCACGCGGACGACGAGCCCGATGGCGGCGGTGATCGCGACGAACGAGGAGCTCATGATCGCGATGGACACGGCCGAGATCGTCACCCGCGACGGCAGCCTCGAGGCGCGCTGGAGCAGCGCCGCGTCCGTCCGCGCGCTCGAGTGAGCAGCGGGGGGGACGCGGGCGCGGCCGGCGGGGTCAGCGGCCGGCGGGTCAGCGCCGCGCGGCGCGCTGCTGCGCCTGGATCGCGGTGAGCGCGATCGTGAAGACGATGTCCTCGACGAGGCACCCGCGGCTGAGGTCGTTCACGGGCTTCGCGAGCCCCTGCAGCATCGGGCCGATCGAGACGACGCTCGCGCTGCGCTGGACCGCCTTGTAGGTCACGTTCCCCGTGTTCAGGTCGGGGAAGATGAACACGGTGGCCTTCCCGGCGACGTCGGACTTGGGCGCCTTCTGCCGTCCGACCTCCGGGACGATCGCGGCGTCGTACTGGAGCGGGCCGTCGATCGGCAGGTCCGGGCGGAGCTGCCTCGCGAGATCGGTCGCGCGCTTCACCTTCGCGACGTCCTCGCCCCCGCCGCTCGTGCCGGTCGAGTAGGAGAGCATGGCGACGCGCGGGTCGATGCCGAACGCCCGCGCCGAGTCGGCGCTCTGGATCGCGATGTCGGCGAGCTGCTCGGCGGTCGGGTTCGGGTTCACCGCGCAGTCCCCGAAGACGAGCACCTGGTCCGGCAGGCACATGAAGAAGACGCTCGACACGAGATCGCAGCCGGGCACGGTCTTGATGAGCTGGAGCGCCGGCCGGATGGTGTGCGCGGTCGTGTGGACGGCGCCGGAGACGAGCCCGTCCGCCTCGTCGAGCGCCATCATCATCGTGCCGATCATGATGGTGTCGGCGAGCTCGCTCGACGCCATGGCGGGCGTCATCCCCTTCGCCTTGCGGCGCTCGACGAGCGGCTCCACGTAGCGCGCCGCGAGCTTCGCCGGATCGAGGATCTCGACCGAGGGTGGGAGCGTGACCCCCTGCTTCAGGGCGACCTCGGCGATCTCTTCCGGCGCGCCGAGGAGGACCGGCCGGGCGATCCCGCGCTGCGCGACGATCGCCGCGGCCGCGACGGTCCGCGGCTCGGCCCCCTCGGGGAGGACGATGCGCTTGTTCGCGGCGCGCGCGGCCTCGACGAGACGGTGGCGGAACGCCGGCGGGGAGAGCCGCTTCGCGCGGCGCGGGCCGGAGAGCCCCTTCACCCAGGCCGGGTCGACGCGATCGGCGACCGCGTTCATCACGCGCTCGACGCGCTCCGCGTCGTCCGAGGGGATCCGCGGGTTCATGGCGTCGACCGCCGCCGCGGCGGGATAGCTGTCCTGCTCGACCGCGAGCACCGGGAGCCCCGTCGCGAGCGCGTCCTTGCAGAGCGCGAGGACGCGCGCCTCGGGCCGGAGCCCGCCCGTCAGGAGCACGCCCGCGAGCGGCGTGCCGCCGAGGACCGCGAGGCAGGCGGCGACCAGGATGTCGCTGCGGTCGCCGGGGGTGATGATGAGCGTGCCGGGCCGGAACGCGCGCAGCGCGTTCGGGACGGTCATCGCGCAGACCGCGACGTGGCGGATGCGGCGGTGCTCGGCGTCCCCCGGATGGAGCAGGGTCGCGCCGATCGCGCCGGCGAGGTCCTTCACGCGCGGCGCGGCGAGCTCCCAGCTCGCCGGCACGATGGCGATCGGCTTGAGGCGCTCGGCCTCGAGCGCGGCGCGGTAGGCGGCGAGCTCCGGCTCCCCGAGGTCCTTCGCCTCGAGCTCGGCGCTCGCCCACGCGCTGCGCCGTTCGTCGCCCGCGGCCGCGGCGGCCTTCGCGATGACGTGGTTCAGGATGCAATCGACGGCGCGCCCCTCGGGCGCGGCGCCGTACCCGTGCGCCGCGATCGCGATCGCGTTCGCGAGCTCGGCCGGGCTCTCGCCGCGCGGCGACCCGACGAGCACGAGCTCGGCGTCGAGGGCCTTCAGCATGAGCGCGTCGACGCGGGTGCTGTAGACCATGCCCGGCTCGGGGGCCATGCCCTCGACGACGAGCACGTCGGCGCCCTCGCCGGCGCGGGAGCACAGCGCGACGACCTTCTCCATCAGCGTCTGGTCGTCGCCGGCGGCGAGCAGCTCCTCCGCGACCGAGCGGGCGATCGGCTCGGGCGGAGCGAGCTGCGCCCCGAGCTTCACGAGCGCCTCCGACTCCGTCCCGGTGGCGTGCTGGCGCGCCGCGATGGGCTTCACGAAGGCGACGCGGAGGCCCTCGCGATCGAGGGCACGGACGAGGCCGAGGCACGCGGTCGTGAGGCCGACCTGGCGTCCCGCCGGCGCGACGAGGAGGGTGTAGGGCATGGCGAGCTCCCTGGGTGGGCCGTAGGGTGGGATCAGGCGGCGGCGATCTTCTTCGCCCCGCCGACGATCTCGGCGGTGTCCATCGCGATCATGAGCTCCTCGTTGGTCGCGATGACCGCGGCCATGGGGCTCGTCGACCGGGTGATGCGGCCGCGCTGCGCCTTGCCGTGCGACTGGTTCACGTGCGGGTCGAGCGCGAAGCCGGCGAAGCCGAGCAGCTCGACGATGCGGGCGCGGACCTGCACCGCGTTCTCCCCGATGCCGCCCGTGAAGACGAGCGCGTCCACGCGGCCGAGCGAGACGATCATCCCTGCCGCCGCCTTGGCGACGGAGTAGCAGAACTTGTCGATCGCGAGGGCGGCGCGCTCGTGCCCCTCGTTCGCGGCTTCCTGCAGCGTGCGCATGTCGTTCGACAGGCCCGAGATGCCGAGGAGGCCGGACTTCTTGTTGAGCTGGTCCATCACCTGGTCGGCGGTGGCGTTCAGCGCCTTCGTCATGTGGGCGATGATCGAGGGGTCGATCGAGCCGCTCCGGGTGCCCATGACGACGCCGTCGAGCGGCGTGAGCCCCATCGTCGTGTCCATGCTCTTGCCGTCGCGGACCGCCGCGAGCGAGCAGCCGTTCCCGAGGTGCGCGGTGACGATGGCGTGGTCGTCGGGGTCGAGGCCGAGCTGTCGGACCGCCTGCTCCGAGACGTAGCGGTGGCTCGTGCCGTGGAACCCGTAGCGCCGCACCTCGTGCTTCTCGAACCACTCGTACGGCACCGCGTAGAGGTACGCGCGCGACGGCATCGTCTGGTGGAAGGCGGTGTCGAACACCGCCACCTGCGGGAGCGTGGGGAACAGCTCCTGGGCGATCTCGATGCCGAGGAGGTTCGGCGGGTTGTGCAGGGGCCCGAGCGGGATGCACTCGCGGATGCGGTCGATCACCTCGGAGGTGATCGGGATCGAGCCCGAGAAGCGCGCGCCGCCGTGGACCACCCGGTGACCCACCCCGACGATCCCGTCGCTGAGGCCCGACTCGTTGAGGAGGGTGCCGACCTCGCGGAGCGCGTCGACGTGCGCGCCGTGGTGCAGGATCTTCGAGTGCTTGTGGCCCGCGATCTTCCAGGCGAGCGAGGCGTTCGGGGAGCCGAGCCGCTCGGCCATGCCCGAGATCCGCTCCGCGCCGGACGCCGTGTCGATGACCGCGAACTTCGCCGACGAGCTGCCGCAATTGAGGACGAGGACGTTCACGAAACCTCCGCGTGTATGACGATCCACGAAAACTGAATGGACCAGCCGGCGCTGGGACATCGGCGCCGAATCAGCCGACTCAATGTCTGGGACCGTTAGCCTCGCGAAGCTGCTCGATGGCCTCGGAGCTCCACGCGTCGCACATCTTGCGGCCTTCGTGCAACCCTCTCCCCACGGAAAACCCACCGAGGACGGGCTACGGGTGAAGGGCGCACCGCGTGCGCCTTCGGCACGGGGCGGGCGCAGATCCAGCGCGTGCGGCGGGATTCTCGCGGCCAGCGCGGTCTTCCGATCGTCCGGCGAGTCGCGGAGGCGGCCGGCGCGGTCGCGACCGCGCAGATTTCGCGCCGCTTGCCGGCGGCGCTACGCGGGCGCTGCGCCGCGTCGAAAGGCGCGCGGCGATCGGCCCGTCCAGTCTTTGAACGCGCGCGAGAAGCTCTTCTCGTCCGCGAAGCCGACGGCGCGCGCGATCTCCTTCACCGGCCGCGCGGTCCTCACGAGCAGCTCGACGGCCCGCTCGCGGCGCACCTCGTCCTTGATCGCCTGGAGCGAGGCGCGCTCCTCGCGGAGGTGTCGGTGCAGCGAGCGCGTCGAGAGGTGCAGCTGCCGGGCGACCGCGTCCGCGTCGTGCCGCTCCGTGGGACGGTCCGCGAGGAGCCGCCGCACGCGCTGGACGAGGAGCCGATCGCGCCGGTACTGCAGCACCGTGAGCGGGAGCGCGCGCTTCAGCATCGCGCGCAGCGCGGCGTCGTCGCGCCGCTGCGGGAGCGCGAGGTACCGCGCGTCGAAGGTGAAGTGGGCGCGCGCGGCCTCGAACGAGACCGGGCCCGGGAAGAGGAGCGGGTAGACGCTCCCGTGCGGCGGCCGCGGGAACGGGAAGCCGACCTCGAGCAGCGACACGAGCGAGTCGACCGCCCAGCACGCGTACCCGTGCACGTAGCGCAGGTACGAGACGAGGCAGAACTCGCGCATCGCGCCGAGATCGCGGTGCTCGACGATCGAGACGGTCGCGCGGCCGTCCGCGACCTCGAGGCGCAGCTCGACGTCCTCGGTGAGGAGGCGGTGGTGGCGGAACCAGCGCCGGAGCGCGACGCCGAGGTCCGGCGACGGCAGCGAGGCGCGGCAGAGCATCCCGAGCGAGCCCCACGGCAGCTTGCGCGAGAACCAGCCGAGCGCCTCGTCATCGAGCTGCTTCATCGCGCCCTCGGAGACGACCTCCATCTGGCGCGCGGTGATCTTCCCCGCCGGGTCGTCGAGGAGCTCTGGCGCGATCTGACTCTGCCGCAGGACCTCCGCCGGGCTCGCGCCGTACTTCTCGAACGCGAGCAGGAGCGCGCGGACGAAGGCGACGGGCGTCGCGGCGGTCGCCCGTCGGGGCGTTCGAGTCCTCTTCGGGGCGCGCGCCATGGGTGGCAGGATCCGCAACCATTCTGGCGGCAAATGAGCCGCGGCGCCAATTACCGTTCGTCCATGACCATCGGACTCGACTTCGACCTCGGTGAGACCGTCACCCTGCTCCGCGACACCGTGCGCGAGTTCGCGAAGCGCGAGATCGCTCCGCGCGCGGCGGAGATCGACCGGCGCAACGAGTTCCCCGCGGACCTCTGGCGCAAGCTCGGCGACCTCGGCGTGCTCGGGATGACCGTCGCCGAGGAGTACGGCGGCGCGAACGTCGGCTACCTCGCCCACATGGTCGTGATGGAGGAGATCTCGCGCGCCTCGGCCTCGGTCGGGCTCTCCTACGCCGCGCACTCGAACCTCTGCGTGAACCAGCTCCACCGCAACGGCGACGAGCGCCAGAAGCGGCGCTACCTCCCGAAGCTCGTCTCCGGCGAGCACGTCGGCGCGCTCGCGATGTCCGAGCCGAACGCCGGCTCCGACGTGCTCGGGATGAGGACGCGCGCCGTGAAGAAGGGCGACCGCTACGTGCTGAACGGCGCGAAGATGTGGATCACGAACGGCGGCGACGCGGACGTGCAGGTCGTCTACGCGTACACCGACCCCGCCGCGGGCCCGCGCGGCCTCACCGCCTTCCTCGTCGAGAAGGGCACGCGGGGGCTCTCCGCCGGGACCCACCTCGACAAGCTCGGGATGCGCGGCTCGAACACGTACCCGGTCTTCCTCGAGGACTGCGAGGTCCCCGAGGAGAACGTGCTCGGCGGGGTCGGGGAGGGCGTGAAGGTGCTCATGTCCGGGCTCGACTACGAGCGCGCGGTCCTCTCCGGCGGGCCGCTCGGGATCATGGCGGCGTGTTTGGACGTCGTCCTGCCCTACGTCCACGACCGCAAGCAGTTCGGCCGGCCCATCGGCGAGTTCGAGCTCATGCAGGGGAAGCTCGCCGACATGTACACGACCTGGCAGGCGTGCCGCGCCTACGTATACGCGGTCGGCCGCGCCTGCGACCGCGCCGATCACGCGCGCGGGCTCCGCAAGGAGGCGGCGGGGGCGATCCTCTTCGCGGCGGAGCGGGCGACCTGGATGGCGAACGAGGCGATCCAGGCGCTCGGCGGGAACGGGTACATCAACGAATATCCCACCGGGCGCCTGTGGCGGGATGCGAAGCTCTACGAGATCGGCGCCGGCACCTCGGAGATCCGCCGGATGCTCATCGGCCGCGAACTGTTCGGCGAGACCGCCTGAATGAACGTACTCAAGTCGGAGATCCAGCCCCGCGCCGCCGAGTTCCAGGCCAACGCGGCCGCGATGCGCGCGCTCGTCGAGGACCTGCGCGCGAAGGCGGGCGAGGTGAGCCAGGGCGGCGGGCAGGCCGCGCGCGACAAGCACGTCGCGCGCGGCAAGCTCCTCCCGCGCGATCGGGTGGACCGCCTGCTCGACCCGGGGACGCCCTTCCTCGAGATCGGCCAGCTCGCCGCGTACGGCATGTACGAGAACCAGGCGCCCGCGGCCGGGCTCATCGCGGGCATCGGGCGGGTGCACGGCGTCGAATGCCTCATCATCGCGAACGACGCGACCGTGAAGGGCGGCACCTACTACCCCATCTCGGTGAAGAAGCACCTGCGCGCGCAGGAGATCGCGGAGCAGAACCGGCTGCCCTGCATCTACCTCGTGGACTCGGGCGGCGCGTTCCTGCCGCTGCAGGACGAGGTCTTCCCGGACCGCGACCACTTCGGCCGCATCTTCTTCAACCAGGCGAACCTCTCCGCGCTCGGGATCCCGCAGATCGCGGTGGTGATGGGCTCGTGCACCGCCGGCGGCGCGTACGTGCCCGCCATGAGCGACGAGGCGGTCATCGTCCGGAACCAGGGGACGATCTTCCTCGGCGGACCGCCGCTCGTGAAGGCGGCGACGGGCGAGGTCGTGAGCGCCGAGGACCTCGGCGGCGGCGACGTCCACACGCGTCTCTCCGGCGTCGCGGACCACCTCGCCGAGAACGACGCGCACGCGCTCGGCATCGCGCGCCGGATCGTGTCGCACCTGAACCGCGAGAAGCCCGCCGGCCCGCCGGTCGCCGCGGTCGAGGAGCCGCTCTACGACCCCGCGGAGCTCTACGGCATCCTGCCCACCGACACGCGCAAGCCCTACGACGTCCGCGAGATCGTCGCGCGGATCGTGGACGGCTCGCGCTTCGACGAGTTCAAGCCGCGCTACGGCGCGACACTCGTCACCGGGTTCGCGCGGCTCTTCGGCGTGACCGTCGGGATCGTCGCGAACAACGGGATCCTCTTCGCCGAGTCGGCGCTGAAGGGCGCCCACTTCATCGAGCTGTGCGCCCAGCGCGGCATCCCGCTCGTCTTCCTCCAGAACATCACCGGCTTCATGGTCGGGCGGAAGTACGAGAACGCCGGCATCGCGAAGGACGGGGCGAAGATGGTGACGGCGGTGGCGACCGCCGCCGTCCCGAAGCTCACGGTGCTCATCGGCGGCTCCTTCGGCGCGGGAAACTACGCGATGTGCGGGCGCGCGTACTCGCCCCGGTTCCTCTGGACCTGGCCGAACAGCCGCATCTCGGTGATGGGCGGCGACCAGGCGGCGAGCGTGCTCGCCACCGTGCGACGCGACGGCGTCGAGGCGGGCGGCGGGAGCTGGAGCCGCGAGGACGAGGAGGCGTTCAAGGCCCCCATCCGCGCGCAGTACGAGACGCAGGGGCACCCGTACTACGCGACCGCGCGGCTCTGGGACGACGGGATCGTCGACCCGGCCCAGACGCGGCGCGTGCTCGGGCTCTCGCTCTCCGCCACGCTCAACGCGCCGATCCCGCAGACCCGCTTCGGCGTCTTCCGCATGTGACGAGACCCGATCATGTTCACGAAGATCCTCATCGCCAACCGGGGCGAGATCGCGTGCCGGGTGATCCGGACCGCGCGCCGGCTCGGGATCCGCACCGTCGCCGTCCACTCCGAGGCGGACGCGAACGCGCGCCACGTGCGGCTCGCCGACGAGGCGGTCCACATCGGCCCCGCCGCAGCGCGCGAGAGCTACCTCGTCGGCGCGCGGATCATCGAGGCGGCGCGCGCGACCGGCGCGCAGGCGATCCACCCCGGGTACGGGTTCCTCTCCGAGAACGCCGATTTCGCGGAGGCGTGCGAGAAGGCCGGCGTCGTCTTCATCGGGCCGCCCGCGTCGGCGATCCGCGCGATGGGGTCGAAGTCCGCCGCGAAGGCGCTCATGCAGCAGGCCGGGGTCCCGCTCACGCCCGGCTTCCACGGCGCGGAGCAGGACCCGGCGCTCCTCGCGCGCGAGGCGAAGCGGATCGGCTACCCCGTGCTCATCAAGGCGAGCGCGGGCGGCGGCGGGAAGGGGATGCGCCGCGTGGACGCGCCCGCCGACTTCGAGGCCGCGCTCGCCTCGTGCAAGCGCGAGGCGATGCAGGCCTTCGGGGACGACCGGGTCCTCGTCGAGCGATACGTGCTGCGGCCGCGCCACGTCGAGATCCAGGTGTTCGGCGACCGGCACGGCGGGTGCGTCCACCTCTTCGAGCGCGACTGCTCGGTGCAGCGCCGCCACCAGAAGGTGCTCGAGGAGGCGCCCGCGCCCGGATTGACGCCCGAGCGGCGCGCCGCGATGGGCGCGGCGGCGGTCGAGGCGGCGAAGGCGGTCGGCTACGTCGGCGCCGGCACGGTCGAGTTCATCGTCGAGCCCTCCGGCGGCTTCTACTTCATGGAGATGAACACGCGGCTACAGGTCGAGCACCCGGTGACCGAGATGATCACGGGACTCGACCTCGTCGAGTGGCAGCTCCGCGTCGCCGCGGGAGAGCCCTTGCCGCTGCGGCAGGAGCAGCTCCAGATCGACGGGCACGCCATCGAGGCGCGCATCTACGCGGAGGATCCGGAGAAGGGATTTTTGCCCTCGACCGGGCGGCTCCTCCACTTCGCGGCGCCGGAGGCGTCCTACCACGTGCGGATCGACGCGGGCGTGGAGGAGGGGGACGAGATCGGGCCCCACTACGACCCGATGATCGCGAAGCTCGTCGTCTGGGACGCGAGCCGCGAGCGGGCCCTCGCGCGCATGCGCGCGGCGCTCGCGCAGCTGCGGATCGTGGGCGTCGCGAACAACGTCGAGTTCCTCGCGCGGCTCGTCGCCTCCCCCGCGTTCGCGGGGGCCGACCTCGACACGGGCCTCATCGAGCGCGAGAGCGAGTTCCTCTTCCCGCCGAATCGCGAGACGCCCGAGGAGGTGTGGCTCCTCGCGGCGCTGGCCGAGCTCGAGCGCGAGAAGGGGCAGGGCGCGGCCGCGGCGGCCCGCTCGCCCTGGGACGCGCGCGACGGCTGGCGGCTCAACTCGCGGGCGAGCCGGACGCTGACGCTCCGCCTCGGCGACGTCCAGCAGGACGTCTCGGTGGAGTACGCGGCGGGCGGCTACGCGCTCGGGCTCGGCGGGCGGCGCGTCTTCGCGACGGGCGAGGAGGAGGGGCACGGCGGCTTCCGCGCTCGCATCGGCGAGCGCCGCGTGCACGCGGCGGTGGTCGCCGCGGGCGAGCGGCGGCACGTGTTCTTCGAGGGGCGCGCGTACCCGATCGTGCGGGTGGATCCGTCCCGGGGCGCGGGGCAGGGGGACGATCCCGGCGGCCGGCTCACCGCGCCCATGCCAGGGAAGGTGATCGCGCTCCTCGCCGAGCCGGGGAGGAAGGTCGAGAAGGGTGCGCCGCTGCTCGTGCTCGAGGCGATGAAGATGGAGCACACGATCAAGGCGCCGCGCGCCGGGATCGTGAAGGCCTTCCGCTTCGAGCCCGGCGACCAGGTGAGCGAGGGTGTGGAGCTCGTGGAGCTCGAGCCCGAGGCGAAGTAGCGGCGCGCCGCCCGCGCCCTCCTCCAAACGCGCAGTTGCGCCCCTTCGGTGCCTCGATCCGCGCGGCGCGCGCCGCTAGTCTCGTGATTCAACCCGAACCACCGGAGGACTGCCATGGCCAGCGTGAAGCCCATTCCCGAGGGGAAGCACACGATCACGCCCACGCTCACGATCCGCGACTGCGCGAAGGCGATCGAGTTCTACAAGCGCGCCCTGGGGGCGCAGGAGATCTCGCGAATGCCCTCGCCGGACGGGAAGAGCATCTGGCACGCCGAGCTGCGCATCGGCGACTCGGCCGTGTTCATGAACGACGAGATGCCGGGGATGGGGCGCCCCGCGCCGAGCGCGGACGATCCCGTGCCGGTGACGATGTGGCTCTACGTCCCGGACTGCGACGCCGCGTTCAACAAGGCGGTGGCGGCGGGCGCGAAGGAGATGGGGAAGCCCACCGACATGTTCTGGGGCGACCGCTGTGCGGGCGTCGCGGACCCCTTCGGCTACGTCTGGTCGTTCGCGACGCACACGAAGGACATGACGAGGGAAGAGGTGCAGCGCGGCGGCGAGGAGTTCGCGCGGAAGATGCAGCAGCAGCCGCAGGGCCAGCAGCGCTGATACCGGCCGGCCCGCGCGCGGCGCTCCGCCGGAGGGAGACCGACGGAGCGCTACCGCGCCCGCGTCCCAGGCGCCTCGTGCGCGACGAGATCGAGCCGCCGCGCCTCGCTCCGGCCCGCCGACCGCGCGCGGCTCTCCGAGCAGAAGGTGGCGAACCGGCGACCGTCGAGGGTGACGATGTACCGGTTCTTCTCCACCTGCTCGATGCCGACCACGTGCGCGCGGACGACGAAGCTGTCGCGGGGCTCCTTCATCCATGGATTCTAACGGAGCGACGCCCGGTTGGCACGCCGGGACGCGTCGCGGCGCCGCGGCGGCTCAGGCGCTCTTGAGGCGGTCGAGCCGGGCCGCGTCGCGAACCCCGGCCTCCCACGCGTCGGCCTCGGTCCCGTAGCTCGAGTCGAGCAGGCGGCTGTCCACCGTCACGGTCCAGCGCCCCTCCATCGCCATCACGAGGACGAGCGTGTGGTCGCCCACGATGAACGTCGCGGGACGGGTCACGACGGCGTCGGGAACCTTCACGGGAGCGCGGCGCATGCCGTCAGTCTACGCCGGTCGCGCGCGAAGCGCTCGCGGGGGGGGGGCAGAGGGGCCCGCGGGCGCGACCCCGCGGGTGCGCTGCGGCGGCGCGAGGAACGAGCAGCCGAGCGCCCGGTAAGGCGCTTCTTCACGCGCAACGTTTTCGCGGGGCTGTGGCGGATCGGCGCGGATCGCGCGACTCGGCACTCCAAGTGATCGCGATCAACGAAACAGACCCGGCAGATTCTGTAGTTTCCGCGGGTTTCAACGACCCGCGCCGGCGCAGGCGAGACGCAGCCCAGGAGTACAAGCGGAGCGTCATCACGGTGCGCAGGCGACTGCTTCGAGCACGCACGCGAGGAGCAGCGAACACGCACAGCGGAACTTCCCGTCGGCCGAGACCGCCGGAAACCCCCCAAGGAAGAGGACATGACGACGAAGACCTCGACGATCATCTGGACCGAGATTGACGAAGCGCCCGCGCTCGCGACGTACTCGCTGCTTCCCATCGTCCAGGCCTTCACGAAGGGGACCGGCGTCGCCGTCGAGACCCGCGACATCTCCCTCGCCGGCCGGATCATCGCGAACTTCCCGGAGAACCTCACCGAGGCGCAGCGGATCCCGGACTACCTCGCGCAGCTCGGCGCGCTCACGCTGCAGCCGACCGCGAACATCATCAAGCTCCCGAACATCAGCGCCTCGATCCCGCAGCTCAAGGACGCGGTGAAGGAGCTGCAGGGGAAGGGCTACAAGATCCCGGAATACCCGGAGAGCCCGAAGACCGACGCCGAGAAGGCGATCCAGGCGCGCTACGCGAAGTGCCTCGGCAGCGCCGTGAACCCGGTGCTGCGCGAGGGCAACTCGGACCGCCGCTCGCCGCCGTCCGTGAAGGCGTTCTCGAAGAAGAACCCGCACAAGCTCGGCGCCTGGAGCCCGGAGTCGAAGGCGCACGTCGCGCACATGACGGGCGGTGACTTCTACGGCAACGAGACCGCCACCACGGTGCAGAAGGCCACCGAGTACCGCATCGAGTTCGTCGGCGCCGACGGAAAGGCGACGGTCCTCAAGAAGAACGCGCCCCTGCTCGAGGGCGAGGTCATCGACTCGACGAAGATGAGCGTCACCGCGCTCCGCAAGTTCGTCGAGGAGCAGATCGAGGACGCGAAGAAGAGCGGCGTGCTGTTCTCGGTGCACCTGAAGGCCACCATGATGAAGGTCTCCGACCCCGTCATGTTCGGCCACTTCGTCACCGTCTTCTTCAAGGACGTGTTCGAGAAGCACGCCGCCGCGCTCGAGCAGGCCGGCGTCAACCCGAACCTCGGCCTCGGCGACCTCTACAAGAAGATCGGGTCGCTGCCGGCGGACAAGAAGGCGGAGATCGAGGCGGACATCAAGGCCGTCTACGAGAAGCGCCCCGCGCTCGCGATGGTCGACTCGGACAAGGGCATCACGAACCTCCACGCGCCGAACGACATCATCATCGACGCGTCGATGCCCGTCGTCGTGCGCGAGTCCGGCCAGATGTGGGGCCCGGACGGGAAGCTCCACGACACGAAGGCGGTCATCCCGGACCGCTGCTACGCGACCATCTACAAGACGGTCGTCGAGGACTGCAGGAAGAACGGCGCGTTCAACCCGGCGACGATGGGCACGGTTCCGAACGTCGGGCTGATGGCGCAGCAGGCCGAGGAGTACGGCTCGCACGACAAGACCTTCATCGCCGGCGCGAACGGCACGATCCGCGTCGTCGACGCGACGTCGGGCGCGACGCTCCTCGAGCAGAAGGTCGAGAAGGGCGACATCTTCCGCATGTGCCAGGCGAAGGACGTCGCGATCCAGGACTGGGTCAAGCTCGCGATCGCGCGCGCCAAGGCGACCGGCTCCCCCGCCGTCTTCTGGCTCGACAAGAACCGGGCGCACGACGCCCAGGTCATCGCGAAGGTCGAGAAGTACCTCGGTCAGCTCCCGACGGGCGGCCTCGACATCCGCATCCTCTCCCCCGTCGACGCGATGAAGCTCTCGCTCGAGCGCATCCGCAAGGGCGAGGACACCATCTCCGTCACCGGCAACGCGCTGCGTGACTACCTCACCGACCTGTTCCCGATCCTCGAGATCGGCACGAGCGCGAAGATGCTGTCCATCGTCCCGCTCCTCGCCGGTGGCGGGCTCTTCGAGACGGGCGCGGGCGGCTCGGCCCCGAAGCACGTGCAGCAGTTCGTGAAGGAGGGCTACCTGCGCTGGGACTCGCTCGGCGAGTTCT
>WNFU01001745.1_pt1 | contig 33277 bp, 38 predicted proteins | sample 5400121 | NCBI WGS metagenome assembly WNFU01 (sample SAMN13153360, study PRJNA577476) | soil metagenome | isolation source: 100 cm soil or saprolite under grassland replicate 1 | place: USA:California | collected 2016-06-15
ACCCCCTGACGAAGCCCGAGCGGGTCACGGTCATCACGGTCGCGGACATCCTCGCCGAGACGATCCACAATGTCTTCGCCGACGACTCGGTCTCTGCGATCTTCGGCGACATGAACGCCCTCTTCTAAAAGCGCGAAAGCTTCGCTTTCGCGCTTGCTTGAGGTACGCCGCTTTCGCGGGGAAACGCACGCTGGCAAAGCCAGTGTGCTCCGACAGGGCGCCCGCTTGGCGGTCGGGCTCGACTGTGCGGGCGTCGGTGCGCTGCGCGCATCGCCACCCGCATCAGTTCGCCTCCGGCCTCCACCGTTGGTTTGGGGGCTCAGGCTTCAAGGCGCAGAGCGTTTCCGAAAGGGTCGGGGTGGTTAGGACTCCGCCATGCGCCGCGGACGCGGAATCAGTCTTCTGGCCCTGATCTACGTGGGCGTCGGCGTGGCGATCGCAGCGAGCCACGACTACTTCGACAACGTGCACGGCTGGCGGGGTGTGCTGTCGGCAATCTTCGCCATCTTCCTCTGGCCGCTGATCTTGCTCGACATCGACCTTCACGTAAGGAAATAGCTAGCATTCGCCGCCGTCATGGCGGGCGAAAGAGTGAAGCTGCAGGTCAAAGAGCGCGAGAGCCGCGGCTCTGCCGACGCGCGCAGGTTGCGCCGCGAGGGATTCATCCCGGGTGTCCTTTACGGCAAGGGGAAGAACCCGTATGCAATCTGCATACCGGAGCGCGAGCTTCGCCGCGTCCTGACCGGTGCGGGCGGGCTCCACGCGATCCTCGACGTCGTGCTCGAAGGCCAGCAGACGACGCACGCCTCGATTCTCAAGGACTACCAGCAGGATCCGATTCGCGGCCACATTTCGCACGTCGATCTCCAGGAAGTGCGGCTCGACCAGCCGATTCAAGCGAGCGTCAACATCCAACTCGTGGGTGAGCCGGTTGGGGCCAAGGAGGGCGGCGTCCTCTCCCAGGTCCAGCGCGAGATCAACGTCGAGGCGCTGCCGATGGAGATTCCGGAGCACATCGACCTCGACGTCAGCGGCATGGCGATCGGCGACACGCTTCGCCTGGTCGATCTCCCGGCGCGCGAGGGTGTGACGTACCTCGACGATCCCGAGGAGACCGTCCTCGCCACCGTCGGGCTGCCGACGAAGATCGAGGAGCCCGAGCCCGAGGAGCTCGAAGAGGGCGAGGAGCTGCCCGAGGGCGAGGTGCCCGAGGGGGAGGAGCGGCCCGAGGGCGAAGCCGAGGCTGGTGCGGAAGCCGGGGCAGGGGCCGAGGGCGAGCCCGGCACGACCGAGGGCTAGCGCATGCGCCTGCCGTGGCGTCGAGGCGACCGGGCCTCGTCGCTCGACCTGCTCGTCGTCGGCCTCGGCAATCCCGGCCGTGAGTACTCCGGCCACCGGCACAATGTCGGCTGGATGGTGGTCGAGGAGCTGGCCCGGCGGCACGGGGCCTCCTGGAAAGGAAAGTTCTCCGGCAGGCTTGCGGAGCTTCGCCTCGACGGCCACCGGGTCGGGCTCCTGAAGCCGGAGACCTTCATGAACGAGTCGGGCCGAGCCGTCGGCGCCGCTGCTCGCTTCTTCAAGCTCGAGCCGGACGCGATCCTCGTTATTCACGACGAGATCGATCTCGAGCCAGGCCGGTTGCAGGCCCGCAAGGGCGGCGGTCTCGCGGGCCACAACGGTCTCCGCTCGATCGCCTCGCACCTCAAATCCCAGGACTTCCTGCGGCTGCGTGTCGGCGTCGGCCGGCCCGGCCGCGGCGACCCACGCCCCCCTGCCGCCTACGTCCTCTCGGACTTCAGCCCCGAGGACGACCCCGAGTCGATCGTCGCGCGCGCCGCCGACGCGGTGGAGACGCTCGACGCGGAAGGCCTAGAGCGCGCGCAGGCGGCGTTCAACTAGCCGCGGCTCCGGCTACCTCGTCGAAGCTCGGTGCGGCACGGATCGCCCTGCTCGCCGTCGTGAGAACCGCGAGGAGAACGAATCCCACCAGTAGGAACGCGACCGTCCCGCGGGCCGAGAACGAGCCGAGCAACAAGCCGCCCACGACCGGCCCCAGCGGCAAACCCAGCAGCGCTAGCGAGCGAGCGACGCTGTTGACACGGCCCTGGAGCCGGTCGGGCACGATCGCGACGCGATACCCGATGATCATCGCGTTGACCGTCGGGTTGAACAGGATGAATGGCGCGAATCCTGCGACGAGCACGAACACGTTCGGTTTCACCAGGAACGAGACGATTCCGAGCGACAGCCATCCCGACGCTATGAGCGCTGTCCGCATCGACACGAGCTTGAGAAACCGCGGCGCAGCGATCGATCCGACCAACGACATGGCGCCTAGCGCCGCGACCAGCGCGCCGATCACGGCTGGTTGGAGCCCCTGGCGGCGCGCGGCGACGATCAGTGTGAGATCGAGCGCGCCGAAGAGGAAGTTCGTCCCAACGAAGAGCAGCGCACACGTTCGCAGGAAGGTATGCCGCCAGAGCCACGCGAGCCCCTCCTTGACCTGCCCGGCCAGGCTCGCGGTGCCGACCTCCACCCGTTCCTCCTGGAAGGGCGTGCGCATGGCCACGAGCGTTCCCATCGAGAACGCATAGGAGATCGCATCGACGAGAAACGGGAGCGAGCGTGCGATCCCGAAGAGGAAGCCGCCGAGCGGAGGGCCTGTCAGGTAGACGCTGGACATACGAGCCTGCTCCGTGGCGAACGCGCGCTGGAGCTGCCGCGCAGGTACGACCGATCGCACCGCGCCGATCTCCGCGATGTTGAAGATCACGAACATCGTCCCCTCGACGAAGGCGACGATCAGGATCTGGACGAACGTGACGTGACCCGAAGCGACGCTGACGCCGAGGCTCGCCAGCGCGACGACGCGCACGATGTCGGACCAGATCATCAGCCTTTTCCGGTTCCATCTGTCGACGGCGACACCGGCCGGCAGCGCGAACAGCGCGTAGGGCACGAGCCTCGCGAAGCCGGCGAGGCCCGCCTTCGCGGGCGAATTCGTCAGAGCGAGAACCAGCAGCGTGTAGGCCAGCCCGGAGGCTTCCGAGCCGATCGTGGACAGCGCCTGGCCGGCCTGAAGGAGGACGAAGTCGCGGTTTCGGCGGAGCGGGACCTCCACGTCTTGCTATTGCAGCGCGCCAGCGAGGAGGGCATCCATGCGGCCGATACGATGACACCGCCGAACCGACCGGGTTCGGCCTTTCGTCATGGACCACCCGATCCTGCATCCCTTCGTCCGTGAGCTCCGGGAGAGCGAGCGGCTCCGCGCCTACGCCGAGGCGTTTCCGGCGGCTGCTCGCGTCTCCGAGCCCGCGTTGCCGCTGCTGCTGGCGGCGCTGTATGAAGAGCTCGGGCGCCCGCTCGTGCTGCTCGCTCCCGAGGACGCCGACGCACGCGACGCCGCCGAGGCGGCCGGCTGGTTCCTCGGCGACGAAAGCGTCGCGCTGCTTCCGAGTCGCGGCGTCCACTGGGGGTCCGGGCTCGAGCCCGCCCCACACCTCGTTGGCGAGCGGGCTCGTGCGCTCGACGTGCTCGCGGCGGGCGGGCTCGTCTGTGCCTCCGCGTCCGCGCTCGCCGAGCCGATGCCTGCCCCTCGAGCGCGCCCGGAGCCGACCCGGATCGCTCCCGGCGAGGAGATCAGCCTCGAGCGACTCTGCGAATCGCTCGCCCTCGCGGGTTACGAGCGCGTCGAGCGCGCCGACGAGCGCGGGCAGTTCGCCGTTCGCGGCGGCCTCGTGGACGTGTTCCCGACGACCGGCCGTGAGCCGCTGCGCGTTGAATTCTGGGGCGACGAGATCGAGCAGATCCGTGCCTTCTCGCCGTTCACGCAGCGCGCCCTCCATCCGGTCGAGGAGGTGGTCGTGTACCCCGCGGTCGAGCGCAGGCTCGACCTCGTGGACGTGTCGCTTCCGGACACGACCCGAGGACCGGTCCCGAACGACCTCGTCGTGCCGGTCCCCCAGGGGCCCGATCTCGTCTGGCAGGTGGACGAGGTGCGGGCGGTGTGGGAGGAGGAGGGCCTCGAGCCGGTGTCGCTCAAGGGCGCAGCACTGCTGGACTCCCTTCCGGCCAACCAGCCGTTCGCGTTCGAGGCGCAGAGGCCGGCGCTCGTCGCGCGCGGGCTCGCCGAGGCTGAGAACGAGCTCGGCGCGTTCGTCCGGGCCGGCAACCGTGTGGTCGTCGCGTTCCCGCACCCTGGCGAGGCGCTGCGCCAGCAGAACCTGTTGCGGCGCGTCGACTCGAGGCTGCTCGAGGCAGGAGACGAGCTCCCCACCGAGTCCGAGCTCCTCTTCGCAGTCACGCCGGCGCGCCGCGGCTTCGTCTGGCGCGAGCTCGGCCTCGTCCTGCTGCCCGACACGCAGGTCTTCCGCAAGCGGCCCCCAAAGGAGCGACGCGTCGGGGGCCGCGCGCTGCAGTCGTTCGCGGACCTACGTACGGGGGATTACGTCGTCCACGAGGACCACGGTGTCGGCAAGCTGCGCGGCTTCGAGACGAAGGAAGTCGCGGGTGTCACGCGTGATTACCTCTTCCTCGCCTTCCGTGGGGACGACAGGCTCTACGTCCCGCACGAGCAGCTGGGGAAGGTCTCCCGCTACATCGGCGCCGACAGTGCCGTGCCCGCCCTCTCGAAGCTCGGCGGCAAGGCGTGGGACAACCTCAAGAACCGCGCGCGCGAATCAGTGCGCGAGCTCGCCGGCGAGCTGCTCGCCCTCTACGCGCAGCGCCAGCAGTCGCCCGGCGTCGCCTATGACCTGCGCCACGAGTGGCTCGAGCGGCTCGAGGGCGAGTTCCCCTACCGCGAGACGCCGGACCAGCAGGCCGCGATCGAGGCCGTAAAGGAGGACCTCGAGGTACCGCGCCCGATGGACCGCCTCGTCTGCGGCGACGTCGGCTTCGGCAAGACCGAAGTCGCCATTCGGGCCGCGTTCGCCGTGGCCGTGAACGGCAAGCAGACGCTGATGCTTGCACCGACGACGATCCTCGCCGAGCAGCACTGGCACACCTTCCGGGCGCGCTACCGCGACTTTCCGATTCGCGTCGAGATGGTGTCCCGCTTCCGCCTGCCGCGCGAGGTGAAGCAGGTGCTGGCGGACTTCCAGGCGGGCAAGGTGGACGTCCTGATCGGGACGCATCGCGTCCTGAGCCGGGACGTGATCCCGAAGGAGCTCGGCCTTGTCATCCTCGACGAGGAGCAGCGCTTCGGTGTCGCGCAGAAGGAGCTACTGCGCTCACTCAGGCTCGAGGTCGACGTGCTCACGCTCAGCGCGACGCCGATTCCGCGAACGCTGCACATGTCCCTCTCCGGTCTGCGCGACATCTCGATCATCGAGACGCCGCCGGAGGGACGACGGCCGATCCGGACCACAGTCGGTGAGTTCGACGAGGAGATCGTCAAGCTCGCGCTGGAACGCGAGGTCGACCGCGGCGGCCAGTGCTTCTACCTGCACAACCGCGTCGAGACGATCGACGACGCCGCGGAGAAACTGCAGCAGCTCGCTCCGAATCTGCGCTTCCTCGTCGCGCACGGGCAGATGCGGGAGCGCGAGCTCGAGGAGAAGATGCATGCCTTCCTGCGCGGCGATGCGGACGTCCTCGTCTCGACGACGATCATCGAATCCGGCCTCGATATCCCTCAGGCGAACACGCTCGTCGTCGAGCGCGCCGATCGACTCGGGCTGGCCCAGCTCTACCAGATCCGCGGGCGCGTCGGCCGATCCGACGTGACCGCTCATGCGTATCTCTTCTATCCCGACATGTCCGAGCTGACCCCCGAAGCACGCGCGCGCCTCGCCACGCTCGCCGACCACACCGAGCTGGGCGCGGGCTTCGCGATCGCCATGCGCGACCTCGAGATCCGCGGTGCCGGAAACCTGCTCGGCGACGAGCAGTCGGGTCACGTTGCGGCCCTCGGCTTCGAGCTCTACGTCGAGCTCTTGGCGGAGGCTGTTGCGGAGCTTTCGGGGGAGCGGAGAATCGCAGCTCGGCCCGTCCGGGTCGATGCACGCGTGGACGCATACGTTCCGGCCGAGTACATCGCGTCGGAGGCGCTCAAGATCGATCTCCACAGGCGGCTCGCGCTGACCGACGATGAGGACGAGCTGCGCGAGCTCCAGGCGGCGACCGAGGATCGGTATGGCCCATTGCCCGAGCCGGTCGAGAATCTCTTTCTGATCCAGGAAGCGAAACTGAAGCTTGCGCGCGCCGGTGCCGACTATTTCGTCTTCCGCGGCGGCAAGGCAAGCGTCGGCCAGATGGTGCTCGGCTCGGATGAGCTGCGCGACCTGCGCCGGCGCGTCGACACTGCTGTGTATACCGTCGCGAACCGCGAGGTGAGCCTGCGCGAGGAAGGCTTTCCCCAGGCGCTCCGACTGGTCGATGCTATACTGGCCGCGCGCCAGGCAGCGTGAAGAATCCGCTGCAAATGGCGCTTTTTCCATGAAACGATCCGTCTTTCTCGCGCTCATCTCGCTCGCGGTCATCGCGCTCGTCGCCGGTGGCTGCGGCGGCGGCAGCTCGGTCGCAAGGCTCGGCAGCGACGACGTGGCCGTCGTCGGGTCGAAGGGGATCTCGAAGACTCAGTTCCAGGGGCTCATGGACCGGGCCAAGAAGAGCTACGAGACGCAGAAGCGTGCGTTCCCGAAGCCCGGCACCGCCGAGTACGAGACGCTCAAGGGCCAGGCGATCGCCTTCCTCCTCCAGCGCGCGGAGTTCGAGCAGGAGGCGGAGGCCAGGGGCATCGACATCTCCGACGAGAAGATCGACAAGCGCATCGCGCAGTTGAAGAAGCAGTTCTACGGTGGCAGCGACAAGAAGTACCAGGACACGCTCAAGCAGCAGGGGTTGACAGAGGAACAGGCTCGCGAGGAAGTGCGCGCTTCGCTGATCTCAGAGGAGCTGTTCAAGAAGGTCACCGGGGACGTCAAGGTGTCGCAAAAGGAAATCAGGTCCTACTACGACAGCCACAAGACGCAGTACGGACAGCCGGAGAGCCGCGAGGTGCGCCACATCCTCGTTCAGAAGAAGGCGCTCGCCGACCAGCTCTACGCGCAGCTGAAGTCGGGCGCGAACTTCGCGGTGCTCGCAAAGAGGTATTCGAAGGACCCGGGGTCGGCCTCGAACGGGGGGAAGCTCACCGTCTCGAAGGGCCAGACCGTGCCCGAGTTTGACAAGACGGCCTTCGAGCTCAAGAAGGGTCAGCTTTCTGCGCCGATCAAGACGCAGTACGGCTACCACATCATTCAGGCGCTCTCCGACGTGAAGCCGGCGCAGACCACGCCCCTGAGCAAGGTCGAGGCGTCGATCAGGCAGCAGCTCGAACAGCAGCAAAAGAACGATGCGATGACAAAGTGGGTCGAGAAGACCAAGAAGCACTACTGCGGCGACACGCGGATCAAGTACCAGGTCGGCTACCAGCCCGCCACCGACCCATGTCTGACTGTCACGAGCTCGACGGCGACGCAGTAACGCACGCACTTGCGACGCCGACCATGAGCCTCGCCGAGGCGCTCGTCGATCTCCAGGCTCTGACCGAGCGCCTGCGTCGCGACTGCCCCTGGGACCGAGAGCAGACCGCGCGGACAATCGTCCCGCATACGGTCGAGGAGGCGTACGAGGTCGCGGACGCGGCGATCGGCCGCGACGACGCGAAGCTCGCCGACGAGCTGGGCGACCTCCTGTTCCAGGTCTACTTTCTCGCTTTGCTCTTGCAAGAGCGCGGCGGGGGTGACCTCGAGGCTGTCGCGCGGCTCGTCCACGACAAGCTCGTGCGCCGGCACCCGCACGTCTTCGGCGACGCGGAGGCGCGTACCGCGGGCCGCGTGCGCGAGCGCTGGGATGAGATCAAGCGCACGGAGGAGGACCGAGCGGGCATCTTCCACCACGTTCCCGAGTCGCTGCCCGCGCTGCTCTACGCGCGGAAAGTTCAGCGCCGGGCTGCCGCGATCGGGTTCGAGTATCCCGAGACGGCGGGCGCCCTGGCTGACCTCGAGGACGAGCTGCGCGAGCTCAAGGAGGCGCTTGGCGAAGCCGGCGAGACGGCTCCGGAGACAGAGCCGCATCCCCACGTCTTCGAGGAGATGGGCGACGTCCTCTTCGCGGCGGTCAACGTCGCGCGGCGCTTGAACGTCGATCCGGAGCTCGCGCTGCGGGCGATGACGAAGCGTTTCGTCGACCGCGTCAAGCGTGCCGAGGGTTACGCCGCCGAGGCTGGGCAGTCGTTCGCCGAGCTGACACTCGAGGAACAGGATCGCTACTTCGACCTAGCAAAGGAGATGTTCGAATGAGCGCCTCTGCAATCAGCGGCGTGCGCGCGCGACAGATTCTGGACTCACGGGGAAACCCAACCGTTGAGGTGGAGATCGCTCTCGAGTCCGGTGTGGTGGGTCGGGCCGCCGTGCCGTCCGGGGCCTCGACCGGCAAGTTCGAAGCGGTGGAGCTCCGCGACGGCGACGAGCGGGCCTATGGCGGCAAGAGCGTCCTCAACGCGGTCCGGAACGTGGAGACGGAGATCGCGACCGCTGTCACCGGGCTCGACGCCGAAGACCAGCGCGGGCTCGACACCGTGTTGATCGAGCTCGACGGGACGAAGAACAAGTCGCGGCTCGGCGCGAACGCGATCCTCGGCTGCTCGCTCGCGGCGGCCAAGGCGGCAGCGGCCCATGCGGATGTCTCGCTCTACCGCTGGATCGGCGGTGTCGGGGCGCACGTGCTGCCCGTACCGATGATGAACGTCGTCAACGGCGGCGCCCACGCGCAGAACTCGATCGACCTGCAGGAGTTCATGGTGGTTCCCGCGGGCGCGAACACATTCGCCGACGCCGTCCGCATCGGAGCAGAGGTCTTCCACTCGCTGAAGAACGTCTTCCACGAGCGCGGCCTTGCCACCGCCGTCGGCGACGAAGGCGGGTTCGCTCCCGACCTCGAGTCAAGCGAGGCCGCGGTCGAGGCCGTGCTCGAAGCGGCGGAACGCGTCGGTCATCGCGACCGCGTGGCGATCGCGCTCGACCCCGCCTCGACCGAGTTCTACCGCGACGGCGGCTACCACCTCGAGGGCGAGGGCCGGATCTTGAGCGCCACCGAGATGATCGACTTCTACGCGACGCTCGCCGACCGCTACCCCGTCGTGTCGATCGAGGACGGGCTCGCCGAGGAGGAGTGGGGGGCCTGGAAGGCGCTGACCGAGCAGCTCGGCGATCGGCTCCAGCTTGTCGGCGACGACCTCTTCGTCACGAACGTCGAGCGGCTTCAGCGCGGCATCGATGAAGGCGTCGCGAATGCGATCCTCGTCAAGGTCAACCAGATCGGGACGCTGACGGAGACCCTCGAGACGATCGAGCTCGCGCGCTCCCACGGGTACGCCACGGTCATCTCGCATCGCTCCGGCGAGACCGAGGACACGACGATCGCGGATCTCGCCGTCGCCACCGGCGCCGGGCAGATCAAAACGGGCGCACCGTCGCGGACCGACCGCGTCGCGAAGTACAACCAGCTGCTCCGGATCGAGGAGGAGCTGGGCGATGCGGCCGTCTATCCGGGGTGGAGCGCCTTCCCGAGATCTGCTGCGCGGTCGAGCCATTCGCCGTAGGAGTCGGAGAAAAGCCACCGGTCGGCCGGCTCGAACGCGTTGTTGATCGCGCGGTAGCTGATCGCCTGGTAGACGCAGCCGAGGACCTCGGCGATCGCCGCAGCCGTCAAGAGGTCGTCGCGCGATGCGAAGTCAGACCAGGCCTCGACGTACGCCTTGCTCAGCGCGTCCTGATGCTTCTCCCCGATCCAGAGGACGGGCGCCAGGTCGAGAAACGGGTGGCCGATCGCGGCATCCGACCAGTCGATCACCGCGGTTCGATCGCCGACGATCAGCATGTTGCCGTGGTGCAGATCCCCGTGGACGATCGACTCGGGGATCCCGTAGGCGGCGAGCCGGTCGCAAAGCGGCGCGAGCGCCGGGGCCTCTGTCGCGAGTTCTTGCAGCCCTCGCCGGCGGCAGCCAAGTGACCCAAGCTCGTTCTCGCGCTGCTCCCACGCCCGCTGGATCCGAGCTGCGGTGCGCACGCCCTCGACCGCCTGCTCGCCGCGTGCACTTTTCGCGACGAGCTCGCGCATAAGGATCCAGCCGCGCTCGACGTCGATCGCCACGACCTCGGGCACGTCGCCGGGATGCTCGCGCGCGAGCGCCTGGCTGACCGCGGGCTCCGGGGCGAAGAGGGAGAACACCGCCTTGAGAAAGACCGGCCCCTCGTCGCTGTCGAAGCGATAGACAGCGGACAGCGGCCACTGGCGCACGAGCTTCGGCCGACCGCGAATCGGGGCGTGCTCTGCAACCCACCCAGACGCCTGTGCGAGCCAGCCGGGCCGCGCCCACGGCGGACGCTTCGGGTGGATGGGCGCTCCCCGCAGCTCTTCCAGCCAACCTCCGACGGCGTTGACGAGCCCGGCCTGCGCCAGCGTGATCGCGTCGGCCTCCTCCAGCCGCAACCATTTCGCTGGCGGCCGGGGAATCCAGTCCGCCGGCGGCGCGTCGAACTGGTTGACGAGATCCACCTCCTCGCCGCGCGAGACACGCGCCGCGGCTCGGAGGAAGACCGCGTCGAGGCGGAGCGCGCGCTTGAGCCTCTCCAAAGCCTTGAACTGGTGGCGCGTCTCGGCGTGGATGACAGGCAGCTTGCCGCCGACCGTAAGGACGGCGGTCCGCGACGAGTTCGGAACGAGCGCGTAATAGGCCGAGGCCACGGCGAAACGATGACCGATGCGGCAGCTGGTGGGAGCACTCGACCACCACGACCACAAAGGCCGGAAGCCAGTGCGAGCGAAGCCGCACTGGCTGGACGCGAACTGACGCGGGCGGGGCCGCGCAGCGCCCCCGCCCGCGCGGAAGAAGACCCATCGCCTGCCACGCCGTCGTAGGAGCGCGCGGGCTTAGCCCGCGCGCGTTCCGCGCGAAGCGCCGATCCCAACACCGAGCGAAAGCGCAAGCTTTCGCTCGGCTCGGTGCCCGACGTCGGCGCTACATTGAGTGTGTGGCTGCAGTGAATCCACGACGGACGAAGATCGTCGCCACGATCGGCCCGGCGTGCTCCTCTCCGGAAATGGTGCGCTCCCTCGTGGAGGCGGGCATGGACGCTGCCCGGCTGAACCTCTCCCACGGCACCCACGCCGACCACGAGCAGCGGGCTCAGCTCGTCCGGGACGCCCAGGAGGAGGCCGGTCGGCCGCTCGCGCTGATCGGGGACCTCCAGGGGCCGAAGTTCCGCGTCGGAGACCTGCCCACGCCGCTGCAGCTGATCACGGGAGAAGAGATCGTCGTGTTCGTCGGCGCGAACGGGCGCGACGGCGAGCTTCCGATTGCCCCGGCCGCGATTCTCGAGGTGCTCCAACCGGGCCACGAGGTCTTGATCGACGACGGCATGATCCGGCTGCTGGTCGAGGAGGTGGCTGCCGGTCGCGCTCGGTGCGGCATCGTCGTAGGCGGCAGCGTCACCTCGCACAAGGGCGTCAACCTCCCCGGCGTTCCAATCCCCATCCCCTCGCTTACGCGCAAGGACCTCGAGGACCTCGAGTTCGCGCTGCAACTCGGCTGCGACTACATCGCCCTCTCCTTCGTCCGCTCGGCCGCCGACGTCCGCGACCTCAAGGCCCTGATCGAGCAGGAAGGGTCGACCGCGCACGTGATCGCCAAGATCGAGAAAGCAGAGGCCGTCGACGCGCTCGGCGACATCCTCGCCGAGACCGACGCTGTCATGGTTGCGCGCGGTGATCTCGGCGTCGAGATCGGGCCGGAGCTCGTGCCGCTCGTGCAGAAGCGAATCATCCAAAGCACGCTCGAGCGAGGGAAGCCCGTGATCACCGCCACCCAGATGCTCGAGTCGATGATCCACCACCCCGAGCCGACGCGTGCCGAGGCGAGCGACGTCGCGAACGCGATCCTCGACGGCACCTCCGCGACCATGCTGTCCGGCGAGACCGCCGTGGGCGAATACCCGATCCAGGCCGTGCAGACGATGGACCGGATTGCGCGGGCTATCGAGCCCAGCCTCGGCTACCGGCATCAGATTCCAGAGGCTACGGAGGACCCGACGATCGGAAACGCGATGTCGAACGCAGCCTGCGACCTTGCTGAGGCGCTCGGTGCGAAAGCGATGCTGGTCCCGACGTTTACGGGTCGCACGGCCTCGGCTGTGGCGCGGCTCCGTCCCAGGCGGCCGATCGTCGCCCTGTCCCATCAGCTCTGGTCGGTCCACCAGATGGCGATCGAGTGGGGCGTGACGCCGGTCTTGATCCCGGAGTGCAAAGACGTCGAGGATCTCTGGAACCGCTCCGTCGAAGCGGCGAAGGAGAGCGGCCTCGTCGATCCCGGCGACACAGTGGTGATCACGGCCGGGACGGCAGTGAACATTCCAGGTTCGACGAACGTGATCAAAGTCGACGTCGTCTGATTTCTCAACTCTTCGTCGATCTGTTACGCAAGAGGCCGGAGGTTAGAGAGGCGAAGCCGCTCTAATCGGAGGCCGAACTCACGCGGGCGGAGACGCGAAGCGCCTCGGCCCGCGGACCCCCGCCTTGGCCCAAGAGGGCCTTCGTAGAAGTGCGCGGGCTTTTGCCCGGGCACGTTTCCCGCGAAGCGGCGTTTCCGACCCGAGCGAAAGCGTCAGCTTTCGCTCGGCTGCCTCGGGAAGGACGCGGCTCCCGTGGGGCGAACCTCGCCGCATGGCTCGTTCGACTCGTCGTCCGCCGCTCGGCACGCTTGCTCGACGCTGGTTTGCCGTGATCGCGGTCGGCCTCATCGGTTACGCCTATTACCACCCGCTGCGGAGCTGGATCGAGACGAGAGACGAACTCTCGTCGCGTCGCTCCGAGGTTGCGCAGCTCGCGGCGGAGAAGCGTGCTCTCCAGGAACGCCTCGCTACCTCGACGAGTCTGGACGCCCTCTCACGTGAAGCGCGGATGCTCGGGTTCGTCAAGCCCGGCGAGCATCTCTTCATCGTCAAGGGGATCGAGGCTTGGAAGAAGGCGCATACGATCGGCGGGGATGGAAAGTGACCGCACGATCGTCGAGCGGCAGTTGGGCCGCGCGCCACGGGCACTTCGGCGCGTGGTCGTGCGGTGTCCGTTCGGACAGCCGGCCGTAACCGAGCAGAACGCACACGACGATACGGGCGAACCGTTTCCCACCGCCTTCTGGCTGACGTGTCCTCAGCTCGTTGCGGCTGTCTCGCGGCTCGAGGCCGCCGGGGGAGTCGAGCGCTGGAGCCGCGCGGCCGTTGAAGATCCCGGCCTCGCGGAGAGCCTCGAGCGTGCACACACCGAGCAGCGAACGCTGAGGCCCGAGCTTGATCTCGGTGTGGGTGGGGCGCGGCCCTCGGCGGGCAGCCTCAAGTGCCTGCACGCGCATGTGGCGTTCGCCCTTGCCCGGCCCGGTTACGAGCTCGGCGAACGGATCTTGGAGGAGCTCGATCCGCTGTGGCCGCCGGTGTGCTGCACCCCGTAACGCAACGCCCGCGCAAGTTTCTCGTTGCCCGCCCGGCTCACGCACCTTCTCGGCAACACAACCGCAAGTTTCGCCCCCCGCCCGTCCAAGGCGCCGACTCGGCGGCGCCGCATAGAGGCCGGGCGCGCTTTGCGCGCCCGGCGCCGCATAGAGGCCGGGCGCGCTTTGCGCGCTCGCCCGGCTCACCCACCTTCTTGGCACCGCCGGCGAAGTTTTCGCGCTTCCGCCTATGGATAATCGGCGGGGGGTGACGATCGTGACCGAATCCGTGCGGCAAGCGTGGGCCGAGGGCTACCGCCGCTTCGAGACCGCCTCGCGCGAGCCGGCTTCGGCGGAGCGCCTCCGAGCGCAGCTGGACGTCGTCACGGACGAGCTCAGCCGCCGGATCGGCCAGACCTTCACGCTCGGGCAGCTCGCTGCGGTCTATGAACGCGCCGATGCGTGGGCCCACGACGCAATTTCGGAGCACGCACCCACGCCCGGGTGGCCTCGGACCGTGGCGATGGTGCAGGACGCCGCGTTTCACCTGTATCAGCGCGGCGCTCTCGACTACACACCGTGACGGCGCTTACCCCGGTCGAGCGCGGCGAGCGCCGCCGGCGCCGCCGGCGCAAGGAGGTGACGCGCTGGGGGATCCGGGTCGCGATTCTGTTGCTCGTCTTTGCGCTTGGCGTGGCCCTCGGCCAGGCCCTCCACGACAACCCGAAGCCGGGAGGGACGATCACGCTCGAGCGCACCCTCCGCGTCCCCACGAGCGGAAATCCTGGGTCGACGGTGACTCCATAGGCCGTAGGGGTGTAAGAACGCGCATATTTGGGTAGATTTGCGGAGAGATGGCATCCCGAGACGTAGGTGGCTCGCGGCGAGCTGTTGCCGGCGAGAGTGACTGGATGACGCTCGGCCAGGCGGCGAAGTTCCTCGGAGTCGCGCAGAGCACGATCCGCAAGTGGTCCGATCTCGGCCGCGTCCCGGCGTTCTACACGCCCGGCGGACACCGCCGGTACAAGCGCGCAGACCTCGACGCGTTTCTCGAGCGCTCCGGGCCGGGGCACCCCGCGCGCGGGCCGCTCGTTTTGCTCGTCGACGACGATCCGCAAGTCCGCGAGGTCGTGCGCGTGAATCTCGAGATGGAGGGCTACTCGGTGCGCGAGGCCGGCAGCGCCGAGGACGGGCTGGCCGCCCTCGAGGATGAGGCCCCCGACTTGATCCTGCTCGACGTGATGATGCCGCAGGTCGACGGGTGGGAGATGTTGCGCCGCGTGCAGGAGCGTCACGGTGTTGGCTCGATTCCCGTTGTCATGTTCAGCGGCCAGCTCGATGCAGGCCACGAGGCCGCGGAGCGCGGCGCACAGGGTTTCGTCGGGAAGCCGTTCGACCTGCGCGCGTTGATCGACCAGACGAAGCAAATCGTCCCGGCCTGATCTCCGCCGATCGCCACCTCGAGCGCTGGGCTGTCCACCACCGCACGGGCTGGCTCAACCCCGTCTTCGAAGGACTCTCGTACGCAGGCCGGCTCGGCCTGCTCTGGATCGGAATCGCACTCCTGCTCTGCGCAATCTGGCGCCGCTGGGGTGTGCTCGCTTTCACGATCATCGCGGTGGCGCTGGCCGACTGGTCGGCGATGGGGCTGAAGGCCCTCTTTGACCGCGAGCGACCTCCCCTCCGTTACGCCGAGCCGGATCCGTTGGTGCGGACTCCTCACGATGGGTCTTTTCCCTCAGGACATGCAGCGACGAGCTTTGCCGCGGCGACGATCCTCGCATTCGCCTTCCCGCGCTTGGCTCCGTTCCTGTTCGTCCTCGCGGCAGCGGTCGCCTGGTCCCGCGTCTACGTCGGCGTCCACTATCCGCTCGACCTCCTCGGCGGCGCGCTCCTCGGCGTCCTGGTCGCGTTGGGCATCCGGTTCCTTGGACTTCGACGCACGCGTCAGATCCGCTCGCCTAACGCCGACACCGAAGCCGGCAGCTAGTGCGCCTGGGGGCGCACTAGGTGGAGGCGAACTGATGCGGGCGGGGACGCTTCGGCGCCCTCCGCCCGCACGGAAGGGAACATTCGCAAACCGCTCACGCGTAGAAGCGCGCGGGCTATGCCCGCGTCGCGTTCAGCGCGAAGCCCCGATTTAGCCGGAGCGAAAGCGCAGCCTTTCGCTCCGAGCCTAGAGCAGCGCTTTGGAGCGCGTGAACGGACTCCAGGCGGACTCCTCCCAGGAGCTCCCGCCGCACATCGGGCAGACGGGCAACGCGCGGACGATCGTCACGCCGTATCCGCATTCCGAACAATGGAACTCGCCTTTGACGGACTTGCCCGCGGGCCAGAACGCGACGAAATCGTCGGTCGGCGCCCGTGATTGCCCGGTCTCCTGCATCCCTTACCCCCTAGAGTACCCGCTGCGGCGTGATTGCCTAAGCCTCCACAGCCTCAGCTCCAGTGCAGACCCCAGACCCCTACCCGCCGAGCCACCCTGAGGAAGAGGACTGGCTGACCCCTCGGCCCCGGCCCGCCCGGACGTTCGAGGGGCTGTGGGGATGGGGGGAGCGGCTCACCTGGATCTCTGGACTCATCCTGGCAATCTCGGCCTTTACCGACTGGTACGTGGGCTCGGGCGAAGGGCCGACTACGAGCGTGATCGGGTGGCACACCGGGGCCCTCGGAAAGCTCGTGTTCTTCATCGGGCTGGCCGTGCTGGGGCTTGTAGCGCTGCGAGAGTCGGGCATCGAGCTTCCGGCGACCGTTCCGGAGAGCCTCGTCGTGATCGCTCTCGGCGCTCTCTCGACGATCTTTGTACTCATCAGACTGATCGACGTCCCTGACGAGTTCTTTGGCTGGCGCGGTCGCGGGATCGGGATCTTCATCTCCCTGTTAGCCTCGCTTGCAGTGATCGCCGCCGGCCTGCTCAGAGCCGGCGAAGAGCTCTAGGTCCGAGCTCCCGACCCCGGTCCTCTAACGCTGCGACTGCCTCAACGACCAAGGCCGGAAGCCAGTGCGAGCGAAGCCGCACTGGCTGGAGGCGAACTGACGCGGGCGGGGCCGCCTTTAGCGCCCCCGCCCGCGCGGAAGAGAACGTGCGCCCACCGCTCCCCCGTAGAAGTGCGCGGGCCCGGCCCGCGCACGTTCCCCGCGAAGCGGTGTACCAATACCCGGGCGAAAGCGCAGCTTTCGCCCGGGCTAGAGGCCGAAGACCTTCTGCACCTCGTGCCAGATCGTGAGCATCAGGAACAGTGCGAGTCCGACGAGGATGACGAAGGTGGCGGCGAAACGGAGAGTGGCGCGAGACTTCTCGCGCTTGCGCCGAACGCGCGCGTTTCGCCGAGCACGGTGATAGTGGTAGGCACGGTCGATCGCGCCGGGGTCGACCGGCGGGTCCTCGGGAGGGGCGACGATACGGCGGGCAGGCTCGGCCACCCGGCGATTCTAGGCCTCCGGGGCGGCCGTGCGCCGTTGGTTTGACCATACTTCCACGGGGTCGGGAGACATGGTCGCGCGTCCAAGCCAGCGAGGGAGCCGGCTCGATGAGAGCGGCCTCGACGCGTTCGCCGAGTCGGCGCTGGCTCTCGGTACAGCCGGGAGCCTCTCCGAAGGGCTGCAGGTCGTGGCCGAGGCGGCTGCGCGCGCCACTGGTGCGGAAGTGGTAGTCGCCCGCGCTGCCGACACCGCTCGCCGACGGCTCAACGCCTCTGCTGTCGCAACCAGCTCGGTTGCCGTCGCCGCCGAGCTCGAAGGCTCCTGGCTGCCGTTGCAAGCCCTCCCCGAAGAGGAGGAGTCGGACCCGGAGCGCTTGCCCGCTGCCGTGCGCCGGGCGGCGGAACGGGCGGGCGCTCCGTTCGTCCTGCTCTTGCCGCTCCACGTCGACGGCGAGGTGCGGGGGAGTCTCGAGTTGATGCGGAGCGGCGTTCCATTCGACAAACGCGAACGGGGGCTGGCGCGGCTCGCGTCAGCGCAGGCCGCGCTCGTGATCCGCGCGTTCGGCGGCGACGCCCCGTCCAGTCGCGTGCTCGAGCCGGAATCCGTGTTGACCCTGGCGGGGAACGCGCTGGCGGTGCGCGCGGACGAATCGAAGACCGCTGAGCAGGTGACTCGCCTCGCCACGGAGGCGACCGGTGCGGTTTGCGGATTGCTCTGGGAGTTCGAGCAGGACGGCTCCCTCGAACTGGTTGCCTCTTTCTGTCTGAACGGCGGCGATGCATCGCTCGTGAACGCGAGCGACGCCGCAGAACGGGCGCTCGACGGCCGCCAGGCCGTCACCGTGGAGCACGTCGACGGCCCGCTTCCTGCCGGAGCCGCCGTCTCGGCAACGCTCCATCTCGGCCAGCCTCCGGCTGGGGCGCTGCAGCTCTTGTTCGGAGCTGGAAATGCGCCGACGGAAGAGGACGCCGGGACCCTCGCCACGTTCGGCGTTCGAGCCGCGCACGCGCTGCACGCGAGCTCCCGTTCCCGCACGATGACCCTGGAACTCGGCCGCACGCGCGCGCTCCTCGCCGTCGTCGGGCAGGCGATCTCGCAGCTCTCGCTGGCACACACGCTCGAGACGGCAGTCGCACGCGTCGCCGAGCTGCTCGACGCGGACCAGCTTGCCGTCTACCTCCGCGAGCAGGACCGGCTCTATGCGGCGGCCGGTCTCGGGCTTGCCGGTCCGCACGTGCGGCTCGCGGAACGGCTCCTCGAGCTGACGCTCGGGCCCTTCCGCTCGCGCGGGATCCTGGTCATCTCGGATGTCGCATCAGATCCACGGATCTCCGGCGTCGGAGACGCGGCCGCGGAGGCGGGAATCGAGGCTGTGATTGCACTGCCGCTCCTCGTCCACGACGAGGTGATCGGCCTGCTCGGTGTCTTCCCGCCCCGGGGACGGGTCCCGACGGAGAACGAGTCCGCGCTGCTCGCCGCACTGGCCGCGCGGCTGGCAGTCGCCGTTCAGAACGCGCAGCTCCACGAGCAGGCGAAGCGGCTGGGCGAGGAACGCGAGCGCGCGCTCGAGGCCGAGAAGTCGGCCTCGAAGCAGATCCGTGCGCTCTACGAGATCTCCCGCTCGTTCGCCCAGAGCCTCTCGCTCGAGGCGACGCTCCAGGCAGTCGCAAGCACCGTCGTCGACGTGCTCGACGTCGACGTTGCCCTCATCGGAATGCCGGACGGGCGGCGTGAATGGCTCGTTCCGCGTGCCATGCACGTCGCGGATGCGCGGCTCGACGAGGCGGCCCGCTCGATCCTCTACCGTCCGCATCCCTTCGGCGCTCATCCGGTGCAGCGGCTCTTCAGGCTCGGGCAGCCGTTCATGCTCACGCCGGAGACGGCCGAGGCGATCGGTCGCCCGGCGACGGCTCTCGGTCCCTTCCTCGAGCGTGGCTGGACGGGCGCGGCAGTCCCGATCGCGACTCCTGCCGAGGTGCTCGCGTCCATGACGATCCTGTCGACCCGGCCAGGCTCACCGGTGACGCAGGAGACGGTCGAGCAAGCGACCGCGATCGCAGGTCAGGCCGCCCTCGCGATCGACAACGCCCGCCTCTACCAGCAGCAGAAGGAGTTTGCGGACACGATGCAGCGCTCGCTGCTGCCGCGCTCCGCGCCGAGGCTGCAGGGCCTCGAGCTCGGGCACGCCTACGAGTCCTCGGCGCGCGTCGACGTGGGCGGTGACATCTACGACTTCATGGAGCTCGCGGACGGGCGGCTTGCCGTCGCGCTCGGCGACGTCACGGGGCATGGCATCGAGGCGGCCGCCGACATGGCCATGGCGAAGTTCGTCTTCCGCTCTCTGGCCCGAGAGCATCCCGAGCCGCGTGATTTCCTCCAAGCGGCGAACGATGTGGTCGTCGGCGAGATTGCGCCGGGGAAGTTCATCACGATGGTCTATCTCGTCATCGACGGACGCACGGGTGCGATCGCGGCGTCGGGCGCAGGCCATCCCCCGCCGCGGATCGTCTCCCGTGATGGGAACGTCACTGGGGTCGACACGCAGGGCCTCGTGCTCGGCGTTGAGCACGGCCAGCGATACGGCGAAGTACGGGCGCTGCTCGAGGCCGGAAGCCTGGTGGTGCTGTACACCGACGGCGTCCTCGAGGCGCGGCGCGAGGGCGAGCTCTACGGCCTCGAGCGTCTCGACGCGCTGCTTTCGGATCGGCGCGATCTTCTGCCAGACGAGCTTGCACAGACGGTCCTGGACGACTGCCGTGCCTTCGCCGCCGGCGAGCTTTCCGATGACTGCGCGGTCGTCGTGGTGAAAAGGACGAGTTGATCCAGCTCCGCCGGCCGACGGATGAGTTCGCCCGGGTCGGCCACCGTGGCGCGCCTGCCCTCGCGCCCGAGAACACACTCCGCGGCCTGGAGATCGCCGTCGAGCTTGGGTGCGACATGCTCGAGTTCGACGTGCTCGACCTTGTGGACGGCACGCTCGTGCTCGCGCACTCGAACGACCTGCATGAGGTCAGCCACGGCGCCTCGCGCGGCCGCGTCCGCCGTCGCACGCTCGAGGCGCTCCGGCGGGTGGCACCGGAGCTGCCGACTCTTGACGAGGCGCTGGCGTTCTGCGCTGAGCGTCTGCCCGGGATCGCTCTGCAGGTCGACCTGAAGCGGCGGGGAGTCGAGCGCGCTGTTGTCGAGGCGCTGCGCCGCCACGGCGTACTCGAGCGGTCGTGGGTGAGCGGCTTCGATGCGGCCTCTCTGCGCCGGGTCGCCGCGCTCGAACCGGAGCTCGCCCGCTCCTACACGCTCCCACGCGACCGGTTCGGGATTTCGAAGCGCGGGCCGGTGGTGCCGGTCGTGCGGCGTGCCCTTGCCTCGATCGGGTCGTCGCTGCCTCGCCGGCTGCCCACCTTGCTGGCCCGCGCGCAGGCCTCGGCGGCGACCTTGCACCATTCGGTTGCATCCGCGGAGGCGATCGCGCGGGCGCACGAGCTCGGAGCCGCGGTCTACGTGTGGACGGTCGACGACCCGAAGCTCGCAGAACGGCTCATCCGAGCGGGAGCCGACGGTATCATCACGAACGATCCGAGGATCTTTGCGACCCTGAAGACGTGAAGCGCGTCTCTCTCTTACTCTCGATTGTTGCCGGCCTTGCTGTCGCCGGTGTGCTGGCGTCTGCGCTCCCGGCCGCGGATCCGCCACCCGGGACGACCACCTCTGTTCCGACCGGGACGATCGCCCCAGGTGTGACGATCGCCGGCGTCGACGTCGCCGGCCTCACCCGCGAAGCCGCAGCGGCCGCGGTCCAGGAGGCCTTCAAGACGCCGCTCGAGCTCCAGCTCGGGACGACCCGGATTCTCGTCACCCCGGACGTCCTCGGTGCTGCCCCAGTCCTCGAGAAGGCGCTCGATGCTGCACTGGCGGCCGCCCCGGAGACCGCAGTACCCCTCGGAGTCACCGTGGCCGGAGACAAGACGGCCGCCTTTGTTGCGCGGCTCGCGCAGCGCTTCGACCGCAAACCGGTCGACTCGAAACTCTTCCTGCGTCACCTGCGCCCGTGGCTCTCGAAGGAGCGCGCAGGCCGGAAGCTCGAGCAGCGCCGTGCCGTGCGTGACATCACTGCCGCGCTCACGGGCGGCGTGCGCGACAGCATCGTGCTCGGCGGCACGGCCCTGCGACCGAAGGTCACCCGAAGGAACTTCGGGCCGGTCATCGTCATTCGCCGCGGCCTGAATCGGTTGCTGTTCTACGACGGCATGCGCTTTCGCCGTTTCTTCGGCGTGGCGACCGGTCAAAGCCAGTACCCGACGCCGCTCGGCCGCTTCGCGATCGTGGTCAAGTGGAAGAACCCGTGGTGGTACCCGCCGAACTCTCCCTGGGCGCAGGGCCAGAAGCCGATTCCTCCGGGCCCGAACAATCCGCTCGGCACACGCTGGCTGGGGCTCTCCTCGCCGGGCGTCGGGATCCACGGAACGCCGTCCGACGCTTCGATCGGCTATTCGGTTTCGCACGGTTGCATCCGGATGCACATTCCGGAGGCCGAGTGGCTCTTCAACCACGTCGAGATCGGCACGACGGTGTTCATCGTCTCGGCCTGATGGCGCATCCTCTCCGGCTAGCGGCGCAGGTCCTCGCTGTTGGGCTGGTCGGCGCTCTGCTCGCGCTGCTGATCTGGCGCGTCGCGCGTGACAGCGAACAGGGCGTGTCGCAGGCGCTCCGGGACGGAGACCATCCGACTGCGCCCGCGTTCGATCTGAAACGTCTCGACGGTCGCGGACGGATCGACCTCGCCTCGCTGCGCGGCAAGAAGCCCATCGTGCTCGACTTCTGGGCGTCCTGGTGCGTCCCGTGCATCCACGAGTCGAAGCGACTCGAAGCGGCGCGCAAGCAGTACGGTGATCGTGTCGCGTTCATCGGCGTCGATACCAAGGACTTCTCGAGCTACGCGCGCGCCTGGCAGCGCAAGCACGGCATTACGTATCCGAGCGTGCACGACGGCAGCGGGAACGTGCTCACGAGGTGGGGCGGCCTGCCGCTTCCGAAGATCTTCTTCGTCGACCGGACGGGCAAGGTCGTCGGCGAGCTCCTGGCGGAGGAAGACCTGCCGCGCTACCTGCGGCAGATCACGACGTCGTGACCCGAGTCCTGCTGGTCGTGGTCGCCGCGTTGCTCGCGGTGCCCGTGGCGCATGCAAGCGAGCGGCACCCGACTCTGGCGGAGCTCGAAGGCGAGGTGATGTGCCCAGTGTGCGGGACGACGCTCGACCAGTCGAACTCTCCTGCCGCCGCGCAAATCAAGCGCGTGATCGCAAGCGGTATCGCCGCCGGCGACACCAAGAGCGAGATCAAGAACCGGCTGGTGGCGGAGTACGGCGAGGCGATCCTCGCTGCCCCCCGGCGCCGGGGCTTCGGCTGGCTGGCCTGGGGCCTTCCGATCGCGGGCATCCTCGCCGCCGGCGCGCTCGTCGGTTTTGGCGCGTGGCGCTGGTCGTCCGCGCGGGAGCCCACGACTGCGACGCCTCCCCTCGACCCGGCGCTCGAGCGGCGGCTCGACGACGAGTTGGCCCGTTTCGAGTGATCGGGAGGATCCCGGTCGCGTTCCTCGCTGGGCTCGTGTCCGTGCTCACGCCCTGTGTGCTCCCGCTCGTTCCCGGCTATCTCTCCGCGATCTCGGCGGTGGAGGCGAACCGGCTCGGGGAGCGGGGGGTCGCTCGCCGCGTCGTGCTCTCGTCCTTGCCGTTCATCTTCGGCTTCACGGTCGTCTTCGTCCTGCTCGGGGCGGCCGCGGCGGCGATCGGGGGGGTTGTGGATCCCGACCGCCAACTCGAGATCGCTGGGTTCGTGCTCGTCCTGCTGGGCCTCGTGTTCATGGGGCTTCTGCCGTGGCCGGAACGCGTCATTGCGCCTGGGCTGCTGACGGGCGCGCGACGGCACGGGTCGAGCGTGCTGCTCGGGGGCGCGTTCGCAGTCTGCGCGGCACCGTGCATCGGAACCGTGCTCGCCGGGATTCTCGTGCTCGCCGCGGACTCGCGGACCGTCGTGCGCGGCTCGCTCCTGCTCGTGGCCTACTCGGCTGGTCTCGGCTTCGCGTTCCTGCTCGCGGGGATTGCGTTCGCCCGTGCGATGGCCGTCTTCCGTTGGGTGCGTGATCACTACCTCCTGATCCAACGCTTGAGTGGGGCGGTGCTCGTCGTGCTCGGCCTGCTGCTCTTCTTCCACCGCGACTGGTGGCTCCGCGTCGCCCTCAATCGCGCGCTCGACTCGGTCGGGCTCGGGAGCTTCTAGACAGCGGAGCGAAAGCTGCGCTTTCGCTCCGTGGTTGGGGACGCCGCTTCGCGGGGAACGTGCGCGGGCCGAGCCCCCGCACTCTCATTGGGTTTCCGGTTGGCGCAAGCTCGTGGTGCGCGTGCTGCGGCGCTTCGCGTCGCCGCACGCGTTCGTCCCGCCTACGGTTAAGCGGCTTCGCTCGCTTAACCTCCGGCCCTTGGGTCTGGGGACTTCGACGCGGTTCAGGCTCGGACATCTCGTACTCACGCCCGCGTCGTTTCGTAGACAGCCTCTCTCTAGAGGCGCGGAGGGGGAAGATCGAGCGAGCCGCGCACGTGAAGCTCGCTGAGCTGATCCAGTAGAGGCTCGAGCGGCAGGCCACGGTGCTCGGGCGCGTACGGCTCCAGACGCCGCATCGCTTTCGCCAGCTGTCGCTCGGTCCCGATCTTGCGTCCGCGCCCTGCCTGGTACCAGGCGACCGCGACGTGGACGAGTCCCTGGAAGAAGTCACGTTCATCCGCCGGGGCAGCACGCCAGGCATCCTCGAGCTCTTCGTGCGCGGCGAAGTACTCGCCGGCCCGGATCAGGTCCAGGCCGGCGTTATACGCGGACTCGAACTTCTCCGTCTTCCACCTGGACGTCGTACGTCCGGAGCTGGATGGCCAGGTCGAACTCGTTCTGTCCCGTGCGCACGTCGTACTGCCAACCGTGCCAGGGGCACGTGAGCACACAGCCCGCCAGCCGGCCTTCCCCGAGCGGCCCCTTGAGGTGGAGGCAGTGCTGCTGAACGGCGTAGAAGCCTCCGTTGCAGTGGGCCAGGGCGATCTCCTCGTCGCCGGCCTGCACGGCGCGGACGGTTCCAGGTGGGACGTCCTCGACTCGCGCGACGGCCTCGAACGGCATGTGCGCGACCCTAGCAACCGGTCCACCGCCGCGGTACGCTCCCGCCGTGGCCACGATCCTGCTGTGTGGGGTCGATGTCTACTTTCGGGGCAAGCTCGAAGCGTTGCTCCCTGGCCATCATTTCGTCACGACCGATAGTGCAGATTGGCCCGAGCTCGTGATCGCGGACATCAGCCGGGTCGATCCGGAAGACGTTGCCGAGTCCTACCCCGACGTCCCGATCGTCGGCTTCGGCGGGCACACGGACACCGCCGGTCTTCGCCGGGCGCACGCCGCTGGCTTCGATCAGGTGCTCGTGAAAAACGCGCTCCAGGAGCGAGCCGCTCAGATCGTCGAGGAGCTGACCTCCCCAGTAGAGTAGATCGTCGTGACGTACATCATCGCCGAGCCCTGCATCGACATCAAAGACCTGTCCTGCGTGGACGTCTGTCCGGTTGACTGCATCCACCAGGCCGACCGCATCCTCGTGATCGATCCCGAGGAGTGCATCGACTGCTTCGCTCCGTCCGAGCAGCTGATCACATCCTGGGGCGTCCGTACCTTCGAGGAGCTCGAGGATCAGGCCTGCCATGTGCTGACCGACGGCGGCTTCAAGCCGGCAGTCGTGAAGCGATTCCGGCGCAAGCCGCTCGTGAAGGTCGAGCTCGCGCCGGCGTTCGAGGAGCGCGATCGCTACGGCGGCACGCGCCTCACCACGCGTAACAGGTCGAGGTTCAGGCGAGTCGTGCGTGCTACACCCACTCACAGCTGGGTGCTCGGCGACGGGGAGCGAACAGATGCTCTTTCCCCCGGCCAGTTCGTTCCGTCGATGCGGGCACTTCCCAAGCGTGACTCGGAGAGCTATCGACTCGGCGTCTTGCACGGGCTCGTCTTCGGCGATGGCACGTGGCACAGCCAGCAGATCCGGTCCGGTGAGCATGTTCACTACGTCGCGCTCTTCGGTCAGCGAGTAGGCAAATACCGCGACTTCTTCGACAAGGTCAACCACTGGCCGTCCTTCGACGTCCATCCCGGGTATGCAGGCACGGGCATCGTGCACTCGTGCGCAAACCTCAAGCGGCTTCTTCCCGAGACCGCGGACGCGGAATACATCGCGGGCTTCATCGACGGCTGGCTTGCCGCGGACGGAGATCCGGTTAAGGCTGGCTCTTGGCGCCTGCGGTCGACCGATCACGAAGCCCTCGCCTGGCTCGAGCAGGCGGCGCTGATCGCCGGCTACATCGTGATTGGCTCGGGTGAGGAGAGCAATGTCGAGACGAATTTCGGCGTTCGCAGCAGGCTGATCCGCTGGGTCTACCTGGCGACCCGCGACGTCTTTTGGCGTGTGATGAGCGTCGAGCCGGAGGAAGCCGATGAGGCCGAGACGTTCTGCGCCGTTGTCCCCCGAAAGCACGAGTTCACTCTTGCCGGCGGGATCTACACGCGGAACTGCGGGGCATGCGAACCGGAGTGTCCGGTCGAGGCGATCTTCCCGGAGGACGCTTTGCCGGACAAATGGGAGCCGTTCGTGAAGATCAACTACGCGTACGGTGAAGGCTTCGATGTCGTCAACAAGCTCACGGACGAGTACGCGACCGAGCACAACGTCCAGAACCCTCCGCTGGAATAACCCGAGCGAAAGCGGGTACGAGGTCCGCGTCGTTCAGCTAGAGGAGGTTTGACATGCCCCAGAATGCCTGGAGCGCGAAGCGCGAGCGTCAGTACGAGCACATCAAGGAGTCCGAGAAGAAGGAGGGCCGTTCGACCAAGCGTGCCAAGGAGATCGCCGCCCGCACCGTGAACAAGGAGCGCGCACGTAGCGGCGAGACCAAGGAGCGAGGTTCGCGGACGTCGACCCGGGACATCTCCTCAGGCCGCCGCGGTGGGTTGCGTTCGGGAACGAACCGTCCGAAGGGCCGCACCAAGGAGCAGCTCTACAACGAGGCCAAGCGGCGCAACATCCCGGGGCGCTCGAGCATGACGAAGGCCCAGCTGCAGCGCGCGGTCGACAGCCGGAAGTAGACCGGGCTCCGCTAGGTACGCTGGCGGTGTGGAGCCCAAGACGCTGGACCACGTCGCCTTCTGGCTTGCGGACCGGGAACCGATCGTTGACTTCGTCACGAGTCATCTCGGCATGCACGTCATCGACCGTCAGGATGCGTTCACGCTCGTCGGGTCGGACGCACTCCGCGGGAAGCTGACGCTCTTCACGGCGGACGGGCCACGTGAGCAGGGCGCGATCAAGCACGTCGCGTTGCGCGTGTCTGACCTCGCGCGGGCGCAGGCGGCGTTACCGGACGGCGCGCAGGAGGAGCTCGAGGCGGGGGAGGGCGTGCGCCTCCGGCTCGTCGAGGCGCCGACCGACGTCGACTACGACCTCGACCACGTCGCTCTCTACTCCTCGAATCCCGACCGGACCGCGGCGGAGTACACCGAGTTCGGGTTCAACCGGGCCGAGCCTTCGGCAGAGGGGCATCCGCGTGTCGAGGTCGGCGGTGCGTACGTCGAGTTCCATCCGGGCGAGCCGGGCGATCCGGAGAGGCCCTTGCTGAACCACCTTGCGGTTCTCGTCGACTCGGTCGACCAGCACATCGCCGAAGCGGAGGAGAAAGGGGTCGTCGACAACGTTGTCGATGCAGCGAACACGCGCGCAGTCTTCGTCTGGGGCCCCGAGCGCGTCCGCATCGAGTACGTCGAGCACAAGCCGGGATTCGCGCTGAAGTAGTGACACTCATCATTGCCGGCGCGGGCATGGCGGGTCTGTCCGCCGCGGTGCGCGCTCGCGAGCTTGGCGCGGCGCCCGTCGTCTTCGAGAAGGGAACCCGCCCGGGCGGCTCGATGCTGCTGTCGAGTTGTGTGATCTGGCGCTTCCGTGAGTGGGACGACTTTCGTGCCGAGTGTGCGACCGGAGACGAACGACTTCAACGAGTCGTCTGGGAGCGCCTCGACGAGGGGATCGCGTGGCTCGAGGCGCTCGGCGCCCCAGTCGTGAAGCACGAGACGGGGAATCCACGCACGGTTGGGAAGCGGTTCGATCCGCGCGGGCTGACGGAGACCCTCGTGCGGGCTGCCCGCGGCGTACGGCTCCGCCAAGCGGCCCCCGAAGCGGTGATCCTGGCGACGGGTGGCTTCCAGGGGGATCCCGGACTTGTTGCGGAGCACGTTCGACCGGCCGCGCCGCTCCGTCTCCGGGCGAACCCGTGGAGCGGGGGTGATGGGCTCCGCATTGGGCTCGCGGCCGGCGCGGAGCTCTCCGAGGGCATGTCCGAGTTCTACGGACGCAACATGCCCGACGCCGAGTTCTCCGAGGAACAGTTCGTCCCGTTCGCCCAGCTGTACGGGCGCTTCGCGCGCGTCTTCAACGAGCGGGGGGAGGAGTTCTTCGAGGGCGACGTCTCCTGGTCGGAGAATGACCTGGTGCAGGCGACCGCGCGCCAGCCTGGCGCGCGCGCATGGTACGTCCTGGACGGCGCCGCGCTCGAGCAATCGGTGCGCGACCGGAAGGTTGCGGACATGGTCGCTGCTGCTCCGACGCGGCTCGACCCGTCGCAACTTCCGTTTCCCCCTCCGCACGGCGCGCGAGTAGCCGTGCGGGTCTCGCCCGGAATCACGCACACGATCGGCGGCCTCCGTATCGACGAGAGAGCACGCGTTGCGGGCGCAGACGGCCTCTTCGCGGCGGGCGCGGACGTGGGCGGGATCTCAACAGGCGGGTACGCGAGCGGGCTCGCCGCAGCATTGGTCTTCGGCCGGATCGCGGCCGAGTCCGTGCTCTCGTCCTAGCGCGCCTGGAGATAGACGCAGGGCCGTGTGTCGTTCGGAAGCGGCGACGGCGCGACCTTCGTCACCTGTTGCGTCTGGTCGTCAGCCTCCACGTCCGAGCCGACCGACGGCACCTCGCCCTCAGCCTCGCGTAACTCGTAGCCGCTCGGCTTCCAGACGAAGAGGAGGTATTTGCGGTTCCCTTCTGCCACCGCTGAGGATCCTAACCAGGCATGTCTGGTGCCAGGCACGGGCCGTGTTCATCGCGGACCGGACGCCCCAGCGCCAAGCAGCGCGCTAGCGTGCCGTCGCGTAAGGGGGCAAGACGACGCGGACCGTCGTGCCGCCGCTGTCGCCCTGGTCGACCGTCATCACGCCGTTCAGGGTTCGCGCGCGCTCCGCCAGCTCTTCGAGGCTGCGGCGGCGGCGCTCGCCGGGCGCATCGTCCGCGATCTCCGCCTCGACACCGCCTTCGTCGCTCTCGCGGACGCTGACAGAAAGAGTCGTCGGTGGGCCGCGGTGCACCGCCTGGTTCAGCGCCTCGCGAATGATCTGGTAGAGCGCCGCCTGGGTCTTCTCCGCGAGCGTGTCAGCAGCTTCGACATCGACATCGATCCGCACGTGATGCGCCAGCCCGATCTGGTCGGTGAGTGCACGCACGGCGGTCGTGAAGCCCTGGTCGCGCAGAACGACCGGCTCCAGATTGAAGGACAGGTTTCGGAGCTGTCCGATCGTCGCTCGGTGGCGCTCGAGTGCGCGGCCGATGATGTCGCGCGCCTCTTCACCTCGATCCTCTTCGATGGAGTTGAGCCCAGCGTCGAGAAGCAGCGCCACGCCTGAAAGCGATTGCACGGCGCCGTCGTGCAACTCGTTGGCAAGGCGGCGCCGCTCGTCCTGCTCGGCGGTGATCAGCTGGTCGGTGAGCCTCGAACGCTCCGCTTCCCGGATCTGCGCATCCTCGAGCAACTGCGCATTCTCCTGCTCGCGCGCCGCAAAGTCTGCGAGAACGGTCGCGCGAACCACGTCATCACGATCGAAGGGACGTTTCCGCGTGAGCCGCAGCGCACCGATCACCTCGTCATGCGCCTGGAGCGGAATCACGATCGCGTTCTCCGCCGGCGCGGGCTGCGGCCGCTCTCCGGGATCTAGAAGACGAGCTCGCGCCTCGAACAGGCGCTCGGCCTCCTCACGTGTACGCTCGAGGACGTCCGGGCTCCCGGCGATGGCGCCCATCGTCTCGACGAGCGACTCCAGAAACCGCGCCTCGCTCGTGAGTTCGCGCTCGGCTGCCTCGTGGCGCCGGCGTTCGGCCACGATCAGATAGCCGGCCAGCAGCCCGGCAAGCGCGATCGCGACTGCGAGGCCGATGAACGCGAGCACGCGGCTGCCGACGGCGAGCGCCACCACGACGAGGACGGCCGCCGCGGCGAAGGCCACGACGAGCAGCCCGGCTCTAGATGCGGTGTCGAAGAGAGTACGAATGTGTCGACCGGTCATTTCCGACGGACGAACGGGCTAGAGCCCGTTCGTCCTGGAGGGGGCGCCGCAAGCGGCGCCTAGTCGATGATCGCTTCGCGAAGCGCAATCGCAACCGCTTGCGTCCGCGTGTCCGCTTCGAGCTTGGCGAGGATGTGCCGGACGTGGCTCTTCACCGTCTCCTGGCTGATGAAGAGCTTGGCGGCCACATCCTGGTTGGACATGCCGTCCGCGAGCAGCTGGAGAATTTCCCGCTCCCGCCCGGTGAGCATCTCGTCCTTGTCCTTGCCGGTCAGGAACGCCGGCATCAGAGCCGGATCGACGTAGCCCTCGCCGCCGGCGACCTTCTCGATCGCGCGCAGCAGCGTCTGGTGAGGCGCCTCTTTCAGGATGTAGCCTTTCGCCCCGGACTCGAGCCCTCGGCCGAGCAGCGAGCGCTCGCTGTAGGCGGTGAAGATCAGGACAGCGGTCTCCGGGATCCGCTCCGTCAGGATCTTGGTCGCCTCGAGCCCGTCCATGCCGGGCATCCGCACGTCCATGATCACGACGTTAGGTCGGCGTCGCTCCGCCAGTGCGACTGCGCTCGCCCCATCGGATGCCTCGCCGATCACGCGAATGTGCGGCGCGCGGGAAAGTGACAGCCGGAGCCCTTCCCGCACGACCTCATGGTCGTCGACGATCAGGCAGGTGATTTCGGAGGGGGTGGACACCCGCTGAGGATGATATTCGGCTAAACGGTCAGAGACAGCTGCTCGGGCTCCGGGGGAGGGGCGAGGCGCAGGCTTCTGCGGTCCCGGATGTCGAACTCGCGGGCGAGCCGCGAAACCCGGTTACGAACCGGTTTTACGTCGTCGGCGCCGAGATAGGCCCGACCGGCATAGAGCTCCTCGTACAGCGGCAGCTGCTCAGGCCAGTCCTCGGCCAGATGCGCAAGGAAGTGCTCACGCGTGCCCGGGCGCAGGAAGAGCAGGTTCGCCCAGACCCCGGTCGCCCCCGCCTCCCGCGCGGCACGGACGACCTCGCGGAGCTGCTCGGGGCGGTCGGAGATCCCCGGGAGGATCGGCGCCATGCCGACGGACGCCTTCACCCCGGCGTCGACGAGCTCCTTCACGGCCTTCAACCTCTGGCGCGGGTGCGCCGATAGGCCCGCGCGTGATGATCGAGAAGGGGTTCGAGGCGTCGCGGAAGACCTCGAGACAGGCACGCGTGAGCTGGTACTTGCCCTCGGCCGGCTGGTAGGGATCCGTCGCCGCGCCGACGGCGACATGCTCGTGCTCCCACGAGGAGCGCGCGAGTTCCCTTCTCAGCACGTCGGCGACGTTCGTCTTGACCCGGATCGACGTGCCGTAGCGATCGTCCGAGGGCCGGTCCGACCGCCGCTCGAAGTGCCGCACGTAACAGAAGGTGCAGCGATGGACGCAGCCCATGTACGGGTTCAGCGACCACTTGAAGCCCATCCCCTTGACCGGGTTGAGAGCCGTCTTGCAGGGCTCTTCGCGATACTCGACCCGCATGGCCGAGATGATAGAACAAACGTTCGTATCGCTCGCGGACGGCGTCCAGCGGCTGACCCTCCCTCTTCCCACGGGACCGAAGCACGTCCACTGCTACCTCGTGGACGGCACGCTCTTCGACACGGGGCTCGGCCTCGGCGAGGCGCCGTGGGCCTCCGTCGACGTCGAGCGGATCGCGATCACCCATTTCCACCCCGATCACGTCGGAGGCGCCGCCGACGCCGCGCGGGTAATCGGCGCCCCGGTCTACCAGGGCGCGCTCGACTACGCTCAGTGCGAGCGGGTCTGGGGAAGCGACGACTGGCCGGAGCGGATGGCGGCCTGGTTCATCAGTCATGGCGTTCCCGCGCCGGTGGCCGACGATCTGATCGTGCAGGGTCACGCGTTCGCGGCATTCGTCCGCTACGCGATCGATCCGGAGTTGCTCTACGAGGGCAGCGACCTGGAGGACTGGGGCGTGATCGAGCTGCCGGGCCACGCCGACGGGCACCTGGGCTTTCTGCGCGACGGCGTCCTGATCGGGGGCGACCATGTCCTCCGCAGAATCTCGCCGGCGATCGGCCTCTACCCGGAAAGCCGTCCTGATCCTCTCGGCGACTACCTCGCGTCGCTGGAGCGGACGATCGAGCTCGCGCCACGCGTTGTATACCCGGGACACGGGGAGCCGATCGAGGATGCCGCCGGGCGCGCCCGCGAGCTGATCGAGCACCACCGGAGGAGGCTCGAGGCCACCGAGGCCGCGCTCTCGGGCGAAGGACGCACCGCCTACGAGGTCTCGCTCGCGCTCTTCGGTCAGGAGCTGAGCCCTACGCAACGCCGTTTTGCGGTCGCCGAGACGCTTTCCCATCTCGAGCGGCTCGTGCGGGAGGGCCGAGCCGCGCGCGGCGGGGACAGCCCGGTCGTTTCCTATACTGGAACGTAGTTGGACGACGAAATCCCTCCTAGTACCAACGCCCACGGGGTCGGGGCGTGACGATTCTCCTCAAGAGCGTCGCGGTCATCCTGATCGTGCTCGGCAACGCGTTCTTCGTTGCGGCGGAGTACGCCCTCGTGACCGCCCGCCGCTCCGTGCTCAACGAGCTCGCGGAGCGAGGCGTCCGGCGTGCTCGGATCGCCCTGAGAATCATGGACAGTCCGGTTCGTTTCATTGGGACGGTGCAGCTCGGCATCACCGCCTTCTCGATCCTGCTCGGCGCCGTCGGCGAGCCAGTCGTCGAGCACTTCTTCGACCCTGCGGTCGCGACCGGCGTTGCATTCGCGATCGCATATGTGATCGTCACTTACCTCCACGTGACGCTCGGCGAGCTCGTACCGAAGGCCTTCGCGCTCCACGGCGCGGAAAGGACTGCACTTTGGGTTGCGCTTCCGGTCGAGGCGGTTTACATCGCCACCTACCCTCTCGTCTGGTTCCTCCAGGCCTCGGCGAACGCGTTCACGAGGCTCTTCGGCGTGGACCCTGCACCCGCGGGAGTCGTCGTGCACTCGGAAGAGGAGATTCGGATGATCGTCGCCGCCGCCGAGGACACCGGCGTGATCAAGGAGGCGGAGGAGGAGATGCTCTACAAGGTCTTCGACTTTGCCGACAAGGAAGTCTCCGATGTGATGGTGCCGCGTCCCGAGGTCGTTGCGCTCTCGATCGACCTCCCTCCGGAGCAGTGCCTCGAGGCTGTGATGGACTCGCCGTATACGCGTTATCCCGTCTACCGCGAGACGCTCGATGAGGTCGTCGGCATCCTGCACGTGCGCGATCTCTTCTCGGCGCTGCGCGACCGAGGCATGGCGGAGGTGAGCGTCGGGGATCTCGTCCGGCCGGCGCACATCGTCCCTGAAACGAAGGATCTCGCCGCGCTGCTGACCGACTTCCGCCGCACCAACCAGCACATGGCGATCGTCGTGGGCGAGTACGGCGAGATGGCGGGGATCGCCACGCTCGAGGATCTGCTCGAGGAGATCGTCGGCGAGATCGAGGACGAGTTCGACCTCCCGGACGAGTCCGTCGAGCAGGTCGACGACGACACGATTCGCATCGACGGCACCTTCCCGATCGACGACTTCAACGAGCGCTTTCGCACCGACCTGCCGGTCGAGGACTACCACACCATGGCGGGGTTCGTGTTCGGGCTGCTGGGCCGTCAGCCGGAGGTCGGCGACGACATCTCGCACGATGGAATGCGCTTCGACGTCCTCGACGTCGACGGCTCTCGCATCAATCGCCTGGCCGTGACGTTCGAGCGGCGCCGGGACCAGCGGGGCCTGGACGACGATGAGCGCGACGCCTTAGAGGCGGATCTGTTCGACGCTGACAACTAGGACCGCCGCGCTACGATGACTTGCGGAATCTCCAACCGGGGAAGGAGCCTCATGAATCGCATCACGCTCGCGCTCGGGGTCGCGCTGGCGGCTCTCGTCGCGGCCGCGCCCATTGCGGCCCGGCCGTCCGCGGCGACGGTTACGACCGTCACCGTCACCATGAAGGAATTCAAGTTCGTCCTCTCCAAGAA
>WNFU01001632.1_pt1 | contig 33267 bp, 30 predicted proteins | sample 5400121 | NCBI WGS metagenome assembly WNFU01 (sample SAMN13153360, study PRJNA577476) | soil metagenome | isolation source: 100 cm soil or saprolite under grassland replicate 1 | place: USA:California | collected 2016-06-15
TGCGCGTGTGACGCGCGCCCCTGAGGGCGCTCACGAACGTCATGACCTACTACGTGATCGATCGAATCGAAGGGGCACTCGCCGTCATCGTGGGCGACGACGGCCGGACGTTCGACGTCGCCTGGGCCAGGCTGCCGCAGGGATGCCGGGAAGGGACCGTTCTGCGGCTCGAGGCTCAGGGCGATCGGGCTCCCGACTGGTCCGGCGCGGTGATTGACGACGCGGAAGGGGCCCGCCGGCTCGAGCGAGCCCGGGAAACGCTGCGGCGCCTGGCGGAGTCGGACCCGGGAGGGGACATCACGCTGTAGCCCGCGGGCGCCCGGTCGCGCGGAATACACCGCCTCATACCTACCAGGGCTGAAAATGAAGCTCGGCAAGACCCTCTACGTGAAGCGCCGCCGGGAATGGCGCGCCTGGCTCGCCAAGCACCACGGGACGGCGCCCGAGATCTGGCTGATCTACTACAAGAAGCACAGCGGCAAGCCCCGTATTCCATACAACGACGCCGTCGAGGAAGCGTTGTGCTACGGTTGGATCGACAGCATCACCAAGACAGTGGATGGGGACCGCTGGGCGCAGCGGTTCTCCCCCCGCCGGCCCACGAGCCGCCTTTCCGCCATGAATCGCGAGCGAGTGCGCCGGTTGATTGCGTCCGGCCGAATGACAAAAGCCGGCCTCCAGCGGATCGAGCACGTCTTCGACGAGCGCAGCGACACAAAGCAGCAACGCGATTGGGAGCTGCCGAAGGACATCTTGAGACGGCTCATGCGAGAGCCTGCGACCTGGAAGAACTTCCAGCGGTTCCCGCAATCCTACAAGCGGATCCGGGTCGGGTGGATCGCCGCCGCGCGGCGCCGGCCGGACGTCTTCAAGCAGCGACTCGCGTACTTCCTCAAGATGACCGCGCAGAACCGGCGGTTCGGCATGGTGCAGTGACGTTGCGCCCGACCGGCTTCACCGACACGAGCCCCGACGCCCGACACGGCAGGCTACGCTTCCTTGTACGGCCCCGCCCCCACGAGCGCGGCCAGCGGCGCCGCGATGAAGCCGGCGAGCACCGGGATCGTGTAGAGCTTCATCGGGAACAGCCCGATGGGCGCCTCCCCGATCGCGTGCAGCACCCCCACGAGCAACCACAGAGTCAGCCCAGCGAGCGCCGCGGTCTTGGGCCCCGCCCCGTAGCGCGGCCGGATCGCGGCGTAGAACCAGATCATGAAGATCCCGAACAGGAAATCGTACAGCACGAACCACACGATCAGGGAGCCGGTCATCTCGCCCTTGCCGAGCGACCGCATCGCCGCGTTCCAGTCGTTCGCCAGAATCACGCCGTTCAAGACGAAGTCCCAGACGTTCAGCACCAGGCCCGCCAACAACCCGCCCGCCAGCACGCGACCCCAATTGATCGTGCCCATGGATCACCTCGGCGCAAGGAAGTGGATCAAAGGACGACGCTCGCCAACGCAGAGTTCAAGTTGACGTTGGGATCAGCATGCCGCCATGCCGTGATCGGCGGCGGCGGCAGCCGGTCTCCTGTTCATCGCCTGTGGGGAGGAAAGGACCGCGTCCGCGCTTGGTGGCTGCCTTTCTAGCAGGCCTGTGCCGCCATGGCGACAGAGCCCCAGCTGCCCTGGCCCACCGGCAGCGACTCCAAAGGCGGGCGGGGGTATACCTGAGATGAGGCGCGCGGCAAGGCGCGCTTCGAGCCAGGAGGGCCAATGAGCCGTCGAGTTCGCGCGGTTCGGCCCCCGACGCAGGCCACCACAGGCGCCCAGCCGGTCGAGGCCGACAGCTACTTCGACAAAGTGGTGAAGTACATCCCCGCGGACATCGTGGGCGCGTGGGTTGCCGTCACCGGGCTCGTCTCGGGCGCGCGCGACATCCCCCAACAAACGGTCCTATGGGTCGCCTTCGGCGTGGGGCTGATCCTCACGGCATGGTGGACGCTGAAGCAGGCGTCGGTACCCGCGCGGCCGCGTCCCGTCACGCAGACGATCATCTCGACGGGCGCGTTCGCGGTCTGGGTTTTCGCTCTGGGCGGGCCATTTCAGCACGTGCCCGGCCAGCAGGTGTATGGGTCGCTCCTCCTCATCCTGTACACGCTCATCGTAGCGCTGGTCGATCCCAAGGAGGGATGAGAGAGGACAGGCATGCAACTGCAACGCGGCATCGTGTTGATTCGGGGTCAGGAAGCGCTGCAAGATGGCTGGCGCCGGCGCTCGTTCGCGCCGGCGGGGGCGTCGCTCGAGGAAGCGGTCCACGTCGCGGGCGTGAGCTTCGACGAGGCCTACCACCCAGTATGGGTGAGCCGCATCCCCCCCGGGACCGCTGCGAACCGCTTCACCTACGGCGCCGTCCGCGCGGACCACGCCTACGTGCTGCGCGTCGCGTTCGACGACCAAGACGCGGTCGAGCGGTTGCGACGAGACCGCCCTGCGAGGGTCATCGGTGTGTTCGCCGACCCCGTCGTGTCGCCGTTCCCGCTTCCCCCGCCTGCTCCTACGGCCCCAGCCCGCTCCCGTCCTCCGTACTGCGGCGATGAGGGGTTCGGCGACACGGAGGACGTCGCGCGGCGCCTCGGCGTCCCGGCGCTCCGCCGGGCCGGACTCACCGGGCGGAACGTTCACATCGCCGTCGTCGACACGGGGATCGACGGGCGGCGGATCCCGGTCTCGGGCGGCTGGGCGCCTGCCCCGGACTACGTGCCGGGCTCGAGCCCGCCGGACCACGGCACCATGGTGGCCTACGACGCCCGCATCGCGGCTCCCGACGCGGAGATCCTGGACTATGCGCTCCTGCGCTCCGACGCGGGGAGCTGGGCGGCGTTCCTCTCCGACGCCATTGCCGCGTTCGCGGACTTGGTGGACCGGGTGAGGGCCGCCCCGGGCCGGTGGGTGGTCAACAACAGCTGGGGGCTGTTCAGCCGCGCGAGCGACGCGCCGATCGGCTCGCCCGAGAACTACAGCGCCAATCCCGAGCACCCGTTCAACCAGATCACCGCCGCGCTCGTCACGGCCGGCGCGGATGTGTTCTTCGCGGCGGGGAACTGCGGGGCCGACTGCGCCGACCCCAGATGCGGCGCCGGCGATACCGGCCCCGGGGCCAGCATCCACGGAGCAAACTCTCATCCCGATGTCGTCACGGTGGCGGCCGTCACCGTGACGGACCGGCGTCTGGGCTACTCGTCGCAGGGACCCGGCGCCCTCTACTCGCGCAAGCCCGACCTTGCGGGGTTCAGCCATTTCGTGGGATCGGACGTCTATCCGATCGACGGCGGCACCTCGGCGGCAACCCCGGTCGCCGCCGGCGTCGCCGCCGCGCTGCGCGAACGCTTCGCCACCGACCGGCTCAGCCCGGCGCAGCTCAAGGGCCTGCTGCAGCGGACCGCCCGGGACCTCGAGCATGTCGGCTGGGACTACGAGTTGGGCTACGGGGTGATCGATGCCGCGGCGGCGCTGAAGGGGTTGGGTGTGAGACCACCGGTGAAGAAGCGGGTGAGGGCGAAACGAGTTCCCACGAGGGTGTAGCCCGCCGTCAGGAGGCCGGCTCCTGGCGTGCGTCGGCGAAGAAGCGCACGCCGGGAATCTGCTCGGCCCGCTCGCGCGCGTCGGGCGACGCCTTCCCGCGGACGACGTAGCGACCCAGCTCGGGATTGACGGGGATGGGCCCGTAGCTCGGGTCCAGCTCGACCCCAGCCCCGTCCAGCAACGCGCGAAGCCCCGCCATGTCGATCTGCTCGCCGGGGCGGTCCACCTGGATGATGTAGCGCGTGACGGCCGACATTGAGTCGGGGGGAGATATCACACCTCGCGCGCTATCGTGCAAGTACTCGCTCCCTTCGGGCTCTATGGGCGCTTTCTAGACGCACGACTTGCCAGCAGGCACGTTTCGAGACAAAATCGCGTCTAGCGACCAGCCAAGGGGGCAGGATGTCCGACGACTTGCAGGGCGAGCTCGAAAAACTGCGCAAAGAGAACGCCGAGTTGCGGGCCAAGGCCGGGAAGGCGACCTACTTGAAAGTCAGTGAGAAGGGCGGTGTCTCCGTCTACGGGCTCGGGCGGTTCCCCGTGACCCTCTACCAGGAGCAGTGGGTGAAGCTCCTCGCCATGGCGGACGACATCAGGCAGTTCATCGAGGAGCACTCCGCGGAGCTGAAGGTCAAGGGCCAGGGGTGAGCGGCGTCCGCTCATACATGTCGCCGGGCTCCGTCTCCGCCAGCTCGACCAGAAACGCCCCGATCTTCCCGGCCACGGCGTCGACGTAGTGCTTGCCCTTCTCCGCCGTCGCCGCCCCGGGGTTCCCGACCCCCGTGTCGTCGGTCACCCGGCGCCACTGGCGGGGCGCCCACGCCCAGCCCTCTTTGAGCCCCGCGATCTTGAACCGGCGCGCCGCTCCGGGGCCGGCTTCCGACAGCGGCGGCAGCAGCTCCGGCGCACAGTGCAGCATCACGCTCGTCTCGAGCTCGCCCGCGTGATCCCCCGGCTCGGCGAAATGCCGCTTCGCATCCACCACCTGGTACCAGTTCACGGCGCACAGAAACAACGCCACCACGGGCTGGAGCTCGCGGATCATCTGGCGGAAGTCGTTTCCGCCGTGCCCGTTCAGGATCACGAGCTTCCGCACTCCCTGACCCGCCAGGGCCGTCGCGAGGTCGCGCAGCACCAGCGCCTGCGTGCTCGGGTTCAGGTTGAGGCAGAGGGGGATGTCGAGCTGGCCGGTGTTCACGCCGAACGGTACGACCGGCAGGACGACCACCCGCGCGCCGCGCTCCCACGCGCGCTGTGCCGCCTCGGCCGCGATCCGCTCGGTCTCGATGTTGTCGGTCGCATAGGGCAGGTGGAGGTTGTGGGCCTCCGTCGCGCCCCAGGGGAGGACCGCGACCTCGTAGCGGGTCGCCTGGACGGTCTTCCAGGTGAGCTCGTTCAGGATGTACGGGCGGGCCGGCATCGGTGCAGTCAGTTGACCTTGAGCACCGCCTCGATGAAGCTCAACGTCTTGGTCCCGACCCACTCCGCGGACACAGCGTCGACCTTCATCGTCCCGATGCGGTCCGTGCTGGCGGTCACCAGGCGGGCCTTCATAGCGGACGGCTTGATGTCCCGGGAAACCGCGATGCCGCGCCGCGGATCGTACCTAAAGGTGAGCACCGAGGCGAGCGCGGTCCCGCCGGGGGCGCGGGGCGTCAGGGCGAGCGCCACACTCGGATAGGCATCCGTACTGTCCGTGTGATCCTGTATCGAAGCCTCGTGGCCCGCGTTCTTCAGCTCGTCCATGAAGGCCTGAAGCACGGGTCGCACGACCTTCTGGAGGCGCTCCCCGCACGCGCGTCTGCGTCGCTCGCCCTCATCGTGGATCGTCTTGACCTCCGGCCCCGGCCCCGGCCCCGCCTCCGGCCCCGGCCCCGCCCCCGCGTCCACGCCCGCCTTCGCCGTGCGCTCCTCGTAGGTCTTGAGGAGAGAGCGCAGCTTCTCCATGCTTTTGTCGGTCATGAGTCGTCCGCGTAGCGGGCCGGAGAGGATGATACGGTACGCGGAGGCTCAAGCGGTAGGGCTACTTCAATCCCGCAACCAGCTGTCTCTAAGACACCCTCGCTTCCGACCCGTCCACCGCCGTCGCCGGCAGCTGCCCGGCCTTCCGCATCCACCCGTCTCGCTGGTTGACCTCGACCCAGAACATCACGCGGTCGTTGCCGCAGCGCTCACATGTGCCGCTGATCATGAACACGCCCCACTCGAGCGTGAACCCCACCAGCTTGGTCGGCCAGATCCGATGCGAGCCCTCGCCGCAGGTGCGGCACGGCAGGTTCACGACATCGGGCCAGTCGCCGTTCCACCACGCGAGTGCGGCGCCGGGGCGAAAAGTCTGGTACAAGGGGTAGGTCTCCAGGAACTCCTTCACGCTCGTCGCCATGACGTTTCCTCCTTTCCCTTTTCTTTGCGCGCCACTGGCGCGATGTGGCGCCGAAGCTACAGGGCTAACTATCGCTCGTCAAGCAAGTTGCGTGTCGCCACTGCGACAGACGGAAGCGCTGATGCCCCTTCGCCTAACAAACAGCCTCCCTCAACAAGGAGCCTCCGTTGCGGCGACGCACCGCACGTCGGGCGTTCGTAGCGGAATGTCCCCAGGCACCGGTATTGCGACTCGCGAGAACAGCCACCTTTCCCGCAGATCGTTTGCCCACAACAGGAGGACCCCCCCATGAGACGGTGCCTTCTCCTCGCATCGCTGCTGGTCGCGGCGGGAGCATGCGAGACCCCGCGCGAAGTCGCGTCGCCCGAGCGGACGCGAGCCCTCAAGCCGCAGGCCGGGCTCGTCGACCCAGCGCTGTCGACCGCGCTGGCGACGGCGGCCCCGACGGACCAGCTCGAAGTGATCGTCAACTACGACGAGACGGCGACCACCCGCGACGCCGTCACGAACGCCATCCTGAGCCTCGGGGCGGGAGTGGTCCAGTTCAAGCACCTCGCGCTCGTCGCAGCCCTGGCCACGCCGGGCCAGGTCGCCGCGATGGCGTCGCTCCCTGGAATCCGGTCGGTCTCCCTCAACAAGCAACTCACCTACCTTACGCTGCTGCACGAGAGCGTCCCGACGATCCGTGCCGACGCGGTGCAGGCGATGGGCATCACGGGGAAGGGCGTCGGGATAGCCATTCTCGACAGCGGGATCGACGGGCTGTACAACCCGGACCTGCACTATCCCGACAAGACGGTCCAGAACGTGAAGATCCTGTTCAACCTGCGCGACGTGGTCACGTTTTCGGGCTCGATCAACAAGACGATCAAGCAGGGGGCGGAGCTGTTTGTCGAGAACCTTCCGAACAGCGAGACGTCGGTCGGCCACGGCACTCACGTCGCGGGGATTGCCGCCGGCTTGGGCGCCGCCTCGGGTGGCTACTACACCGGCGTCGCCCCGGGCGCGAAGCTCGTCGGCCTCGGCACCGGGGACATCCTGTTCATCTTCTGGGCGCTTGCCGGCTTCGACTACATCCTCGACCACCAGCAGGCCTACAACATCAAGGTGGTGAACAACTCCTGGGGCACGAGCGGTCCGTTCGATCCCGATGACCCAATCAACAAGGCCTCGAAGACGGTGCACGACCACGGCATCACGGTCGTGTTCGCCGCGGGGAACGATGGGCCCGATCAGAACACCCTGAACCCCTACAGCGTGGCACCGTGGGTGATCGGCGTCGCCGCGGGCTGCAAGCTGGTGAGCCCGGATCCCACGAATTCCGCGGTCCACTGCGCGGACCAGACCGGCCAGAACCGGGCGGCGCTGCTCGCCGACTTTTCCTCACGGGGCATTCCGGGCGACCCGCTGTATCACCCCGATGTCACCGCCCCCGGCGTGCACATCGTGTCGGACCGCGCCTCCACCGGGACCGTCCTCAACGGGTCGGACGCGAACCACGACTTCGACCTGACCAGCAGCTGCGCGATCAGCGCGGCGAACGAGCCGTATTACACCTGCGCGTCCGGCACCTCGATGGCCACGCCGCACGTGGTCGGCGTCGTGGCGCTGATGCAAGAAGCGGCGGGCGGGCGGCTCAGCCCGGACCGGGTGCTGCAAGTGCTGACGCAAACGGCGCGGCCGCTGCCGGGGTTCGCGCTGTGGGAGGTCGGGACGGGGTACGTGGACGCCCTCGCGGCGGTGAATGCCGTGAAGCAACGCTGAAGCGTAGAGGGAGGGTGGTGAGGCGTGTCCCTCCGGACACGTCCCACCCCCTCCGCTCGTGTCTCCCAGGACACGAGCATCCTCGGGAACCGTGCCGATTCCGCCGCTGCCGCTGCCACTACCTCGACTTGATCGTTCCGTTCCGGGGGCTCGTCCCGTGGCATCGCGCCTGCGTTCTCCGCTGCGCGGAGCGGGCCGGTGGGTGGTGAGGCTCGCGACCGACTCCGGACCCGGAGGACCGTATGCGCTATCTGCCCGCAGTGCTGCTGGTCGGTGTCCATGCCACGATCACGGCCGTCGCGTGTCGTGAAGTTCTGGTTCCCGAACGGCCGGAGCCCGGGACGCGCGCGTCCGCCGCTCTCCGCGTCGCAGAGCCGGGGAGTGAGGGGGTCAGCTCGCTCTCCGTCGCCGATCTGGAAGCGCTGGACCGTCGAGTGGAGCAGCTCGAGATGGCCGTTCAGGAAAACGAGGCGGACGTGGAGTCGATGAGGGCGCTGGCCGAGCTCTACATGACGCACGGCTGGCACGACCACGCGATCGGGCCGCTGGCCCGCGCGTTGGAGCTCGAGCCCGAGCGGGGAGACCTGTGGATGGCGTTGGGGCGCGCGCTCGAGCGCAGCGGACGCAAGGCCGATTCCACGGATCTGGCCCGGGCTGCGCGGGAGTTCGTCGCGGCAGTCGCGCTGCGCGGACACGGCTGCTGAGGCCCTGGAGGCTGGCCGGCCGGGGCCGGGCGGCGTAACATTCCGCCGCCCATGGGTGAGACCCGCGTCGACCTGCTGCATCTCCTCGAAGACCTGCGGGACGCCTATCCGGGGTCGCTCGAGGAAACGATCCTCACCGAGATCGTGGCCAACGCGCTCGACTCGGGGGCGACCCGCGTGTCCCTTGCCGCCGACCTGGCCGGCTCCACCGTGACCGTCGTGGACGACGGCTCAGGGATGAGTCGCGACGAGCTGCGCCGCTATCACGACCTCGCGGCGAGCGCCAAGACCCGGGGCTCCGGCATCGGCTTCGCGGGCGTCGGCATCAAGCTCGGCTTGCTCGCCTCCGAGGACGTGCTCACGGAAACGCGCCGCGGCAAGACGCACGTGGCGACCGTGTGGCGGCTGGCATCGCGCCGCCGCGCGCCGTGGGAGTGGGTGCCCGCGCCCGGTCTCGTCCCGGCCCACGGGACGGCAGTCCGGCTCCGCCTGACCGAACCGCTCTCGGCCCTGCTCGACGCCGGCTTCCTCGAGACAACCCTACGCCGGAACTTCGCCCCGCTCTTCGACCCGGCGTTCGACGCGGCCCTCGTACCGCACTACCGGCACGGGGTCCGGTTCGCCGTGAACGGCGGCGAGCTGGCCCGCGCCGCGGTACCGGACCACGCGCCGATCGCGGTCCGGCTGGCGCGCAAGCGCCGCCCGGCGGCGGTGGGGTTCCTCTGCCGCGGCGCGGCGCCGCTGCCCGAGGAGCAGCGCGGCGTGGCGGTGAGCACGCTCGGCAAGGTGATCAAGCGCGGCTGGGACTGGCTCGGGCTCACGCCTGCGGGCGCCGACCGCGTCGCCGGGCTGATCGAAGCGCCGGGGCTCGCCGAGTGCCTGACCCTCAACAAGGCGGACTTCATCCGGACCGGTCAGCGGGGCATGCTGTATCTCGCGTATCGCAAGGCGATCCAGGAGGCGGTGGTGTCGCAGCTCGCCGCGTGGGGCGACGCCGGGACCGGCGGCGACGATACGCGCCGCCGCAAGACGCGGCCGCTGGAGCGCGATCTCGAGACGCTGCTCGTGGACCTCGCGGACGACTTCCCGCTGCTGGCGTCGCTCGTGGAGCGGCGGCCGGGCGGGCAGCGCCGCCTGCCGCTCGGTGGCGGCGGAAACGGCCGCGGCGCCGCTGCGTCGGCGCCCGGGGTTGTCGCGTCGCCGGCGAGCGAGTCTCCTGCCGCGGTCCCGACCCCGGGTGAGCCCGCGCTCCCTGAGCCCGCCGAGCGGGCGGAGTCGGCCGAGCCGCCAGCGCCGGCCTCCCAGGGCTCCCCGGCCCCCCCGGCTGCGGAGGGCCACCTCGAACCACCTCGGGCCCGCGGGCCGCGCCGACCCGCGCGCTACGCGCTTGCCATCCAGTTCGAGAGCCGTCCCGACGACCCCGCGCTCGGCCGGCTGGTGGAGTCGACGGTGTGGGTGAACGACGCCCACCCCGCGTATCGGCGCGCGGCCGCGACCCGGTCCGAAGGCTATCATCTCGCCGTGACGGTGGCCTTGGCGCTCGCGCCGCTCGCGATCGAGCCGGCGCAGGCGCACGCGTTTGTGACCGCGTTTCTCGCCCGCTGGGGCGCGGCCGCCGAGTCACGCCGGCGGCGGTCTTGAAGTGCTGCGGGCTCCTGCAGGATTATTCTCAATGCGGCCCATCAGCCACACCCTCATCGATTCCATCAGGGCTCCGATCGAGGAGGTGTTCGCGGTGCTCACCGAGCCCGACCGCATCGCGCTGTGGCTGCCGGGCTGCGACGGCGTCGACTGCGAGGCGCCGCTCAAGAAGGGCACCCGCATCAAGGTGCGCTTCGGCGCGCGTGTCACCGAGTTCGAGGTCGTCGATTTCAACCCGCCGGTGACGTTCGGCTGGGTGGAGCGGGGCGCGCGGAAAGGCTGGAAGACCTTCTTTCGGCTCGACGCGACCGGCGCAGCGACCGCCGTCACGATCCGGTACGCGTGGATTCCCCGGTCCCCCGTGGCCTGGGCGCGCGGGCGCCTGTTCGAGAAGCGCAAGGTGGAGCGCCAGCTCGGCGCCATCCTGGAAAACCTGCGGAACATCCTGACGCCCTGAGTCGCGCAGCGTCGCGCCAGGGCTTCACGCGGGCGCCGGCGGCGCGGCGTCGGTTTCGCGGATCGTCACGAGGTCCGTCCGGATCTTGTCCCACTCCTGGAGCACGAGGCCGTGCGACTCGAACAGCCCGTGAATCGCCGTCGCGTCCGCGCCGACGATCTCCTCCAGGATCGGCACCAGCACACTCAGCGCGTCGTCGCTCAGGATGGTGCGCTTCGCGATCGGCGTGAGGTACTTGTTCTCCGACACGGCGATCGTGAACCCGTTCAGGCGGTTGACGTGCAGCATCACGTGCACGTCCGAGCTGCCGTCGCCGACGTAAATCAGGCGCTCGTGGCTCACCGGTAGCGTCGCCCGGAGCTCTTCGAGCACGGCCACCTTGCCGTAGCCGGCGGGGACGCGCTCGATGGACTGGATCTCGCCGGACGCGGGATCGTAGCGGAACCGCGTTCCGTAGATGTGGTCCGGCGGCACGATGCCCTCCAGCGCCGACTGGATCACCTCTTCGGGAGCCGCCGAAATGACGTAGAAGGCGAAGCCGTACCCGTCGAGCTCGCCCAGCAGGCGCGACAGCATGCCGAGGTTCTGTTTGAGACGCACCCGTCTTCCCACCTCGACCAGATGCTCCTTCCTCACGCGGCGGTACTCCGGGTCGTGGAGGAGCAGATACGCCAGCTCCGCCCCCTGCTGTACCAGGTGGATGCGTGACAGCCCCTCGATCTTCTCCCGGAAGCCCGCGATGCCGAGCAGGTCGCTCAGCACTAGCCCCGAGTCGTTGAAGCTCAAGGTTTGGTCGAAGTCACTCGCCAGCAGGTATCGCTTCATCAGTAGTCCTTCCTCGTCGTTCGTGCTCCAGAAAGCCGGCGCCCCCACCGGGAACAGCTCCGGAGGGGGCGCCAGGCACTCGATCGTGCCACCCAGCGGGCTGGTTCAGGGACTCGCCCACCCGCAATTGAGGGGGGACACCACGCAGTGCATCTTCGGCTCGAGGCTCATGGTATAGGGCGCACTCTAGAACGGTCCGGAGGACCTGTCAAGGCCGCGAATCGACAACAGAACCCGCTCGGTGGTCGCAAGGTTCCCGGTGCGTATCGCGGGGAAACGGCTGATGACCGGGATCGGCTCAGCCCGCCAGCAGCTCCAGGACGCCTTTCAGGCTCGCGGCGTCGCGCGCGCTGAGCGAGTTCACGATCACCCGCTGCTCGCGGGCGAGGGCGCGTATCGCTTTCACGTATGCCCGCTCCCCCGCGGCGGTGAGCGTGGCCAGCACGCTCCGGCCATCGGTCGGGTCGGCGCGCCGGCGGACCAGCCCGTCCTTCTCGAGCCGATCGACCAGCTGGGTGATGTTTGAGCGCACGCAATGCTGGCGCTCGGCCAGCTCGGAAAGGGGCAGCGGATGCTTCGCCTCGGCCAGCGGACCGAGCACGCCCAGCTTGGCGAGGGACAGCGGACTCACCGCCGCCTCGAGCCGCGCCGCCACGGCCTCAGCGGCGCCCAGCAACGCGAACACCAGCCGGTCGGCGGCGGCGGGACGGCGGGCCGCTTTCCGAGGCCGTTTGTTCATGGCTCCATCATATGGGTCGTCCGTCGGGGGGGTCAAGCCGGCCGGCGCCGCTGCGGCGCCGGCCAGGGTGAAGGGCCGGCTCAGAAGGACAGCGTGACGCCGCCCTGCCACGCGATGTCGTGCTGGGTCTTGTCGAATCCGTAGCGGTCGAACGTGTAGACGTAGTCCCGTCCTTCGGCGCGGACCCCGACGCGTCCGAAGCGGTACTCGAGCCCGGCGCCAAAGTTGCCGGTGAACTTCGACCAGGTGCTGTCGGAATCGAGCTGATGAACGCTGATGGCGCCGACTCCGCCGACCAGGTACGGGCTGAGCGTCGCCGAGCCCCGGTTGATCGGATAACGCAGCACCACATCGGCGTCGTACGTGAACTTGTTGAACTTGCCGCGTCCCCCCAGCGTGGCGCCGCGCAGGCTGTCCTGCGCCCAGCCGCCGCCGGCGCGGACGCCGACGTAGCGGTGCAGCCAGTAGGTGGCATCGACGGAGCCAGCCCAGCCGAGCCGCCAATCGGCGCTGCCGACCGCATCGAGGTCGGCCGCGCCCGAGAGGGCGCCGAAGGCGCCGCCCAGCGTCACCCGGTCATAGCCGGGACGTACGCTCCCGTGGGTGAGCCCGCCCGTCTGGGCGCGCAGCGCCGCGGGAGCGAGCACTGCGACGAGCGCCACGGTGAGCGTGGAGATGAAACGCTTCAGCATGGAGTCCTCCAAGAGACGAGGTGAATGCGGCACTTCATGAATTAATCAATTCATGAATGAACCAGTTGGGCGGAATGTTCCCGCCGCGATGCTGGCCTTCGCAACTCGTTGATGGACGGAGAGCTACGCTACGAGACGAGGGCGATCTCGCACGCGAGCGGCGCCGCGGGGGCCGAATGGGTGAGCGCGCCGATCGAGACGAGCGTCGCGCCGGCGGCCGCGTAGTCCCGGGCCCGCTCGGGGGTGATGCCGCCGGAGGCCTGGATGGTGACGGCGCCGCCCGCCCGGCGGACCCAGGCGGCGATGCGAGAGGGCGGTTGGTTATCCGCGAGGATATGCGTCACGCCCGCCGCGAGCGCCTCCTCGAGCTGCGTGTCGGTTTCGACTTCGACGACGACCGGGAGGCCCGGCGGCGCTCCGGCCAGCGCCTCGGCCAGCGTCGTCCCCCGCCCGGACAGCAGCGCCCAATGGTTGTCCTTCCAGAGCACCGCCTCCGCGAGCGAGCCGCGGTTGTCCACGCCACCGCCCACTCTGACGGCGTATTGCTCGAGCGCGCGCAGGCCGGGGGTGGTCTTGCGCGTGTGGGTGATCCTGGCCGTCGTACCGGCTACCGCATCCACGGCCCGGCGGGTGAGGGTCGCGATCCCAGACAACCGCTGCAGGAAGTTGAGGGCGACCCGCTCGCCGGCGAGGAGCGCCCCGGCGCGGGCGCGGACCGTCGCGATGGAGGCGCCGGACTCGACCCATGCTCCCTCCCGGGCCAGGGGCTCGAGGCAGGCCCCGCGGTCGAGCTCCTGAAACACCAGCGCGGCGACGGGCAGCCCGGCGACGACGCAGCGCGCTTCGGCCACGAATCGTGCGGCGGCGGGGCGCGCGGTCAGCGTGCCGAGCAGGCGGGTGGTGACGTCCTCCGACGCGCGATCCTCGGCGAGCGCGCGCCGCACTTCCGCGAGGCCGACCGCGTCAGCCAATGGCCAGCATGCGGTCGATGGCGCGCCGCGCCCGCTCCGCGACATCGCCGGGGACGGCGACCTCGTATTTCAGATCGCGCAGCGAGTCGCGGAGCTTCTCGAGCGTGATCCGTTTCATGTACCGGCACTCCGCCGACTCGGCCATCGCATGGAAGGTTTTCCCGGGGTTCTCGCGGCGCAGCCGGTGCAGCACCCCCGTCTCCGTCGCGATCACGAACGTGCGGGCGCTCGACGCACGCGCCCGCTGCGTCATCTGCTCCGTGGAGACGATGCGGGTGCGCTGCGCGGCCACGTCCCCCTCCGCTGCGGCGTAGTACATCGCGCTCGTGACGCAGCCGCACTCCGGGTGAACCAGAAACTCGGCGTCCGGGTGCTCGGCCCGCTTCGCGGCCATGAGGTCGGGCGTAAGGGCGGCGTGGACGTGGCACTCTCCCATCCACACGTCCAGCTCGCGGCCGGTCACCCGCCGCAGGTAGCTGCCAAGGAAGAAGTCCGGGACGAAGAGCACCGGGACGCCCGGGGGCAGGGACTCGATGACCGCAACGGCATTGCCGGAGGTGCAGCAGTAGTCCGACTCGGCCTTCACCGCCGCGCTGCAATTCACGTAGGCGACGACGATCCCGTCGGGATGCTCGGCCCGCCAGGCCCGCACGTCTTCGGGCCGGATCGTTGCTGCGAGCGAGCACCCGGCCTCGAGGTCGGGGATGAGCACGCGCTTGTCGGGGTTGGCGATCGCCGCGGTCTCGGCCATGAAGTGCACGCCGCAGATCACGAGGACCGGCGCGTCGAGCGCGGTCGCGCGGCGCGCCATCCGGAGCGAATCGGCAACGACGTCGGCCAGGTCCTGGATCTCCGCGATCTGGTAGTTGTGCGCCAGGATCGCCGCCTGCCGCTCGGCCTTGAGCGCCCGGATTTCCGCGACGAGGTCCGGCTTCATCGGGAAGGGATCAGCGATACGCCCGGCCCAGCAAGGTCGCGCTACGGCCGCCGCGCGGTCGTCCGTGCGACTCGCGGGGCGACGCCCGTGCTGGCGGCGCGCGGCAGCGCGATCGCACGAGACGCGGCGCCGCTGCCGGCGCTCGGCGGCGACGAGGCGGGGCTGGCCCGGCTCGGCACGACGGCCGCACGTGGCGACGCGGCCGGCGCCGCCAGCGCGGTGGCCGCCGGAATGCGCGTGAACGCGCGGGGGGACGCGGCGCTCGCCGCGCCCTCGAGGACGACGACCGCGCTCCCTGGCCGTACGGGCACGGCCTCGACGCGCGGCGGCTCGCTCGACGGCGCCAGCATGGGCACCCGCGGGAGCACCAGGCGCGCCCGGACCGGTACGGCGCCGCTGCCCCCGTCACCCGCACCGCCCACGGCCCGCCGCGCGATTGCGGCCTGCCTGCCGACGACTGGGAGCGCCACGATACGCGTCACTCCGTTGCCGGGGGCTACGGGGGCCACGCCGCCAGCTTGGGGCGGGCGTGAACGGGGCGGTGGTGGCACGAGGGGCGAGGGCGACGCGGCGGGCCCGGCGGGCGTGGGCCCCGCGGGACGCCGCCGCATCCCGAACCGTGACGGCGAACCGCCCTTCGGGGCGACGCCCGCCCGGGACGCGGACCGGAGGTCGAGCGCGATGGCGCTCGCGCCGACGCCTGCGGGACAGGTGGAGCCGATCTGGCAGATCCCGCGGTCCACGATGCGCGGCTGGTGAACGATGGGCACGAAGCCGTCGCACGCGACGAAGAACGGGTCGCACAGGAACGGCACCAGCGGCTCGACGAGCGTCACGGCGACGAACGAGCAGCCCACGCAGGGGCCGTACGCCGGTGCCGGCGCGGGTGCTGGAAGGGGGGCGGGGGCGCTCTCGAGCGCGTAGGGGCGCGGCACGACACTGTACTGAACGACGTCGTAGTTGAAGTAGCCGTCGCCCAGCATGCGCTGCACGATGTCGGTGAGCGCGGCTTCCGGGTCCGCGCCGGTCCAGGAGGCGACGAGGGCGTCCGGGTTCCAGGCGCCGGCGCGCAGGAACTCGGCGAACCGGAAGGGCGCGGGCGACAGGGCCGCGAACACGAGCCCCGCGCCCGCGGGCTCGGCTGCGGCGAACGCCGGCTGGTCTCCGGCCCTCTGCAGCTCGTAGGTGCCGGGGGTCGCGTGTGGATCGCTGCTCGGGTCGCCGGGGAACAGCACCTCGACGCGGCCGTCACTCGCCTCCCGCAGCACGAGCAGATAGCCGTCGGCGGCGGTCTCGACATACACGCGCACCGGGTCGCCCTGCGCGATCGGGCCGCTCGTCCCGAGCCACACGCGCACCGGCCGCTCGCCGGGCACGGTGGGAGCTGAAACGGCCGCGACAGCCTGGACGACGACGGCGACTACCGGCAGCAGCATGGATTCCCGCCCTCCGTCCTATGGTCTACCCCTTACGTCCAACAAAGGGCCTCACAGTTGCCACCACGTCAAGGGCCGGCGACGTCCACAGAGCCGAACTGGCTCTCGGTGGGCTCCGCTCAGCAGAACCAGGGCTCGGTGAGCCGGGGCGGACGAGCGCGACCGGGCGCCAGGGACGGCGCCGCGCGCCGCCTCGGTGCCCCGTCCGGCGCGGCGGCAGCGAGGGCCCGAATCTCTTCGAAGACCACCGCGGCGTCCTCGCCGGTGCGTTCGCGGACCAACGCGCTCACCTCGCGATGCAGGCGATCCATCCGGGGATCGGGGTGTGTCCACGAGTAGGTGAAGGCGGACCGATCGAGGGGCCCGAGGAACGGCCGGATGGCCGGACGCGACAGCAGCGCGGAGCCGGGGGGGATGAGCAGCCGGATCGAGTACTGGACCGGATCCACCTGGTCGATGAGTCCTTCGGTTTCCACGAAGTCCAGCAGGGCGACGTAGTCAGCGGCGGTCGTCCAGGGGGTGAAGGCCACGAAGGACGGCCTGAGCGTGATGCCCGCCCGACGCACGACGTCCAGGGCGACCGGCACGTCGGTGCGGGTGTGGCCCTTTTCCAGGTTGGCCAGGACGACGTCACTCAGCGATTCCACGGCGGAGACCACGAAGCTGCAGCCCAAGGCGGCAAGCTCGGGGAAGATCGCGCGGCGCTCGCGGATGTGCTCGATCTTCGCCGTGAAGTCGAAGGTCACGTCGGGAAACTCGGCGTGGAGCGCTCGAGCGAGCTTCAGCGAGTGACCCGGGCCGTTGAGGAAATCGGGATCGCCGAAGGTGATGTGGCCGGCGCCGGCGCGCACCAGCTGGCGGATGTCCTGGAGCACGGTCTCCCGCGGCACCGCGAAGAACCGCCCGCCGTATACGGGCGGGATCGGGCAATGGAGGCAGTGGTGCAGGCAGCCGCGGCTTGCTTCGACGTAGCCGGCCGGCCGGAGTCGGCCGTCGCGCTCGAGGCCGACATAGCGCGTGAGCGGCGGCAGCGCGGCGCGGCTGGGAACGGGGAACGACAGTCGCTCGAGCGCGGGCGGCGGGGGAGGATCGCCCCGGGTCGCGTCGCGGATCGCGCCCGCGCCTGCTGCTTCGAGTCGTTCGACCAGGGTGACGAGTGCTCCCTCATATTCGCCCGCCAGGACCGCGTCGGCGACATGATCGCGCAGGAACGCGCCGTTGAGCAGGGCGTACAGGCCGTAGAAACCGATGTAGCAGTCGGGATTAACTCGGCGGATGCCCTCCGCCGCGCGCACGCCGAGGCGGAGCGCGGTGTGCATCGGGACGGCGATGCCGGCGACGCGGGCTCGGCGGGCTTTGGCCTCATCGAACGGCTCGACGGCGAGATCGAGGTGGGCCGGCGCGTAGCCCGCGCGCTCGAGAAACGCCTGTGGCCAGGCGATCCCGAGCGGTTGATGCCCGAGCTCGTAGCAGGACACGAGCAGGATCGCGCCCGGCTCGCGCAAGGAGCGCATCCGTTCGAGTCGCGTCACTCGGGCGGGCCGGCCGCGCGGTTCAACTCGAGCCACTCGGACGCGAGGGCGCGGAACTCTTGCGCGTCGTAGTGCTTCCGCCATTTGTGTTGGGGGCTCATCGCCGGCCTCCTTCCGCTGCGTGGTCGGAGAGCTCCGGCTGCCTCGGGTTCGGGGTGGCGTCACCGGGCGTCAGCGCGAAGGAGAGAGCGGCCGGCTGCTCGGAGCGGCTCTCGAGCTGCGAGTGTCAGTGTCACAGTAACCTGAGGCGGCGGCGTTCGCGCCGCAAGCGGGGGTCAGCGCCACTCGAGCTCCCGGCGCGTGTACACCTCCCCCCGCCGTACCACCAGCGCGATGCGCCGCGCGTTCGCGATGTCGGAGACCGGATCGGCGTCGAGCACCACCAGGTCCGCCACCGCCCCCGCCGTCACCGTGCCCGTGCTGTCGAGTCCCAGCGCCCGCGCCCCGTTGCGGGTCGCCGCGACGAGGACCTGCATCGGCGTGAGCCCCGCCGCCTGCATCGCCTCGAGCTCCATGAACACCGCCGCGCCGTGGAGCGTGAGGGGATTGCCGGCGTCCGTGCCGAGGGCCACGGGGATCCCGGCGTCGTGCACGCGCTTCAGGTTGGCGAGCATCTGCGCGAACTGGCGGTCCCGCCGGGCGATCCGCGCGCGGAGCTGCTCGTCCGTCGGCCGCCGGTCGGGCGCTACGGTGTCGGTCGCGAGCGCCCGCGCGCGCGTCTCGGGATCGACGCACTCGAGCGGCTGCCGCTCGCGTGCGAAGCGCCGCGCCGCCACCTGGACGTATCCGTCGGACACGACGAGCGTCGGGGTGTACACCGTGCCGCGCTGTCTGGCCAGCCGCAGGAACTCGGCGTCCACCGAGTCGGTCACCACCGAGTGCACGAGCAGGGCCGCGCCGGCGCGGAGCGCGTCCTTCGCTTCCCACAGCCCCGTGGCGTGGACGATCAGCGGCAGGCCCACCCTCCGCGCCTCGTCCCCGGCTGCGTGCACGAGCGCCGACACCCGCGCCGTGTCCACGTCGCGCGACATGATGTACCAGATCTTGATCGCCGCGGCGCCGCGCGCCCGGTGCGCCCGGACCGCCTGCCGCACCGTCTGCGAGTCCGCCATGTAGATGAACTGCCGCTCGCCCGGCAGGTTGAGCCAGAAGTCGATGGTGGAGAGGAGCGGCCCCGCCGCCCGCACCCGCGGCGCCCGTGTGCTCGTCGCCGTCCGCTGTTCGAGGTCCCAGGTCCAGGGATAGCCGCCGACGTCGAACACCGAGGTGACGCCGCTGCAGAGATACGATCGGAACAACCGCTCGGTGCCGCGCGCCAGCTCGGCCACGACCTGCTCGTACGGGCGCGTCGCCCGGAGATCGAGCGCGTCGGGCCGGCCGTCCACCCACCCGGTCTGCGAGAAGTGCACGTGCGCGTCGACGAGCCCGGGAATTATCCACTGGCGCGTCGCGTCCACCGTGTGCGCGTCCGCCGGCACCGGACACGCTGCGCGCGGGCCGGCGCACGCGATGCGCCCTTCCCGCATCACCACGACGGCGTCGCGCACCGCGGCGGACCCGGTGCCGTCCAGGAGCGTCGCTCCGACGAGGGCCAGCGGCGGCGGCGCCGCCCCGGGCGTGGAGAACGCCGTCGTCACCGCGACCTTCCAGCCCGCCGGCGTGCGCACGAACACGCGCTCGCTCACGCCGCGGTCGCTCTCGCCGCCCGTGACGACCCGATAGCGGTAGGCGCCGTACGCGACGTCCGGCGTGATCGGGACCACTTCGAGCTGCGTGGCGATGAGCGTGTCCGGCCACGAGTCCGTTTGACCTCGGACGAAGGCGTCGTAGCCGAGCGCGATGCCTCCCGGCCCGACCCGCGCGAAGCTCGGGCTCTGAAGGTAGTGGGAGAGGTAGGCCGCCCGGTCGCGCGCGTGGATGGCGGCGATGTTGGCGCGGAACGCGTCCAGCGGCGTGCCCTGGGCGGGAGCACGGACGGGGACGGGGACAGGCGCGAGCGCGCAGACGAACAGCATGTATCGGGGCGTCATGGGATCGGTCCGCGTGGCGGTGGGGACCAAGATGCACGCTGGCCGGCCTCCTTGCACACCCGCCCGGCGTGCCGTCTCTTTGAAGCCGAGGAGGTCCTCCACATGTCCACGGCAACGAAGCCCGTCTTCACGATCGCCGTCGCTCTCATGGGCGTCGCGTGGTGTCTCACCCCGGCGCATGCGCAAGCGCGGCGCCAACCCAAGCCGCCGCCGGCGCGGCCGGCGCAGCAAGCACACGAGCTCACGGACTCGACCTACGCCCAGCTCCGGTACCGATACGTCGGCCCGGTCGGCAACCGGGTGTCGGCCGTGGCGGGCGTCGCCGGCGATGCGAGCACCTACTACGTCGGGGCCGCCTCGGGCGGGATCTGGAAGACGACCGATGGCGGCGTGCACTGGCAGCCGATCTTCGACGACCAGCCGGTGCAGTCCATCGGCGCGCTCGCCGTGGCTCCCTCGGACCCGAACGTCGTCTGGGCCGGCACGGGCGAGGCGTTCATCCGGAGCCACATCTCGATCGGCAACGGGGTCTACAGGTCCACGGACGCGGGCAAGACCTGGCAGCACGTGGGGCTCGACAGCACGGCCCGCATCGCCCGCGTCGTGATTCACCCGTCGAACCCGGACGTGGTCTACGTCGCCGCGCTGGGGCACGCCTACGGTCCTCAGCAGGAGCGCGGCGTGTACCGCACCCTGGACGGCGGGACGACGTGGCAACGGGTGCTGTTCGTGGACCCGAACACGGGCGCCTCGGACATCGCCATGGACCCCAACAACCCGCGCATCCTGTTCGCCGGAATGTGGCAGCTCGAGATCCACACCTGGGGCCGGGAGAGCGGTGGGCCGGGCAGCGGGCTCCACGTCTCGAAGGACGGCGGCACGACCTGGAAGAAGCTCGCGGGGAACGGGCTGCCGACCAAGCCGCACGGGAAGGTGGGACTCGCGATCGCCCGCACCAACTCGAACCGCATCTACGCGCTGATCGAAACGGGTGACGGCGTGCCGTGGCACGGCCGGGAGACGGACCGGGGCGAGCTGTGGCGCTCGGACGACGGCGGCGAGACCTGGCGCGTCGTGAGCTACGACCGCCAGCTCTCGGGTCGCCAGCCCTACTACACGCGCGTCGCCGTGGCGCCCGACCACGAGGACGAGGCGTACTTCCTCTCGGCCGCCTTCTCGAAGACGCTCGACGGCGGGGCCACGACCGTGGACGTGGCGTTCGGGCAGTCGCCGGGCGGCGACAACCACGACATGTGGATCGACCCCGTGAACGGGAGCCGCATGATCGTCGGCAACGACGGCGGCGCCTCGATTTCCACGACGCGCGGACGCACCTGGCAGCGCGTGCAGCTCCCCATCGCCCAGATGTACCACGTGACCGTGGACAACCAGATCCCCTACTACGTGATGGGCAACCGGCAGGACGGCCCCTCCTCGCGCGGGCCCTCGAACTCGAAGCTGGCGGGCTTCGGGGGGGGCGCCGGTGGCGGCGGGCCCGGGATCATCCCCCGCGGAGAGTGGCACTCGGTGGCGGGCGGCGAGAGCGGTTGGGCGACCCCGGACCCCGAGGACCCGAACATCATCTGGTCCTCCGCCTCGGGCTCGGGGAGCGTGGGCGGGATCGTGGTCCGCTACGACGAGCGCACCCGCCAGGCCCGTCACGTGGAGATCTGGCCCCGGAGCACGGTCGGGTGGCCCGCGGCGGATGTGAAGTACCGCTTCGTCTGGACGTTGCCCCTGACCATTTCGCCGCACGACCACAACAAGGTCTACGCCGGCTCACAGTACGTGCACGTGACGACGGACGGGGGCAACAGTTGGCGGGTGATCAGCCCCGACTTGACGCTCAACGACACGAGCCGGCAGCAGATCTCGGGCGGGCTGACGCCGGACAACATCGGCGTCGAGTACGGCGACGTGGTCTTCGCCATCGCCGAGTCGCCGCTCGCGCCGGGGCTCATCTGGGCCGGGACGAACGACGGCCTGGTGCAGGTGACGCGCGACGGGGGCAAGACCTGGGTGAACGTCACGGCCAACATCCCGAGCCTCCCGCCGTGGGGCACGGTGTCGAACATCGAGCCGTCACGCTACGACACCGGCGCCGCCTACATCACGGTGGACGTGCACCAGGTGAACGACCGCGACCCCTACGTTTACAAGACGACCGACTACGGACGGACGTGGAAGCCGATCGTGAGTGGGATCCCGAAGGGCCCCCTCTCCTATGCGCACGTGGTCCGCGAGGACCCGGTGCGGCGCGGGCTCTTGTATCTGGGCACCGAGAGCTCCCTCTATGTGTCGCTCGACGACGGGGACAGCTGGCAGCCGCTCCAGACGAACCTGCCGCACGCGCCGGTCTACTGGCTGGCGGTGCAGGAGCACTTCAACGACCTCGTGGTGTCGACCTACGGGCGCGGCTTCTGGATCCTGGACGACGTCACGCCGCTGCAGCAGATGACGGCCGACGTCCTCGCCGCCGGCGTCCATCTCTTCAAGCCGCGGCCGGCGTATCGGTTCCGCCAGGTCACCGCGCCGATGGCGATGTCCGACGATCCCACGGCGGGAAGGAATCCGCCCTACGGCGCCGCGATCAACTACTCGCTCAAGTCCGCCCCCCCGGGCGACGTGACGCTCACGATACTCGACGCGAGCGGGCAGACCGTTCGGACGCTGCAGGGGACCAAGCACGTCGGGATCAACCGGGTGGTGTGGAACCTGGAGAACGACTCGACGAGGGCGGCCCGGCTGCGCACGCCGCCCACGTACGCGCCCGAGGTGCGCCCGGGGCCCGAGGGGTGGCGCGCGGCGCCGGGAATCGCGCGGATGACGGTCCTCATGCCGCCCGGCACCTACGCGGTGAGGCTCAAGGTCGGTGACCGGGAGCTCACGCAGCCGCTGGTGGTGCGCAAGGATCCCAATTCCGGCGGGAACGACGAAGAGGTCCAGACGCAGACGAAGCTGCTGGTCGACTTGCAGAACGACTTGAACCAGGCCGTGGACATGATCAACCGGATCGAGGTGGTGCGGAGCCAGCTCCAATCGCTGCGCGCGGTGCTGGCGGGCGACAGCGGCGCGGCCGACGTCCGGACGACGGCCGACTCGCTCGAGCGCGTGTTCAGCGGGGTGGAGGAGGAGCTGCACCCGCTGAAGGTCACGGGCCGGGGGCAGGACAACATCCGCTGGCCGGCGAAGCTCGCGGCGCAGATCGCGTACCTGGCGCAGGGGATCGCGAGCTCGGACTTCGCGCCCACCACGCAGCAGCAGGAAGTGTATGCCCTGCTCGAGGAGCGGCTCAAGACGGTGGGATCCGTGCTCGACGGATTCGTGAAGCAGGATCTCGCCCGCTTCAACGAACTGCTCCGGCAGCGGAGCGTCGGGCCCGTGGAGGTGAGCTCGCCGTAGGGCGGCACCGCGGGGCGCGCTCCCTTGCGCCCGCCCCGGTGTCTGCCCAAGCTAGAGGCGATGCCTCGTCGCGAACCGCGTCGCCCCGCGCCTCGATCCGCCCGGACGCCGAGCCGGTCCGCCTAGGAGACCCGCCCGGCGTGTCCGAGCTTCGCACCGCGCTGGAAGGCGCGCTCGGCCCGCTCTACCGGGTGGAGCGCGAGGTGCGGCCCGTGGGCGACTGCCGCCTGTTCGTCGCGCTCGAGCTGCAGAGCGGTCCCGAGCTGTTGGTGAAACTCCTGCCTGCGCACCTGTCCCTCGCGCTGGACGCGGCGCGGTTCGAGCGCGAGCTGCTGCTCCTCGCCAGCACGCTCGATCACCCGGGGCTCGTCCTCCCGCGTAGTGCCGGCCGCGCCGGGTCGCTCGTCTACCACACGCGGCGCTTCGTCGAGGGGACGACGCTCCGAGCTCACCTCGCCCGTCACGGCCCGCTGCCCCTGCGCCAGACGGTGGAGACCCTCCGCGACGTCCTGGGCGCGCTGGCGCACGTGCACGCCCGGGGGATCGTCCATGGGGACCTGAAGCCGGAGAGCGTGCTCCTGGCCGCCGGCCGGGCGCTGGTGGTGGACGCCGGCATCGTGGGCGCCGTGACGCGCTGCCTGTCCGGCGACGTGCCGGGCGCGGCGAGCGCGGCGCTGTGCGCGGCTCCCTACATCGCGCCCGAGTGCCTGGACGGCCGGGCCGCGGCGGAGCCGCGGCACGACATGTTCGCCGTGGGGGTGCTCGTTCATGAGATGCTGACGGGGCGGCCCCCGGACGCCAGGTCGGAGCCCCTCGAGGAGAGCCGCTCGGTGCCCCCGTGGCTCGCGGAGCTGCTGGGCCGCTGTCTCGCCGCGGCGCCCCGAGAGCGGTGGCCGGACGCGACGGCGGCGCTCGATCGCCCATGGCCTCCCTGACGGCTGCGCAGCGGCGGGCGGTGGTCGCGGAGCTGCGCGCCGCCGTCCGAGCCGGTCGTGGAGCCGGGGCGGGTGTCGCATTTCCGCCCGTCGGTGCCGCAAAAACGCCCTAGCCCAACCACTCCGGTTCCCTCACGTTGGTTCAGGTTCTTGACGGCACCATCAGGGAGACCCGCGCGCTTCCCCCATGGAGAGAGATACCGGTCCGGATCACGTCCAAGAGCGGCGCCGGGAGGTGCTGCGCAAGGCGAGTGTGGCGTTACGGGGGCCCGTGGTAGCTCTGTGGGAGGTATCCTCGCAGGTCGAGGCGGTCACGCTCCTGACCAGTACCCTGAACCCCCCCTACCACGCCACGGCCCTCGACCTCGACGGCACGCTGCGCCGCTGGGGCGCGCTCGTTCAGGGCAGCCGCTGGGTCGGCTGCCGGTTGGACGCGGGGCGCTGGTGTGTGGTCCCCGTGAGCACCCAGCCTCCGGCGCCCCCGCCAGGCGGCCGCGAGCGCCGCAGCCGGGAGCGGATCACCCTCGACCTTGTCGCGCTGTGTCTGGGCCAGTTCGAGCCGCCGTCGCCGGGCAGGAGCCGCCCGCGCTTGCCCGAGTCGGACGCCTTGCTGGAGTTGGCGCGCCAGCCGAGCGTGATCGCGCACGAAGTCGCGAACCCGCTGACGGCGGCGCTGGTGAACCTCGAGTTGTGTGTCGAGCGGGTGCGGGAGGAGACATCGCTGGAGATCAGGTTCCGTGCCGCGCTGTTGGAGGAGCTCGGGAGCGTGGAGGACGGGATGGATCAGGCCATCGCGTTCCTCCGCTCGATTCAGGAACGGGCTCGTGGAGCGCTCGCGCGCTCGGAGCGATTCGACGCGGCGCAGGTCGTGCGGTCCTGCGTGGCACTTGAGCGGCCGCTGGCGCGCAAGCGGGGCGTCGCGCTCGAGGGCATCGTGACCGTGGACGGCATGTTTCTCCGGGGCGATCCGAACGCCCTCTACCAGATCCTCACGAACCTGATCCGCAATGCGGTCACGGCGTCACGGGGGCGACGCGCGCCCGTGGTCGTGTCGCTGGCGCAGCTGGGGGAAACGTTGCGCCTGACCGTGGAGGACCAGGGGGTGGGCATCGCGGCGGAGCACCTGGCGCGGATCTTCGAGCCGGGCTTCACGACGTCGGAGTTCGGCCCCGGCACCGGGACGGGGCTGGCCGTCGTGCGGCACCTCACCGGGGAGGTGTTCGGCGGCCGGGTCGAGGTCGACTCTGCCCCGGGCCGCGGCAGCACGTTCCGCGTGACTCTGCCGCTGCCGCCGCAGCGCACGCCCGTGCTGCGCGGCTGAAGCCCTTAGCGCTAACGCCGCGACGGCTGCGGCCGGCCGATCGGCGTTCCCGGCGGCGCCGCGGGCGTACTCGACGGGGGGGTCGGATCAGCCCGGCGACTCAGGAACCGCTCGATGTCCGCCGCTGCGAGCTGGCGGTGCGCCTGCGTTTCCGCGTCCCTGGTCGGCGCCGCGGCGAGCCGGGCGATGCGCCGCAGGCCCCACTCCGCCGCGGCCCGCGCTTCGGGGCCGGGGCGCTCGCCGCCGGCCAACTCGGTCAACTCGTCCACCACCGCCCGCTGCGCCACCCGCTGCAGCGCCGCGTGCGCGGCCGGCGGGGGAGCGACCCACGTCCGATCCACGATCCGCCCCACCACCTCGGTGAGAGCAGGCTCGCGGGGATCGCGGTCGTGAAACGCGGCCAGGCGCGCGGCCCGCGGTGCCGCGAGTAGCCCGCCGATCACCTGGCGCGCGAGCGTGCGGGCCACGGCCAGCTGGTCGAAGGCCGGCGCGGCGGGCGAGCCGAAGGCCCACGGATCCGGCTCGTAGCCGAACGGCGTCGGCGCGAGCAGCCGCAGCACCCGCTCCGGCACCGCGAGCTCCGCCGGCTGCACGGCGTCGAGCAGCAGCTCGAGCGCGCGCCGCTGGCGCGCAGGCGGGATGAGCGCGGTCGGGGCGAGGGAGTCTCCGCGCACCGCGTAGCGGTACTCCATTCCTCCGACGGCCTTGAGCGCGGCATCGATGGTGAACCGGTGATGGAGGTACGCGGCGGCGAAGCGCTTGTTGAGCAGCGCGAGCGGCTCCCCGGGATGCACCGCCCGCTCGTCGAACCGGTCGATCAGCACGCGGCGCACCTGCTGCACGCGGCCGAGCTCCTCCACGGCGTCTGTGCCGTTCACCCAGGTGGTGCCCTCGGGATAGGAGTTGTCCGCCGCCTCGTCGGGGTTGGTGATGAATCGCAGCCCGCTCCGGAGCTCCTCCTCGACGATCGCGTCGAGACCCGAATCGTCCCGACCGGGCGGGAACTCGGTGTAGGCGTAGCGGATGGCCAGCGAATCGTACGCGCCCGGGCCGTTGCGGTACGCGTCGGAGAGGTCGAGCCGGCCGTTCACGAGCCTGATGAGGGGGGCGGGGTAGGCCATGACCGAGGCGCGTCCGTCGGCCGCGGCGATGAAATTGTGGGCGAGGCCGAGCGTGTGGCCGACTTCGTGCGCCGCGTGCTGGCGGCGCCGCGCCATCGCGAACGCTTCGGGGCTCACCGCGGTGTCGAGCGATGCGAGCCAGGGCCCGAGCCCCGGGTCGGCGAACGGGCCGTCCTGCCAGTCGGTCGCGGCGGCGGCGTCGCGCCCGGGGAGGGCGCTGGCGTAGATGTTGTAGTCGGTGAGCGACCGCTCCGATTCCATGCGTACCGCGGCCTTGATGATCTCTCCGGTGCGCGGGTCCACGAAGCTCGGTCCGATCGAGTAACCCGGGGCGTCGCGGTGGATCCACTGGATCACGTTGTAGCGCGCGTCCATGGGGTCCATGTCGGCCGGCATGTCCTCCACCCGAAAGGCGTTCTTGAAGCCGGCCGCTTCGAACACCGTGTTCCACCACATCGCCCCGTCGCGGAAGGCCGCCCGGTAGGGCTCCGGGATCCCGGGGTCCAGGTAGTAGACGATCGGCTGGACCGGCTCGCCCAGCGCGGCAGCCGGGTCTCGCTTCACGAGCCGGTGCCGGAGGATGTAGCGGGTGACCGGCTCGCGATCGAGCGGCTTGGCGTAGTCCCAGAAGCCGATGGCGAAGAGGCCGATGCGCGGGTCGAAGCGGCGGGGATGATACGCCGGGTCGGGGAGCTTCACGAGCGACAGGTGCTGCCGCAGGGTCACCGCCCGGCCCTCGGGCGCGTGACCACGCACTGCGCGCCCGGGATTGTCGCTCGTGAACGTGAGCGTCGCCTCGATCTCGGTGTTGCGCGGGAATCCCCTGGTGCGCGCGAGGTAGATGGCGCTGCGCTCCCGGTCGGGCGCGAAGCCGCCCTGGCTGCGGAGGGCGCCGCGCACGTCCATCACGTCGCTCAGGAAGAAGGGCGTCCCGTCCACCAGGATCCGCTCGCCTTCCTGCGCCAGCACCTCGAACCCCGCGAGCGTGGAAACGGCGAACGACTCCTCGACCGAGCGGGCCAGCGCCGCGTTGTCGCCGGTCGCGCGGAAGCCGGGGTTCGCGAGCACGAGCGTGACCTTGGGCCCGGTGCGCTCGAACCGGGCGATCTGCGCGTCGCCGATCGTGCCGCGGTCGAGCCCCAGGTCCACGTCGCCGACGCCGGTGGCGAGGGAGGGCAGGAACAGGAACGCGTCGCCGAGCCGGGGGATCTCGAGCAGGAGCCGGCCCTTGGCGGCGTCCCAGTACACCGGGAAATAGCCGTCGCGCTTCTCGAAGGTCTTGGCGTAGTCGGCGATCGTCGGGACTTGGGCGGCGACGGGGCCGCGGACGAGCGAGGCGAGCAGCGCGGCGGTCGAGGCGTGGCGCATCGGAGATCCTCCAGGCCGGAGTGAGCGAGGAAGCGTGTCGCGCGCCGGGACCGAGCCGGCTCCTACGTGGGAGGGTCGTTGAGCAGGAGCCAGTACAGGCCGACGTCGGCGACGGCGCGGGAGAAGGACTCGAAGTCGATGGGTTTGACGATGTAGCTGTTGACTCCGAGCCGGTAACTCTCGGCGACGTCGGGTTCCTCTCGCGAGGACGTGAGCACGACGACGGGGACGCGCTTCGTGCGCTCGTCGCCCTTCACCCGGCGGAGGACCTCGAGACCACCAACCTTGGGGAGATTCAGGTCCAACACCACTACCTTTGGGAGCGTCCCCAGCTCCTCGGAGAAGAGGATCTCCAACGCCTCCACGCCGTCCCGCGCGACGACGATGCGGTTGGCGAGATGATGTTGCTTGAGCGCGCGCAGCGCGAGCTCCACGTCGTTCGGGTCGTCCTCCACCAACAGAACTTCCATTTCCCCGGGCGCCGTCAAATCGACCTCCCTGAGGGGGGGTTTCCCTGACGGTCAAGTCTGGCGAGTAGCCCCTGTCATTTCAAGACGCATCTTGCGCCACGTCTCTACCGGCGGGCAACGTACACGATCGTGCCGCAAGAGCTCCCCCTCGTCGCCACCGCGCGTGCGCACGGCGAACGCGCCGCGATCATCGCCCCCGAGGGCAGGTTCAGCTATCGCGATCTCCTCGAGGCGTCCGCCTGTGCCGCGAGCTGCCTGCTCGGCGACCGGACGGACCTCGCGGAGGCACGTGTCGCCTTCCTCGCCCCCTCGGGCTTCCACCATGTGGCGACCCAGTGGGGCATCTGGCGCGCCGGGGGCGTCGCGGTCCCCCTGGCTCCGTCGCACCCCACGCCCGAGCTCGAGTACGTCATCCGCGACGCCGACGCAGAGGTCGTCGTCGTACATCCCGACCTGGCGGAGCGGGTGCAGGACCTGGGCGAAGTCCGTAGCCGGCGCCTCCTGACCACGACGGCGGTGCTGGCGCGGTCCGGCGGACCGCCTGACCGCGCGACCACGGCCGTTTCGGAAGAGCGGCGGGCCATGATGGTGTACACGAGCGGCACCACCGGCACGCCCAAGGGCGTGGTGACGACCCACGCCAACATCCGCGCCCAGGTGACGACGCTCGTCACGGCCTGGGAATGGACCGCGGGCGACCACATTCTCCTCGTCCTCCCGCTCCACCACGTACACGGCATCATCAACGTCCTCACGTGCGCGCTGTGGGCCGGCGCGTGCTGCGAGATGCTCCCCCACGCCGGGCGATTCGACGCCGACGGGGTCTGGTCGCGCATCGCCGGCGGCGACCTCACCTTGTTCATGGCCGTCCCGACCATCTATGCGAGATTGATCGCTGCCTGGGAGGCCGCCCCGCCGGAGCGGCGCCGGGCGCTGTCGGCCGGTTGCGCGCGCATGCGGCTCATGGTGTCGGGCTCGGCGGCGCTCCCGGTGCGGACGCTGGCGCGGTGGCAGGAGGTCAGCGGCCATGTCCTGCTCGAGCGCTACGGCATGACCGAGATCGGCATGGCGCTGTCGAACGCGCTCCACGGCGAGCGCCGGCCGGGTTTCGTGGGCACGCCCCTCCCGGGAGTGGAGGTGCGGCTCGCCGACGACGCCGGACGGCCGGTTCCTCCCGGCACGCCCGGCGAGATCGAAGTCCGGGGCCCCGGGGTCTTTCTCGAATACTGGCGGCGGCCGGAGGCGACGGCAGCGGCGTTCCGCGACGGGTGGTTTCGCACCGGCGACGTAGCGGTCGTCGAGGGCGGCGCCTACCGCATCCTCGGGCGCACGAGCGTGGACATCATCAAGACGGGGGGCTACAAGGTCTCCGCTCTGGAGATCGAGGAGGTGCTCCGCACGCATCCCGCCGTCGCCGAGTGTGCCGTTGTGGGTGTGGAAGACCCCGAGTGGGGCGAGCGCATCTGCGCCGCGGTCGAGCCACGCGCGGACGCCGAGCTTACCCTGGCCGCGCTGCAGAGCTGGGCGAGAGAGCAACTCGCGCCCTACAAGCTCCCGCGAACGCTCCGCTGTGTGACCGCCCTGCCGCGCAACGCGATGGGAAAAGTGACGAAGCCTGAGGTTGTGAAGCTGTTTCGCGCCTCATCTGAGGAGCAGGTATCTTAAAGGCCGCCCTGTCTGGAGACCCGTATGCCCCAGTCCTTCCCGCGCGGCCGCTTCGTCTGGCATGAGCTCGTGACGATCGATTCCGACGCCGCCGTCCGCTTCTACACCAAGGTCGTCGGCTGGACGGTCCAGTCGTGGGAACAAGACCCCTCCTACCGCCTGTGGAGCGTCCGAGGCACTCCCATGGGCGGCCTGATGCAGCTCTCCGAGGACGCGCGACGGCAGGGCACGCCGCCGTATTGGCTCATGTACGTGGCGGTGCCGGACGTAGACGCCAGCGTCCGACAGGCGATGTCGTTGGGCGGGCGCACTCACGCCCCGCCGCAGGACATTTCCGTGGGGCGTTTCGCGGTGCTCGCGGATCCGCAGGGCGCGACCTTCGCGCTGTACAAGCCAGCGGCGGGCCAGGGGATGGGCAGCGACGAGGCCGGGCCGGGCGACTTCTCCTGGCACGAGCTCGCGACCACCGACTGGCGGGCGGCGTGGGACTTCTATCACGCGTTGTTCGCGTGGGAAAAATCCGAGGCGATGGACATGGGCCCGGCGGGAGTCTATCAAATGTTCGGCCGGCCCGGCGCGCCGATGCTGGGCGGGATGTACGAAAAGCCGGCCGAGCTGGCGGCGTCGCCGCGCTGGCTGTGCTACGTGCGCGTGCCGAGCGCCGACGCCGGCGCCGCGACGGTGAAGCGGCTGGGCGGCCAGGTGGTGGACGGTCCCACGGACGTGCCCGGGGGTGGCCGCATCGCTCAGTGCCGCGACCCGCAGGGGGCGATGTTCGCCCTGCATTCGGTCGCACCCGCACCAGCCCGGGCGGCGCCCAAGCCGACGAGGGCCAAAAAGAAGGTCAAGAAGCAGGTCAAGAAGGCGACGCGTGCCAAAGCGCGCCCGGCCGGTAGGAAGAAGCGCCCCGCCCGAAAGCGGCGGCGCTAGCTCAGCCTGGCCGCCGCGAGGCCGGCTTCACCCCTGCGCGAGCTGTTGGATCCACGCGTCCAGATCGTGCGCGTACCGCGCCAGGACGTCAGCCGCCCGGGGATGGGGAATCTGCTTCAAGGCCATGGCTGCCGCGACCCGCACCTCGGTGGGCCAGCGCCGCCCGAAGAGGAGGAACTTGTGCGCCCGGAGCACGTGCGCCAGCGCTTCGATCGCGGCCTCGTCATCCGATTGCCCGAGCGCCTGGCAGCACAACACCGCATGGCTCGGCTCCCTGGTCGCCTGGAGGATCGAGGAGAGCGCGCGCACTCCGGCGGTCGAGCGGAGGGCCGTCAATGCGTGGATCGCCGCGCGAACCACCCACGGATCCGAGTGGTGGGCAAGCGGGAGAATCAGGTCGATCAGATCGTCCTGCCGCAGCCGGTCGAACAGCTGGAATGCGGCGCGCCGGATCTTCGGGCTGTCGTCGAGGAGGCATTGCTGCAATTCGTGCCACAGGTCGCGCGTCACCGTGTCGATCACTTCGAGCAGGCGCGCGCGGGGATCGACGAGGACTTCGGTCGCGAGCGCCCGCTTGATCTGCTGGGCGCCTGTCGGCCCCGCCGCGACGACGAGCTGCGCCGCGAGCTGCCGCACGCGGACGCCGCCGCTCCGCGCGGTCGGCCTCGCCGGAGCGCATGTCTTCGTCCAGCAGCCGCAAAGCTGCGGCGTCGAGCCGCCCGTTGAGCGCCAGCGCCACGCTCTTGGCCTCCCGCCCGCCCGCCTCCCGGAGCTGGTCTTGACGCGCCCGGAGCTCCGTTAGAATCCGGCTGGCGAGCTGGTAGTCGCCCAGTTGGACCGCGTTGCCCGCCATGGCGTACAGCAGGTCGCCGAATTCCCCCAGCGCCTGCGGGTCCGTCTCCCCCGCGAGCGCGGTCAGGAGAAAGCCGGCGGCCAGCTCGGCGTACTTGTGCTGGACCCCGAAAATGAGCCGGCTGAACAGCAGGTGGCACGCCTGCACGGTCCTGACGCGGCCCGCGGGATCCTGGTCCGGGAACCCGTCGAACAGCCGGCGTAACAGCCCGCGGACCAGCACGTGCTCGCCCTTGACCAGGAGCTCCCTGCCGAACCGCGGGAGCGCCTGTCGGAGCGCCTCCAGCGGCTCCGCCACCAGCCGCTCGACCGCCGCGGCATCGGTATCCGCTTCGCTCGCCGTCTGGTCGTCCGCCGACATCTCGCGCAGCAAGCGCTGCACCGCGCTCACGGCGTAGTGCCGCTGGTTGAACGCGATGCCGGTGAGCCCTTCCCGCCGGCCGACTTCGACCCAGTACCGGTCGTCACCGCCCGAGGGCGGGAAGTCCCGCAACGCGCCCAAGAACGCCGCGACCTCGGCGACCTGGACGTCGGCGTACACAGTGACACTCTGAAGCGCCGCGCCGGCGAGCAGGTCGACGACGCCGCTCGCTACCGTCTCGTAGCCGGCCGTGTCCACGCGGACGCCGTTCGCGAGCAGCGCGTGCTCCACTCCGGCGAGCGTCAGGGACGGGCGGTTCTTGACCACGTCGCGCAGCGCTGCGTGGAGCTGCTCGACAGGCCGGGTGACTGGCTCGGCGTCGGGCGGGTACAGCTTGACCATCTTGGCCGCGGTCTGGAGAGCGCGGAGGATCCGCGGGATCACCGCCAGCTCGTCGGGGCTCAGCTCCTGCTCCTGGTCCAGGAGCCGTGCGGCCCGGATCCGGACGGTCTTGGAATACCGTACCTGCTGCGGCTTGACATGGGTCAGCCCGCGCTCGGCCGCGGTCCGCTTCCAAAAGCCCGGGGCCATCGCCGCGGGCTTCGTGCCGACAAGGGTCAGGAGCAGCGCTTTGAGCTCGGCCTCCGTGACTCCCCGGTCGAACGTCAGTCCCTGCAGCTCGGACCGATCGAGCAGCTCGAGGAAGGAGCCGGCGAGGGCGCTCCACTCGGAGAGCTCGAGTCGCTGGCTGTTTGCGAGCAGCACGTGCCGGTCCTGGGACAGGTGCAGCCAGGCGTTCCGCTCCAAAATCTCCTGGAGCGAATGCCAGAGCTGCTCGAGCGACTGCGGGATCGTCTTGCTTTCCGGGGGATACAGCTGGAGGCTCCGTACGGCCGCCATGAAGGCGCGGAGCACGCTGGGCACGAGCGCCACGCTCTCCGGGGCGAGTCGCCCTTCGGCCTCAGCCTCTTCCTCGACGTCCTCGACCTTGTAGCGCGCCGCCTCCAGGGGGTCGAACACCGTTTGGGCGTAGCCGCGCTGCGCCTGCTCGTAGCGCAGGGCCTTCTGCTCGTTCGCCGAGCGCTTGAAGTGGTAGGCGAGCATCGAGGCGGAGGGCAGGACCCGCTGCTGGTACAGGCCTTCCTGATAGGTGCCGACCTGCTCGTGCAGCGCCTGGCGGCGGCTCTCGTCCATCGCCCCGTAGCTG
>WNFU01001460.1_pt1 | contig 33255 bp, 22 predicted proteins | sample 5400121 | NCBI WGS metagenome assembly WNFU01 (sample SAMN13153360, study PRJNA577476) | soil metagenome | isolation source: 100 cm soil or saprolite under grassland replicate 1 | place: USA:California | collected 2016-06-15
GCCGAAGCAGGGTGAGGTCGGAGAGGCTGACGGTGCAGGTCAGGTCGACCGCCACCCAGCCGCCGGGGTGGAAGGCGCGGGCGTCGATGGTCAGGTCGAGCCGCCGGCAGGTGACGTGCCGCTCCGCGAGCGTGGCGGCCACCGTCCGCCGCGCGGCGAGGCTCGCACTGCCAGGGTCGCGACGAAAGGAGGCTGCGCGGGCCGCCGCCCGTGCTGCGCCGTCGACGTCTGCACGCGCGGTCGCGAGCCGACCGGCACCCACCGCGAGCAGGATGAACATCAGCAGTAGCGGCGTGGCCAGCACGAGCTCCAGGGTCGCGCTTCCGCTCTGATCAGGTCGTCCCGGCCTCCTGGGAACTGGCCGGTTGCTGGCGAAGCTCATGGCGTTTGAGCCGCTGGCCTGAAGACCTCAACGGCGCCCTGACTGACCGATCGGACTGGAAGGCGCAGGCCAGGCACGACCGTCAATGCCTGTCCGGTGATCTCGACTCGGGCGGTGTCGGCGTTCCGGCGTGCGACGACGTCGGGATGGACGAGGATGGTCGGGCTGAGCTGGGCGAGGAAGACACGGGCGTGTGACGTGCCATCGGCGGCGGTCCCGCCCTCCAGCCGTGCCGCCCTCGCGCCTTCCTGAGCGGCGGCATCGGCGATGTGGATCGCGTGCTGCCACAGCGCGAACTGCACGACCAGGAGCACCAGCAACAACAGCAGCGGGGTCGCGATCACCAGCTCAGCGGTCGCGGCGCCGTGCTCGCCGCTCGACTGAGCGGTGCAGCTTCTGTCAACGGACGGTGGCATGGCCGCGTTCCTACTGGACTGACAGGCCCTTGGCCTTCGAGATGATCTTGGCTGTGATGTAGCCGAGTGCGGTGATGGCGGCGACCACGAGCAGCGCCGTGACGATGACGGTCTCGGTGGAGTAGCCGCCCTCGCCATCAATTGAGGCCAGGTGGGCGCGGAGCTGGAGGAGCAGCGCCTCGAGTAGGGTCGTCTCTGGGATCTCGCCGAGCAGCATCGTGTGCCTATCTCCTTTCGGTACCTACAGCCCGCTGACAACGCGGGCAATCGCCGGGAAGCCGATGAAGACGAGGAAGGCGGCGAACAGCAGCACGACCGGGAGGCTCATTCGCTCGGTCGCGGCCTGCGCGGCCGCTTCGGTCTCTGTGAGTTCGTGGGCGCGCAGCGAGGCCGCCTTGGCCGTGAGCGAGGGGCGCACCCGAGCGCCCTCGGTGCCAGCAAGGCCGAGGCTGGCCGCCAGCTCGACCAGCTCGGGCACGGCCAGCTCCTCACCCAGACGTCCAAGAGCGACCCAGGGTGGCTCACGCCGCAGGCGCGCCTCTTCCAGCGCCTGGCGCAGCCTAGCAGCGGCGATCCCTTGCCCCGCGCTTGCCGCCGCATCGGTGAGCGCTCCCTCGACCCCGGCGCCGCCGGCCAACGAGATCACCGTCAAGTCGAGGATGAGGCTGAGCGTGCGGCGATACTCTCCCCGCAGCGTCGCCGCGTCCGCGCGGAGCCCAAGGTCGGGCAGGACGAATCCACCGATGGCCAGCCCGACCGCCGCCCACAACGGGATCGCCAGCGGCAGGCGTACTCCCACAGCCGCGAGCGCCGCTGCCGCCGCGGGGGCCAGGAGCAGTCCGAAGAGGGCGAGGCCGACCTTCTCGGCCATGTGTCGTTCCAGCGGCTGGCCGGTGACGGCCAGGTCGCGACGTGTGCTGGCCAGGCTCAGCCCGAGCCCGGCGGCTAGCCGCGACAGCGGCGCACCCAGCAGACCGGCAAGCCCGGTGGAGCCGGATTCGGTCGGCGTCGCCTGCGGGCCGGATGCCAGCTCCGCTGCAAGGGATGGCCGCGGAGGGAACAGCCCTCGAAGCATGGCCAGCAACCCGACGCCGAACCCGGCGCCCAGCAGCAGCGTGGTGATCATCGGCGTCCCTGCCCTTCTTCGGACGTCGTCAGGGCGAGCCGATGGGAATCGTCCAGCCGGCCGAGGCGAGCGAGCCACCACATCGCCGCCGCGAACAGGGACGCGACCAGGCCTAGGACAAGCTGGCCGAGCGCCGAATCGTAGGGACTGAGATAGCCACGGTTGAGCACCACCAACGCGGCCATCACCGCGAGCGTGGTGCCGATGATGACGCGCACCGAGGTGCGCAGCCGCGCCCGGCTCGCCTCCACGCGAAGTCGCATGGTGGCGCGGTCTCTGGTGGCTTGCGCGAGCGTGCCGAGCAGCTCGCCCAGCCGGCGGGCGCGGCGTTGGCTGGCCAGCGTCAACGCCACGACCACCAGGTCCACAGTCGGGTCGGCCAGCTCCTCGGCGAACGCGCGGAGCGCCGGGACCAGCCGCTCGCGCTCCAGCCGCACAGCCAGCCCGGTCACCGCCGGCCGGATCGGCGCCGGTGCCGCCGCAGCGCTGGCCATGATCGCCTGCTCGATCCCGGCCGCGCCCGCCAGGGTGTCGCGCAGCAGTTCGACCCAGGCCGCCACCGCCTCGATCCGATCGGTCTCTGCCTGTCGGGCGCGGCTGCCGCCCAGCAGCTCCGGCGCGACCGCCCCGAACATCCCCGCGGCCACCGCGCCGACCAGCCAGCCCGTGGCAAGGCCAACGATCACCCCGGCTCCGACTGCCAGCCCGAGGCGCAGCACAGGCCGCTGCACCCTCACCGTCAATGACCGGCGGAGCCCGAGGCGCGGCCTGGGTGCGCCTCGCCACCCGGCGACGATCAGCACCAGGCCGAGCCCCACCCCGGCGCCGCACAGCAGCGCCAGCGCGGTCATCGCCACCACCCCGAACTGTCGAGCCAGTCCGGCACGAACCCGGCGCCGACCAGACGGTCCAGCGTCTGCTCACGTAGCGGCGCCCCTGGGAGCGCCTGTCCATCCGGGCCGGGACGCCAGATTTCGTTGGAGGCGACCAGCGGCCCGTCCGCTCCGGTGACTTCCCGAACCGAGTCGACCGCGCGACGCCCGGAGGCGCGGTCGTAGGCGAGATGGACGACCAGGTCGATGGCGTTGGCGATCAGCAGGTTGGTCGCCTCCAGCCCCAGCCGCTCGGGCGTCTGGACCGCGTAGGTGGCCAGCTTGTCGAACGCGCCGGCCGACGAGTTGGCATGGAGGGTGCACATCGAGCCGTCGTTGCCCTGCGACATCGCGTTGAGCATTGGGAGGACCTCCGCGCCCCGCACCTCGCCGACGATCACCCGGTCCGGGTCCATCCGCAGCGCCGCCCGCACCAGCGCGGCCATGGTGATCTCGCCTTCGCCTTCGACGTTGGGTGGGCGGGCTTCCAGGGCGGTCACGTTGGCGTGCCGCTCGGGGTCACGGTCCAGGCCCAACTCGAGCGCGTCTTCGATGGTGATCAGCCGCTCGTCGCGTGGGATCTCCGAGGCCAGCGCGCGCAGCAGGGTGGTCTTGCCGGCACTGGTCCCGCCGCACACCAGGATGTTGAGCCCGCTCCGGACCGCCGCGCCGAGGAACGCGCGAAGCGACGGAGCCACCGTGCCGCGCTCGGCGAGGTCGTCCAAGTCAAGCTTGGGGAAGCGGTGGCGCCGGATCGACAGCGACGGCCTTGCGGCGACCGCCATTGCGGCAAACAGCCGGCTGCCGTCCGGAAGTCGAAGGTCCAGCAGCGGAGTGGCAAGGTCGAAGCGGCGCTCCGCCAGGCCGAAGCGCGCGGCGGCCAGCCGGATCAACTCGACGAGCTCGGCGTCGGAGCTGGCGATCGGTTCGACCTGCGTGCGACGCCCGCCGGCGTAGCGGACCCAGACGCTGTCGCAGCCGTTGGCGTTGATGGTCTCGATGTCGGGGTCATCGAGGAGCCGCTGGAGCGGGCCCAGGCCGAACAGCAGATCGTGCACTGCCCGCGCGATCTCATCCTCCTCGGCAACGGGGAACACCTCGCGCTGACCGGCGAGGGCCGAGCGAGCTTCCGCCTCCAGCGCCTGGTTTATGAGCTGCCGGGCGTAGGCACGCTGGTCAGCCTCATCCAACGGTGGCGCGCCTATCGCCTCATCGGCCCGGCGTCGCTCCGTCAGCCGGTTGGTCACCTCGTCGCATATCCGCCCGATCAGCTCGGCATGGCGGTGTCGGACGCCACGGTCGGGACGGTGGCCGTTGCCCCGAACCGTCACCGCAGGACCTCCGGGCCTGGGTGGGGCTGTGGGGTGGGTGTAGTCGCGGTTCGCCTTGCACGCGTCGTGGAGGGGTTCACCTGCTGCTCGGTCACGGCCGGCAGCTTGCCCAGCAACGTCGGCAGGAGCCCGTGGGCGTAGCGAAGGAGCGGGCTGCGTCGAATGGCGCCCTTGGTAGTCGGCGCCCCACCCAGGATCGCCGCTCCTTGTGGGTCGAAGGGCAGCGCGCCGAGCACCTCGACCCCAAGCGCGCCAGCCACCTCGGCGGGCGGGTACTTGCCCTTGCCGATCAGCACCACCGCCAGGCGCGAGCCGATCTGCCGTAAGCGAGGCAAGGCGCCAACGAGCCGCTTCAGCTCCGCGTATACCGGCCGGACGACCAGCACAACGACATCCGCGTGGCGAGCCACCTCCAGCGCTGGAGAGCCGGGATCGGATCGCCCGCAGTCGGCCAGCACGTCGGCGTCCATGCCCGAGAAGGCTTCGGGAAGACCCGGCGTGGCCATGGCATTGCGCGCCTGCTCGGCGTTCTCCGGTCCGGTCAGCACCGCCAGCCCTCCAGGCAGTCGCTGGCAGCACTGCCATACCCGTTGGCTCGGGTCATGTCGGCGGGCAGCGGCAGCCAGCGTCAACAGTCCCGGCTCACCCGGCAGCCGGAACCTGTTGACGAGGTCCCCGCCAGCAGGGTCCAGCTCGGCCACCAGGACCCGGCGCTCAGGAGGCCAGACCGCCCCGAGCGCAAGCGCAGTGGTGGTGACTCCCGGCGAGTTCTTCAGCGAGGTCAGCACGACCAGACTCATGACTTGGACGGCAGCAGCACCAGTGCAACCCGATCAGCGGCGCCGGCCGCGGCCAAACGCGCGGCGGTGGAAGCCGGCACCCGCACCGACACGACCGTCGTGTCCTGGGTGTCGTCGGCGGGCTGGTCGACCTCCACGACCGTCGCCGAGGACGCGAGCGGCGTGTCGGCCAGCGCCGTTGACGACCCATCAGAAGGCGCCGCAGTTTCCGCAGCACCCGTGTCGGCAATCATCACCTGCGCACCCGGCGTCAGCGCTGGCGGGAAGTGCCCGACCTTCAACGCCAACGCGACGACGGCCTGGTCGGGTCCAAGCAACGCAGGCGCGCCCAGGTCGGCGGGCGTCAACAAAGTCCCTGGCATCAGCGGCACCGCCGCTGGCCGCCCGACAACGCTCGGGCGTTCGCTGGCGGGAACCGGGCGGAGCCCAGGGTCAACAGTGACGTTGACCGTCGCGAGGTCCCCAACGGAGAGGACCTGCCCGGCGGGGACCTCGCGCGCGATGGCGAGTACCGCTTGGCGGTCTCCCAGCCGGCTGGAGACGACCCCGAATGCCAGCGCGGAGCCGAGGACCAGCAGCAGGCCGAGGGCGATCCAGGGCGTGGAGCGCCGACGAGTGGTCGGCGCGATGCGCAGCGACGAGGGCGTCGCATGGCGTGACGAAGTAGGGAGCGTGGTCGTGGGGGCCACCGAGGCTCCTTTGATGTGGAGGTTGTTGTGCGCGTTAGGGGGTGTTGATCGCTTGGACCTCCGCGACTCGAAGGGGCGTCTGCGAGGAGCGGGAAAGTGGGGGAAGGGTGCCGGCGCCCGCTGCGCCGGTCGCCGTCCAGGTGATTCGCCAGGTGGTCGTGGCCGTCACCGTGAACCGGCCCGTCGGCGCGCCCGCCGAGGCGCGGCGATAGGTATAGGAGCAGGCGCCAGTTTGATCCGGCCGACTGGCGGCCGGATCGAATGGTGCTCCCGGCCCGTGGCAGACTACCTCGCCGCCATCGCCCATGCGCCAGGTCACCGTCGCTGGCACCGCGGTCACCGTCACAGCCAGCCCGGGAACGCTCGCCGTCGCCGTGCGCGTGCCCCAGGCTTCCCGGCCGACCCACAACAAGGTCGCCAGGTTCACCAACTGATCCTGGGTCGCCGGTGGATTGGTGTGGATCACCGGGGCCGGCAGCGGCAGGAAGCGGTACGCCCGCTGGGCAAGCATCACCGGGGTGACCGCCGGTCCTGCCGGTAGCTGCGGCTGCCCTGACGGTGCCGCCGGAACCGGCTGGCTGCCCACTCGGCCATTCCCGAACTGGTCGAACACTGCCGCGCTGGCCGTGCCGTTGGAGCAGATACCCCGAAGGATCAGCCCGCCCGCGCCGTGCCCAACGCTGTACTGGCACGACACATGCGTCACCTTCGGGTCGCTGGCGGGCTCATCGCTCGTGTTCTCCGGGAGACCGTCGGAGCTGACCTGGACCCCAACGCCCGTGGGGTCCTGGGTGAACACGGGCTGGTCCGCCATCGCCGGCGCCGGAAGCCCAACCATGAGCAGCGACACAAGGAGGAGGGCGGCGGGGAGTCTCACGAGCACTTGCCCCTCTGCACGGTCCTGGTGACCTTCCAGGTGCCATCGGTCAACGTCAGCGTCGCCACGCCCGCATCCGGCCGAGGGTCCGGTGTCTCCCTGGGCTCGAGTGTCTTCGCGTCATGACGAAGGAATCGGCTCACATCCACGCAGTCGTTCACCGTCGCCGTCCCCTCAGCCAGCGACACGACCTTCGGATGCAGCTCCACCGTCCCCAGGTCCACCAACCCAGCCGCCCGCAGCGCCTTGTAGTGGTCCCTGACTTGCTGGAGCGCCTGCCCCGCCGCATGATCGGCTAGCCGCGGCGACTGCCAATCCGCCTTCCGCCCAGCCGCTACGACGTCATGCCAGAACGCCCGGTAAGAATCGAGAACGGCCGTCTCCGCCGCCACGCGCGAGTCCGCCTTACTCGCCGTCGTCGAAGGAGCGCCAGTGGTCGCTGCGGTAGCCGCCGGGCTTCCCTTGCTCTCGCCCACGCAGCCGCCCGCAAGCACCACGCCAAGCGTCAGCAGCGCAACCAGCCGCGCACGCCGCCCCTGGCACAGCCACTGCCGCGCCTCATGAGCGAACGTCTCCATTGGACCCAACATCGTTAGGCGGTCTCCCGCCCGGCACGCGCCGAAAGGTACACCACGCCTAGAGTTTAGCCAAATCCACCTATCAGGCGAAGACCACTAAGCGGCCGTGCATAGTGAAACGGCTAGAGTCGGGCCGCGGCTGGCCATCAGGGACCGTTTCTATTCGTGATGAATAGCCCATTCAACGCCAACTGGATGATCGTGTGCGACCGCCGCCTCGTAGAATGCCTGGTCGGGAGGGGCCTGGCCCAATCTGGCAGCCTTGCGCCTTACTCCAAGCCTGTGACACAACTCCGGTGGGAGGACTATGAGCACCTCGTTTCTGGAGACCGGACAGACCGTGCGCTGGCGGGGCGCCCGCTGGCGGGTTCTCGGCGAGGAAGAGGGCGGCTTCGTCCGCTTGGTCGGTCTTGACCCAGCCCAGAAGGACCTCGAGCTCACCCCCTTCCTTCCGCTCGAGGCCGGGTCCATCGTCCCAGACGAGCTGCCCCTTCCGGAATTCAACGTCGAGAGCAGTGACCGGAGCCGATGGCGGGCGCTCCACCGCGCATACCTGACCACGATGGCCGGAGGTCGCGAGCAGCTCGTCGGTCTTGATTGGGGAGCCGTGGCAGTCGAGCCCTACCAGCTTGTCCCCCTCCTCCGCATCGCCAAGACGATGCGCCCACGTCTCCTGATCGCTGACGACACCGGCCTGGGCAAGACGGCGGAGGCCGGAATCGTCCTGCGTTGGCTGGCGCAGCGGCATCAGGCCGGGCGGGTCCTCATCGTCACGCGGGCCGCGCCCGAGCCGCAGCGGTGGCAGCACGAGATGTGGACGAAGTTCGGGTTTCGGTTCGACATCCTTCAGAACGGCGCCGACTTCAACGAGCGCCGCCGCCAGGCTCCGACCGTCAACGTATTTGCCCGGCAGCGCAAGCTCATCGTGTCGATGAACCTCGCCGCTCGCCAGGCTCTGCTCGACGAGTTGCGACAATGCCCCACCCCATTCGACGTGGTGATCGTGGACGAGGCCGCGCATCTGGCCATGCGGGGAAGCAGGACGAAGCGGCTGGCGCTCCTGGGCCGAGCGTTAGCTGCACAGTGCGCCGATGGAGCGCTGCTGTTGCTGACGGCAACGCCACACGACGGGAAGACGGAGAGCTTCCTTTCGCTACTCAGGCTTCTCGACCCCCTCGTTGAGACCGAACCTGGCCAGGTGCCGGTCGATGTGGCCAGTCGCCTGCTCGTCCGGCGGCTCAAGACCGAGGTCACCCTGGCCGGTGGGCGCAAATTCCTGGAGCCCGAAATCGGCGTGGAATCGACGCTGCGGTTCGCCTCTAAGCAGGAGAAGGCGCTGGACGAACCGCTCGACCGTTACTTGTCGTGGCTGGCCGTCGAGGAGGCTCGATACGAGTCGGCTGGCGCTCGGCAGAAGGCGACCGGCTGCCAGTTCCTCTCGGGCCTGTACCGGAAGCGCTTCGGGTCCTCGGTCGCTGCGCTTCGGGCGACGCTTCGTCGTCGCCTGGGCCTGCCACCGGCACCTGAGGACTACGACGAAGACGTGCCCTTCGTGGACACCGACGCATCTGATCCCGAGGACGAGGTACTGGACCCCGGAGCCGAGGCTGAGACACCCCCGCCGCCGCTGGCTAAGCGAGAAGCCGAATTGGCGACCGAGCTGCTGGAGGCGGCCAAACGCGTGCCGCTTGGCCGGGATGCGAAGCTGGAGGCACTCATCTGGCTCCTCAGAGAGAAGATCGGTGATCGAAAGGCCGTCGTTTTCACGGAGTACCGCGACACGCTGCGGGCGACCCGACGGCGCCTTGAGAGAGACGGGATCGCGTACGTCACGTTCCACGGCGGGACCGCAGACCGAGAGCGCGAGCAGGCCATCCAGAGCTTCCTGCACGATGACGCCGTCCAGATTTTCCTCGCCACCGATGCGGCGAGCGAGGGCATCAACTTGCAGCACGCCGCGTCACATCTTGTGCACCTCGACGTGCCCTGGAACCCGAACCGCTATTCGCAGCGCAACGGCCGGATCGATCGATACGGGCAGGACGAGGTGCCGCACATCTGGGCGCTCGTCGCGGCGGACGCCAGCAGGAATCAGGGGCGGCCGGAGGCGCGCGCACTCGAGATCGTGATCGAAAAGCTCCAGAAGATCTCCCGCGAGCTGGGTTCCGTCGGCGCGATCCTGCCGGGCTACTCGACGGGGTCGGTCCGCAGGCTGCTGCAGCAGGCCAGGGCGGATGCCGACCGACAGGTGGACGCGCTGCTCGACCTGCCCGAGAACCGCAAGGCGGCACAGGACCTTACCCGCCTCTCGTTCCGCAACAAGCAGGAAATCGAGGGAGCCGAACGGTACGTGGCCCGCCTCGGTACCATCGACGACTTCGAGGCGCACGTGGGCGACCTTCTCCAGACGGCCTTCCGCGGGTGGGACGACGGAGGCGCGATTGAACCGGCCGAGCCGGGCATCGTCCGGGTGCAGGTCCCAATGCGGCTCCGCGCCGAGGTCGGGGCTTCCTCGATCGAGCAGGCTACTTTCCGTCGCGACATCGCAGTACTGGCGGCAGACGGGGAGGAATCCAAGGCCCCGGAGTTCCTTTCGCCCGCTCACCCCCTGGTAGAGGCAACACTGCAGCAACTCCGTGACGAAGCCACCGACTCGCGGTTCCCGCACCGCTTCGACGTGGAGACCGGGGACCGGGCGGGCCTGGTGCTGAGCTTTGTCACGAGGTTCGTCGACGGCGAGGGACGAACGGTCGAGGAATCCCTGATGGCCGTTGAGGTCGGCCTGGATGGCTGGTGCAGCCACGATCCCGTTGCGGACTTCGAACGCCTGGGAGTCGACGCCCCCTCCAGAGGAGGGGTGCCGTCCTTCGAGGCGATCCCACCGTGGCGCGCAGCCTTCCCCGGGCTGGCCGAAGCTGCACGAGCCGAAGCCCAGCGCCGGGCCGGGCAGCGCCGGGCCGAACTGGTCGACCTCGCCCACGAACTGCTCGCCGATGAATTGGAGCGGCTCGGCCTGTGGAGGACCGAGGAGACCAAGAGAGCCGAGGTCATGACCCTCGGTTCCGGAGCCGCCGTCTCGTTCGATGCCGCGCAGGCTTACGAGCAGGAGCTGCAACAGCTGCAGGTCGAGTATGAGCGGCGTCGGGAGGCCATCCGCGACCGATCGGCGATCCATCTCGCGGGGAGCGACCTCCTGGGTGGCCGGCTGATCGTCAGGGCAGTGGCATGACGGCCATACGGAACGTCGGAGAGCTCGCCTCGCCCTACTTCCTCCTCGAGGTCTGGGCCCGCCGCGAGGAGGTCGACATCGACCCGGAGACCTACGCCACGCTCAAGCGCAAGGCGCGAGCCCTTGTCCGGGACGCCCGCGGCTTCGAGGTACGGGACGAGGAGCCGGACGCCGACTGGCAGGCCAGGCGGCTCGAACTCCTCGGACTGGAAAACGCGAGGGAGCTGACTGTCACGTTGGAGGGAGGGGTCCCATTCCCGCTTCGGCTGTGGCGCGACGATGAGGGCCACGACGCGGTCCTCGTGGCAGACCTGCCCGGATTCACCGACCCCGACCTCCGAACGGATAAGGCCGACGACCCCCTGTCGACCCAATTCGAGCTGGCCCTCGACGCCTATCAGGGCGAGGCCGACTGGGGCCTGCTCCTTGCCAGCGCGAAGATGCGGGTGTACCGACGATCGAGCGGGATCAGCCAGCAGTACCTCGAGCTGGACCTGGACTCGCTGGTCGAGCTAGACGACGAGCCGACCTGGAAGGCCTTCGCGGCGATCTTCCGCGCCTCGGCGTTCCGGCTGGGAACCGACGGCGTCCCGCTCATTCGCCGGGTGGTCGACGAGAGCCGCCGCCACGCCTCGGCGCTGGCCGCGGACATGCGCGCCGACGTGGTCGACGCGGCGGAGGCGATCATCCAGGGTGCCCTTGAGCACTCGGCGAACGCCGAACTGCTCGGCGGGTCATCGCGGGCGGACCTGCAACGGCTGTTCGAGGAGACCCTTTACTACCTGTACCGGATCCTGTTCGTCCTGTACGCGGAGGCCCGGGACGTGCTGCCCGTCTCCGGCGCCGGGGCATACGCCACGACCTACTCGGCCGACCATCTCATCGAACTGGCCCGGGCGGGCCACGCCGACCGCAACGGTACGTACTACGGGGACACGCTCAGCCGACTGTTCGACCTCCTGCGGTACGGCCCTGCCGAGGCTGCGCAGGCGCTGGGGGTCGAGCCGGTCGGCGGCGAGCTGTTCGACCCGGAGCGGACCGGACTCCTCGACTCGTGCGCGATCGCCGACCCCGCCTGGGCCCGCGCCTTGACCTCGATCGCGCTTGGCGTGCCGGGGAGCGCTCGCCGCAGGCTCGGCCGCCGCTCGAGCTTCGCCGAGCTTGGGGTGGACCAGCTCGGCTCCATCTACGAGGGGTTGCTGGTCCTGGAGCCCTACCTGGCGCCCGGCCGTCGCATGCTGGTCTTGGTCGACGGCGACCGCCGCGTGCTAGAGGCCGACCAGGCCGAGGGATACCGCGTCCTTCGCCACCTGGAGGCCGGCGACTTTGTGCTGGAGTCCGCGTCTGGGCGCCGGAAGGGCAGCGGCTCCTTCTACACCCCTCATGAGATCACCGAGTACCTCACCCACGCCGCGCTCGACCCCATCGTCGCCCCAATCGTCGACCGAGCCGCCGCCCACCCCCAGACGGCTGCGCGCCTTCTGCTCGCGGTCCGGGTGTGTGACCCGGCGATGGGCTCGGGCGCGTTCCTGGTCCAAGCGGCCAGGGTCCTGGCACTCGCCCTTGCCCGTATCCGGGCGGCCGGCGCCGGCGGCCGGGTGACCCCCGAGATGGTCCGCCAGGCCGAACGGACGGTGGTCCGCGACTGCCTTTACGGAGTTGACCTGAACCCGCTGGCCGTGGCGCTGGCGAAGGTCTCGCTGTGGCTGGAGACGCTCGAGCAGGGCAAGCCGCTCAGCTTCCTGGACGCCCATCTTCGGTGCGGTGACTCGCTTATTGGTGTGGGGTTCACCACTGAGTACGGCGAGTTATCCGCCGTCGACCTCGCTACCTGGCCGACTGGGGCCGCCAGGGGACTCATCACGTATCTGAAGAATGAGGCAGGCGAACGTGGCCGGCCGGCGTTGGAGCGGCTGAAGAACCGCAAGGCGCCGAAGCAGGCGACGCAGGCCAAGCTGCCAGGAATCGACTCCTCGGCCATCGAGGAGACGCTCCGACGGATCGCTGAGGAACGCTTAGGGGTCCTAGCCAGGGAGTCGGAGACGCTCGACGACGCGCTCCGGGCTGCCAAGGCCTTCCGCTCCATCGAGGTCGCCGAGGAGTCGCTCCGGAATCGCCTCCGCACGGCGGCAGACTTCTGGTGCGCCCAGTGGTTCAGCGACGGTGAGGACGCCTCAGTCGATGACCGTGGCCCAGTTACCCCGGCCATGGTGCCCGACTTCGAGACGATCGTGGCCCGACTCCTGGAGGGTGAGCCGGTACCTGAGCGGCTCCTGCCCCAGCTGGAGGCAGCCAGCCGAGTGGCCAAGCGGCGACACTTCTTCCACTGGGCCCTTGAATTTCCCGAGGTGATGATCGAGCGCGGCGGATTCGACGCGGTCATCGGGAACCCGCCCTGGAACACGCTTAGCCCGGACGTGAAGGAGTTCTTTAGCACCTACGACCCGACAGTATTCCGTCCAGGGGTGCCGAAGGTGGACCAGGAGGTCCGCAAGACGGAGCTGCGCCTGGACCCGGACGTCGACGGGACGTGGCGAACACAGGCGCGGTTCTTGCACGAGCTGTCGGCCTACTCGAAACCGGCAAGTGGGAGGTTCCACTGGTACGCACCCGACGGTCAGCTTCGCAAGGGTGACGCGAACGTCTTCCGGCTGTTCGTGGAGCGTGCCTACGGGCTCCTCTGTCCGAGGGGGCGACTGGGCCAAGTCCTGCCCGACTCTTACTACGTGTCCTCGCCTGCCACCGGCGTGCGCCAGCGTCTCCTGACTGAGGGGGTCCTCGAGCGCTGCTACGTCTTCGAGAACCGAAAGGGAATCTTCCCGATCGACTCGCGCATCAAGGTCGTCCTGCTCGTCGCGCAGCGGGGCAACGGGCCGACGGAGCGGTTCAGGGCCGCGTTCTTCGTGGGGAAGGACGCTGCAGGACGTGATCGCGCGGTCGGCCTCGACGTGATACCGGCCGTGCTCGCTGAGTTGGACCGCGAGGCTCCCGAGCTGTCTGTGGCCCAGATCCGCAAGCTAGCCCCGGCCACTTGGTCCTTCCCCGAGCTGCAAACGGCCCTGGACGCCCAGGTAGCAGCCCAATGCGCCACGGTGGCCCCGCCCCTCAACCTGGACGAACGTGGATGGGGTCTCACGTACTGTCGAGAGTTGGATGCCGACAAGGACGCTTGGCGATTCAAGGAGGCGGCCCACTTCGAGAGTGTCGGGGCCAGGCGCGAGGGCCTCCGGTGGATTGACGCCGATGGAGTGGAGTGGTGGCCGCTGGTCGAGGGGCAACTGTTCTACAACTTGGAGTTCCCGGCCGAAGGCAAGGGGCCGAGGTACTGGGTGAGCGGGCCGGAGGTCATAGCAATCGAGGCCCGGAAATGGAAGGACCAGACCCCGGCGATGAGCCACTACCGCGTAGCGTGGAGAGACGTGGCGAGGGCGGTCGACGAGCGCAGCGCCATCGCATGCGTGCTCCCGCCTTGCACAGCGGCAAAGGACAAGGCGCCGACTGTTTGGGGCGGGTCATTGACCGAAAAGCAGGTACTGGTTCTGGTCAGCCTGATGTCAAGTTTCCCCTTTGACTACCTCGTAAGATTCAGGGGTGCTACTAGTCTCAAGTACGGCATCATCAACTCCGTGCCTACCCCAGCTGTCGATAGCCTCGAGGCCGTGATCGAACCGGCCGCAGAAGTCGTCTGCCGATCCGATGAGTTCGGTGGATTGTGGGCCGGTCTCTATCCGGGCCGTCCTCGTCCGACACTGGAGGCCTGGGAGATCGCTGAGCGGCGGGCGACAATAGACGCCGTGGTTGCCAATGCCTACCAGCTCTCCCTCCCGCAGTACGCCGCTGTCCTGTGCTCGTTCCCCAACCTCGACCGCAGCCAGCCGATGTTGCCTCGGGAGCCCAAGTCGTTCGTCACACGGGAGCTCGCGCTGCTCACCTACTGCCAGCGCGAGGGGATCAAGCCCCCCGATGTTGCCAAGCTGATGTGGGAGATCGGGGTGGACCTGCCGGAGCCCAAACCCGAGTACCGGAAGGTTGACCACCGGGTCGCCGCCTACCGAGACCTCGGCGCGGTCCCATACCGGCCGACGCCCCGCGGCGCGAAGACTCCGACGGACCCCGCGCTCATCGCCGAAGTGGAGGAACTCCTGGGCGCCGATTCGATGACAGTCGAAGAGATCGCCGAGGCGCTCGAGCAGGAGGAAAGGACGATCCGCACCGTTCTCAAGCAGCTCCAGAGGGAGGGCGTGGCATTCAGGGAAGGTAGCGGCAAGCGGGCCCGCTACTACGTAGTGGAGGAGGGATGATGCTGCAGCCGTTCGCGGTCGCCGACGCGACGCTCGATTGGTTCCGCCGCTACGTGCGGGCGAGTTTCCCCCTCCGCGACCCTGCGCTCGACAAGCAGCGGGAGCGGCTCATCGACGAGGGGCTGCTGTGGGCCGAGCCACACATCAAGCTGGAACGGCCTGGGCTGACTGGCCCGAAGATCGATTCGCTTCACGGTTTGGTGCTTGAGGAGACGCTCCAGGTGCCGTGGGGCTTCACCGAGCTGTACGACCACCAACACCGGGCGATCCAGCGTCTCGCGGTTTCACGTCCCGACGGTCCTCAGAACACGCTTGTGCTTTCTGGCACTGGGTCCGGCAAGACCGAGGCCTTCCTGATCCCGGTGGTCGATGCTTGCCTTCGGGATCCAGGCCCTGGCGTCAAGGCCGTCGTGATCTACCCGATGAACGCCCTCGCCAACGACCAGCTCAAGCGGCTTCGGGAGTTGCTCGCTGACGTGCCGGAAGTGACCTACGGCCGATACACGGGGGACACACCCGAGACCGACACCGGAGATCCGCGCCGGCCGGGCCGCCCAGAGAACGCGCCGCCGAACCTGCGATGGTCCCGCCAGGCCATGCGGGACCAACCCCCCAACATCCTGCTCACCAACTACACCATGCTCGAGTACCTGCTGGTGCGGCGGAAGGACGACGAACTCTTCCAACACGGAGCCCCACGCTACCTAATCGTCGACGAGATCCACCTGTTCACCGGCGTGCTCGGCGCCGAGGTCGGCTGTCTGCTCCGGAGGTTCCGCCAGCACGTCGCCGGCTCGAAGGGTCGGATCTGCGCGGTCGGTACGAGCGCCACGGCGGGAAGTGAGCCGGAAGAGGCGGAGCTGGTCCGATTCGCTGAGCGGTTCTTTGGAGCGCCTTTCGGGGCCGACGCCATGATCACCGAGACGCAGGTCCCCTTTGCCGACGGTGGCCCGACTGTTCCTCCAGTGCCGGCAGTCTCTCGCGAGCTGCTGGAGGCAGCTCACGATAACGCTGCCTTGGCGGCTTTGGCCGGGGTAGCGTTCGGGGTCGATCTTCCGGGCGACGACACATTCCCCGAGGCGCTTGGCCGAGTGATCGACCAGTTCGCAACCGTTGCGAGGGTGGAGCGAGCGCTGGCCCGCCCGGCACCTCTGAGTAGGGCCGCAGAGATTCTGGGGGAGCTGCCCGAGCGCGCCGGTGCACCACTGGAGGGCCTTCGCCGGGAGGCTGAGGCCATCTTGCTGCTCGGTGCGGCAGCCAGGTTGCCCGCGGTCGGAGAAGCCGAACCGGAGCCCCGGTTCCGCCCGCGGCTGCATCAGATGCTTCGCAGCATGGCCGGTCTGTGGCGATGTGTCGATCCAGCCCACGGCGTGCTGACCCCGCCCGACGGGAGCCGGTGCTCCTGCGACGCGCTCACCCTGCCGCTCGCGAGCTGCAGGACCTGCGGTGAGGCATTCTGGACCAGCCCGGCGCCCACCCGCGAGGTCGAGTCGATTCAGCGCGTAGAGGCCGTCGACCAGGAGCGAGACGTCCCATCAGTCTTCCTCGCCGATCCCGTTCGACTCCGGCAGGTCATTGACGAGGACGAGGAGGGCGCGAAGGTCCGTTGGACCCGGGCCAGAGTATGCCCATATTGCGGGGTATTCGCATTGGAGGGAAGGGAGCTGGACCATCTGCCTTCCTGCCTACGGCCGGCCTTCGGCGGCGTTCAGCTCTTGGCTTCGACCGACCAGGTCCACTGCCCGGCCTGCGGCGATCTTGGTGCCCGGACCCGACCGATCCTGCTGCCCCTGAAGGGCTCGGCGGCCGCGAGCACTGCGGTCCTGACCCAGGGTCTCTCCGACGAGTTGCGAGCGCGCACCGACGATGCGGGCGGGCGCTTGCTGGTCTTCGCCGACTCCCGGCAGAACGCTGCCCAGCAGGCAGGCTACGCCGACGACCAAGGGGCGAGGATCGCCGTCCGCCAGCTCGTTGTAGAAGCAGTGCGGGCGAAGGGTCCCACTAGCCTGCAGTCGATCCCGGGTGCCGTCTTCCCGCTGGTCATAGATGATCCCGACTCCCGACGCCGTTGGCTGGTCGGGGAATCCTCACGGAACTTCGCCGAGGTCAGCGATCCTGATTACGAGATGTCCGTAGAGGACCGGCGCCAAATCGAGCGGCAGCTCTCGTGGGAGGCGGCGCTTGAGGTCACCGAGCGGGCCCGTCGGCGCTTCTCCCTGGAGCAGGAGGGCGTGATCGTCGTCGGCATCGACGACCTGAACGCGTTGGCCGCCAAGGTGAGCGCGAGGTGGCCCGGCCATCCCTTTGGGGAGTCGCTGCTTCCCGAGGTAATCCAGGCGGTCGTCGACGCCATGCGCTACGGGCGAGCGGTCTCACACTGGATGCTCAAGCTCGATCCGCGGTCCTTGGTACGGAACCATGGCGTGCGGATTGGCGACCGGGCCGTGAACGCCACCAGAGGATATGGGAAGAAGAAGTTCACCAGCCGCAAGGACGGTCTGGACATCCGACCCTGGACCGCGCCGCAGCATGCAACCCGAATGTCGGAGCTAGTGGGAAGAATTCTCAAGAAGGCGCCGACCGAGGCCAACGAGACGGTCGAGACGCTCGCCGCGCGGCTCATCTCGGTCGGGCTCCTGACCGAGAGCACGGTCGCCGGGCGCAAGCGCGCGATGGTTGATCAGGGTCGCCTCCTTGTCTCGACGCGCGCGGCGACGCCGCTGTGGCGCTGCGACCGGTGCGGGGCAGTGCGGGCGGCGCTGTTGCGCGATGTCGACGGACGGCCCTTGTGTGCTAATTGGCACTGCCCCGGGATCCCGCAGCCGTTCGAGCCCTTGGCCGAGCGCGACTTCTACCGCCGTCAGTACGTCGGCCGGCCGCGGCGGCTAATCGTGCGGGAGCACTCCGGGCAGGTCGAGGGTGATGCGAGACTCGCGCTGGAGTCGCGATTCAACGACCGGGAGCATCCGATCATCGACGCGCTGGCGTGTACCCCCACTCTTGAGGTCGGCGTGAGCCTAGACGACCTCCACGCAGTCATCCTCCGGAATCTGCCGCCAACGCCAGCGAACTACGCCCAGCGGGTGGGGCGGGCGGGTCGCCGGAGCAAGACCGCCGTTGCCGTGGCGCATGCCGGTCACGGACCCCACGACAGCTACTTCTTCCAGCAGCCGGGGGAGCTCATCGCGGGCGAGGTGCGCGCCCCGGCGATCTCCCTGGACAACCAGCCACTGCTCCGCCGCCATGTGAACTCCCTGGTGATGGAGGTCCTGCGGGTTGACCTGCCAACCAGGTGGGTTCCCGAGACTGAGGGTGGCGGCCCCGCGGACGAGCCGACGATCGCCGACGAGGACGGCGTGCTGCGCGAGTCGACGCTCACACCGTTCGCGGAGAAGCTGGCCGACCCGGCCGTCCACGCGGCCGTTGAACAGGCCGCGCGTGGAGCCTTTGCCTCGCCGACTGACCCGGCACCGCCGCAGGACATCCAGGCGCTGTGCACCGGGCAGATCGGCCGGTTCCTGGAGGATCTTCGGCGCGCGCTGAACCGCTGGTGCGGCCGGTATCGGGCGCTGGTCGAGGAGTACAAGAAGAGCCTGCACGGCAAGGGGATCCCCTCCAAGACCGAAAAGGACTTCCAGGACCGCCTGTACCGAGAGATCGTGCGACTGTCGTCGCCGTCATCGCCCGAGTACCAGCCCTTGGGGTTCCTGGGCCTTGTCGGCTTCCTTCCCCGCTACGGGTTCACGGGAGAGAGCGTGCTGCTCCACCCGTTAGGGAGCGACCAGCCGCTCGTCCAGGCCGCGCCGGTGGCGATAACCGAATTCGCTCCAGGCAACATCGTGTACGCGCGCGGCCGTCGCATGAAGGTGCACCGCCTGGACCCGGCTCCGGTCGAGGAGGCAGGAGCCGACCCAGGGCATAGAGACAATGTCATCAGCCAGGGCCGGCGTTGCGATGCGTGCGAGTACCTGACCATGAACCCGCTTGAGAAATCCTGCCCGTACTGTGGGGCGGATTTGGTCACGCAGCCCGCGTTGGCCCTGACGGGCGTGCAGGCCAGCGGCGGGGCGATCTCGAGCGAGGACGAGTTCCGCCGTCGGGCCGACTATGCCGTCCGTCATATGCTCGGCACAGCGGAGGACACGCCCGAGGTCGTGAGGTTGGGCGGGTTCACCTTCGAGCGAACCCACGGCCGAACGATCACGATCGCGAACATCGGCCCTCGGTTGGTGGACGGGGAAGGCGAGCACGGGTTTGAGATCTGTACCGGCTGTGGGTACGCGGCTGAACTCCGTGCACCCGTTGACGACGAAGATGTAGAGGTCGAGGAGTATGAGGCGCCAGGGCATCGTCCGTTCTGCCCCGCCCGCAAAGACCCCCACAGCAACCTGGTGAAGCGCTCGATCTGGCTCACCGCCCAGGTGCGGGGTGACGTCATGGAGCTGCATCTCCCCGAGGCTGTGCAGGATCCTGCGTTCGCCTCGTGGCGAGCAACCATGGCCGAAGCGCTCCTGCTGGGCATCCGGGAGACTCTGCAGGCTGGCCGGCGTGACCTCGACGGGTTCGAACGGCATCGGGCCGGGATCCCAGTCGCGCTTGTCTTGTACGACACGATGCCCGGTGGAACCGGCTATCTGCCGAAGCTATTCACGAACGGCGCGTCGGGCCTGAGAGAGGCTGCCAATGAGGCCGCGGAACGCCTCGCCTCCTGCTCGTGCCGGGACTCCTGCCACCGGTGTCTCCGCGACTTCTGGAACCAGCGCTACCACGCGATCCTTAACCGGTTCGAGGTGCTGGGCACGCTCCGACGGCTCGCAGGAGCGGAGGCAATCGCCGGGGCAGAGGCCGAGGACGATCGGCTGGAGTCGTTCCTTGAGATGGAGTTCTTCGAGCGACTAAAGAAGGCCGGGCTACCTGCGCCGACCCTCCAGGTGGTTCGCGTGATCGGAGGCCGGCGGATTATTCGCGTGGACTGCGAATATCGAGACCCAGACGTCTCGGTCTTCCTTGACGGCCGCGAGTACCACACGCAATCCGAGGAGAAGATCCTCGATGATCTGGAGGTCCGAAACCGCCTTGAGGCCCAAGGCGTGCGTGTCCTCGAGTTCACCTATCGCGACGTAATGGACGCGTTCGACAATGTGGCCACCCAGCTTCGGGCGGCGCTCGATGGTGCCTCCAGGGACGCTGATCTTGACCTGCACGCGTTGCCCGGGCTCGCCGTTGAGGACGTCGACCCAGTGTCAAAGACACTCGTGGCCAGGGTTGATGCTGCGGCATGGATGACGAGTGAAGCTGCACGCATCAAGTCCTTGCGGAGCGCGAATCGGGCCAGGCTCGCTGGGTGGCGGCTTCGCCGCCGCGCCGCACTGGGCTCGTAGCGTGCGTCTACCAGGCCATGGCCGCCCGCACCTCCGGTGGGCCCAGAACGGCCAGCTGCGCCCGCGCCCGGCTCATCCCGATGTAGGCGAGCACGCGGTCCTCGTCCCAGTAGAGACTGGGTAGCAGGAGGATCACGGCATCTGCTTCAAGCCCTTTGAATCGATGGACCGTTTCGGTGACGACGCCATCCTCACCCGGGGCCACGAGCCCGAAACCGGCGAACTCTCGTCCTCGGAGCCGGTCGACCTCCGGGCGACTGGTGGAGAGGACGACTACCTGGTCGGGCCGCAACCCGCCCTTGATCAGGTACTTCGCCAGTAGCAGGTGTAGCTTCGCCTCGATCTGCTCGGGGCTCTTGACGATAAGAAAGGTCGGATCCGGTCCGGAGGCTCCCAGCGTGGGGATGTCGCCGCCGAATACGCCCGCGACGCGTTTCGCGATCTCCATCGTGTTGCGGCAGTTGATGGTGAGATCGGCCGCCGGTCCCGTGAACGGAGGCTGCCACCCCGGCCGGTAGATCTGCTGCGCTGTGTCGACGAACACGTAGAACGGATCCTCTTCGGGCTCCTTGAGAAGAAGTTCCAACGTGAGCCACCAGTCGGGCATGAAGTCCTGCCCCTCGTCGACCACGATCGCCGAGCAGTCAAAGCCGACTCGTTTGGCGTAGTCGGGGGTGGCCGCCGGGAGCACCTCGTCCCACCAGGTCTGGGATGGCCGCTGGGGGAGCAGCTCGCCTGCCCGGAGCGCCAGTTCCCGGCAGAGAACGTGGAAGCTGGTCGCACGGATCGGACTCATGCCGTCGAACTGCTGGGCCAGGTACTGGCCGAGCGGTCGGTTAAAGCAGACCAGCAGGACCGAGAAGCCATCCCTGGCCAGCTGGCGGCCCCGTTCGACGGCGAGCACGGTCTTGCCTGTCCCCGCTCCCCCGTACACGATCGCTCTTCGATTCCGCCGCAGCATAGAGAGAGCGGCGATCTGTTGATCGGTAAGCTCCAGCAGCCTGGCTGAGATGTCCTCGACGACCTCTCGCAGAAGCGGCCGAATGGTGACGGTTGGCGCGATAAGCCGATGAATCGCTTTCAGTTGCGCGGGCCCGAGCGTCGACGCGAGTCCCCAGTGTTCTACGAGAGTCTCGGTGGCTCTACCTATGTCGCGGAGATCATCGCGATCCCATACGATGCTCCGCGGACCCTCGGGGCCGAGGTCACCCGTGATCCGGCTATCGGGAAAGCAAACCCCGTGGCCGGTGTCTAGCCATGGCGAACCTTGGAGGCGCTCGCGCAGGTAGCGCTGGAGCGCCTTCCGAGAGTCGAGCGCCTGTTGGAACGGATCGCGGATGCGATGCGCCTGACCCCCAGCCGAGATTGATTCCCACTCACCATCGACGATTCTGACCGTGCCACCCTTCACCTCGAGCACCAGCAGTCCTCGCCGGTGGAGTAGAACGAAGTCGGCCTCGCCGTCACCCGGCCGGCCGCGCCGCTCGGACTGCCATCCGGTGCTGTAGAAGACGGTCCAGTCATCCGGAAGCCCTGAGAGCGCTTGATGTACCACACGCTCCGAGTGGGGGCGGTCTCTGGAGATCGTGCTTGGCACCATTCGAGCCATGGGATGGGATTCTTCCAGATCTCTGACTGACGTGGATCCTGGGCGCCTCAGTCATGACCGTTAGGACCGCTTTGGGAAGCAAATACACCAAATCGAAACGCTCGGCAGGGACCAACTTCACCCGCCGATTCAGAGGCCAGTCTTCCCAGTCCCCCCAACAGAGGGTCGGACGGCCGAACTTGCTCGGAGAGAGCCACTCGGGGACCCCACTCTGGGAGCCGTTTCATTCGTGATGAATACTCGGGAACTGGCCACAACTAACGCTGCTGCGGCGCAGGTTGCCGGATAGGCAGTCACCCCTTGTTTCATCTACGATACGACGCCGGTACGTGTGGAAGCATTCCCCTCATTGGAACCGGATAGTTGGTCCGCCTTCTTGAGGCCAAGACTCTTGCCCTTGTGAGGTAAGGCGAAGCGCAGTTGGAGTTGGAGAATCACGTCAACAGAACGAATCGGCCTGAGTGTCGCTCCTTCGCCCCACATCTGGAGCCCACACGATGACGCGTCAACGACGCTACAACGATCACCTCGACGTACTGCTAGCACTCGTGACGTACCTGGGACTCTGCGCTTGGCGTAGTCGTTCACCCAACGGCCTGGCCAGAGACCTCGGTCTGGATGAGACCTCAATCACGATCGCACTAAACAACTTCCCAGGGCTCTTCAGGAAGAGCGCCAACGTTCATCCGACCAATGCTGGACCTCAGCCTTCTTACACACTGCACGCCCGCTACGCGCGCCGCAGGTCGCTCCGATCGGACGAAATCTCGCTCGGCACGAGGAATCTCGCTGCACTCAGCGACCCTGAACCTACACAAATCGGTATCGGTGAGGAACTCGACGCCGACACTCTACGGGCGGTGCTCGACTTCGTGACCGAACAGGCAAGGGCAGAGCGAGAATCCCGGCAGCATGCTCGTTCACAGCGTTGGCTTCTCGCTGGGGTGTTCTTGGCCGCCGCCGCAAGTATAGTCTCGGCGGTCATACAGACCGTGGGGTAGCCTGTGGTCGTCGGCCTCGGTCGTGATTGAGCAGGAGACATTCCGGCACGTCATCCCGTGAAAGACCAGCAAGTTCGTGTCGTCGCTTGCCTATCTGTAGTCCCGATTGGGCTCCGCCGAATGTTCCTCGCCATAAATTGCGAGCTGACTCACGGAACTTGTGCTCGGCGCCCTTACACTTCGAGGATTGCCGCCGAGAGGGGATCTTCGGCTGTCTGCACGAACCATTGCAGGGCGTCAAGCATGTGTTCGCGACCCTCCTTGTTGGTCAGCGCCGCCAAGGGGAAGGAGGGATAAAGCCCGAGCTTAGTGGCCGGTAGGTTGACCCCTGGGGCACGGTTGCAGAGCTCGAGGAAATGGTCGCGAAGGCGTTCGTCGTCAAAGGGTGGCCGCTTGGACAGCGGACCGAAATAGACCGAGCACGTGCCGCTGAGCGGATACACCACAAGCGGCCACCAGTCGTTGCGGCGTCGGCGCTGGGCGCTTCGCAGCATGAGAAAGCAGCTCGTCTCCTGGCCCCTACCGAAAGTCAGGTAGCCACCAAGCCGGCGCCAGTGGTCCAGCAGGCGCTCGACCGCGGTAACAACCTCCTGTGGCTGGCGGTCGCGCAGCTGCCGGAAAAACGATTCACGTCGTTGTGAACGCACAGCCGAATCGTCGTGCTCGCCGTCACGTGGGGGCTGGGTCCAGTCCTCGCCCAGGCCGAGCAGCCGAGCCAGATCCTCGGCGCCAAGCCGCTGATTGGCGTCGGCGTTGCCGGTGGCGTCGAAGCGCAACCCCTCGCTGCGCAGCACCTCGTAGGGGTCGCGCGTGTCGTCGGGGTCGTGCCAGTGAAACTGCGGCGATACTCTGCCGTCGCGGGTCAAGACCCGGTGCTGGTTCGGCACCCGGACGCCGGCCAGGTGCTGTCCCACCGGCACGGGATGCGAGCCCATCAGCTCCGCGACGTCACCGTAGGTCGTCCACGAGCCCGCCGGCAGGACCGCAAGTGCCTGGTGCATCAGGCTCCAGTCCGAGCCCACCACGCCAACCGCTGGTGTGGCGATCGGTCCGGGCCAGATGGACACGGCGCGCTCGGCAAGGTCGTCGGCGCGCTGGATAATCTCGGCGTAGCCCCAGCGGGACGTCGCGGCGATGATCCGGTTCAGCCCGAGGCCGCTGTCGCGCAATAGGCGCTGCTTACGCTCGAACGGGGCGTTGCTCAGCTCGGGGTTGTAGCCAGTCAATGTCAGGTTGCCCAGGGTGTGGACCACCCGGCGATGCAGCTCAGGCCCTGACATGCCCTGCTCAGCGGCATCCTTCGTGAGCAGGTCCCGCCATTGGTCGGTCAGGGTCCGGGGCAGGATGTGCTCGATTTGCAGTTTTGAAGCCGTGAAGTCCATCCGTTCTTTGGAGCCCAGGCTCTCCTCCAGCCGCTGCAGGACCATGGTCCGTTGGGCGTGGCGTCCGTTGAGGTAGAACGGCTTGGCCCGGACCGATTCGTACACGTCCTGGTCGGTTGGCCAGCGGTTGCCCGGCTGGGAGAGCGCGACCCGGACAGCCTCGGCGATCGGGAGGTCACGCGGGAGCTGCTTGATGATCGCGTTGAAGATCCGGTTGAGGTTGCCGCTGTAGACCCCGCACAGCATCCGGCGTACGAGGAAGCTCTCAACGTAGACGAGCGCCTGGTTGATTTCCTCGGTGGTGGCCTGTCCCTGGTCGCGTAGGTCGAGCAGGTGCATGACCAGGGGGTAAGTGGTCTGGGCGCCCCAGGTGTTGAGACGTCCCAGCGCCCCGCGAAGGTCGGCGTCCGGTTCGCCAGCCGGCCGGAGGATGCGCTCGAGGTGACGGGCGCGTGTGGCCAGTCTGGCGACCTCCACGGCCAGTGCGTTCTCGTCCTTGGCGATCGGCTCCAGGCGGCGCTGCTCGGCGCTGTATAGGTCCGCCTGCCTGGCTCGCTCGTTGCCGTGCAGTACCAGATCCAGGTAGATCAGCAGCTCAAGGTCCTCGCCAAGCGCTCGTTGCATAGGCAGCCAGTGGGCCTCGTAGATTTCCGGGCCGCGCGTGGGCAGGTTCATGAAGAGGTAGTTGCGGACCAGGTCCGCCTGGCTGAGGCCGACGCCGGTGTTGTTGAGCGACTCGAAGATGCGGTGCACGTTATCGGCGGCGTCCGCGGTCACCTCAACGATCTCCAGCCGCCCGCACAGCACGCTTTCCACCCGTTCTAGGTCGTGCGGGTCATTGGGATCGTCGGCCCTGACGATGACCCGGCGGAAGTAGTTGTAGGCGCCGCCGATGTTGTCGCCGCCGCCTTTGGTGGGCGTGTCGTCGATGCAGGCGAAGAACGCCGTCTGGTCGCCCTGAGTTGGCAGCAGCCGGTATCGGTCAGGGCCAGGGCCGCGCTTCCACCTGTTGATCAGGTACAGCTCGTTGATGCGGCTGAACTCGTCCTGGTCGGTCTCGGCGAGGTGGTCGCGGAGCGCGCACATGGCCAGCGTCCAGGTCGTCAGGCGCTGCTGCCCGTCGATGATCAGCCAGCGCCGTACGTCTGAGGCCTGCATCAGCGGGCTTGGTGCCAGCACGATCGAGCCCAGGAAGTGGGTCGGGCCGGGCTGGCCGTCGGCGAGTTCGTCGGCCTGGTCGAGTACGTCGTCCCAAAATTGCTGGAGGTCGGTGTCCGTCCAGGTGTAGGTCCGCTGGAACAGTGGCACCTGGAACTGTTTCTGGCCCTCGATCAGCTCCTTGAAGGTGGTCTCCCGAGCCTTCATGCCTCCGCCAACCCTCCCCATCGCGCTCGCACTCGTCGGGCGGAAACTACACGAGTAGCGCGAGAGGAGGGAACATCTCGTGAGCGTCTTCGCGAAGAGGCCAGAAGTCAGCGAGTCGGGCTCAAAGGACAGAAGCTGTGTAGAGAACGCTCGTCTTGACCGTGACGTTGACGCCGTGGCCCGCGCGGGGCCCGTTGCAGGAGAAACCCTGATGAGGTTGGGGGCCCTCGGCGCACCCGCCTCACCACTAGGTATCTGTCGCGGTGGTCACCCGGCGTCGGACGAGAGTTGTGGCAAGCATGCACGACGGCTTTGCGTGGCGAGCCGAGGGTACAGCCGATGACGGGTCCTTGTAGTACCAATGCGGACTGGCGGCTCGCATTGTGTAAGGTCGGGGCTACAACCAACAGATCGCCGACAGCTCGCTGACCTGCACCAACAGAGGGGTGTTGGCGATTTGCTTGGGTTGCTTGTTGGTCGATGGCTGCGGGATGCTGGCGATCTGTTGGTGCGGTCTCGGCCTAGACTCCCCGGCCCACCTCAGGCCTCCCCGGCCGGCCGGTGGCGTCCACGTCGTGGGCCTGCCTGAGACGACCAGGATCGCCTCAGACGGGTCACCGTAGCCAAGCGAAAGGTGCGAGACCCCCCTGCGGTCCAAGCCCTGGCCAGCAGCCCAGGGTCCGCCGGCCGGTACGGCCGGGAGGCCGAGCTGGCCAGGGCCCAGGCGTGGATATGCCATTCGGCCGCGGCGACGCCAGCGTGGCCACCGGCGCGGGATGTGGAGCCGGCTCCTCGCGCCTACCGCGAGCCGTCCCTGCTGATCATATGTTGAAGCTCAGCCATCGCGGCCTTGAAGTCGGTACGGTCCCGGTCCCGGAACCAGCGGAAGAACAGGTTCGGCACCCGGCTGTGCTCGCTTCGAGCCTTGAAGATCACGTCCTGCACCTCCCTCGCAAGGGTAAGCAGCGGCTCTGCCGCTTCCGAGACCGCAAGGCGGGTGGTGTCGTTGATACGTGCGTTTATGAGGCTGAGCACCCGCTCGCGCTCGGCAGCGGCATCACGCTGCGCGCGGTAGGTGTCCACTGCCAGAAGCAGTGCGCCAAGCGAGGGAAGATACCATCGGAGCAGCAGCTCGGGCACGTTGAGTCCGCCGAGCCAGCCAACCAGCAGCCCGGCTCCCGACCAGATACCGGCGACCGTGAGCAGGGCGCGTGCATAGCGCCGGCGCACTCGGGCCGCCCAGCCGAGGTTCTGTTGCTGGCACCCGAGCACGTCGTACGGCCTCGGGACGGCCGGGACGAGGTAGTAGTCGCGGAACAGCTCGTCCGGGCTGCGGCATTGCTGACTGAGCCGGCTCACCTCCTGCGCCTCGAGCGGCGCTCCGGCAGCCACCTCGTTCCACGGCAACTCGAAGGCTTGGACGTCGAACATCTCCTGCAGAAGGGCAGCGCGTCGGAGTTCGTTTTCACCCCAGGCCGCGAGGCCCGCAGAATACGCGACGGCCCAGAGTCCTCCCAGGATTGCGACCGGCGTCTCGGCTGCGGAAGCGAACGCGGCCACGAGCCCCAGCGCAGCCACGAACACCGAGACGCCGATCTGCGCGGCGTCAAGCCGCTGAGCGCGGCGGTGCGACACCGCGGCGGCGCGGAGCAGGCGCACGAGGTTGGGTTGGTTCTCGAGTTCAGCGAGCGGACGCGCTTCGTCAGGCACGCAGATCCCTGCCGGTGGAGTAGCGATAGACCCGCAAGTAGCGTAAGTGGCATTCTAACGCCCATAGTTATTATCGGACGAAGATCGCCGAATGCCGCCCTGGTGTACAGAAGGGTTCGGTCGCATCCATGCCTGTCAAGCCGGCCGATGAGCTCGCCGCCTATTTCGACGCCACGGTTGCGGCGGCGCTGCGGGACTGGGCCGAGGGCTCCGGCGGAACGGTCAGCCTGCCCAGCAGTCGGTGGCGTGCGAAGGGCTACACCGCAGCCGAGCTCGCCGCGATCGTTGTAGCCCTGCCAGGACGAGGACCCCAGAAGCTGATCGTCAAGGTCCACCCAGGGGGCAGATATGCACGTGAGACTGGAAGGCACGCGGAGGCAATCGCGACCTCGGGTGTCTTCGCTGAGCGGCATCTCGTCAGGCAGCTCTATTCCCGCTATCCCGTCGGGGACGGCCGCTTCCTGATGTTCCAGGACATCGCGGGAGGCAACCTCCTCGAGAGTCGCCCCTTAAGCCAGTTGCCCGCTGAAGACCTCGTTGAGGTGTGCGATCAGGTTGCCCGTGCGCTCCTCGAAGAGTGGAACGATCAGGGGTGGCAGACCTCACCGTCGACCGCTGCCGCCTATGTGGCGGCGGAGCTCGAGGACCTGGACGAGGAGGGGTCGGCCCGGCGCTGGGGTGAGCCGTTTAGCCTGCTTGATCCTGGCTCTGACTGCATCACAACGGATGAGGACGGCGACAGCCGCGCGATGCCCAACCCGTATCGGCTCGCCAGCGAGCAGTCGTTCGCCAACGGGATCTCCATCGACTATCTAGCCGGACGGTCACATGGCGACTTGCACTTGGACAACGTGCTGGTGCTGCAGCGGCTGTCCGAACGGCTGCAGCCGGAAAAGTTCTGGCTTATCGACCTGTCGGGGTACACCTCTTCCGCCCCGCTTACCCGGGACCCGGTCATGCTGATGCTGTCGGTCGTCTCGAAAGAGTTGCCGATGTCGCCCGGACAGCAGGATGCCCTCATTGATTTCGTCGTCACTCCCAGATCTCCCGAGCAGGCTCCGTATGCGCTCACGCGAGCACTGAGGGACGCGGTGTGGGCGATCTACGAGCGTGGACGAGGGTGGGCGCGAGGCCGAGGCTGGGGCGGCGAGTGGCGGGCCCAGTACCTCCTGTCGGTCCTCTCCACAGCGCTCTTGTACACGTCCTTCGACCGTGTCCGCGCAGAAGGGCAGCGATGGTTCTTCCGCCTTGCGGCACGTGCCGGTGCGGCATTCCTGAGAGAGCAGGGCGTCCCGTTGCCGCCGACAACCCCTCGCCGCATCGGTCCAGGTCCACCGTCGGAGGGACCGGACGGCGCAGGGACCATGGTGGTCACTCGCGAGGACCCGCCAGTTGATGATCCTCCGGCGACGGTCACGCGGGATCCCCCGGTCGTGGTGCCGGACGACCTGTCCGGCCTGCATGCGATCCTGATCGGGCTCTATTCCGACCGCGAGAGCGCCCACAGCGTGGTGCGGCGCCTTCCGGACGTTATCCAGTATCCGCCGTTCGAGAATATCGAGGACGTCTGGGCCGCCATCCTGCAGGAGGCGAGCAAGATGGATGTAATCTCCGTTCTGGACATTATTGACAATGAAGATAAATTCTCGGACAGGCCCAACCTCATCCGTGCCGCGCGTCGATGCCAGCAACGCTGGAAGCCGGACTTCGACACGATCATGCAGCTTGCCGAGAGCTACCAATCGAGTCTTGACGCTATCGACACCGAGCAGAATTCCACGTCGAGCGATCTCGAATGGGTTGATGTCACGATCCACCCCCGCCGACAGCTCCGCAGGCTCACCATCGAGGTCGAGAAGTCGCTTCGTTGGTGGGCCAGAATCAAGGACGTCGACGATCAAGCAATAACCGATCTTCTGCGTCAAAGTCAGGAACTGCTTGATTTGTTGCGAGAGGGTGGCACCTCCTCGTACCGGCGCTGCGAACTTCTCGAGGACCTCCGATCCCTAGAAGGGGATCTGGCCAGCGCGTTCGAGGGACTGGCCGCAGCTCGCCGATAGCAACGGGGCGAGAATTAGGGCCTTGCGGCCTCTCGCGGACAACAGCCGCTGTTGCGTCGCGTGGGAAGCTCTCTTGAGCTATGGCCCCGGCCGCTCACATCCCGGATCCCGCCAAACGGCGTGGGCAAGCCTACGCCGAGGTCGGCCGCTGCCTGGCAAACATTCGGCGTGTCATAAATGAGAACTACGATGCCTGGGCGAAGTTGCCGCTGAGACCGCCGCTCAACCCCTTCAAATCTCTATCTCGCGACCTCCTCGTCGTTCAGCGCAACCTGGAGGGCAACATACGGAGCCGGGAAGCGAGGCAGGCGTTCGGGACACCGCTGGACGATCCGCAGTTCCCCATGCTGGTCGAGGAGGCTGTCCTCACGCTCAAGAGCTACATCTACTTCCGCGAGGATCTGAGGAAGGCTGCCCCTAAGCAGCCAACTCCTGGCTGGCTGCAAGACGAGCGCGATCGATTGGTCCGAGCGATCAACGAGGTCCGCAAGGCCATCAAGCCGCTCAAAACAGCGCTTGAACCTTGAATGCCTCGGATCTTGCGATGCTCTTATGGTGCGTGACGCCTCGTGACGTGGGCTACGAAGGTGGCGCCTGTCGAGCGATAAAGGAGATAGCGATGCTCGATCTTGGGCTGGTCAACCTTCGGTCGCCGGCCGAGCTGCTGGAGGACCACTCGCCAGAGACCGGGTGGTGGTTCGATCCGCGCTCGGATGATTGCGATCCCTTCATCGACCCCGCGTATGCCGATGTGGAGATGGAGGAGGAGTCGCCCTGGGAGCGGGGGTTGGTCCGCATCGACACGATCCCGTCCCGGGAAGCCTATGGCGACATGGAGGTCTTCATCGGACGGGTCCGGGACCCGCGCGCCCGTGACCTGCTGGAGCGGGCGATCGCCGGGCGCGGCGCCTTCCGCCGCTTCAAAGACACGCTGCTGGAGTTCCCGGCATTGCGGCAGGCATGGTTTGCGTTCCACGACGCCCGCATGCAACGCCGGGCGATCCGGTGGCTGGCCGACCAGGGATTGATCGAGGAGAGCGTCGCGGAGCGGGAGGTCCAAAGCGAGGGAGGACCCGAGGCTACCCAAGTTGGCGTCGGGTCCGATCCGGGGGTTGATCCGGTCAGGACCGCCGCGGTAGTGGCGGCTGAGCTGCGGGCACCGTACGGCGGGCGGCTTCGCCGAGTGGTGCTGTTCGGCTCCTGGGCCCGTGGCGACGCCCAGCCCGAGTCGGATATCGACCTGCTGGTGGTGCTCGACAGGGTCGACTCGCCGTGGGTGGGGGTGCGGCGTATGGACCAGGTCCTGTGGCGGCACTCCTACCAGAGCAACGCGGTCATCGCCGCGGTCCCGGTCGGCGAGCGGGACCTGGATGATGTGTCAGTTCCGCTCCTGATTCGGCCCAGGCTGAGGGCCGGGAGGTCGCGTGACCGCCGCAGGCGGCTTGGCCCGGTGTCGGGAGGAACTGGCGGCTGCTCGGCTCCTTGCCGACACGGGGTTCTCTGCCCAGGCAGTTTCCCGTACCTATTTCGCGGCGTTCTTCGCGGCGGAGGAGACGGCCCTGCTGGCGCTTGGCGAGACGCGCTCCAAGCACTCAGGGGTCGTCGCCGCGTTCGTCCACCTGCTGGTCCGCAGCGGCGACCTTGACAAGGACACTGGACGGCTGCCGCGGTCGCTGTTCGAGCGGCGGAACGAGGCCGACTACGCCCCCGTCCCGGTCCCGCCGGAGGAGGCAGATGCGGCCATCCGAGATGCTGAGCACGTCGTCACCGCGGTCGAGCGATGGCTCGACCAACGCGATAGATGAACCGGACTGCGGGCCGCTGGCGAGCTCAGCCAACGAATGTAGTTCGACGGTGTTGTCAATTGCGCGCTTCCGGCGGTTGACCTACATATCGTCAGCGGCGTCGTGATCACGCGGGCCGCCTTGTTGGGACCCTGGCGGGGTGCCCTGTTGCCGCTACTCAGAAGCTTAGAGGACATTCCCGAAGTTGATCGATGCGTGGTATGGGTGATTGTGCAGCTGCGGGATTGCCGGAGTCGGCGCCGCTGCGCAGTGCGGGTCTGCCGGGACCGGCGAGCCTGGCCGATCCCACGCTGCTGCCACCCTCGGGATCCTGGTCACAGCTGGCGTGGCTATCCCGATCGGCGCGCTGGCAGACCGCCGCCGCGCGGCCTGCTACACGGCCAGCTGGGCGGGCTCGACCCGTGGCTACCAGGCCAGCAGGGGCTGGTCGGGCCGCAGGGTGGTCTGGTCGGTGTAGCGGTTGAACGACAGCCGGCAGCAGGCCAGCAGCCCGAACGCGTAGAACCGCTCCGAGCCGTGGTCGTAGCGGATCCGCAGGCGCCGGCAGCCAAACAGCCACGCGATGGTGCGCTCCGCCTTCCAGCGGTGGCGGCCCAGCCGCTGCGAGGACTCGATGCCGCGGCGGGCGATGCGCACCTTGATGCCCCGGCGGGTCAGGTAGCTGCGGCAGGCTCGGGTGTCGTAGGCCTTGTCGGCATGGCACTTGTCGGGCCGGCAGCGCCGGTGGCCGGTGGGCGTCGCGACCATCGGGATGTCGTCCAGCACCGCCTCGAACAGCTCCTGGTCAGGCCGGTTGGCCGGGCCCAACAGCAGCGACAGCACCATCCCGCTGCCCTCGCCTGCCACGTGCCACTTGCACCCCGCCTTGGCGCGGTCGACCGGGTTGGCGCCCGTCAGGTCCCCCCCTGACCGCGCGCAGGCTGGCCGCGTCCACACTGGCCCGCGACCAGTCCAGCAGCCCCGCGGTGCCCAGCTCGTCCAGCAGCAGCTCCTGGAGGCGGTCGAACACCCCCGCGCGCGCCCACTCCGCAAACCGCCGCCAGCAGGTGGTCACGCTGCCGCAGCCGAACTCACCCACCGGCAGCAGCGCCCACGGGGTCGAGGTGCGACACATGAACACGATCGCGGCCATGCAGGCCCGGTCGGATACGGTGCGGGGCGCGCCGCCGCCAGGGGGTGGGGGCAGCAGCGGCTGGATGCGTTCCCACAGCGCGTCGGGGAGCAGACGGTCAGGTAGTGATTGCATGCCCTCACGATCCCAGGACCGCTCCGGCCTTGTCACCAGGACATCGGCGCCCTATTCGGCACCCACGCGCAACCACCCATCCCGTCTTCGGGAATGTCCTCTTAGTGAGTGTTTGAGAACTGTTATGCGGCGTTGGTCTGGATGGATGGTGGTCGATGGGAACGTGCGAGTCGTCGGGTCATCACCGCGATCATGGCCCAGGTGACCATCGCGGCGTGATGGGTGGGCAGGCGCTCGTAGTCGCGGACGGTGCGGCGGTGCTTGCTGATCCACGCCAAGGTCCGCTCCACGACCAATCTGCGGGGCAGCACCTCGAAGGTCGACTGGCCAGGACGCTTGCGCACGATCTCCACCACCAGGCGCAGCAGCTCCGCGGCCCAGGCGACCAGCTTGCCGGCATACCCGGCATCGGCCCAGCACAGGCGGATGCCGCGATAGGTCATGCGCAGCCGCCACAGCAGCGGCCGGGCGGCGTCGCGGTCCTGGACGCTGGCCGCGGTCACCCACACCACCAGCAGCAACCCCATGGTGTCCACGGCCAGATGCCGCTTGCGGCCGTTGACCTTCTTGCCGGCATCCCAGCCGCGGCTGTGCTTGGGCACGGTGTCGGCCGCCCGGACCGACTGCGAGTCGATGATCGCCGCCGTCGGGGTCGGCGCCCGGCCAGCCTGCGCCCGGACCTGCTCGCGCAGCACATCGTGCAGGCGCTGCAGGGTGCCGTCGCCGGCCCACTTGGCAAACCACCAGTACACCGTGCCCGGTGGCGGGAAGTCGCTGGGCAGCAGCCGCCAGGCGCACCCGGTGCGCACCAGGTAGCGGATCGCGTCGACGATGGCCCGCAGGGGGTGCTTGGGTGGCCGGCCACCCTGCGGGGTGTCCGGGCGCTTGAGCAGTGGCGCCAGCACGGCCCATTCGGCATCCGACAGCGACGATGGATAGGCCCTGGTGATGGGGGTGGAGGAATCGTCAAATCCTGTGGATCGCCGGTGAAGGCATGATCACGCGGCGACCTTGGTGACGTCCTGGGCGGCCTCCTTGTCCGGTGTCTGGTCGGGTCGTTCGATCAGCTTGCCGGCCTCGAACCGGGCGCCGGCC
>WNFU01002524.1_pt1 | contig 33218 bp, 31 predicted proteins | sample 5400121 | NCBI WGS metagenome assembly WNFU01 (sample SAMN13153360, study PRJNA577476) | soil metagenome | isolation source: 100 cm soil or saprolite under grassland replicate 1 | place: USA:California | collected 2016-06-15
GTGCCCCAGAGCTCGGCGATCGGGCGCTTCATCGGGCGGCGCTTCCCCCGGCGAACTCCGCCCCGATGTCCTGGTCGAGGTGGCTCTCGACCATCTGCGCGGCGACCCGCACGGCGTTCATGATCGCCCGCGCGGGCGAGGCCCCGTGGCAGATGATCACGACGCCCTTGACGCCGAGCAGCGGCGCGCCGCCGTACTCACTGTAGTCGAGGAACTTGAAGAGCCGCTTCGCTTCCGACCGGCCGACCACGTCGGGGAACGCCTGCGTGATCATCCCCATGAACATCCGGCCCGCCGACTCGTAGAACTTGAGGACGACGTTCCCGACGAAGCCGTCGCACACCACGACGTCGATCCGCCCCTTCTTGCACTCACCGGCCAGGATGTCGCGGCCCTCGACGTTGCCGACGTAGTGGATGGCCGGCGTCTGCTTGAGGAGCTCGTGGGCTTCCTTCACGACCGCGTTGCCCTTCTCGTCCTCCTCGCCGACGTTGAGCAGGCCGACTCCCGGCTGCGTCCGGTCCAGCACGTCCCGGACGTAGACCGACCCGAGATGCGCGAACCCGACCAGCTCGCGGGCGTCGCAGTCCACGTTGGCGCCGGCGTCGAGGACGAGGACGGGGTGCACGGCGGTCGGGAACAGCGTCCCGATCGCCGCCCGCTGCACGCCCTCGTGCACGCGCAGCATGAGGGTCGCCGCGGCCATCACGGCGCCGGTGTTGCCGGCCGAGATGAAGGCGTCCGACTCGCCCTGCTTCTGGAGGCCCAGGCCGACGGCGATCGACGAGCGCGGCTTGCCCTTCACGGCGGCGAGCGGCTTCTCGCCCATGCCCACCACCTCGGGCGCCTCCACGACGTCGAGCCGGCCGCGATCGAAATCGCCGCGGGCCTGCAGGGCCGCCTCGATGTCGGTGGTGCGGCCCACCAGCTGGATGCGGAAGGCGGGCCGGAGCTCGCGCAGCGCCTGCACCGCGCCCTCGACCTCCACGCGGGGAGCGTCGTCGCTCCCCATCGCATCCAACGCGATCCGGATCACCGTCAGGCGTCCTCGACCGCCACGCGCTGCTCGTCCTTGTAGTAGCCGCAGGTCGGGCAGACGCGGTGCGGCCGTTTCAGGTCGCCGCAGCGCGGGCAGGGCTGGAGCGCGATCGGGGCCGCCTTGTAGTGGGTGCGGCGGGCGCGCTTCTTCCGCTTGGAGGTTCTACGCTTCGGTACGGCCATCGTGTCTCCTTTTCAGTCGCGCAGCTTGGGCTTCAGGGCGGCGAGCCCCTGCCAGCGCGCGTCGGGCGCCGGCGGGCAGCCGCAGGGCCCCGCGTTCAGGTCCTTGCCACAGCGCGGGCACAGCCCGCGGCAATCGTCACGGCACACCACCCACTGAGGCACCGCGAGCAGCAGCTCCTCCCGCACCGCGGGCCGGAGGTCGATCAGCGTCGCGTCGGGCTCCAGAGGGTAGGAGTTCGGGTCCTCCAGCGCGTCGGGGTCCTGGGAGAAGAGCGCGGCGACGTCCGCCGCGACGGGAATCGCCACCGGCACGAGGCACCGCCGGCACTCCCCCGCCGCGCGCGTCGCGAGCGAGCCGCGCCAATAGAATCGCCCGTCCCCGGCCGCCTGCAACCGCCCGGTCACCTGCACCGGCTCGGTCAGGGCGACCTCCAGCCCCTCGAACAGGGGGTCGTTCCCTGCGAGTTCGGCCCGGGTGTTCACCGGGCCACGGGCGAGCTCGCGCAGGTCCACCTGTAGCATGAGCAAACCGAAGCTAAACCCTTGTGGGACTTGCGTCAACCAAGCTGCCGCAGCTCTCCCTCCGAGAAGAAAAAGGCGATTTCCCGGGCGGCATTCTCGGGAGAGTCCGAAGCGTGGATCGCGTTCCGCTCCTTGGATTCGGCGTACAGCTTGCGCACCGTGCCCGGCTTCGCCTCAGCGGGGTCGGTCGCCCCGATCACCTCCCGCAGGTGGTCCACCGCGTCCTCCCGCTCGAGCGCCAGCGCCAGGGCCGGCCCGGAGCTCATGAAGGTGACGAGCGACCGGTAGAACGGGCGCTCGCGGTGCACCTCGTAGAACGCTTCGGCCTGCGCGGTCGTGAGCTTCACGAGCCGGGCGGCGCGCACCACGAATCCGGCGGCTTCGAGGTGGGCGAGGATTTTCCCGGCTTTCCCGGCGCGCACGGCGTCCGGCTTGATGATCGCGAGGGTGAGCATGCTGGGGGCTCGGGGCTCGGGGCTCGGGGTCAGGGGGTAATGAGGCGGCGGATCAGATCCGCCCGCGTGAGAAATCCGACGACGATCCCCTCCCGGACCACCGGGAAGCGGTCGACGTCCTTGGAGTTGATCAGGTTGGCCACGTCGGCGAGCGTCTGATCCTCCGCGAGACACAGCACGGAGCGCGCCATGGCTTCCCGGACGGGGATGAGGCGGGGGTCGGCCGACCCGCGCTGCAGCTGGCCGCGCGTGGGCGCCCGGAACTCGCCGCTCTTGGTGCGCTGCAGGAAATCGGGAATGAGATGTCGCAGGATCTCGCGATGCGTCACCATCCCGATGAGCGACCCCGCGTCGTCCACGACGGGCATAGCCCGGACGTCCCGCTCCACCATGACGCGGGCTACCTCGCCGAGCGTTTGCTCGGGCTTCACGGTGAGCGCGTGCGGTGTCATGACGTCGCGCACCGTGAGCTGGCTCGGCAGCTCGACGGCGTCGAGGACGGCGAGGGTGGCGACCTGCGCCGGAGTGCGCGCGGCGAGGAGCGCGAGCACGTTGTCGGGATCGGCGAGGGTGCGGGCGAACGCGCCGACCACCTGGAGGTAGAGGGCTGCGTCGCGGAGCGGCGCCACGATGAAGATCACGATGCGCGCCGAGCGGTTCGGGTCCTTCTCCCACCGGATCGGCGTCGCCGAGACGCCGATGGCGGTCGCGAGACCGCGCACCGCCTCGGTGCGAAAGTGGGGCAGGAACGCGTGCTCCCCCACGCTCACCATGTCTTCCGGCCAGGTGTGACGGATGACGGCGTGCAGGCGCTGCGGATCGGTCACCGCACCGGCCGCGACGAGCCGCTCGGCGAGCAGCTCCGTCGCCTGCTTGACCGTCGTCGCGTTCAGCGGGACGAGGATGTGCTCGGGCTTCAGGACGTCGCGCAGCTTCACAGGCGCTCTCCCAGCAGCGGCACCACGTCCGCGGGGCGCTTCATCACGGCGATGCCGGCCCGCTCGAACGCCGCCATCTTCTCGGCGGCCGTACCGCTCGAGCCCGAGATGATGGCTCCCGCGTGGCCCATGCGGCGCCCCGGCGGCGCCGTCTGGCCGGCGATGAAGCCGATCACCGGTTTCGTCATCCCCTTGTGCACGAACTCCGCGGCCTGCTGCTCGTCGGTGCCGCCGATCTCGCCGATCATCACGACCGCGTCGGTGTCGGGGTCGGCCTCGAACGCCGACAGGCAATGAATGAAGTTGGTGCCGATGAGGGGATCGCCGCCGATGCCGATGCAGGTCGACTGGCCGTAGCCGTGGGTGGAGAGCTGGTGCACGATCTCGTAGGTGAGGGTGCCGCTGCGCGACACCACGCCGATCCGCCCCGGCCGGCAGATGTTCCCGGGGATGATGCCCACCTTGCTCTTCTCGGGGGAGATCAGCCCCGGGCAGTTCGGCCCGATGAGCCGCGCGCCGCGCTCGTGCAGGTATGGGAGCGCGCGCGTCATGTCGAGGACGGGGATCCCCTCGGTGATGCAGACGATGAGCCCGATGCCGGCGTCCGCCGCCTCGAAGATGGCGGACGCGGCGACGGCGGCGGGCACGTAGATGACGGCGGTGTTCGCCTGCGTCTCGCGCACCGCATCGGCGACGGTGTCGAACACGGGCACCACCCCGTCGAACACCTGCCCCCCCTTGCCGGGGGTCACACCGGCCACGACCTTCGTGCCGTAGCCGATCATCTGCCGCGTGTGGAACGAGCCGTCCCGCCCGGTGATCCCCTGCACCAGCAGGCGCGTGCCCCGGCTGACGAACACGCTCACGGGGTCGTCCCCACCGCCGCCCTCGCCTGCGCGACGGCCTGCTTCACCGCCTCGTCCATGTCGGTGAGCGCCGAGAACCCGGCCTGGGTGAGGATCCGGACGGCTTCCGCTTCGTTGGTGCCGGTGAGCCGGATGATGAGCGGCACCGTGAGCGGGAACTGCCGCGTCGCCTGGACGATGCCGTTCGCCACGTCGTCGCAGCGCGTGATGCCGCCGAAGATGTTGAACAGGATCGCCCGCACGCTCGGGTCCGCCGTGATGATCTCGAGGGCGGCGACGACCTTCTGGGGATTCGAGCTGCCGCCGATGTCGAGGAAGTTGGCGGGCTCCCCGCCGTAGTACTTCACGAGATCCATCGTCGCCATCGCGAGCCCGGCTCCGTTCACGCAGCAGCCCACCGAGCCCTCGAGCTTGATGAACGTGAGCCCCGCTTCGCGCGCCGCGACCTCGGAGGGCGCTTCGGCGGAGCTGTCCCGCAGGGCGGCGATTTCGGGGTGCCGGTCCAGCTCGTTGTCGTCGACGGCGATCTTGGCGTCGAGCGCGACGACCGTCCCGTCGGGCGTCGTGGCGAGGGGGTTGATCTCGGCGAGCGACGCGCCGATCGCGTAGACGGCGGCGTAGAGCTTCCGCATGATCTCCGCCGCGGCGCGCGCCTGCGCCACGTCGCGGTACAGCCGGAACGCGAGCCCCAGCGCCTGGTGCGGCAGCAGGCCGTAGCGTGGGTCCACCGCGAGCCGGTGGATCTTCTCGGGAGTCTGCGCCGCCACTTCCTCGATGTCGATCCCGCCCGCGGCGCTCACCATCAGGACCGGCCGCTGCGACGCGCGGTCGACGATGATCCCGACATAGCTTTCGGACGCGATGTCAGCCGCGGGCGCGACCAGTACCCGGTGGACCGTGAGGCCCTTGATGGTCATCCCGAGGATCTGCGCGGCGTGCGCCGCCGCCTCGGCGGGGTCCCGGGCGAGCTTCACCCCGCCGGCCTTGCCCCGCCCGCCGGCGTGCACCTGGGCTTTCACCACGACGCGGCCGCCCCCCCCCAGCCGCGCGGCGATGGCGCGCGCTTCGTCGGCGGTCGTCGCGACTTCGCCCGGCGGGACCGGAATGCCGTGGCGACGCAGGAGGTCGCGGGCCTGGTATTCGTGCAGGTTCACGCCGGCTCCGTGGTGATCGTCGTGCCGGCCTCACCCCGCAGCGCCGCCAGGCCCTGCGACAGCTCGGCGATGACCGCGCGCTCGCCGCCCGAGCGGACGAAATCCGCCGCCGCCTCGACTTTGGGTCGCATGCTTCCGGTCCCGAGCTCCGTCCCCGCGAGCAGGTGATCGGCGCTCGCGAGACCGAGGCGACGGATGGCCCGCTGGTGCTTGGTGCCGTAGCCGTGGTACACGGCGTCGACGTTCGTGAGGATCAGCAGTACGTCCGCTGCGATCTCGCGCCCCAGGATCGCGGCGACGCGGTCCTTATCGACGACGGCGTCGATGCCCTCGAGCCGCAGCGCGGGGTCGTCGTACACCGGCGGCCCGCCGCCGCCGCACGCCACCACGATGTGTCCCGCGGCCACGAGATGGCGGATCATGTCGCGCTCGACCACGGCGGTCGGCTTGGGGCTCGGCGCGAGCCGGCGCCAGCGGCCGGGCCGCTCCTCCCGGACGGGCACGCCGCGCGCCTGGAGCCGCGCGACGCGCACCGGGTCGAGCGCGTGCCCGATCGGCTTGGTCGGTTGCCGCAGGTTGGGGTCGTTGGCGTCGCACATGGTCTGCGTGATCAGGGTGACGACCTGACGCTCGACGCCGGCGCCCGCCAGCGCGTTCTGAAGCGACTGCTGGATCATGTAGCCCATCCAGCCCGCCGTCGCGGCTACGAGCACGCCCAGGGGGAGGGGCTCGACCTGATCGGCGGAGATCTCGTTGCGCGCGAGCTCGTCCCCCACCTGGGGGCCGTTCCCATGCACCAGCGCGATGCCCCAGCCGTCGCGCGCCACGTCCACGATCGGCGCGAGACTCGCCCGCGTGTGGCGGAACTGGTTCGCGATCGTGGGCCGCTCCTCCGGCGGAGCGACGGCGTTGCCACCCAGCGCGACCACGATAGTCCCCGGCTTCACGGCGGCGCAACCTAGCGGGGGCGCGGGGTCGGAGCAAGCTTGCGGCGGCCGAGGCCGAGCAGCTCCTTCAACTGATTGTAGTAGCGGCCGAACGCCTCGAGGTCTCCCGCCGCGAGCGCCGCGTCGGCCTGGGCGGCGAGCCGGCGCGCCGCCGCCCACCGGGCCGTGAGCGAGCTGTCGGCCAAACCGCGCCCGCCTGCCTCTCCAACCCCTGCCCCGCCACGGCCCCCGACTCCGGCGAGCAAGGCGCGCAGCGCCTCGGCGGCGGTCGGCCCCTGGCCGTGCCGCTCGCCCCACGTCAGGAACAGCGTGTCGATCCGCGCGGCCGGACCGCCCCTCGCGGACTCGGCGAACAGGGCCTGGATCGAGAAGAGCCCGCCCTCGACGCTCCACAGGCGGAGCACGCCCGGGGCGGTCTCGGTCGGCGACCCGACGAGCACTCCCGGAAGGCGCACCGCCGGGCGGGGACGCCACACGAGCAGGCGGGGCCCCCCCGCCGTCATGGCCCCGGCGACCAGCGCGACGAACTCGGCGGGATCGCCCGCCTGGAAACCCTGGGCCGTCCAGATGCGGGTGCTCCCGCGATCGCTCGCCGGCGAGCCCGCGGGTTCGGGGGGGGGCGCCGCGAGCTCGAACGGATCGCGCGGGCGTGCGATCCACGCGAGCGAATCGCCGCGCCAGCGCGCCGCGAGCGCGGCAGCGACGCGGAAGCCGCGCGGCGGGTACGGCAGCTGGACGCCGAGCGCCGCCGGCAGGTCGGCGGCGGGGCGGATGAGCGCCGCGAACAGCCGGCCCCAAGCGCCTGCGAGGGAGTCCGCCCCCGGGGCGAGGAACACCCGGGTGTCTCCCGTCGCCGCGCTCACCGCTCCCACGAGCCCGGCGCGCAGATAGCGCACGTCGCGCCCGTCCCACTGCACCGGCTGCGCCAGCGGGAATGCCTCCGCGGCGAGGTAGCCGTACGCGATCCACCAGAGCGTGCCGTCCGCGACCACGGGGGTCGGGTCGTCGAAGCTCGCCATCGGCGCCAGCCGCTCCAACCGCTCCCGCACGTCGCGGCGCCAGAGGAGCAGCAGGCCGTCCGTCTCGCCGCGGGCGAGCTCCGGGCTTTGGAGCGACCAGGCCAACGCCGTCCGCCGCCAGCCGGCCACCAGCGGGATGCTCGCTCCGCGCAGCCCAGGCCAGCTGTCCGGGGGCGCCACGGCGAACTCGCGGAACCCGGAGCCGAACCAGGTGGTCGAGTCGCGCGTCAGCAGCGGCTCGAAGGCGAGGCCCGTGTCGCTCTCGACCGCGGCGAACGGCCGCCCGGCGCGCGCCCACGTGCCGCGGTGGATCTCCGTCCAGTCGGGCGCCGGCTGGACGCGCGCTACCTCCTCGAGGTCGGGCATGGGGGCGACGACCCAGGTTGCCCGCCTCCCGTTCCCCCCGTCCCCCCCACCTCCCCCCAGACGGTGCGGCGAGAGCGCGGCGGCGGCGGGCCCCGCGTGCGGTCCCAGGAGCTCGCGCCGGCGGCCCGCCGCGGCCAGGACGCGCGTCGCGTCCCAGACCGGCAGGGCCGCCACCGCAACCGCGGGAGTCTCGAATCCCGGCGGCGCCTGCTCGGCGAGCGAGTCGGCGCCGAAGGCGAGGCCTTCGAAACGCTGCTGGTCGGCGGCGAGCGCCGCCACGGGAGTCCCGCCGACCGCTGCGGGAAGCACGACGTAGACCAGGAACGACCCGCCGAGCAGCACGCCCCAGCTGGCGACGAGGAGGGCCGCTCGCTCCCGTGCCACCCACAGGAGGCTCGCCACCACGGCCGCCAGGCCGAGCGCGACGACGAACGGCGCGGCGGGGATCCGGAGGGCGAGCGCGCCGCGCGTCAGCGCGCCGTGCAGTCCCGCGACCGTCTCCGCGGGATCGAGCAACGCTCCCCATGTGAGCGTCAGGCCGACCGCCGCGAGCAGGACGCCGAGGTGCGCGCGCGCGTGCGCGCTCGCGTACGGCAGCCAGCGGCGGAACTGCAACGAGCCGATGCCCAGGTAGAGGAACGCCACGAGCGCCGTCGCCGACACCGTCGCCGTCAGGGCGAGGCCTCGGACGCGCTCGGCCCACGGCAGCTGTGCCACGTAATAGCCGAGATCCCGGTGCAGCACGGGGTCCGTCACGCCGAAGACGGGCGCGCGCGTGGCGATCACCGCCTGCATCCACCAGTCGCCCGTCCCGAGCGCGAGGAGACTCCCATACACGAGCCCGGCCACGATCGTGCCGGCGAGCAGCAGGCGCTGCGGCACGGCCTCCACGATTTCGAGGTCGCCGAGCCGTCGCGGCAGCTGGACCGAGCCGATCGTGCGATAGACGAACAGGAGGTTCCCCGTGCCCCAGGCGATCGTCACGAACAACACGAGGCCGGACACGAGGCGCGCGAAATCGCGCGTCCTGAGATACGTGCCGCCGCCCGCGATGCTCGCCGCCCAGGCGCGCTCCGCCGTCTCGAGCGCCAGCCAGCGCCCGCCGACCAGCACGACCACCAGCAAGCCCGCGCTGAGCAGCACCAGCGAGCGGCGACGGGGAGGGGCCCGCTTCACGCGCCGATGCCCTGGGTCGCGAGCCAGCCCTCGACTTCCGCCCGGTGCGCGGCGAGCGCCGCCGGGGTGCTCGCCTCGAAGCGCAGCACGAGCACCGGCTGCGTGTTCGAGGCCCGGAGCAGGCCCCACCCGTCCCCGAAGCTGATGCGCACGCCGTCGAGCGTGGAGACCGGATACTTCGCCGCGAAGTGCGCCGCCGCGCGCGCCGCGATGGCGAACTTCAGCTCGTCGGGACAATCGACGCGCAGCTCGGGGGTGGACACGGTGGCGGGGAGGTCGGCGAGCAGCCGCGAGAGCGGTCCGCCTTGCTCCGCCACGTAGCGCAGCAGTCGCGCGGCGGCGAACAGCGCGTCGTCGAAGCCGTACCAGTCGCCGCCGAAGAACATATGGCCGCTCATCTCGCCCGCGAGCGGCGCCCCGACCTCTTTCATCTTCTGCTTGATGAGGGAATGCCCCGTCTTCCACATCGTGGGCGTGAGGCCCACGCGCGCCAGCTCCTGCGGCAGGACCTCGGAGCACTTCACGTCGAAGATCACGGCGTGGCCGGGCCCCAGCCGGCGCGCGAGGTCGCGGCCCAGCAGCACGAGCAGCTGGTCGCCGAAGACCACCCGCCCACCCTCGTCCACCGCGCCGATCCGGTCGCCGTCGCCGTCGAACGCGATTCCCAGCTCCGGGGCCTCGCGCGCCACCGCCGCCTGGAGGTCGCGCAGGTTCTCGGGCACGGTGGGATCGGGGTGGTGGTTCGGGAACGTGCCGTCGGACTCGCAGAACAGCGCGACGACGTCGGCGCCGAGCTGGCGCAGCGTGGCGACCGCCACGAGGCTCGAGACGCCGTTGCCGCAGTCCACGACCACCTTGACCCGCCGCGGCAGCGGGCCGTTGCGCTCCACGATCGCTTCACGGTAGCGCGCCAGGACGCCGTCCTCGCGGCTCCGCAGGCCTCCCGGCCGGCCGGGAGTGCGTCCTTCCTCGATCAGGCGCCTGAGCTCCTGGATGCCCGCGCCGTAGACGGCGTCGCCGCCGAGCACGACCTTGAATCCGTTGAAGGCGGGCGGGTTGTGCGAGCCGGTGACCTGCACGCCGCCGTCCACGTCGAGGACGTGCGTCGCGAAATACAGCGCCGGGGTCGGCAGCTCGCCGACGTCCACGGCGTGGCCGCCGACGGCCTCGATGCCCGACAGCACTGCTTCGGCGAGCGCCGGCCCGGACGGCCGGTTGTCGCGCCCGACGGCGAGCCGCGGGGCCCGCCGTAGCCGCTCCCAGGCGAGCGTCGCGACCGCCTGGCCGATGGCGCGCGCCCCCTGCGGCGTGAGCTGGTCGCCCACGGTGCCGCGGATGTCGTATTCGCGAAAGACGGCGGCGGGGAGCTTCATGGATCCCGCCCCGGATCAGCGGCCGGGCGAGGTTGGGGCGGCGGGGAGGGGCGCAGCGGCAGGGGGAGGCGGGGGAGGTGCGATCGCGGCGCCGCTCGTCTTGGCGAGGTCGAGCAGGCGGTTCGGGCGGACCCCGAAGAACAGCAGCCCCGCCACCGAGACCGCCACCACCGCGGCGCCCAGCCGACCGAGCTGCATGCCGGCGTGCGCCTGCGCGAACGGCTCGGGCTTCATGTACATCGCCATGATCACCGGGAGATAGTATCCCGCGGAGACGACGCTGGTAAGGACGAGCGCCGCGGCGAGCACGTATTGCCCCGCCGCCGTGGCGGCGACGAGGAGGTACCACTTGCCGATGAAGCCCGCGGTGCCGGGGAAGCCGAGGAGCGAGAGCATGCAGATCGCGAGCGCGAACGCGAGCCACGGCCGCTCGGCGGCGAGGCCGGCCAGGTCGTCGATCTGCACGTCCCGTTCTCCATCGCGCCCCTTCGCGGCGAGCAGCGCGAACGCGGCGAGGGTCATCAGCGTGTAGGCCACGAGGTAGAACAGGAACGCGGCCGCGCCGATCGTCGGGCCCGCCGCGACCGCGACGAGCAGGTAGCCGGCGTGCGCGATCGACGAGTAGGCGAGCATACGCTTCACGGTACGTTGCGCCAGCGCGATCAGATTGCCCGCCACCATCGTCACGAGCGCGAGCCACCAGATCACCTGGTGCCACGCCGGCGTGCTCCCGAAGGCCTCGGCCAGCACGCGGAACAGCGCCGCGAAGGCGGCGGCCTTCACCGCCGTCGCCATGAAGCCCGTGACCGGCGTGGGCGAGCCGTCGTACACGTCCGGCGCCCACATGTGAAACGGCACGGCGGCGACCTTGAACCCGAACCCGACGAGCAGCAGCCCGAGGCCGATGAGCAGCATCGGGCTCGATTGCAGCCCGAGACTCCGGACCTGCACGCCGATCAGCGTGAGGTTGGTCGTGGCGGTCGCGCCGTACACGAGCGCGATGCCGTAGAGCAGGAACCCCGACGCGAACGCGCCGAGCAGGAAGTACTTGAGCGCAGCCTCGGCGGCGGGGGCGCTGCGGCGATTGATGCCCGCGAGCACGTACACGCAGATCGACATCAGCTCGAGCCCGAGGAACACGACGATCAGGTCCTCCCCTCCGGCCATCAGCATCATGCCCAGCGTGGCGAAGAGGACGAGGGCGTGATATTCGGGCACGAGCAGGTTCTCGCGCTCCAGGTAGTCGAAGGAGACGAGCACCGTGAGCGCCGCGGCGGTGAGCAGCAGCCAGTCGGTCACGAAGCGGAAGTCGTCGACCGCGATCATCGTCGCGACGCCTTCGGCGCGCGCGCCGTTCCACCAAAGCCACCACGCCGCCGCCGCCGCCGCCGCGAGCCCGGCGAGCGTGACCCACCCCGCCACGCGCGCGTCGGCGACGGTGTGGTGGCGCCACGCGATCACGAGCAGCAGGATCATCCCCGCGCCCGTGAGCGCCAGCTCGGGCAGCAGGGCCCGCAGCAGGTCGCCGTAGCTCGAGAGGTCGAGGCTCATCGGGCGGACCCCCGGACCGTCTGGATGAACTGCTGCGCCGCGGGCTCCATCCGCCGGAGGATCGGTTGCGGGTACACGCCGATCCAGACGATGCACGCGATCAGCGGCACCAGAACCGCCAGCTCGCGCGGCGACAGGTCGGCGAGCTTCTCGTTCTCCCGCTTGTCGAGCGGGTTGTAGATCACGCGCTGCAGCGCGGGAAGCAGATACATCGCCGCCACGATCACGCCCGTCGCGGCGATCGTGGCCGCCACCGGATAGGTCCGGAACGTCCCGAGCAGCACCAGAAACTCGCCGATGAACCCGTTCGTGGACGGCAGGCCGATCGACGAGAGCGAGACGATCGTCAGCATCGCGGCGAGCAGCGGGACCACCTTGGCGATCCCCCCGAACGCCTCGATCAGGCGCGAGTGGCGCCGCTCGTACAGCATGCCCGCCAGGAAGAACAGGGCGCCGGTCGAAATCCCGTGGTTGATCATCACCATCAGGGCGCCCTGCACGCTCTGCAGCGTGAGCGCCCAGATGCCGAGCATGACGAAGCCCAGGTGGGCGACCGAGGAGTACGCGATCAGCTTCTTGAAGTCCGGCTGCACCATCGCCACCAGCCCGCCGTACACGATCCCGATCAGCGAGAGGGTGACGATCGCCGTCTGCACCGCCGGATGCAGCGCCACGTGGGGGAAGAACGGCAGCGCGAACCGGAGGAACCCGTAGGTCCCCATTTTCAGGAGGACGCCCGCCAGGATCACCGACCCCGCCGTCGGCGCCTCGACGTGCGCGTCCGGCAGCCACGTGTGGAACGGGAACATCGGCACCTTGATGGCGAACGCCAGGAAGAACGCGCCGAACAGCCAGAAGGCGACCGGCCCGAGGCCCCCGAGGTTCGCCATGAGGTGCGTGTACGAGAAGGAATAGGTCCCGGTGCGCGCTCCCACGAGGTACACCAGCGCGAGGATCGCGAGCAGCATCAGCAGCGACCCGAAGAACGTGTAGATGAAGAACTTGATCGCCGCGTACAGCCGGTTCTCACCGCCCCAGACCCCGATGATGAAGTACATCGGGATCAGCATGACCTCCCACATCACGTAGAACAGGAACAGGTCGAGCGAGACGAACACTCCGATCATGCCCGAGGTGAGCACGAGCATCAGGGCATAGAACGCCCGCTCGCGGCTCGTGATGTAGGTGTAGCTGCCGAGTACCGAGAGCGGCACCAGGAACGTCGTGAGCAGGACCATGAACAGCGAGATGCCGTCCACGCCGACGGTGTAGCGGATGCCCCAGGCGGGGATCCACGCGAGATCGAGCTGGGCCTGCATCCCGCCCGTCGGCACGAAGGTCCACCACAGCGGGACCGAGATCGCGAACTCGATGAGGCTCGCGGCGAGGGCCAGATGCTTCGCCCAGCGCGGCGGCGCGAGCAGCACCGCGACGGCCGCGAGCGCGGGCCAGGCGATGAGCAGCGTGAGCACCGCTTGCTGGTACATGCGTTCCCTTACCTCGCCGCCACGCCGAGCACGGCCAGCACGCCGATCACGAACAGCACCACGTAGAACCCCACTTCCCCGGTCTGCAGGCGGCTGCCCATCCACCCGAGCGCCCGCGACGCGGCGGCGCTCCCGTTCACCAGCAGGCCGTCCACCAGCCGCAGGTCGACGATCTTCCAGAGGACTTCGCGGGAGAGCCACATCACCGGCCGCACGAGAACCGCGTCGTAGATCTCGTCCACGTACCACTTCTTCCACAGCAGGCGGCCGACGCCCGTCTCGGGCCGCGCCAGGCGCGCCGGCACGAGCGCCTCCGGCTTGAGGAGCCGGAGGGCCGCGAGGATGCCCAGCCCCGCCGCCGCCACGGCGCCCAGGACCAGCGCCCACTCGGTCGCCGGCGACGCCTGGATCGCCGGATGCATCCGGTCGGCGGCGTCGGTCACCGGCTCGAGCCAGTGGTGCAGGAGCTCACCGCCCCCCCCCGAGAACAGCGCCGGCACGTTGAGGGCGCCTCCCAGCACCGTGAGCGCGCCCAGCGCCGCGAGCGGGCCGGTCATCACCCAGGGGGCCTCGTGCAGGTGCGCCCGCTCCTGTTCGCCGGTGCGGTTCGGGCCGTGAAAGGTGTAGAGCATCAGCCGGGTCATGTAGAAGGCCGTGAGCAGCGCCGCCGCGATTCCCATCGCCCAGAAGGCGTACCAGATCGGTCGCACCCCGCCCTCGACGAACGCGGCGCCCAGGATCTCGTCCTTGGAGAAGAAGCCGGCGAACGGCGGGATGCCGGCGATGGCGAGGGTCGCGATCCACATCAGCGCCCAGGTCCAGGGCAGGTGGCGCCGCAGCCCACCCATGTTGCGCATGTCCTGGGCATCGTCGTGGCCGTGGGTCGCGTGGTAAGCGTGGTGCATGGCGTGGATCACGCTCCCCGAGCCGAGGAACAGCAGCGCCTTGAAGAACGCGTGCGTCGCGAGGTGGAAGATCCCGGCCGCGTAGGCGCCCGTGCCGACGCCGAGGAACATGTAGCCGAGCTGGGAGACGGTCGAATAGGCGAGCACGCGCTTGATGTCCCATTGCTTGAGCGCGATTGTCGCCGCGAAGAGGGCGGTGAGCGCGCCGACGCCCGCCACCACGGCGCTTCCCACCGGCGCCAGCGCGAACAGCACGTTGCAGCGCGCCACGAGGTAGACGCCCGCGGTCACCATCGTGGCGGCGTGGATCAGGGCCGAAACGGGGGTCGGGCCCTGCATGGCGTCCGGGAGCCACGTGTACAGGGGGATCTGCGCGGACTTGCCGGTGCACCCCAGGAAGAGAAACAGGGTGATCGCCGTGATCGCGGCCCCGCCCGCTGGAAACGCCCCGGCGGCCGTCGCGAAGACGGTGCCGAAGTCGAGGGAGCCGGTGTGCTGGAAGATGAGGAGCATCGCCACCAGGAACCCGAAGTCCCCGATGCGGTTCACGATGAACGCCTTCTTCCCCGCGTCGGCGTTGACCTGCTCGTTGAACCAGAAGCCGATCAGCAGGTAGGAGCACAACCCCACGCCTTCCCAGCCGACGAACATCACCGGGAAGTTCGCGCCGAGCACGAGGATCAGCATGAAGAAGACGAAGAGGTTCAGGTACGCGAAGTAGCGCGCGTACCCCGGGTCCTCGTGCATGTAGCCGACGCTGAAGACGTGGATCAGGGCCCCGACGCCGGTGACGACGAGCAGCATCACGGCGGAGAGCTGGTCGAGCCGCAGCGCGAAGTCCACCTGCAGGTCGCCCACCGGCATCCAGGCCCAGTAGCGGAACAGCAGCGGCTCCGTCGCGTGGAGCCGGGCCAGCTCCACCACCGCGGCGGCGGCGACGCCGAACGCGAGCACCAGCACGCCGACCCCGATCGCCGACACGGCCCGCTTCACGGTCGGCCGGGGGGGGGCAAGCGCGAGGGCGCCGTTCAGGACGAACCCGAGGAGCGGCAGCGCCGGCACAACCCAGAGCGCGGTCAGCGGCGAGCCGGGCATCAGCCCTTCAGCAGGTTGATGTTCTGGAGATTGACCGTTTGGCGGTGACGGTAGATCGCGAGGATGATGGCGAGGCCGACGGCGGCCTCCGCGGCCGCCACGGCCATCACGAAGAAGACGAACACCTGGCCTGCGACCCCGAGGCGCTGGGCCAGCGCCACGAAGGTCAGGTTCACGGCGTTGAGCATCAGCTCGACGCACATGAAGATGACGATCGCGTTGCGCCGCAGCAGCACGCCGGCGACGCCCAGCGTGAACAGCACGGCCGAAACGGCGAGGGCGGGTCCGAGGAGCATCAGAGCGTGCGTTTGGCCAGCACGACCGCGCCGACGATCGCGGCGAGGAGCAGGATGCTGGTGATTTCGAACGGGACGAGGTAGGCGTCGAACAGGGGGCGCGCCACGGCCGGCACCATCCCCTGCTCCGCCGCCACCCGGGCCATCGCGCCGGGAGGCAGTTGGATCGCCTCCGCGGGGGCGACTCCCCGCAGCGCGCCCAGCTGCCACAGCAGCACCAGCGCGAGCAGCACGCCCACCGCCACGCCGAGCGGCCCCTTCAGGTCGGTCGGCCCGGGGCGCCCCAGGTTGAGCAGCATGATCACGAACAGGAACAGCACCATGATGGCGCCGGCGTACACGAGCACCTGCAGCACCGCGATGAACTGCGCATCGAGCAGGACGAACAGCGCGGCCAGCGAGAACAGGGTCACGACCAGCCACAACGCGCTCGCCAGCGGATTGACGCGCGTGATGCAGCACAGCGCGCTCGCGATCGCGAGCCCGGCAAACGCCCAGAAGATGATCAGCGGCCAGGCCATTCCCTATCCCCTACTCGCCCTTCGCATCCGAGGGATCCCAGAGCGTCGAGACGGGGTGCGTCTGGGCGCACAGCCGCTCGAGGTCGTACACGAACCGGTCGCGCGAGAACTCGGAGTTCTCGTAGTGCACGCCGACGTGGATCGCTTCCTCGGGGCAGACCTCCTGGCAGTAGCCGCAGAACACGCAGCGGAACTCGTCGATCTCGTAGATCAGCGGGTAGCGGTTGCCCTGCTCGTCTTCCCCCGGCACGAGCTTGATGCAGTTCGCCGGGCAGACCTGCGGGCACAGGCCGCACGCCACGCACTTGGCGCGTCCCTGCTCGTCGGTGAGCATCCGGTGCGTGCCGCGCCAGCGGGGAGAGAGCGTCCAGGTCCGGGTGCTCTTTTCCTCCGGGTACTGCATCGTCACCTTGGGCCGGAACAGGTGCTGCAACGTGAGCGCCATCCCCTGGAGCGTGGCCCGGACGTAGGAGGCCCGCGCGCCCGGTCGCCGCATCACTTTCACGCCGATCGCCATCAGGCCCTGCCTCCTTCCGCCGCCACCGAGCCCGCGACGATGTGCCCGCGGTCCAGCACGAAGATCAGGGGCACCGCGAGCAGCAGGTTCAGCCCGAACAGCGCGAGCGCGAAGCGGGTGTCGTACGTCCAGCCCAGCCGGTCGTGCAGCACCCAGATCGCCGTCGCGATCACGGTCACGTAGACGAGCGCGAGGGGCAGCATGACCTTCCAGCCGAGCGCCATCAGCTGGTCGTAGCGGAAGCGCGGCAGCGTCCAGCGCACCCAGATGAAGAGGAACAGGAAGCACGACACCTTGACCGAGAACGCGGCCAGCGTGGCCGCGGTCTTCCAGACGGTCCACGGCGCCGCGTTGTCCCAGCTCGTGAACGGGATGTCCCACCCGCCGAAGAAGAGCGTGGCCATGAGGGCCGAGGCCGTCACCATGTTCGAGTACTCGGCGATGTAGAACATCGAGAACTTCATCGCGCTGTACTCGGTGTGATAGCCGGCGATGAGCTCGGCTTCCGCCTCCGGGAGGTCGAACGGCAGCCGGTTGGTCTCGGCGAACGCGGCGACGATGAAGATGAAGTACGCGAGCGACAGCGGGAACACGTTCCACGTGAAGAGCGAGGCCGACTGCTTCGCGATCACGTCGGTGAGGGTCACGTTGCCGGCGATGAGCAGCACCGCCACGGTGCTCATCCCCATCGCGATCTCGTAGGAGATCATCTGGGCCGACGCGCGCAGGCCGCCCAGCAGCGAGTACTTGTTGTTCGACGACCATCCCGCGAGCACGATGCCGTACACGCCGAGCGAGCCGAACGCGAGGATGTAGAGAAAGCCGACCGGCAGGTTCGCGACCACCATGTCCACGTCGCCCCAAGGCGTCGGCAGCGGCGTGGCGAACGGGATCACCGCGAACGTGAGCAGCGCGGGCACGAAGGACATCGCGGGCGCGAGCAGGAACAGCACCTTGTCGGCCTGCGCGGGAAGCGTTTCCTCCTTGAAGAGGTTCTTCAGTCCGTCGGCGGCGGGTTGCAGCAGCCCCTGCGGCCCCACGCGGTTCGGCCCCAGCCGGTCCTGCATCCACGCGCAGATGCGCCGCTCGGCCAGCGTGAGCAACGCGACCCCGACCATGATCACCGTGAAGACCACGACGACCTTGATCGCGGAGGTCACGAGAAAGAACGTCATGCGGGCACTGCCGCGCCCGGCGACAGCCTGCGGCCCGTGAGCGCGAGCTCGGCGTACGAGAGCCCGCGGAACGGCTCTACCGTCGTGGCGAGCCGCTCGAACGCCTCGGCCGCGCTCCCCAAAGGCCGGCTGCGACCGAGCGCGGCGCCGAGCTCCGCGAGCACCCACCACGCGGGCCGGGCCATCCCCGGCGCCGGCTTGGCCTGGAAGTAGCGCTGCGCGCGGCCGTCCCGGTTCACGTAGGTGCCGTCCTCCTCGGCCACGTTCGCGAGCGGCAGCACCACGTGGGCGTCGCGCGCGCCGTCGGGCAGCACCGTGCCGGCGTAGATCAGCGCCCCGGCCGTCCGCACGCTCAGCTCGGGCTCGTCGAGCACGAACAGCAGGGCCGCGGACTCCGCCGCTCGGAGCGCGGCGGCGTAATCCCGCGTGTAGCCGAGGAGCTCCGCCCCGGCGCCGTTGGGCGCCCGCTCGGCGCGGAGCGCCAGATTCGGCACGCCCGCGAGCGGCGCTTCCTCCCCCATCACGACCTGGAATGCGCCGGTCCAGTCGAAGCCGGCGAACAGCTCGCGCGCGAGGAACAACGCCTCGGTCGAGGCGCGCGGCGACACCAGGGCGACGGCCGTGCCTCCTCCCCCCGCCCCGCGCAGCAGCGCCGCGACGCGCTCCAGCGCCTCGTCCCAGTCGGTGGCGTGCAGTTCACCCTCCCGGCGGACTAGCGGCGCCTCGATCCGGTCCCCGCGGTTGATCCAGCGGTAGTTCATGCGGCCGTGGTCGCAGATGAAGTAGCGGTTCACGTCGAGATTCGACCGCGGCCGCACGCGCACCACGACGCTCTCCCTGGTGTCCAGCGTCACGTTGCATCCCTGCGAGCAGCCGGTGCACACCGACGCCGTCTTATCGAGCTCCCAGGCGCGTGCCTTGTGCAGGAAGTCCTTGGACAGGAGCGAGCCGACGGGGCAGAGATCCACCACGTTGCCGGCCCACGGGTGATCGAGCCGCGCCTCGGGATGAACGCCGATGTAGGCCCGGTCGCCGCGTTCGGACACGTTGAGCACCGGCTCCTTCGCGACGTCTTCCATGAACCGCACGCAGCGCGTGCACAGGATGCAACGGTTGGGCACGTACAGCACGTCGGGCCCGAAGTCCTCGACCGGGTTGAAGCGCTTGGGGTACTCGGGGCTGTAGCGGGTGGCGGGGCGTCCTTCCTGGAACGTGAAGTCCTGCAGCTCGCACTCGCCCGCCTGGTCGCAGATAGGGCAGTCGAGCGGGTGGTTGATCAGCAGCAGCTCGAGCACGCCCATCCGCGCATCCTTCGCCTGCGGAGACTGCGTGCGCACCACCATCCCCTCCGCCACCTGCGTGGCGCAGGCGATCTGCAGCTTCGGGGCCTTCTCGATCTCCACCAGGCACATGCGGCACACGCCCGCCACGGGCAGCCCCGGGTGGTAGCAGTAGTGCGGGACGAGCACCCCCGCCTGCTTCGCAGCCTCGATCACGAGCGTGCCCTTCGGGACGCTCACCGGCACGCCGTCGATCGTGAGGTTGATGAGCTCTTCAGACATCAGGACTTCCCCATCCCGTTCGACCGTGCCCTGAAGGGCCGGCTCGGCCCCTGCACGCGCCCTGAAGGGCGATCCGGCACCGTGCGTCCTTCAGGACGCCCGACTTGGCCGAGCCGGCGCTTCAGCGCACGGATCACGACGAACGGTCCCATCATGCCGCGATCACGGGAAGCTTTTTCCCTGTGATGTACGCTTCGAACTCGTTCTTGAACTTCTTGATCCCGGACACCACCGGCGCGGCGCACGAGTCCGACAGGACGCAGATCGTCTTGCCGGTCATGTTCTCCGACAGGTCGAGCAGCAGATCGAGGTCCGCAGCCTTGCCCTGGCCCGCGAGGATGCGCTCGAGGATCTTCGTGGTCCACGCGGTGCCTTCGCGGCACTGCGTGCACTGGGCGCAGGACTCGTGGGCGTAGAAGCGCGCGAGCCGCATGATCTGGTAGACCATGTCCGCCGAGTCGTCGAGGACGATCACGCCGCCGGACCCGAGCATCGAGCCCTTCTCGACCACGCCCTCGTAGTCGAGCAGGCAGCTCTCGGTCTCCTCGCGGTTCAGGATCGGCACCGAGGAGCCCCCGGGGATGCAGGCCTTGAGGGTGCGGCCGGGGCGCATGCCGCCGCACAGATCGTACAGCAGGTCCTTGAGCGGGAAGCCCATCGTGACCTCGAAGTTGCCGGGCTGCTGCACGTGACCGCACACGGAGAAGAGCTTCGTGCCGGTGCTCTTCGGGCTCGAGAGCGAGAGCCCCTTGTACCATGCGGCGCCGTTCTTCAGGATGTGGGGGACCGCCGCGAGGGTCTCGACGTTGTTGATGGTGGTGGGCATGCCGAAGAGGCCGGCGGCCGCGGGGAACGGCGGCTTGATTCGCGGGTTCCCGCGCTTGCCCTCGATCGAGTTCATCAGCGCCGTCTCTTCCCCGCAGATGTAGGCGCCCGCGCCGCGGTGCAAGTGGATCTTGATCTGCCCGAACACGCCCGCCGCGTTCGCCTCCACCAGCGCCTTTTCCATCACGGTGAGCGGCTCGGTAAACTCGCCGCGGATGTAGATGTAGGCGACCTCGGCCTGGATTGCGTGGGCCGCGATGGCGGTGCCCTCGAGCAGCGCGTGGGGCGTCCAGCGCATGATCTCGCGGTCCTTGAACGTGCCGGGCTCGGATTCGTCGGCGTTCACGCACAGGTAGTGCGGCCGCTTCTTCTCCTTCGGCATGAACGACCACTTGAGCCCCGTCGGGAACCCGGCCCCGCCGCGGCCGCGCAGCCCCGACTCCTTGACGACGTCGATGATCTTGGTGGGCTCGAGCGCGAGCGCCTGCTCGAGCGCCGCGTATCCGCCGCGCTTCACCCAGCCCTTGTAGCTCCGCGCCTCCGCGTCACCGAAGTGCTTGGAGAGGACGACCGTTTCCTTGGGATGCGGCTTCTGGGGGTACCCCATCTACTTGTACCTCTTCACGAGCTCCGGGACCTTGTCCGGCGTGACGCTCTCGATGAAGTCGTCGTCGATCAGCACCGGTGTCGCGAACCCGCACGCCCCGAGGCACTCCACTTCGATCACCGTCCACTTCCCGTCGGGGCTCGTGGCCCCGGGCTCCTGCGCGCCGGTCGCCTGGAGGAAGGCGTGCATCACGCCTTCCGCCCCGCAGAGGTTGCACGGCGAGGTGGTGCACACCTGCACGAAGTGGCGGCCGACCGGATGCTGGTGGTACATGGTGTAGAACGTGACCACGCCCTTGACGTACGCGGGAGTGAGGCCGACCACCTCGGCCACCTCGGCCATGTTGCGGTCCGAGATCCAGCCGCGCGCCTGTTGCACCAGCCACAACGCCGGCAGCAGCGCCGCCTGCTTCGTGGGGTAGCGAGCGAGCGTCTCGTTCAGCCGCTCGAGCGTCTTCCCCGCGAACACCGGCTCGTACTCCTCCGCGCCCGCCTGCAGCGTCGGGTGCGCTCCTCCACCGACACTCATCGATCCACCTCGCCCATGACGATGTCCACCGACGCGTTGATCGCGATCAGGTCGCTCAAGAGGTGCCCCTCCGCCATCTTCGGCAGCGCGGCGAGGTTGATGAACGACGGCGGGCGGATGCGCCACCGCACCGGCTTCGCGGTGCCGTCGGAGACGAGGTAGGTGCCGAGCTCGCCCTTGGGATTCTCGATCCCCACGTACGCTTCACCCACCGGCGCCTTCACGCCCTCCATCACTTGCTTGAAGTGATAGATCATCGCCTCCATGTCGCTCATCGCGCGCGACTTGGGGGGCAGGATGATCCGCGGGTCCGCGACGTTCACCGGGCCGTCGGGGAGACGGTCCAGCGCCTGCTGCAGGATGCGGTTCGCCTGATGGCATTCCTCGAGCCGCACGAGGTAGCGGTCGTACACGTCGCCGTGCTCGCCCACCACGACGTCGAAGTCGTAGGTCTCGTAGCCGAGGTACGGCTTGTCTTTGCGCACGTCGTAGGGGACGCCGCTGGCACGCAGCATCGGGCCGGAGAGCGAGTAGTTGATCGCTTCCTCCCGCGTCAGCGCGCCCACGCCCTGGGTGCGCCCCACCCACACCGCGTTGCGTGTCAGCACCCGGTCGATTTCGGCGAGCGTCTTCGGGTAGGTGCTCGTGAAATGCCGCAGGCCTTCCACGAAGCCGTCCGGCACGTCGGCCATCATGCCGCCCACACGCGTCACGCTGGTCGTGAGCCGGGCGCCCGTCCACGCCTCCTGCAGATCGTAGATGCGCTCGCGCTCCTGGAACGCCCACAGGAACGGGGTGAAGGCGCCGAGATCGATGGACGTGGTGCCGAGCCACACCATGTGGGAGATGATCCGGCTCATCTCGCAGGCGATCACCCGCAGCACCGTGCAGCGCGGGGTGATGTCGATCCCCATCAGCCGTTCCGCCGCGAGCGCGAAGCCGACGTTGTTCGCCATCGGCGACAGATAATCGGTGCGATCGGTGAGCGGGATGATCTGGTTGTAGTGGCGGTACTCGCCGAGTTTCTCGAACCCCGAGTGGAGGTAGCCGACGTGCGGGATGACGCGGACCACCGTCTCGCCGTCGAGCTCGACCACGAGGCGGAGCACGCCGTGCGTGGCGGGGTGCTGCGGCCCGAGGTTGATCAGCATGTGCTCGGAGGCGAGCTCCGGCTCGGCCGCGACGCCGAGCGGCACGCGGACCGGCTGACCTTGCGCGTCGAGGCCGGGGCTCGCGAGCTCGAGCTCGACGGTCCGCTTGCTCATTCGGAGTCCGGGACCTTGCCGCGCTCGCCCTTGCGCAGCCGCTCCTGCATGTCGGGGGGCAGCTCGTCGTACGCCGCAGCGATGGACAATTCCTCCATCGAGTAGTGCGCCTCCGGGTTGGCGGCGAGCGCCTGGCGCACCTGCTCGGCGCGGCTGAACCGGCCGCGCAGCGGGAAATCCTTCCGCAGCGGGTATCCCTCGGCGTACGTCTCCCACATCAGGATGCGCCGCAGGTCGGGGTGACCCCGGAAAGTGACGCCGAACATGTCGTACACTTCCCGCTCGAGCCAGTCGGCGCCGCGCCACAGCGGCACCACGGAGTCCACCGTCAGGTCGCCCCCCGGGTCCAGTTCCACCTTGACCCGCAGGTCGGCGCGACGCTCCAGCGAGCGCAGGTTGTACACGAGCTCGAGCGGCCGCTCCCGGTCGCGGTACTCGACGGCCGTGACGTCCACGAGGTAGTCGTACCGCTGCTCCGGCGTGTCGCGCAGCCAGCGCATCACGTCCGTCAGCCGGTCGGGCGCGACGTACACGATCGTGTCGCCGCACGCCTCGACGGCGCGGCCGATCGCGCTGCCGAAGGTCGCCCGGAGAGCGTCGACGGACGCGTTCACTCGGAGCGGAACTGGTGGACCGAGTTGCCGAACGGCTCCGAGATCTCGTCGATCGTCTCGGGGGGGAGCCGCAGGCCGCGCCCGTCGAGCGGCTGCTCCTGCCGCAGCGACGGATCGAGCAGCGATTCGCCCTTGATCTTCTTGTGGAGGAGCAGCACGCCGTACAGCAGGCCCTCGGGCCGCGGCGGGCAGCCGGGGACGTACACGTCCACCGGCACGATGGTGTCGATGCCCTGCACCATCGCGTAGTTGTCGAAGATGCCGCCGGTCGAGGCGCACGCGCCCATCGAGATGACCCACTTGGGCTGCGGCATCTGGTCGTAGATCCGCCGGATCACGGGGGCGAGCTTGAACGGCAGCCGGCCGGCGCAGATCAGCACGTCGGCCTGGCGCGGCGAGAAGGCCTGCCGCTCCATCCCGAAGCGCGCGAAGTCGAAGCGGCTCGCGGCGGTGGCCATGAACTCGATGGCGCAGCAGGCCGTCCCGAACGGCATCGGCCACAGCGAGTTGGCGCGCGACCAGTTCACGGCCTTGTCGGCCCCCGTCACCCGCACTACCCACTTGGTCAGCTCCTCGAAGCGGGTGGTGAGCCAGTTGGGGCTGCCGGACACTTCTTTGGTTTCCAGGACCCGCTTCATGAATGAATCCTAAAGGCGTGACGTCTTTGCGTGACGCTGTTTGCGCGACGCCGTTCCGGCTTTAGTCCCACTGCAGCGCCCCCCGCTTCCAGACATAGACATATCCGACCGCGAGGATGAACATGAACACGAGCATCTCGACCAGCAGGAACCCCGTCGCCGGGCCCCCGCCCGCCGCGGCGCCGCCGAAATAGATGGTCCCCCAGGGGATCAGGAATACCGTCTCCAGGTCGAACACGATGAACAGCATCGCCACCAGGTAGAACTTCACCGAGAAGCGCTCGTGCGCGCTGCCCAGCGGCGGCATGCCGCTCTCGTACGGCTGCTCCTTCAGGAGCGTGGGTTTGCGGGGCGCGAGGAGATGGGACAGCCCGATCAGCAACGCCGCGTTGAACGCGACGAAGGCGAGGAGGATGAGGAAGGAGAGATAGGGTTGGTTCATGAGTTCGTGAAAAAATTCACTTAACCCGCCGAAACGTAATTCCGGCACGGCCGCATTGTCAACCGAATCGAGTGGCGTAAGTGTCGACGCCGCCGATATATTGCGGCCCGATGTCCATCAAATCCGACCGCTGGATTCGGCGCATGGCGACCGAGCACGGCATGATCGAGCCGTTCGCCGAAAACCAGGTGCGCCCGGGCGTCATCTCCTACGGCGTGTCGTCCTATGGCTACGACATGCGGGTCGCGCCCGAGTTCAAGATCTTCACGAACGCCCTCTCGGCGGTCGTGGACCCCAAGAGTTTCGATCCGAAATCGTTTGTCGAGTTCGCGGGCGACGTCTGCATCGTGCCCCCCAACTCGTTCGCGCTGGCGCGGTCCGTCGAGTACTTCCGCATTCCCCGCAACGTCCTGACCATCTGCGTCGGCAAGAGCACGTACGCCCGCTGCGGCATCATCACCAACGTCACGCCGTTCGAGCCCGAGTGGGAGGGGTACGTCACGCTCGAGATCTCGAACACCACGCCGCTGCCCGCCCGGATCTACGCCAACGAAGGGATCGCGCAGGTGCTGTTCTTCACGGCGGACGAGGGAGACGAGTGCGAGGTCAGCTATAAGGACAAGAAGGGAAAGTATCAGGCGCAGCGGGGGATCACGTTGCCGAAGCTCTAGCCTTCTTGTTGTAGGTGTACGCCACGGCGAGAGCGATCAGGGCGAGCGCGAAGAACGACGCCACGCGGTAGAGCGCTTCGAGCTTCGACAGGTCGTACAGCACGATCTTGAGCCAGTCCGGCGGAGCGGATCACCTTGCGGTCCAGGTGGAACCCCAGGGCCACGAGCGCTCCCGCGTAGACGAGCCACCAGATGCTCAGCGCGAGGTCCCCGGCGAGGGGCCCGATCCGCCCGAAGTAGCGCCCGAACTGGATCGAGCCGCCCGCAAACACGGCTGCGGCGCACAGCGTCCAGAGCCACTCCGCCCCGCTCCGCGTCCAGGGCCCCCCCCCGGTCTCGGCTCCCCACCAGCGCGCAGCCAGCACCGTGCCGGCGACGTAGCTGTAGAGCGCGAACGCCCACGGGTCGCCGAACACGGGAGCGCGCGGCGCGCGGTACCACAACGCGGCGGAAAAGAGGCACAGCAGTGCCGCCGTCGCGAGCCCGAGGGCGGCGGCGCGCCCGCCGGGTCGGCCGCCCCGGCGCTCGGCGGCGAGTGCCGCCACGGCCAGCGCCGTCCACCCGATCACGACGCTCGCGGCCGGCCACTCGAGCGCCATCGCGAGGGCGCCGAGCGCGAACCCCATGATCAGGAACGGCGCCGCGCGGCGCAGCCAGCCGGCTAGCAGGTAGATCGCTCCCAAGAGTGCGGGCAGCGCGCCGGGCGTCGTCTCGAGCAGTCTGAGCCCGGGGGTGTAGGCGAGCACCAGGAAGGCGATCGGGTTGGCGACGAACAGGAAACGATCGGCAACGGCGCCGAGATCGCGCCCGCCGCCGGCGAAGGGGTCACGCCGCAGGTGCTGCCACCACAAGAGGCCGGACACGGCCGCCGCCGCGCCCAGCGCCGCCCAGCGCCGCGGCTCGGAGCCGCCGAGATTGCCGAGACTGGTCCCCAGGATCGCCCACGCCACGAGCACCACGCCGACCCGTGCCTCCGGCCAAGGCCGGACGTACGTTACGTGAAGCGCCAGCAGCGCCCCCGCGGCGACGAGCCAGCAGCCGAGCGGGCTTTCGAGCGCCCCGGATGCGCCGGTCGCCGCCAGCGTCAGGTACCCGAACAGCGCCAGATCGAACGTCCGGCGCCAACTCATGAAGTAGGCGAGAATCCCGGTGCCGAGTCCGATCACCTCGAGGTAACCGAGAAACGCATCGGGGTTCGGGACCGGAGGCGGCAGGAGCAGAGGCGCGAGGTAGGCGCCCGCGAGCGCCCAGATCGCGAGGCCCTCGATCTCATGGTGCAGTGCGAGCAGGGTGACCGCGACGGTGGTCGCGGCGAGCAGCAACACGCCGGCGCGGCGTTCGATGAGGCCGTACGGGCCGGCCGCGGCCCACAGGCCGAGGAACACGAGTCCGCCGCCCGCGCCGATCATCGCGGCGCCGTAGCGGCGCATCCCGCGGCGGATGCGCTCCTCCCCCCAGGCGCCGACGCCGAACCCGGCCGCGACGGCGAGCAGCGAGCGCACGAGGGGCGCAATCCACCCGCGGTCGAAGGCGTACTTCAGGAAGAATGCCCCGGCGGCGAGCAGCGCCAGCACGCCGACCGCGAGCAGGCCGCGTTGCCCGAACCACTGCTCGAGGTCGGTAGTCCGGGCGGCCGGCGCTGGTGCGGTGTCGGTGGGGAGCGGGCGCCGCGGCAGCTGGCGTGGCGGGTCGGGAACTGTGCCGACTGTGATCAAGCGCCGGACCGCCTCCTCGAGCAGCGCGACGCGGCGCTCGAGCTGCTCGATGGCGTCCCGCTGCTCGTCGGTCACGGGCCTGCGGCGGCCCGGCGCGCTCCGAGGAGCGTGATCCCGATGGTGGCGAGCGCGACGATGATCAGGTCCCACCGCCAGCCGGGCTCGAGCGCGGGGACGAGCAACTGGAGCAGGTTCATGACGAAGTCGAAGGCCCCCACCAGCAACCCGAGCAACACGGTGCCCTGTAGCGTGAAACCGAGCCGGACCAGGAGGCCCCCGGTCGCGAGGATCACCGCCGCCTGTCCAGCCGCGATCGCGACGGTCACGGCGATGCCGCCGGCCAGCGTCTCCATGAACACGGTGCGGGACGGGACGTAACTGAAGAACGAGGTGTGGATCACGGCCATCACCACTCCCGCCGCTGCGGCGCAGATCGTCGCCCACGCGGCGTAGTAGATCACGATCTTCATGTGGTCACCGGAGTCGCTTGCCATGCCGACCTCGTGAGGCAGGGGGGTGGGGGGTGGGGGGGGGCGCGGAGCAAATGTGGCAGCGCGCGGGCGCGCCCGCTAGTCGCGCAGCGCCGCCGCCGCCTCCTCGAGCGCCGCGCGGGCCCGGTCGAGCCGCGTCGCGAGGTCGTCGAGCTCGCGCTCGGCGGTCGCGGCGTCGGCGTAGCGGATCGCCTCGTTCACCGATGGAAACGCCATCGTCGCGTAGCCGTTGTCCACGTCCGACGCGAACTGCAGGCTCTTGTACCACGGCCGGCTCACGAGTCCCTCGGGGCGCGTCAGGCGCCGCTCCACCTGCATGAGGGCCGCGTTGACCCGGGCGTCGCGCGCCGCGGACCCCGCATCCGCCGCGAGGCTGTCGCACGCGGCGGCGAAGCCGCGCGCCGCCTGCGTGAAGCGCGCGAGGGCGTCCCGCAGGCCCTGCGTCCGCACGCTCCACCCCCGCCGCGCGATTCCGGAGTCGAGCTGCGCCACGAGCCGGGTCAGCTCGGCGCCGAACGCGGCGTAATCGAGCGGCAGCACGTCGTCGTTGGCGAGCCGCGCCGCGAGCGCCGTCACGAGCCGTGCGACGGCCTGGTGCTCCCGATAGCCCGGATCGCCGAACGCCGTCATCCAGTGATACGAGTCGTACATCGAGTGGTAGACGCCACCCGGCCCGTCGAATCCGACCTCGCCGGCCGGGATGCCGAGGTGGTGGTAGAACCCGGCGAAGTCGGAGCCGCCACCCAGGTTGCCGAGCATGAGCGCCGCGGTGTCTCCCTTGTTCCGCGCGAGCCAGGCGTCGTACACGCTCCCCCGCCCTGCGGGATCGGGCACGCGCTGCGCCATGGTCCGGATCAGCGGCTTGAGGGACGGCGAGGCGCCGCCGCCGAACCGCGGCCCCGACGTGACGTCGTCCGCGTTGAGGTACGCGACGGCGTGCGCGCGCAGCGAGTCCTCCATCTCCTCCACCCACTCGGTGGACCCGATCAGTCCCCACTCCTCGGCGTCCCACGTCGCGAAGATGACGGTGCGCGCGGGCCGCACCCCCTGGCGCGCCAGCTCGGCGAACGCGCGGGCCGCCTCGAGCACGGTGACGGTGCCGCTGACGTTGTCCGCCGCCCCCGGGCCCCACGCGTCGCGGTGCGCCCCCACGATCACCCACTCGTCGGGATAGCGCGCGCCCCGGATCATCCCGAAGGTGTTCCAGATGGCGTGCATCGCCCGCGCGCCGCGCTCGGTGGCGACGTGCAGCCGCGCCCGCGCCGGGCCGGGCCCCACGTGGTAGCGGAACGGCAACGCCCCCTGCCAGGCCTGCGGCACCGACGGCCCCCCCAGGCGCTCCAGGAAGCGCCGCGCGTTCCGGTAACTCAGCGGAATCACCGGGATGCGCGGGATCGGCAGCGACTCCTCGGGGAGCCGCCGCGCCCCCGGCAGCGAAGCGTATCCCGGCGTGGTGGGATCGCCGTTCACGTTCATGATGCTGCCGCGCTGGATGCCGCCCCACGGTCGCATCGGCCCACGCGGGTACACGTCTCCGCGGGCGTAGCCGTCGTCCTGTGGATCGGAGTAGATGATCAGCCCCACCGCCCCGTGCCGCTCGGCTTCCCGCGCCTTGATCCCGCGGAACGAACGCCCGTAGCGCGCGAGCGCGATCTTGCCGCGGACGCTGATTCCCAGCGAATCGAGGGTCTGGTAGTCCTCGATCAGCCCGTAATTCACGTAGACCACCGCCGCCGCGACGTTCCCGTCCCCCGTGTAGCCGTTGAAGGGCGGCACCTGGGGCCCGTGCGTCGCCGGGTCATCGGGGACCACCGGCTCGCGCAGCGACAGCCGCTCGGCGCGCGCGCCGGGGCCGGCGCTCGCCCACACTGCCACTGTGTCGAGGTGCGGCAGGTAGACCGTGTACTCCTTGGTCCACGTCTCGAGCCCCCACGCCCGCATCCGGTCGATCACGTAATCCCGGGTGGCGGCCTGGGCGGGCGTCCCGGCGACGTGCGGCACGCGCGCGAGATCGTACGTCAGGCGACGCGCGCTCCCCGTGTCGGGGATCGCAAGCAGGCGCTGCTCGAAATCCTGGGCGGTCAGGCGGGCGGGCGGTCGGGTGGTCAGCACGACCAGCGCCGTGCTGAGCCCACGTCCCAGACACGCCACCGTCCGCCTGACAGCCTGCCCGCCTGACCGCCGCATGTCTGAGGCCTCGCGAGTGAAGTTGTACCGGGAAGGTTATCTTAACGCCTACGATCGCCACCATGGCGGCGTTGGATGCCTCAGCGCTTGACAATCGAACCACCGCCGCGCGGCGCGGGGCTCAGCCTGCGCGCCACGCTTTTCCTGGTCGTGCTCGCCGCCGGCGTGTACGCCGGGGCGCTCCCCGTGTACCTCTACATCCGCGTGCGCACGCCGGCGCTCGCGCTCGGCGCGGGCACGGCGGCGATCGTCGCGCGACAGCTCGAGCAGGCCCAGCGGGACGACGCGCTCGACGAGGCCAGGGCCTTGGCGCGTGACCTGCTCGAAGCTCGCCGCCCCCCGGGAGCGGATACGCTGGCGGCGATCGACCGGCTCGTGGCCCGGGGTCGCGCACCGCCGGGGGCGCCTCCGGATACGGCCGGGCCGTTGGCCTTGCGCGCCGCCCTGGCGCGCGCGGATGAGGCCATGAGACTGGTGGCGGACACGGTCGCCGTGGCCGTGGCGGCGCTCGCGCGCGGGGCTCAGGCGCAGGCGGCTGCCGGGCTCCGGGCCGCGGCGCGGCTGGACCGGGCCGCCGATCGGGAAGGTTTCGAGGCGCGGGGGCTCGCGCGTGACTACCTCCTCGACCGCCAGCGGGCCCTGGACGTGGCCGCGAGCGAGCTGTTCCGCGACACCCTGCTGTGGCTCGCCCTCGGCGTGATCGCGATCCCCCTTGCCGTGTCGATCCTGCGGCGCCGCTTCTGGGAGCCGCTGCGCGCGCTCGAAGCCGGCCTCACGCAGGTGGCGGAGGGCGACCTGAACACGGAGGTCGCCGTGCAGCGCGTGGACGAGATCGGGCGCCTCGCCCAGCACTTCAACGCGATGACGCGCGTGCTGCGCGACCGCGCTCACGAGCAAGGTCGCTTCGTGGCGGCGGGGGAGCTGCTCGCGGGCGTGGCGCACGAGGTGAACAATCCGCTCATGGCGATCGCGGCCCACGCCGAGAACCGTCTCGCCGACCCCACGATCCCCGAGGAGCAGCGCGGCGAAATGACGCAGATCCTGCGTCAGGCGCGACGCGCCACGAAGCTGCTGCGCGGGCTGCTGCGGTTCGTGCGGGCCACCGAGCAGGAAGTCACCCGGGTCAACCTGAACGACGTGGTGCGCGGGGCGCTCGACCTCGTGTCCTACCGGTTCGGCGTGGACGAGATCACGGTCGGCGGGCGCCTCGACCCGAACCTCCCGCCGGTTCAAGGAGACGCGGTCAAGCTGGAGCAGGTCGTGGTGAACCTGCTCGCGAACGCGATCGACGCCCTGCGCGCCATCAAGCCGCCCCGCCATCTCACGGTCGACACCAGCGTCGCCGACGGCCGCGCCTCGGTGGTGGTGGCCGATAACGGCCGCGGCGTGGCGCCCGAGATCGCCCCGCGTCTGTTCCTACCGTTCGCGACCACCAAGGGGCGGCGCGGCACCGGCCTCGGCCTCTACATCTCGCGCCAGATCGCCCGCGACGCCGGCGGGGAGTTGGCGCTCGTCTCGCCCGCCGGCGAAGGAGGGGGAGCCAGCTTCGTGCTCTCGCTGCCCCTGGTGGAGGCCGCGGCGGAGCAGCTCGAGCCTGCGGCGGCAGCACCGGCGGCCCCGCTGGCCGGGCCGCCGCGGACGGGTGGCTCGCTCGCCGGGCTCCGGGTCCTGATCGTGGATGACGAGGAGGCGATCCGTCGCCCGATGGCCCGCTTCCTCGCCCGCCGGGGCGCCCAGGTGGAGGAAGCGGGGGACGGCGAGGAGGCCCTCGCCCGGCTCGCCGGCCAGCCGGCGGACGTGATCCTCGCCGACCTCCGGATGCCGCGAATGGGCGGCATCGAGCTCTACGGGCGCTTGGAGGACCAGCACCCCGCCCTGGCCGCGCGGGTGATGTTTCTCTCCGGGGACGTCTCCCAGCTCGCGGAGCCCGGGAACACCCCGGTGCCGCGTGAGCGGGTGCTGGTCAAGCCCGTCGAGCTGGCGGAGCTGGAGCGGCGGATCGTCGAGTTCGTGGCGGGACGCGGAGGCTAGGCCAGGTCGGGGCTGCTGGCCGGCGCGTCGGCCGCGCGGTATCATGGAGCATGCTGGTCGTCGTGGTGCTGCTCGCGACGGTGCTCCTCCGGCTCGCGATCGTGACCGCCGTCGTTTACCTGCTGCTCCCGCAGGGCCCCCGCTGCCCGCATTGCAGCCTCGACATGGTGGCGATCCGAAACCGGTTCTTCGACCTGCTCGTGCCGTTGCTCGAGCGCCGCTGGTGCATGGAGTGCGGCTGGAACGGCGTGGTGCGGCGGGTGCGTGTGACCGGGGCTCGGGGCTCGGGGCTGGGGATTCGGAACCGCGTCCGAGCCCCGAGTCCCTAGCTCCGAATCCCTACTTCGTAATGAGCCGCGCCGCCCGCTCGTAGAAGAAGTAATCCCACGCCCAGTTGAGCAGCACGAACAGTTTGTTGCGGAACCCGATGAGCTGGATGATGTGCACCACCAGCCAGACCACCCACGCCGGGAAGCCGGTGAACGCGAACCCGTGCAGGTAGGCGACCGCCGCGTTGCGGCCGATCGTCGCGAGCGATCCCGGGTCCCGGTAGCGAAAGGCCACGGGCGGCTCGCCGCGCAACTTGCGCCGGATGTTGGTCACGGCGGTCTCCGCCATCTGGATCGCGACGGGCGCCATCATCGGCAGCGGCTCGCCGTCCGCCTCGAGGTAGGCGGCGTCGCCGATCACGTAGATCTCGGGGTGTTCCGGCACCTGCAGCGTGGGCGCGACCGGGACGCGTCCCTGGCGCCCGGTGGGCAGGCCGAGTCGCGCCGTGAGCGACACGGCCTTGGCACCCGCCGCCCAGATCAGGGTGCGCGCCGGGATCACCTCCCCGCCCTTCAGGAGCACCCGGTCCCCGTCGTAGTCGGCGACCGCGGCGCCGAAACGGACCTCGACGTGCTTGCGCCACAGGGTTTCGGCGGCCGCGTCGCGCAGCCGCGCGGGCATGGCCGCGAGCAGGTGGTCGGTCGCCTCGAGCAGCAGGACGCGCACGTCCTTGATGTTCAAGCGCGGGTAGTCCTTCACGAGCACGAGCCGGATCAGCTCCGAGAGCGCGCCCGCCATCTCGACGCCGGTGGGCCCGCCGCCCACCACGACGAACGTGAGCAGCGCCCGGCGCCGCTCCGCACTGGGCTCGAGCATGGCACGCTCGAACTGGCGCAGCACGTGGTTGCGGATCCGGATCGCGTCCGGCACGTCCTTCAGACCGAAGCCCTGGCGGGCGATGCTCTCGAGTCCGAAGTAGTTGGTTTCGCCGCCCGCGGCGAGGATGAGATGGTCGTACGCCACCGCCCCGTCGGCCGTCAGGAGCCGCCGGGCCTGCGGGTCGAGCCCCGTCACTTCCACCATGCGGAACTCGAAGTTGCGCTGGCCGCGCAGCACCGCGCGCACCGGCCGCGCGATCTGCTCCGGCTCGAGGCCGGCCGTTGCGACCTGATAGAGGAGCGGCTGGAACAGGTGATAGTTGTGCCGGTCCAGGAGGACCACGTCCACGGGCGCGTCGCGCAGCGCGCGCGCCGCGCGCAGGCCGCCGAATCCGGCGCCCACGATGACCACGGTCGGCCGCGCGGCCGCCCGTGCGGGCGTGGCACGCGCCGGCTCGTGCGGGGCCGTCCCCGGCCGCGTCGGAGTGGTGGTCTCGGTCATCAGAGCGACTCCGACAGTACCTCGATCGGCGTCGTCCGGTCGCCCAGGAGGGTCTCTCGGATCGAGTTATCGGCGTTGAGGAGGACGATGGTGGGACGATGCCGGCGCGCCTCGTCCGGGCTCATCTGGGCGTAGGTGATCACGATGATCGGATCGCCGACCTGCACCAGGCGCGCTGCGGCGCCGTTCACGCACGCGGTGCCCGACCCCGCCTTCCCTTCGATCGCGTAGGTCACGAACCGGGCACCGTTGGCGACGTCCACGACCTGCACCCGCTCGAATGCCAGAATGTTCGCCGCTCGGAGCAGGGCCGCGTCGATCGTGATGCTGCCTTCATAGTGCAGCTCCGCCTGCGTCACCGTGGCGCGGTGGAGCTTGGACTTGCAGAGCGTCAAGAGCACATGGCCC
>WNFU01001470.1_pt1 | contig 33182 bp, 25 predicted proteins | sample 5400121 | NCBI WGS metagenome assembly WNFU01 (sample SAMN13153360, study PRJNA577476) | soil metagenome | isolation source: 100 cm soil or saprolite under grassland replicate 1 | place: USA:California | collected 2016-06-15
CGACTTGCTCGATGGCTACGTCTGCCAGGTACGGAAGGAGATCATCGAGAACTTGGTGTTCACATGCCAGGCATGGTCACAGGCTCCACTACCGATCCGGGGTCGGTTTGATCACGGAAAGTGGGCCAGAACCAGATCCAAATCAGCGTGTCATTCCCAACTTGGAGTCCAACCGGTGCGAAGATCTGGTCCGCGCCCTGCGCAGGATTCGAACGGCCCCCTCAGCGGACTCGCGGTGCTGGACCGCCGCGCCGCCGCCCGATGTAGCCGTCGCGGTTGACCTTGGCGTGGTGGCCTGGCAGCCGGATCGTTTGGCCCGTGACCAGGGGTGTTGCTGGTGGTGGGGTGTTCGCAGGATTGTGGTCTGTTGGGTCCACCGATAGGAATCCGATAGGAAAGCGGCAGCGCTGGTGGGATAGCGACAGGAATCCGGTAGGTCAGCCGGCCTCATCTCCTGGGCCTGCCCCGATTAACCGAGCGTGCTCTCCTGGCGTGCGGTGGGCGTCGCGGGTAGAGGGCACCAGCGACCTGCGATGCCCCAAGCTGCCGTCACTGCCGCAAGGTCCTGCCGGCTGCACACCTGTGGTGGGGTGGTCGTGTCCTGGGCCGCGTCTCCCATGTCGCGGAGGATGAGTAGGCTCCACTTCTGCCTATGGGAGGTTCACTATGGCCAAGCTGATCTACTCGGCGATCACGTCGCTCGACGGCTATATAGCGGACGAGGACGGCAACTTCGACTGGGCTGCGCCGGACGAGGAGGTGCACACCTTCGTCAACGACCTCGAGCGGCCGGTCGGCACCTACCTCTACGGGCGCCGGATGTACGAGGTGATGGTCGCCTGGGAGACCGCGCACACCTTCGCCGACCAGCGGCCCGTCATGCAGGACTTCGCGAAGATCTGGCAGGCGGCCCACAAGGTCGTGTACTCCAGGACGCTGGAGGCGGTATCCAGCGCCAAGACGCGGATCGAGCGGGACTTCGACCCTGAAGCGGTCCGGCGGTTGAAAGCGTCGGCGGGACGTGACATCACCGTGGGCGGTCCCCACCTCGCCGCCCAGGCGATCAGGGCCGGGTTGGTCGACGAGTATCACCTGTTCCTCGTGCCCTTCATGGTGGGAGGCGGCAACCAGTCCCTCCCCGACAATGTCCGCGTGCAGCTCGAACTGCTGGACGAACGCCGTTTCGGCGGCGGCGTGGTCTTCCTCCGCTACCGCACCAGAACCTGACGATGAAAGCGTCGGCGGCGACCATCCAGTGCTGAGCGGTGAACTCCACCACCTCGATCCCGACCTCCTGCAGCAACCGCGCGAGCAGCGTCCTGCCCGCGTGTCCCAGCCGAGCGCACAGCACTTCCGAACTCTCCAGGGCGGTCGGTGCCCCGATGCTGGCCTGCTCATACGGCGGCGGGCGAGCCGGAGCCGCACGGCGTGGGCTGGGGGGCGCTGGCCAAGCGGCGGCCGGCCGACCAGGTGCCCGAAAGGGCAATAGACATAGGCACTCGACGAGACGTCGTAGACGGTTGGAAGGGACTCGTAACCGCTCCCCTTCGGATCTTGGCGTGCCGCTGGCTGCGCCTGGGAAGCACCTTCGCTCCGAAGGCGTGAACCAGATATATTGGCGTATAGATCCAAATCTACTGGAAGTTTTCAAAAAGCGCGACAGGCCATAACCTCGCTCCTTTCTGATCCTCCTTCTCAGGCGGGCCGGCAGCATAGGGCCGGCGTAGGAGAGCAGCATGGCTGTGGTGCTTCAACACGGCGACATCACCACTGTCGGCCGACCCATCACCTCAGGCGGGCCAGCGTTGAGCGAGGACGGCTGGCGGCAGGCCGAAGCCCTCGCCGACCGGGTGGCCGATCTGCCGATCACCCACCTGTTGGCCGCGCCCGCGCTGGCATGCCGCCAGACCTTACTGCCCAGCGCGGCCCGCAGACGGCGGATGGTCGAGCCCACCGACCTGCTGGGCACCCACGAGGGCGCCGAGCGGCTCTGTCAGCAGTGGGTGGCACCGGGTCTGGAGGCCGTTGTGCTCTGTGTCGCCCCGGTCGTGCTGGCGAAGCTGTTGGCGGCCTTGAACGGCCGGCGAGATGTCGACCTCGACCTGCCCGACCAGTTCCCTCTTGCTGCGACCACGGCGTTGGTTGTTACCCAGAATGGTCCAGGCCGCCTGCTGCTCCGCGGTCTCCCCCGGGCAATCTTCACCGGACGCTGAGACCCCTGAAGCTGCCGGTGCCGGATTGGAGCCCGCAGATGCCGCACTGGCACGGCTGACCAGCCAGCGTGAGCAGCTCGGCGTCCGGTTGGTGGCGATGCGCAGCCGCCTTGTCGCCTCACAGCAGGCGTGGCAGCAGCTCAGCAAGCAGCTCCAACACGAAAGCCAGCAGGTCGTAGGGCTGGCCCAAGTCCTGGCCCGGCGCGTGGATACGGCGACGCGGACGCTCAGGCAGCTCCAGCAGCGATCAACGGTAAACACCCCGAAGGATCATCGGGTCGATGGCCGCTTCGAAGAGCACATGGCCGAGGTGCACTACCGGTCCGCGGTCCTGACCGAATACGTCGAGCACTGGCTGGCCGCGCTCGATGCCCACCACCGCGTGGTGGGCATCGAGCAGGTGGCCCACAGTGCCATGACCTCCGCGCTGCTCGCCGAGCATGCCGGAGAGGAAGCGCCCACCACGGTCTGGTCGCCGGTGAGCCAGCCAGCAGACGCCGCGATCGTGGTACGGGAGCTGACTGACCAGGCGCGCCTTCGCCACCCACAGCGGGCCATCACTGTCCAGCTTGATGGTGAGCTACTGGTGATGGCCGCGACCAGCAGCATCGCCAGAACCTTTGGTCCTCTGCTCGACTACGCCTGTGAGGCGGTCGAGCCTGGCGTGCCAGTCTGCGTCGCGGCCGATGCCCGGGACCCGGTGGTGGTCCTCGCCGTCGAGGTCAGCGATGCGCGCACGACCACGCAGCACCCCGCTGCTGGTGAGCTGTCGCCGCTTGTACCGGATTGGCCTTCTCACGGCGACGTCGACCTGGATGCCGCCAGACGGCTCGCTTGCCAGCACGGCAGCCGGCTACTGGCTGGCGCGGCGTCAAGTGGTGCGGGCGAGCGCTTCGAGTTGCATCTCCCACGCGTCCAGCCTGGTACGGCGGGCACCCGAGCCTGAGCATCCGACTTGACCGTTGCCTCCCGGCTGTCATCCCGCCGGTCATTATGCAGTCTCGCAATATCCTCGCTGAATCGTGTGGGTACGGTCCCCCGTCAGTCGGCGGTAGGGTCGGTCCTCCAACTCCCGACGCTGGAGGACCGTTGATGGCGGAGATCGACGACCTGTTCCAGGCTCCACCCGGCGGCTGGCCGACGAAGGTGCGGTCTGTGCTCGATCGCAATGCGGGACCAGCTTTCCGCAATGCGAGTCCACTGGTGACGCTGCCGGTCCTTTTCCTGGCCTTGTTGCTCGTCGCCGGTTGCGGCGCGCCACGGGGTTTCACCGACTCCATCGCAGGGGTGACCGTTTCGCATCCCGTGTGGATGCCCGACGGATGGGTGTACTACCTGCGGGAGGTGGCCTCAGAGGGTCCCGAGCTGTGGAGGCAGCCGGACACCCAGGACGGGGGCGAGCGCGTCCTGGGCAGGCAGGACATCAAAGGGCTCTGCGATGGGGCGTACCTGCTCTTCCTCTTCCGCGCGACGAACCAGGAGGTGGGCATCGCCACCCAGTGTGCTGGCGGCACCCGGACGCAGTTGACGGCGTACTCCCCGCAGCGGACCAGCTTCCGTCCGATGGCCTCCACGCCCTTCCTCGGCGGCGTCGCCCTCGCCGCGGGCAAAGCCACGGGCTACGTGGAACTGCCCACGGCGTGCGGAACCGCTATCAGGCCCATTCGGGACGGGATCATTGAGGAGTTCGCAAACCCGATCACCGTTGCCGGAAGGTCCTGGAAATTGAGCGGAGCGGGACCGTCGGACTGCGGGTCCTTCGCGTGGGCGCGTTCGCCGGCACTGGGACCGGACGGCAGCCTGTTCTTCCTGGCCGCACCCGACTCGATCGGGAAACAGCCGATGACCGACCCCGACGCGCTTGACCAGTCTCAGTGGTACCTGTGCGCATGGGATGGTCATCGTGCCGCTCCGCGGGTGGTGGCCACGCTTCGCGGCGTCGCCGACCTGACGGTGTCGCCGGATGGCCGGTTCGTCATCGCCGCCGTGAGCACGCCCGGCGTCGGGGCCATCTCGATGGTTGACACGGCAACCGGAGCAAAGGAGGAAATCGTCAAGGGGCGGCAGGCGTACCACCCCAGCCTCTCCCCTGATGGTCACCGATATGTGTATGCCGAGACTCTGCGCCACCTGCGCTTTGGATCATTGCCGGGCGCGACCTCGTGACCGGGGCGACCAGGGGCCTCCTCGCTGAAGAACCTGGAGGGCAAGCCAGAGGGCTTCGATGTGGTCTCGCTCACAGGCGTCGGTGCATGATGTGCAGCCCGACGTACCCTTTCGTCGGGTGGTTGAAGCCCTCCGGCACGGTGGCCAGCACCTCGAAGCCGAGGGAGCGCCACAGCGCGACCGCCCGGGTGTTGGTCTCCACGACGGCGTTGAACACCATCGCCCGGTAGCCGTCGGCGCGCGCCCGCTCCAGGACGTGCACGCCGAGGGCCCGACCGACACCGCGCCCGGCGTGGTCTGGGTCGACCATGAAGCCTGCGTTGGCGACGTGGGCGGCGGGCCCGCCGTGGTTGGGGTGGGTCTCAGCCGTGCCGAGGATGGTCCCGTCGGGATCGACGGCCACGACGGTGCGGCCTGGGGGCGGGGGGTACCAGATCGCGCGAGCCTGCTCCTCGGTGAGCTCGCGGTCCCACGAGAAGGTCTCGCCGGCGGCGGCGATGCGCCGCACGAAGGGCCAGATCGCGGGCCAGTCGTCGGGGGTCGCGTCCCTGATCAGCATGCTGCCCAGGATGGTGTCCCACGCGGCGTCCTCGCAAACGGATTTCGCAGGATGCCCTGGCGCCAGCGCACTGGGAGGCCGGGCTGGAATGGACGGCGCCGCGGGCGAGACTGCCCGGCTGGTGAGCTTTCAAGCCACTGTCCGACCGGTATGGCAGGCTGGCCGTGACCCTGTCGCGTAGGTTAGGAGATGCGCCATGACCGACCCGATCGTCATCCCTGACGCCACCGCCCACCCGGCCGAATACGTCACGGCGCTGCTGCACACCCTGGGCGACCGCGATCCCCTGGAGGTCCTGGAGCGGACGCCCGGCACGGTGCGGCGGCTGTGCGAGGGCCTCGACGACGCGGCGTGGCGCCGGCCGATGGCGGCGGGGGAGTGGAGCGCCCTCCAGGTCGTCGGCCACCTGTTCGACGTCGACGTCGTGTACGGCTTTCGCTGGCGCCTGGCGCTCACCGAGGACGCGCCCGCCTACCCCGGCTATGACGAGAAGGCGTGGTCGGGGCTCGCCCGCCCGGCGCCGCCACAGCTGGTCGATGCCCTGGCGGCCCTCCGCGAGGCCAACACGGCGCTGCTGCGCAGCCTGGGCGAGCGAGACCTGCGCCGCACCGCTGTCCACGCGGAGCAGGGCAGCGAGGACGTGCGGCGCATGATCGACAAGGTCGGCGGGCACGACCTGGCCCATCTCGACCAGCTCGAGCGCACGGTCGCCGCCGCGCGATCGGCCGCGGAGCGGCGCCACGGATGAGCTCCCCTCCCGCGTTGGCCGCGTACGCGGCGGCCTGGCGCTGCTCGGGCCGCCGCCGGCCGGGGTCTTCGGCGAGCCACCGAGGTCCTGGCTGCTGGAGGCAGCCGCCGAGGAGCTGCGCTGCTGGGCCGCCGGGCACGCCACCTTCGCCTACCGGGTGCTGACCGCCTGCCGCCCCGCCAGCCTGGCCGCCGCCGACCGTCTCCTCGAGTGGGAGCCCGACATCCCCACCTACGGCAGCTGCGGGCGGCAGGTGACGGTGTCGTGAGCGGCGGTTCAGCCCTCACGCCCTGAGTCGTCGGGAGCGGCGGCCTGCCGCCGGGCGGCCTGCACTCTGCCGGTGCTGAGGATCGGCCAGGCGGCCGCGGCCAGCAGCGCGATCACCGCGAAGCCGGTCCAGAAGGGCGCGGTGAGCCCGAGGTGGGCGGCGAGCACGCCGCCGAGCAGGGCGCCGAGCGAGCTGCCACCGTAGGAGAAGACCGCGTAGGCGCTGTTGACACGGCCCAGCAGCCGGCCGGGGATCAGCTCCTGGCGCAGCGAGATGCTGACGGTGTTCCACATCATCGCGTGGAAGCCGAACAACGCCAGGATGCCGGCGGCCACCAGCGGGCTCCGGGTCAGCGCGAGCACCAGGTGGGTCGACGCCTCGATGAGCAGGCCGAACCGCATGGTGGTCGCCGGGCCGAGCCAGCCGACGATGTGCTCGGCGACCAGGCTGGCGGCGACCCCGCCGACCGCCAGGCAGGCGATCAGCACGCCGTAACCCGTCGATCCCAGCCCGAGCCGCTCCTGCGCGTACAGCACCAGGATCGCGGTCGCCGCGAACAGGGTCACGTTCATCACACCGATGGCCAGGCCGAGCAGGCGCAGCAGCCGGTGGCCGGCCAGCCAGCGGACCCCCTCGGCGATGTCGGCGCGGAGCGTGGTCCGCGCGGTGCCCGCCGGCTGCTCCGCCCGGAAGCGCCCGCGCATCCCCGCGAGAAAGACCGCCGCGGCAACGAACGACCCGGCGTCGAGCAGGAACGGCACGGCCGCCGCGGTGGCGAACAGCACCCCGCCGAGCGGTGGCGCGGCCAGGTCGCCTGCCATGAACTGCGCGCCGAGCAGGCGCCCGTTCGCCCTGGTCAGGCTGGCCTTCGGCACCACGGCGGGCAGGATCGAGACGGCGGCGTTGTCGAACAGCGTCTCGCCGGTGCCGAGCAGGAAGAAGGTCGCGCACAGCAGGGGGATCGAGGCGGCGTCCAGCAGCACGGCGACCGCCAGCATGCCGACGACCACTGCCCGGAACGCGTCGACGCCCACCATGAGCCGGCGCCGCTCGAGGCGGTCCACCAGCGCGCCGCTCAGCAGCGAGAACAGCAGCCAGGGCAGGCGCTGGGAGAAGGTGAGCGCGGCGACCGCCAGCGGGTTGCGGGTCAGGGAGGCGGCCAGCAGCGGCCCGGCCACCACGGTGACTCCGTCGCCCAGGTTGGAGATGGTGCTTGCGGTCCAGAGCCTGGTGAAGTTCGGCCCGAGGCGAGCGCGCACCTATGCGCGCGGCGGCCGGGCCGCCGCCTGGCGGGCGCTGTCACCCTCCGCGCCGAGCCAGTCGGCCATGAGCCGGGCGACCGTCTCAGGGCACTCGAGCTGCGGCACGTGCCCGACGTCGGGCAGGACCTCCAGGCGCCAGCTCGGGTTGCGAAGCGCCGCCTCACGCGCCGCGCGAACCGACACCAGCCGGTCCTCCTCCCCGCTCAGCAGCAGCACGGGCGAGCCGACCGCGCGCATCGTGGCCCAATAGCGCTGCTGCATCGCGCTGACCCGCATGAGGGACCTGGCGGCGCTCAGGAAGGCCGTGTCCAGGCCGTTGACCGCGGCGCGGTCCTCGACGAGCGCGGCGGAGGCCGCGACCAGCTCCTCCGGGACGCGCGTCGGGTCGACGCAGCACAGGGTGAGCACCTGCTGGACCATCTGGCGGGGCGACAGCGCCGCGCGGTGCCGCGCCAGGTACCGCTCGCCGACGCCCGGCACCGCGTACAGCAGGAACATGGTCATGACGATCCGGTCCGGCCGCACGCCGCGGACCATTGGCAGGACCGGGTCGATGAGCACGAGCCCGGCCACGGCGTCGGGGTGGGCGGCGGCCTCCATGATCGAGACCATCCCGCCCATGGAGTTGCCCACCAGGATCGCCGGTGCTCCGGCGACCTCGCGAACGAAGCGGTCGAGCATGGCGGTGTTGGCCCGCACCGTGGTGGCGCGTCCCCGCGGGTGGGTCAGCCCGAAGCCAACCAGGTCCACCGCGAGGACCCTGGCGCCCGCGACCAGCCACGGGGCGAGGAGGCACCAGTTCATGTGCGACCCGCCCAGGCCGTGCACCAGCACGATGCGAGGCGCGTCAGCCGGACCGCCGAAGTCCACGTAGTGGACCCGGCCGCCCAGGTCAGCCGTACGGCTGGACCCTCCCCAGGCCGCCAGATGCGCCGATGCTTTGCTCTGTGTCGTTTCCGTCACGCGATTCCCTCACTGCGTTGCTCCCCCTGATCGTATGACGCGCGCTCAGCTTCTCGCGAGGGCCCGTCCGGGTCCCGTGCTGGCCCTCGCCTGGAGAGGCAGGTCGGTTCCGCAGAAATGTGGATGCCGCATTGTGACCATGTACCGATACTGTCCCCTCGATTGGTTTGATGGCCGACAGCCACGCCTACGGTTCCTGGCTCGCCGCGGCGAGCCAGGGCCGGGTCCCGGCCGCGGACGCCGCGAGCGCCATGCGGGTGCACGCCGTGGATCTCATGAAGCAGCTCGACGCCTACGCGGCCGCCGACTACGAGCGGGCGTACCGGATCGAGCGCGAGGCCTACCAGCACATGTTCACCGTCGGCGCCGCCCTCGCGCGGGCCAGCGTCGCGCCCAAGCTGGTGGCCAGCTTCGACGCGCCGACCAACAAGCTGCGGTCGGCGTTCGCCATGCTGCTCGGCGAGCACATGGAGCTGATCATCGAGGCGCAGCGGGCGACCTTCGCCGGGTCGCCGGAGTTCAAGGCGGCCGCAACGCAGGTCAACGCCAACACCACCGCGCTCGCCCAGGCGCTGGGAACTATCGTCGGCCCCCAGAAGGCGGCGGAGTTCCAGAGGGACTGGGCTGACCACGTCGACGGGCTGATGGCCTACACGGCCGCGGTCGCCGGCAGCGACGATGGCGGCAAGACCGAGGCGGAGAAGCGGCTGAACTCCTTCGCCGTGACCCTGGCGGCGTATTTCGCCAGCGTCGTCCGCAACCAGCTCGACCTCGTCCCGCTCACCGGCGCCATCACCACGCACGACAGGCACCTGATCGACCAGGTCGAGGCGTACGCGGCAAAGGACTACGCCAAGGCGCAGCAGATGGAGCTCGCGGGCTATCAGCAGATGCTCGGCGTCGCCAACACCCTTGTCGACGCCATCCAGCGCACGATGGAGCCGCAGCTGCCGATCGGCGGTCCGCGCACCGGCGGCGGCGGGACGGCGCAGCGGGAGCGATGACCGCGGGCGGGCGGTGGCGGCTGGCGCTGGCCGCGGCCGCGCTGGCGCTCCTCGCGGGTTGCTCGCGGGCGAGCGCGCCGGGCGGTGGGTCGTCCCCACCCGCCACCTCCCGGGCGGCGGATGGCGTCGCGAGCGGGGCGGACGCCGTCCGCGACTTCCAGTCGGTGCGCGACTACCACGCAACGCCCATCCCGGTCCGGCTCAGCATCCCGAGGATCCGCGTGGTCAGCTCGCTCGACCAGCTCGGCCGGGCGGCGGACGGCACCATCCAGGAGCCGACCAAGTGGGACGTGGCCGGCTGGTACGCACGCGGGCCGCGGCCGGGTGAGCCCGGGTCGGCGGTGATCCTCGGGCACGTGGACTCCAAGCGCGGCCCGGCGGTGTTCTACCGCTTACGTGAGCTGCGCCCGGGCGACCACATCGAGGTGACGCGCGCCGACGGGTCGTCGGTGCGCTTTGTAGTCGACCGGACCGCGCAGTTCGACAAGCGGCGCTTCCCGACAAATGAGGTGTACTACCCGACGCTGGACTCGACGCTGCGGCTGGTGACGTGCGGCGGGGAGTTCGATTCCACCGCGGGGCACTACAAGTCCAATATCGTCGTCTTCGCCTCGATCAAGGCCTGACCGGGCGGCTGCCCCTCCGGGGGCGGTCCGGAATGCCCGCCGCGCGGATGGCGCCGGCCAGGATGCGCACGGCGCGCCGGAGCTGGTCGTGGCTGAGGTGTGCGTAGGCGAGCACGAACCCCGCGGGGCCGGGCGCGCCGCGAGACTCGCCGACGCCGCTGAGCCACAGGCCGCGCCGGGCGGCGTGGGCGACGACGTCGGCCTCACGGGCCACCGTCGGAGTGTCGATGAGCAGGTGCAGGCCGGCGGCCTCGCCTCGGACCCTCGCCTCGGGCAGGTGGGTCGCCAGCAGCTCGAGCAGGCGGTCGCGGCGCTGCCTGTAGCGGGTCCGGTTGCGGCGGATGTGCCGCTCGTAGGCGCCGGAGGCGAGCAGCTCGGCGAGCGCGGCCTGCTCGAGGACCGGCGCCATCAGGTCGATCTGGCGCTTGTGCCGCGCGGCGTCGGCGGCCAGGTGCCGCGGGACGACCAGCCAGCCCAGCCGCAGCCCGGGCGCGAGGGTCTTGGAGACGCTGCCGCCGAGCAGCACGCGGTCCGGCGCGAGCCCCTGGACGGTGGCCACGGGCTGATGGTCGTAGCGGTACTCGGCGTCGTAGTCGTCCTCGACGAGGTAGCCGTCGACCGTGTCCGCCCAGGCCAGCAGCTGTCGCCGCCGGTCGGCGCTGAGGACCGCGCCGGTGGGGAACTGGTGGGCCGGTGTCGCGAGGACCGCCCGCAGGGGCGGTCCCGGTGGCGCCGCGAGCCGGTCGATGTCGATGCCGTCGTCGTCGACGGGCACGTCGACGATGGCGACGTCGTGGGCGGCGAGCTGGGCGGCGGTGTGGCGGCTGCCCGGGTCCTCCACCCCGACCGCGCCGACGCCGAGCTGCCGGAACAGGCGGGCGACCACCGCAAGGCCCTGAGCGAAGCCGTTGACCACGACCAGGTCGTCTGGGTCGAGGATGGCGCCCCGGACCCGTCCCAGGTAGTCGGCCAGCGTCTCGCGGAGCCGCGGCAGGCCGCGACTGTCGCCGTAGCCGAGCTCGGCGTCGGGCAGGCTGGCCAGCGCCGTTCTGCTGGCGCGCTCCCAGTCGGCTCTGGGGAAGCTGCCCAGGTCGGCGGTGCCAGGGCGGAAGTCGACGGCGCCGGCGTCGACGCGCGCCGCGGCGGGCGCCCGCTTCGAGATGGTGCCGCTGCGCAGGTGGACGGCGGCGACTCGGGCCGGCGCGCCCTGCCTGGTGATGAGATAGCCCTCGGCGGCGAGCTGCTCGTAGGCGAGCACCACCACGCTGCGCGAGATGCCCAGGTCGGCCGCGAGGGCGCGGGTCGAGGGCAGGGCGGCGCCGGCACGCAGGCGGCCCTGCCGGATGGCGTCGCGGAGCCAGCGCTGCAGCTCCAGGCCGAGCCGCCCGCGCGGGGCCCCGGACAGGTCGATGAGCAGCTCACGAGAACTGGTCTGCTCAGAATGCCGGTCACCGGTCCTTTCCACCGGTCCACTGTCCCAGTACGGTTCGGCGTATGCAAGCAACCGATCGAGGCGCGCTGCTGTCGGCGGCCCTTGCCATCACCGCCGTCGGCGCCGGCGTCGCCGTCTCCTCACAGCTCACCTCCTACCCGGTGCTGACCGCGCAGGCCGTTCGCTACGGCTTGGCCGCGGCGATCCTCGCCGTGGTCGCGCGGCCGGGCGCGGGACGCGGGGAGCCCGGCGGCACGCCGCGGGACTGGCTGTGCATCCTGCTGGTGGCCGGTGCGGGCATGTCGCTGTTCAACGTCGCCGTCGTGCGCGCGGTGACCACCGGCGAGCCCGCGGTCGTCGCGACCATCATCGGCTGCGCGCCGATCGTGTTCGCGCTGGCGGTCCCCGCGCTGGAGCGCCGCCGTCCGGTGCCGCTGGTGGTCGCCGGGGCCTGCATGGTGGCCGCTGGCGCCGCGGTCGTCGAGGGCTTCGGGCGCGCGGACGCGGCGGCGCTGGCCTGGTCCGTCGTCGCCCTCGCCTGCGAGGTGGCCTTCACCATCGCCGCGGCGCCGGTGCTGCGCACCATCAGCCCGCTGGCGCTGTCACTGCGCGCCTGCACGCTGGCGGCTGTGCTGCTGGCGCTGGCGTCGCTGGCGCTGGAGGGAACCGGCGCCCTGAAGGTCCCCTCCAGCGATGAGCTGCTGGCTCTCGCCTATCTGGCGGTCGTGGCGACGTCGATCGCGTTCCTGCTGTGGTACCGGGCGGTGCGGCGGCTCGGCGCCGAGACCACCGGGCTGCTGGCGGGCGCGATGCCGGTCGCCGCCGCGGTGGCCGCCGCGGTCGTCACGCCCGCCCCGCTGCGGTGGCAGACGCTGGCCGGGACCTTCCTGGTCGCCGCGGGACTCGCCTTCGCGCTGACGCGATCGCACCCGGTGGCGGCCGAGTCCGTCAGCTCGTCCAGCGGGGGCCGGCGCTGAGCCCGCGGTACAGGGCGGCGGACGGCCGCCGCTGGATGTCGGCGGATCCGAGGCAGCCTACACCTGGGTCTACCCGTTGCCACGGCACTGCGGTCTGCCCCGCGACTTCACGACTGGGCGCTCGACGTCGGCCCGAGCAGGGACCAGCTGCGCTCGTCCCCCCAGATCGAGAATGAATCCACATATGGTCGCAGTAACGCGGTGAGCTCTGCGTCGCCCCGGTCGTTGAGCTCTTCCGATGCGATCTTTCGTGCTACTCCAGCAAGGAAGTCGGCAACTTGGACCCGTGAATCTGAGCGTGAGTCGACGAGCCTCAGGCTGGTCAATCGACCTCTTGGTGAATGGCGGAGAAGAGTAGGGTGTGGCTTGCTGAATATCTCCTTGAGCTGCGCAATACGCTCTTCTGTCAACGCGGTATGCTCATCATGAACGATTGAAACGGGCTTTCTGCCTTCACCCCAGTAGACGACGGCCCGGACGATGGCCGGGATCAGGGGGTCCAGCGCCGGAATCATCTTCGGGTTGTCGACAAGCCGCGCCCGAAAAGAGTCCGCGTGCGGCCTGGCCTGCCAAAGCAGTCCCATGATTTCGTCGACCCGGCCCGGTGCGCCAGCGAGGCGCAGGACGTCGACCATGCGAAAGAACGAGTCGACAGATGTCCTCACGCCCCGACGGTTGTTGGCACGCATCAGGTCATTGAACGACTTTAGAAAGGCCTCCCACCGTTCGCGCCCGAACGTACGTTGACCATCGCGATATAGGGTGGAGGCCATCGCCTTGGCCTGTTGGTCCTGGTATTGACCTGTACCTGCCGTGTAATCGACCTCCCCAACGAGTAGGTCGATAACTTTACCGACGACAAAGAATGCCTTGTCGGTCAGATGCACGTGAGCGTTCCCGTGGATCGGCCCCGACGGCCCAAGCAGCCACTCAAGGACTGGCCGATGTTTCTCGCGGAGTAGATGATTCGATTTGTATTCCAGTGCCGGAGAACGTATCCTGTTCCGTATTTCCTGGATGCAATTTGTCGCCGATTCGGTGTTCAACCGCACGCTGGCATGTGCGAACACGTCGGTTGTCGCGCCAATGAGATTCTCGCCCTCGTAACCGGACTCGTCGCAGGCAACCTCGGGGAGTTGACCACTCGATACAAATTCTGTCTCCATAAGGTCTTTGCGATTATCTGTCACTGCCTGGTTCTCTCATGATGGACGCTGCTTGGAGGCGCCTTGGGCCAACAGCTCGGCGGCTTGCGGGGGGCTTGCGCCTCTCCGCGGTGGCTAGGTTTTGGGAAGGTCCTTCAGGTGGGCCTGGCCGCGGCCTCCACCGCCGGCGGCGAGGGTCTGGTACGGCGGGACGGTGTACAAGTGGACGCGGTTGTCGAGGAAATCGGAGAACGCCAGCGTGCGACCGTCCGGGGAGACCTCGAGCCCAGTGGTCTGGTTGCCGCCGACCATCGCGTCCAGGATCCTGCCGCTGGCGGCGTCGATGGCGAGGACCGAGCCCCACTCGGGACCGGGCGCGCAGTAGCAGGGCCCGTTCCTGCCCCGGTTGGAGACGTAGAGCACCTTCCCGTCCGGCGTGAGGTCGATCGTGTTGGGCATCTTGTCGGTGGTGGCGAGCCGGCGGGCCCGCTCACTTGCCATGTCCACGACGAACACCTGACCGAGCGCCATGTCGTCGGCGTACAGCCGCCCCGCCTGGGGGTCGCCGACCAGGTGCCGCATGGCCCCGCCGGTGTGCAGCAGCACCTTCGACGCCCCGGTGCGCAGATCGACGCGCTGGATCTCGCCGTCGTCGTAGCCGGCCACGAACAGCCGCCTGCCATCCGGCGTCGGGTACAGGCCGCGGGGTGTACGCACGGTCGGCAGCAGCCGGCGGACCTTGCCGCTGGCGAGGTCGATCACGGAGACGTCGTTGCTCACCCAGTTCGCCACGTACAGCGCGCGCTCGTCCGGAGACAGCGCCATCACCTTGCTCCAGTTCCCCTTGGTGAAGAGCTGGCGGCGCACTTTGCGCGTCCTCCGGTCGATCTCGAACACCGAGGCGGTCTCCATCTGGCTGGCGAAGACGGTCTTGCCGTCGGCGGTGAAGATCACCTCGACGGCGCCGTGCTTGCCCAGCCTGATCTGATCGAGCCGCTTCCGGGTGCGTGCGTCGAACACCTGGACACCGTGGCCGCCGAGCAGCGACACCCAGATCTCCCTGCTGTCGGGGGAGAATGCCACCTGCTTGGGGTTTGAACCGGTCGTGAGCTCGCCGACCTCGTGGTGGAGCAGGCCCTTGGGGTCCAGCCACAGCTCCACGGAGCGGTCCCGGTCCAGCAGGATCGGCTGGGTGAAGGTGTTGCGCCCCGGGCTGCTGAGGGTCAGCACCAGGTGCCCGCCCTTGAGCCGGCCCGCGAAGGGGGTCCGGGCGGCCCGGGCCGGCCCGGCGGCGCCCTGGATGCGCAGCGCCGCCCCGTCCGGGTGGGTCACCACCCGCAGGCGGTGCACCTCCAGGGCCAGCCGCCGCTCGGCCTCGGCCGCCGTGGTGGCGGCGGTCGTCGTGGTCGCCGGTCCCGCCGCCGGCGCGGGTCGCGATGGTGCCCGGCGGCCGTCGCAGGCTGTCGCCAGGACGGTGAGCAGCAGGACGGCGACCGGCAGCCACCGGCGGGTCTGACGCATATCGCGGGAATGCTACAACGTCACCGACGGTCGGCGTTGGAGGGTGACCTCGCGCCGGCCAGCAGGCCGCACGCGTGGCCGTCCCCTGCCTCGCGCGGCCAAGGAGGCACAGCCTCGGACCCGGCGTGCATGGATCGGGAGGTGATGCGGTGCCTGAGTGTTCGGATTAGAGTAAGAAGTTAGGTTTGCGCGGCCGCTCGGCGAGGCAGTGGGTGAGGAGTGCAGGTGGAATCCGATCCACAGCAAGGCGCCACGGAAGGCGGAGTCCGACGGGGACGTCGCGGCCGGGCGCTCGCTGCCGCGTCGCTGTCCTGCCTGATCCCGGGCGTCGGCCAGCTCTACCTGCGCCGCTGGCGCCGGGGCACGACGATGCTCCTGATCGTGGGCCTGTGCCTGCTCGGAGCCGCCATCGTCCAGCAGAGCCGCGCCGCCCTGCCGCGCCTGCTGCTGCGACCGTCCTGGCTCATCGCCCTGCTGGTGCTGGACGTGCTGCTGCTGGTCTTCCGGCTCTCCTCGGTGATCGACGCCTACCGCATCGGCGCCCACGGTGCTTCCCACGGCGCGCTCGCCGCGGCGCGACCAACGTTCACCGGCGTCGGGCTGGCGCTCGTCCTGGTGGTGACGATCGTTCCCCACGTCGCCGTCGGCTACTACGACCTCCAGGCCTACGACCTGCTCAGGTCCGTCTTTCACGGTGACTCCCGCTGGGCGGGCTCGCCACCGTCCGCGGCGGGGGAGCACGCGCTGCCGGCCACGCAGGGGCCCATCACGATCCTGCTGATCGGCGGGGACGCCGGACCCGGGAGGACCGGCCTGCGCACCGACACCATGATCGTGCTCAGCGTCGAGCCCGCCAGCGGCAGGATCGTGCTGTTCGGCCTGCCACGGAACCTCGTGCGGGTGCCGTTGCCGCGTGGTCCGGACCGAGCGTTCGACTGTCGCTGCTTCCCGCACCCCCTGAACGAGCTGTACGCGTACGCCCAGGAGCATCCCAGGCTGTTCCCCGGCGGCGGCGACCCTGGCGTGCGTGCGTTGCGGGGAGCGGCCGAGCGGCTGCTGGGCATCTCGATCGACTACCACGCGCTGGTCGACCTCAAGGGGTTCATCGACGTGGTGGACGCGCTCGGTGGGGTGACCATCGGCATCACCGAGCCAATCCACATCGAGATCGACCGGCTGCGCAAGGGCCACGGAGGCCCGGCGTTCGAGCTGCGGCCAGGGCGTCACCATCTCGACGGGCAGACCGCGCTGGCATACGTCCGCTCCCGCAAGACGACCAGCGACTACGACCGCATGCGCCGCCAGCGCTGCCTGCTGGGCGCGCTGGCCGCGCAGGTCAACGCCAGGCGGCTGCTGCGGGCCTTCCCGAAGCTGGTGCGCACGGCCAAGCGGGACATCTCCACCAACATCCCGCTCGACCAGCTCCCAGCCCTGATCGGCACGGCCGGCCAGCACCGCCCCAAGGTCGAGGCGATCGGCTTCATCCCGCCCGACTACGTCAGTACATGGGCCTCGGGCGGATACCCGGTCCCCGACGTGGCGCACATCCAGCGGACCGTGCGGGCGACGCTGCACGAGCCGGGCGGGCTCGCCGCGCCCGCGCCGGCGACCGCGACGACCAGGAGCGCGGCCAGCAAGAGCGCCATGACCGGGAGCGCCGCGCCGGCGCGGGTCGACCGCCAGCGCCCAGGGCAGGTGCCGGATCCCTGCCATGCTGTCGAATAGCCGTGGTGTCGCCGTCCCGAGAGACGACGGACACTCGGCGCTCGGCGCGCGGAGCGCTCCACCGCGACGGAAGGGAAAGCATGGACCCGGCAGCGGCGGTCGCCGCCGCGGTGCTGGCGGGCGGGGCCAGTCGCCGCATGGGCCGTGACAAGGCCACCATGCCCGTCGGCGGGGTCGAGCTGGCCAGCCGGGTGGTGGCCACGGCGAGCAGGGTGGCCGCGCCGGTCGTGCTGGTCGCTCCGGCTGGGCACCCCAGCCGGGCGCTGGCGCGCCAGCTCAGCGTCGGCCTGGTGACCGACCCGGGTGCGGGGCCGCTGGCCGCGCTGGTCGCCGCGCTGGCGGCGCTGCCGGAACCGCACGTGCTGGTGCTCGCCGCCGACCACCCGGCGCTGCGGCCGAGGCTGCTGGCCCGCCTCGTGGCCGAGCGCGGCGCCGGCCAGGCGGTCGCCTGCCGCCGCGGCGGGTGGCTCGAGCCGCTGGTCGCGGTGTACGAGCGCGAGCCGGCCCTGGCGGCGGCGCGCTCGCGGCTGGCGGACGGGCCGGACCGATCGCTTCGCGGGCTGCTGGCGGCGCTGCGGACCAGGGTGCTGGACGAGCCGGCGTGGCGGCCGCTCGACCCGGATGGAGCGTCGTTCCTCGACCTGGACGACCCCGCCGATCTGGCGGCCTTCCAGGCCCGACCGCCCAGCGGGGCGCCCTGATCGACCGGTGTCGTCGTTGCTCCGGCGACCTGAGCGGCCGCTCCGCGCCTCAGCCCGGTGCCACGCCGGGGTGGCCGGCCTCGATCACGAAGCTGGCCGTGGTGCTGAGGCGGCGTTGCCGGAGAACCCGCACATCAAGTACTTCGACGGCGCGCAGCGCTCCTGCGCGGGTCCGGTCATGGTCGCCGCCGGGTCGAGTGCCGCCGGGCAGCGCACCTGCAGGCCGTCGCCACAGGGCTGGTCGGTGCGGTACTGGCGGGTGTCGAGCAGGCGCAGCTCCAGCAGGTCACCGAAGGCGGCCTGGCGGTACAGCAGCAGGTCCGGCCCGTGCGGGCGCTGGCGCCGGCGCAGCGGCAAGTGCTCCCAGTACGCCTGGTAGGCGGCGGCGCGGCGGGCGAGGAACCCGGATGCCTCCGCCGGGTTCTCCGGGATCGCCCCGGCGTAGTTGTTCTCCACTTCGTGGTCGTCGAAGGTGAGCAGCCACGGGAAGGCGGCGTGGGCGGCCTGCAGGGCAGGGTCGCCGCGGTAGAGCGCGTGCCGGTTGCGGTAGTCGGCCAGCGTGACGATCTCGGCTGAGTTGTGCTGGCGTGGCGCGCCCGCATTCACGCCCCCCTCGTAGATGTAGTCCCCGAGATGCACCACAAGCTCGAGGTCCTCGGCGGCCATGCCGGCATAGGCTGGCCAGAAGCCGTCCTGGAAGTTCTGGCAGGAGGCGAAGGCAAAGCGCAGGCGCGGCGGCGAGGCCGAGCGCGCGGGAGCGGTGCGGGTGCGTCCCACCCGGCTGAGATGCCCATCGGCGCGGAATCGGTACCAGTACCACGTGGCCGGCCGCAGGCCGCCGACCTCCACGTGGACGGTGTGGGCGTGCTGCGGCAGGGCTGCGGCCACGCCGCGGCGCACCACCCGCCGCAGGCCCTCGTCCGCGGCGATCTCCCATTCGACCGGCACCGCCCGATCGGGCATGCCACCGCCGTCGAGCGGCTGCGGGGCGAGCCGCGTCCACAGCACCACGCCGTCCGGCTCCGGCTCGCCGGACGCCACCCCAAGGGTGAACGGCGGCGGCAGGCTGCTCGGCGCGGCGGCGGCCCGGCCCTCGCCCCCGACGACCAGCAGCCCGGCGGATGCCAGCCCGGCGGCCAGCACCTGGCGCCGGGTCGCCACCGACGCCCCGATCGTGCGATCCTTCATCTGCGTCCCCCTCGCCTGGTATGTGTACGCGAGTAAGCCCGAGGAAGCTGACCGTCAGGTGGCCGGGCGCCGTCGTCGCGGGGAACCTCTGCGGAGGTGCCGTCGAGGTGCTCAGCTGGCCTCGAACGATACCTGCTGGAGTTGCTCCGCGTTATACCAATAGGTCACAATCAAGCCGCATCGTAGAAGCGAGTAAAGCAATACGTCCCCAAAAGCGATCCTCTGGCCCCCGGTCCCCCGGGCCACGCGGCGTATGTCGCCCCGAGGAGCCGCGCGCGCCTCATGTCGCTGTCAGGAGAGCCTTATGAGCGTGTTCGAGTCCGGCGCGGAGCCCGACCACCACAGCTCGAGCGACCAGCCACAGTTCCGGGTGGCGGTGCGCGGCTACGACCGCCAGGAGGTCGCCGCCTACATCCAGGACCTGTGGGCGCACATCGAGAACGAGCGCCAGCGGGCCGAGCAGGCTGAGCGCACCATCGCCCAGATGCAGCTGGAGATCACCGCGACCAAGAGCCAGACGCCCACGTTCGAGCATCTCGGCGTCGAGGCCGGCAAGGTGCTGGAGCAGGCGGGGCAATCAGCCGAGCTGCTGGTCGAGGAGGCGGAGAGCCGCGGCAAGTCGCTCGTCGACGAGGCGCGGGCGCAGGCCGCCGAGCTGATCGCCGCGGCCGAGCGGCGCGCCGAGGAGATGCGCTCCAGCGCCACCGAGGATGCCCGGCGGGCGCTGGAGGAGGCGCACGAGGCGGCCGACCGGATCCGCCGGGAGGCGCAGGAGGAGGGGGCGGAGGCCAAGGTCAGGACCGACCGGATGCAGTCGTTGCACGACAGCCTGCTCGACCACCTCGGCCGCGTCCGCCAGGACCTCTCCGCGCTGCTCGGCATGCCGGACGAGCAGGCCGCCGCCGACCGGCCCGGCGAGCGCGCCGAGGCCGAGGCGGAAACCGAGAGCCAGAGCGAAGCGGAGACCAGCGGCGAGGCGGCGGCCGCCAGCGCCAGGGACGGCAGGTCAGCGGAGTCCGCGGTCAGTCGAGGCCGCTGACCGCCCCGACCGCGGAGCCGCGACCGGCGAGCCCTCCCCGTCGCGGCCGACGGCCAGTCGCGGCGAGGCGGCACAATATTGCTCGTGCTGCTCACCGAGATCGCCGAGACCTCTGACGCGGTGGCGTCGACCTCCGCCCGCCTCGCAAAGGTGGAGCGCCTTGCGGCGTGCCTGCGCCACCTGGACCCGGCCGAGGTGGTCGTGGCGGTGGCATTCCTCTCGGGCGAGCTGCGCCAGCGCCAGATCGGCGTCGGCTACGCATCGCTGCGCGCCGTCCCCGCCGCGGCCTCCTCGCCCACCCTCCAGGTGCTCGAGGTCGACGACTTCTTCGAGCGCATCGGCCGGCAGGCGGGCCAGGGCTCGCAGGCCGAGCGCCGGCGGCTGCTCGCCGAGCTGCTCAGCCGTGCCACCGCCGCCGAGCAGCGCTTCCTGCTGCGTCTGCTGGCGGGCGAGCTGCGCCAGGGCGCGCTCGAAGGCGTGATGGTCGAGGCGACCGCGCGGGCCGCCGGCGTCCCCGCCGGCGAGGTCCGCCGCGCGCTGATGCTGCGTGGCGCGCTCGGCGCCGTGGCGGCGACCGCGCTCGCGGAGGGAGTGAGCGGCCTGCGCTCCTTCCATCTCCAGGTCGGCAGGCCACTGCAGCCCATGCTGGCCCAGACCGCCGACAGCGTCGAGGCCGCGCTGGAGCGCATCGGCCCGGCCGCGGTGGAGTGGAAGCTGGACGGGGTCCGGGTCCAGGTTCACCGGGATGGTGACCAGGTGCGCGTGTTCACCCGCACCCTCGACGACGTCACCTCGCGCGTGCCAGAGCTGGTCGAGGCGGCACTCGCGCTCCCGGTGAGCACCGTGGTGCTCGACGGCGAGGCGATCGCGCTGCGAGCCGACGGCCGGCCGCATCCGTTCCAGCTCACAGCGGGCCGGTTCGGCAGCAAGCTGGAGGTCGACCGGCTGCGCTCGGAGGTGCCGCTGACGCTGTTCCTGTTCGACGCGCTGCACCTTGACGGCGAGGACCTGATCGACCGGGGCGGGGCGGAGCGCTACGAGGCCGTGGCCGCGGTGGTTCCCGAGGCGCTGCGCGCACCGCGGATCGTCTCCGCCGACCGGGAGGCCGCCGCGACGTTCCTGCGTGAGGCGCTCGCCCGCGGCCACGAGGGCGTGCTGGTCAAGTCGCTGACGGCGCCGTACGAGGCCGGGCGGCGCGGGGCCGGGTGGGTCAAGGTCAAGCCGCGCCACACCCTGGACCTGGTGGTGCTGGCGGTCGAGTGGGGCCACGGCCGCCGCCAGGGCTGGCTCAGCAACCTGCACCTCGGCGCCCGCGACCCCGAGACAGGCGGGTTCGTGATGCTCGGCAAGACCTTCAAGGGCCTGACCGACGAGCTGCTCACCTGGCAGACCAAGCGGCTGCTGGAGCTGGAGGTCTCCCGTAGCGACTGGGTGGTGTTCGTGCGGCCGGAGCTGGTGGTCGAGGTCGCCTTCGACGGGGTGCAGCGCAGCCCTCGCTACCCTGGCGGCGTCGCGCTGCGCTTTGCCCGCGTGCTGCGCTACCGCCCGGACAAGCGCGCCGACGAGGCGGACACGATCGACACGGTCCGTGCCATCCACGACGGCGCCCCGCCCCGGGACGAGTCCGGGTAGCTTCCAGGATGTGTCCTCACCAGTCAGTATCGTCGACGCCAGGCCTCCAGCGGAGCCTGGCGCACGGCGCTGGACACGGCCGCCACGGCTGACCGCGCGCCGTCGGGGTCGCTCGTCGTGAGGTCGAGCCAACAGGGACTGCGCACCACTCGCGCAGGTGGTCTTGGCGCTCATATTCACATGGTGTATAGTTTGTATATGCACACAGTGTGAAGTTTCTAGAAGGAGGAGAGCACCGCGATCCTCATTCCTTCCCTGGCCCGCAGCGCATCAGCCGACCCGGCGGCCTGACCACCCGCCCAATCCACACAGCCCGACATCAACAGGAGGGAACATCATGGCCATCTTTACCGACGCCGAACGCACGTACCTGCAAGCCGGTCGCCTCGAGTGGGGTGGTCCGGAGCGGCGACTGGCGCGCCTGGCCACCGTCGGCCCCGACGGCACCCCCCACGTCACCCCGGTCGGGATGTGGGCCCTTGACCTTGATACCGGGATCATCGAGGTCGCCGGCACCAACCTGGCGGCCACCAAGAAGTTCCGCGACATCGCACGCAGCCACCGCGCCGCCATCGTCATCGACGACGTGCTACCGCCCTTCCAGCCACGCGGCGTGGAGATCCGCGGCCGCGCCGAGGCCATCACCGACCCCGAGCCACGCATCCGCATCCACCCCCAACGCGTCGTCGGCTGGGGCCTGGACGACCCCGACAGCCGCAACGCCCGCACCGTCCCCTCCCGATAGCCCCATCGCCACCAGCAGCCGGATCGACCTTGCGAGCGACAGCGTGGGCGGCGGGGAACCCAGCAAGAAGCCGGCAGGCCGTGGTCCGGGACGGCAGGCCGCTCCCGTCCGACCATCTCGGCCAGCGGGTCATGGTGGCTATTGTGCCCGGGTGGCGGCCATACTGACCGGAACTTGCTGGCTTGAGCTCCGCAACGGGAGGGTGTTGGATGCACAGGACTGCCAAGCGTGGTTGGCACGTGGCCCGGATCCGGCGCGCGGTCGTGCCGCTCCTGCTGCTGGCGCTGGTAACCGCGCTGGCCGCACCGGCCGCCGCGGCCCGACCAGCCGAGGTTATCGTCCTGCCGGGCGCCACCTCGGCCGAGGGCATCGCCGCCGGCCGCGGCGCCACGTTCTATGCCGGCGACCTGTTCGGCGGCGACGTCTTCCGCGGCGACCTCCAGCGCGGCACCGCCGAGCTGTTCATCGACGCCCCCGAGGGCCGCATGGCCGTGGGCATGGCGGCCGATGTCGCCCACGACCTGCTGTTTGTCGCCGGTGGCTTCACCGGGCAGGGCTACGTGTATGACACCCGCACCGGTGCCACCGTGGCGACCTACCAGTTCGCCGACCCCCCCGGCACATTTATCAACGATGTGACGGTCACCCAGGACGGCGCCTGGTTCACCGACTCGCTGCAGGCCAAGCTCTACTTCGTGCCGGTGAGCCCGACTGGCGTCCCGGGGCCGTTCAGCACGCTCGCGCTCAGCGGCCCGGCGGCCGACACCAGCGGGGAGTTCAACCTCAACGGCATCCAGGCCACGCCCGACGGGAAGACCCTGATTGTGGCGCACTCCACCACCGCTCAGCTCTATACGGTGGATCCCACCACCGGCGCCAGCGCGACCATCGCCGGTGTCAGCGTGCCCAATGTCGACGGCCTGGTGCTCGAGGCGGGGCGGCTATGGGCGGTCCAGAACGACAACCAGGTGACCAGGATCCGGCTGAGCCCGGATCTCGCTTCCGGTGAGGTCGAGGAGGTCATCACCAGCGACCTGTTCCAGGTGCCGACCACCGCGGCTCGCTTTGGCAGTCGCCTGGCGGTGGTCAACGCGAAGTTCGACACGGGCATCCCGCCCACCGCCGACCAGTACGAGGTGGTCCTCGTCAACGCGTGAGCGTGGGTCACTCCAACCTGCCGCCGCTTCACACTGGAGACACGCCGGGTTGGCGACCGGGGAGTGCAACGGGCACCAGCGGTCACTGCCGATTCTGAGCATCCTAGAAAGCGCCGATCCTGGCCTCGAGCGGTTCCGAGACGTCCTCCCTCCAGGGGTACGCGAGGTGCCCGATGGACTTGATCACTGGAGCCTGGCCCACCCGGATTTTCACCACGGTGGGTGTGGTCGTGGGCGCGCTGCTCGTCCACATCGGGGTCTGGCGGCTGGTGCTGAAGCTCATGAGGGACCGCGCCCTCGCCAAGGACCTGCGCACCTACTGCCGCTGGCCCGCGCGCGCGGTGGTCGCGCTGGCCGCCTTGCTGCTGGCACAGCCCGGCGCACGCCTGCGGCCAGCGGTGAACCGGCCGCTGTTCCACCTGCTGCTGCTCGCGCTCGTCGTCGCCGGCGCCTGGCTGGTGGTTGGGTTAGTGCGCGTGGCAGAGGCTGCCCTCATGCGGCACTACGACGTAGAGGTCCCCGACAACCTGCGCGCCCGCCGGGCGCGCACCCAGATCGAGGTGCTCGGGCGGGTCATGATCGTGGCGACCGTGGTGCTGGCGCTGGCCGTCGTGCTGCTGACCTTCCCGCAGGGGCAGGCGCTGGGGGCGAGCCTGCTCGCCTCCGCCGGGATCGCCGGAGTCATCGCCGGAGTGGCCGCCCGCTCCACGGTCGGCAACTTCATCGCTGGCCTGCAGATCGCCTTCACCGAACCGATTCGGCTGGACGACGCGGTGGTCGTGGAGGGCGAGTGGGGCAACGTCGAGGAGATCACCCTCACCTACGTGGTGGTGCGGATCTGGGACCGTCGCCGGCTGGTGCTGCCGTGCAGCTACTTCGTCGAGCGCCCGATCCAGAACTGGACGCGCTATTCCGCCGACATCGTCGGCGCGGTCTTCCTGTACGTCGACTACTCGACGCCGGTCGAGGAGGTCCGTGCCGAGTTCGAACGGGTCCTGGAGGCGTCGCCACTGTGGAACGGCCAGACGGCGGTGCTGCAGGTTACGGACGCCACCGAGAAGACCATGGTGCTACGCGCCTTGGTCAGCGCCGACAGCGCCCAGAACGCCTGGGATCTGCGCTGTGAGGTCCGCGAGCGACTGTTGGCGTGGCTGCAGCGCCAGTACCCGACGGCGTTGCCGAGAATCCGCGGCGAACTGCAGGCACCGGCACCCGGCGGCGGCGCCGCGCGGGTCTCACCGTCGGACGGGTCCGAGGCGGGCGGACGCGAACGGTCGTGACGTTCGTTCCAGCCCACCGCGACGGTCCCGGCCGGTTCCGCTTGGTGCGGAGAGCCTGTCAAGGTCGTCGCCGGGCTCCAGGTGTGGGGAACTGCAGGCGAAGGATTCCGTCCCACGCCCGATCGGGCAGCGCCGCGTGCAGCGCGAGCAGCAGCCGTGCGGACGGTGTGACGCGGTAGCGGGCGCGCGGCCGCCGGGCGCTTATGGCCCGCTCGATCACTGCTGCGACCCGTTCCGGCTCGCCGCCGAGCCGCGCCAGCGCACTGGACGTGTACACCATGCGGGTCGCGGCCGCCACCGCGGCGTTGAACTGCCGGTAGGCACCGTCTCCGTCCTGCACGTCGTCCGCCCCAGTGCCGGCGGCTGCGGTCTCACCGAACCGAGTGTGTATCACCCCTGGCTCGATGACGACGACGTCGACGCCGAACCCACGGACCTCGAAGCGCAGTGCGTCGCTGAGCGCCTCGATCGCGTGCTTGCTGGCGTGGTACAGGCCGCTGCCCGGGAAGGTGAGCTTGCCGCCCATCGAGCTCAGGTTGACGATCTTGCCCCAGCGTTGCTCGCGCATTCCGGGCAGCGCCAGCTGGGTGAGCCGCAGTGGCCCGAACACATTGGTCTCGAATTGCCGGCGGGCCAACTCCATCGAGACGCTCTCCAGGGCTCCCGACTGGCTGTAGCCGGCATTGTTGATGAGCACGCCGACCGCGCCCGTCTCTCCGCGGACGGCCGCCACGGCCGCCCGCATCGAGCGCTCGTCGGTGACGTCCAGCGCGAGGACCCGACAACCCGCCGCGGCGAGATCCTCCAGCATCTCCGGTCGCCGCGCCGTTGCATAGACCAGCCAGCCCGCCCGCGCCAACCGAAGTGCCGTCGCCCGGCCGATCCCGGACGAGCAACCGGTCACCAGGACCGCCCGTGAGATGCTGTCTTCGCGCATTGATCAGCCAGAGCCTACAGCCTCGTGGGCGCCGAGACGCGTGTGCTTGCCAGAGAGTCGGTCGTGCGTGCCGAGCTGGGAGCTCACGCCTGTCGACCGGCTTTTGCGAACGACTCGGCCAGCATCAGCTTGGTCGAGGAGTGTCCCAGCGCCCGGTACGCCTCGAGCTGCTCGTCCCCGTACAGCTGCTGGATGGTCGGGTCGCAGGGGAACGAGCCGAACCGCTGCGCATACGCCCGCACGTCCCAGGGAGCCTGGTCCGGGATGCCGAGCTTGGTCACCCATAAGGTCGCGTCGGGCGGCCGGCTCGGGTCAAGCGGCGCGTACCAGATGTCGCCCCGCACAAACGGACTGTGAACATGCTGGCCGTCGACGGTCCCCATCTGGCGAGGATCGATCTCGACGCGAACGCCAAGCTCGCTGCGCGCGAGCGCGAGCGCTTGGCCGATTGTGCTCCAGCGATCGACTCTATCGCCGCTCGCGTCGAATGCGAACATCACCTTCGGCTGTCGTCGCAGGGCCTCCACCAGGCCGAGGTTGTCGTAGTGGCCGCCATCGGTGATATAGAGCCAGCGGTGGTTGAGGTGCGTCCTGCCGGCCAGCTCGAGCAGCAGCAGGCGGGGCCCGGGCTGCCGCCACTGATCCCACAGCTTGCGCCACAAGGTCTTGCGGCGTTCAGGTTGCGCCGCGTCCTTGGGCGGAGCGCAGTACATCGGGTTGCGAAGCCACAGCCCCAGCCGGACGTTCCCCACCGCCAACAGCAGCCGCTGGGACGGCCGGGTCATCTTGCCGGCCAGCGGCGAGACCGCGGCGCCGGACACGGCCACAGCGGCGGGCAGCGTGACGCGCCGAGGGCCGGCGGCCTGTTCATACAGAGGGACCGGGACGCGCAGGCGTCGCGCGCTGCCGTCCTGGTCCCTGGACACGAGCGGGCTCTCCGCAAGGCCGACGTCCTTTGTGGTGAAGGTGAACGAGACACAGCCTCTGCCGGGCGGCACGGATTCGTCGGTGATATTCGCGGCGGCGCAGATCACCAGGTCTGGGCCGCCCACGCCGTTGGCCTCGGGAGCGACCTGGGTGAGGGACAAGGGCTCCTCGAATGGAACGGGCTCCGCGACGGTCGTATCGCCACGGCGCTCACGCCGGACGGTGTAGGCGCTGGCGAGCTGCTCTCGGTAGTACGGGTGCAGGCTGCTCCGGTTGATATCGGTGAACGTCTTGATAACGATGAACCCGACGAGCGCTGCGACGATGTACTGGATCTCGACGAAGCCAAAGCCCCGCAGGGCCGCGTCGCCGATCCACCGCAGCGTCAGCAGCGCGGCCGCCCCGACCACGAGCGCGCTGCCCAGCCACGGCCACAGGCGCTGCTCGATCCGGTGCACGAGCCCGGACAGACCGCGGCGCTGCGCCGCGTCCGCCATCGGCTTGGACCCCAGATGCCCGCTCGCCCCAGTGGCGAGCTTGACCATCCGGCGGATGAGCGCGAGCAGGGCGACGAAGAAGGCGAGGACGCCCCTGGTCTCGGTGGGGCCGGCGTCAGCCGCGTTCGCCCCGGCAACGGGCGGACGCCTCGCTCCACACGCGCCGTTCGGCCGCTCGCGCGCGGCGGCGGCGCAGCCGCTGGGAGTCGCGAACCCCATCCCCGCGAGCACACGGGCAGTGGTGGGATCGGGCCGGTTGCTGAGCGCGAGCCGCTGCAGCCCCACTGTCACGGCGGGCATGGCGAGCATGAGCACCCCGGCGACCAGGCTCGCCACCAGCAGCCCACTGGCAAGACCACGCAGCTTGGTCACGATGCCAGTCCGTGGCCTGTGGTACACCTCGAGGAAGTTCTCCCCGAACAGCAGCGCCAACGCCGCACCGAGCAGCGCCGGCGCCCACACCCACCAACCCAGCGGCAGGTGCAGGCGGGGATCAGGCCCGCCCAGTCCCGGGACGATCCCGAACGCCCGCAGGGACCAGCCGAGCGGCCGCGCGCCGACAAACACGAAGACGAGCAGGAGCCCGAGGTTGGCGAGCAGCCCAAAGAGCATCCAGATGACGCCACGGACAGTGACGGCGAGCCTGGGGAACAGGTAATGACTTTGGTTCCGCAAGCGTTGCTCTTCGGGAGATTGTGGAGCATAGGCGTAGTCGGGAGCCTGGGGACACACGACATCGGCGTGCTCGCCGTCGAACCGCGGGCCGTGCGCCACCGTGGCGAAGCTGGCCGCGATGTAGGAGCCGCCCGACACACAGGTGACGAAGTCGGCCTGCTGGTAGACGCCCGCGGCGGACAGGGCCTGCAGGGCTCCCAGGTTGAAGGCCGCCGAGCGGATGCCACCGCCGGAGCAGCAGATACCGATGCCGGAGCCGCCGGGCGATTGTCCCTCCAATGACGGGACGCCAGCCGACGGCTCGTCTGCGATCGCGTCTTCCTGCGTCGCCGCGGTGGAGGCTCGCTCCTTCACCTGGTGTCCAACCGCACTCGCGGTCATCGCCATGCTCCGATCATGCCCACCCCCGGCATCTCATCCAGCTGCTTCGCCCGCCGTGGCGTGCCACGCCCGATGGTGGGACCGGTGAGCATCGGTGAGTCCATCGCGGAAGAACCGATCGTAATACTCTTCCTCGACATGATGCGCCTGGAGCCACACGCCGGGCACGTGGATTGCCTCACAGTGCGCCGGAAATCGTCTGTGCGTTTCGTAGATGTATGTGCAGATATCTCGCGTGCAGGCGATGACGTCAGCACCGTAGTCGCTGGCCTCCTTCAGGTACTTTTCGCCGAAGTCCCCCTTGTAGATGCGCTCGAACAGCGCTTTATCAGCGTAGATGCCCTTCGGGCCGAACTTGTCGGCGACCACCGCATCCACCGCCTCCGCCATGGTGTCGTAATTGGGCGGGCACATCGCCTTGATCAGATGCTCGCCCTTGTGCCGGAGCCCGATCGCGTTGGCTCTCAGCGGTGCCAACCGCGGCAGAGGCACGTGCCAACGCAATAGGTCAACTAATTTCCACTTCGGAATGGCCCAGTCGAAATCGAGCATCCTGCCGTAGGCCTTGCGGAACTTGGGGTCGCCCAGCAGGACGGGCGGCGAGATCGAGCCGTGAATCCACGCCCCCAGGCCCATCGCGTCGGCCGCCAGCATCAAGTTCTGCAGGATGAGATCGGCCTCGATCGGCGTGCGCATCGCCCAGATCGCGCCCAGCGGCAGCTTGATGTCCTTGTTGAGAAAGCCCTTTCGAACCCAGCTCTTGACCCCTGCGAGGCGGTAGAAGTTGCGGTCGTCGACGATCGTCGGCCGCGCCCCCTCGGGCTGCGTCAGCAGGTACATCATGCCGTTGATGTACTGGCGGGACAGGTCCACCACGGGAAACAGGATTGTCGTCCCCGGAAGGTTCGACAGGAAACGGTTTGAATCGAGATACGCCGGGAAATCCCTCTTGCCGTCCGGAACGTCGATGCGGTGATCCAGGATCCGCACCTTCGCCTGGTTCGCACGCTCGATCATCACCTCGGGATCCAACGGCGAGGCACCATTGGCCATCGGCGGCAACTTGCGTAGGAAGTAGGTGCCGCTGTCATTGATCAGGAAGAAATGGGTCCCCTGGGCGTTGTCGGGGCTGCCCGCCGTCCGGCCGGCCATGTTGAGGTTCGGCTTGGCCATGATGGGCTTGCCGTCCCGGGGGTCGGCGAACGGGCGATCCGGCATGGTGAGCGCGGTGCACCCGGTGAGCGCGATGAGCACCGCCTCTTCGATCTCGGACAACGGCATGCGTGGCTGGCTCGACGTGTAGCTCATCGAGCCGGCCGTGACCGAGCTGCCGCGGCTGACCCGGTGCGTGCGGCGGCGCCAGATCGTCTCGAGCAGCCCCCGGCTGTACAGTGCATCGAGGCCCGGGTGGAGGTTCAGCGTTCGTTGATCCGTCATCAGGCTCCCCTCTTCCTGGACATCGTCAGCGCACCGCCACGGGGCGCCACGGAGCAAAGGCGCTCGTGTCGCGCGGGAGCACCGCCACCAGTCCCGGGCAGTGGCGCAGGATCACGCTCGTCATGCCGTTGCTGGCGATCCAGTCGATCCCGAACGGCGAGTAGATTTCGGGGCGGAAATCGACTGTCAGGAAGCGGTCGCTCTGCAGCCGGCGCGACGCCATCAGGGCGAAGACGCGGAAGGCGGTATCAGAGAAACCGAATCCCGAGGGCGGTGTCTCGGCGAACAGACCGACCATCGTGTCGACCTCGTCGATGCTTCGGTAGATGTCGCGCATCAGCCGCACCGATTCCGGATCAGCGCACAGCTCCTCCCATCGTCTGATCCGCGGCTTGTGCAGTCCGGCGCGAAAATCGTTATAGCGTGGTACGCCGCGTCGACGGGTGCGCACCAAGTCGACGACCGACAGGTCGATGCGCTCGCCGTCGCGCTCGAACGCTTGCAGCGACCGCGGATTGTTGTGCAGGGCGATGGCACCCGGGTGCGAGATGCCGAACGAATAGAGCAGGTTATGGAGGCCGAGCAATCGCAACTCGTCGTCGGCCTTGTCCCCCTGGATCTCCAGAAAGGTGCGTTGACCCAACAGCTCGCCCGTCTGGTAATCGTGCAGGCAATAGTCATCCGGCAGCAGCGGATGCAGGCGATAGACCGTGACGAACTCCTCGGTCAGCGAATAGGGCGCGGCGTGGTGGTCCGGCATCGTCTCCGGGATTCCCACCAACGCGCTCGCGTCCATGAGCCAGAGGCCCAGTCTGGTGATCCAGTCGTTGGGGCGTGGGCCGTACCAGTTGGTGGTCAGTGCAAGCTCTATCCCCTTGGTCGCGAGGATGGCCGGAGTCCACTCCACCGTGTGGATCTTCGCGATCAGCGCCGAGACGATCAGTCGGGCGGTCTGATAGACGCGATCGTCGCTCCATCGCGGATAGTGTGCGCGGAGCTCATCGCAGAGCAGGTTGTGCTCTCGGGCGAACAGCGTATGCAGACCGCTGAGGCCGAGCCACCAGCTCTCGTTGAAGCCGGTGATCTCGAATCCCCTCGTGTCTTCGGGCAGATAGCCCTGCGCCGACAGCCGCAGCTTGGCCCCGTCGCGAAGCTTGAGCGCCTTCTCGCTGTCGGCGCCGTACACCTCGGAGCCGTCCCACCAGTGCGATGCGGAGTTGGGGAATAGCCGCTCCGGCCCGTCGGACGGATCCTCGCCCAACGAGCGGTCCCCGGCGATGCGCATCTCCGGCTCGGGCGGCCCCCCCGGGATGTTCGACCACCCGGCCATGCCGCCCGGCAAGGGTACCTTGACGTCTTTCACCCCGAGGGGGTGGCGGGCGTGATTGACCCAGTCGTGAACCTGGAACTGGATCCAGGCGGCGGCGAGCAGATTGAGCGACCGCGCCGGCAGGAAGGTCTTACGGTAGAGCAGCTGCTGGCTGACGATCAGCGGATTTGGCTCGTCGAACAGGTCCGGGCGGTAATCCGGCCTCAGGTTGCGGCCGAAGGCGGCACCAACCGCGCCCATCCTTGGCTCGGACAGATCGTTGTCGGTGCCATCGAAGGTCCGCGACACCCGGAACTCCTCGCGAGGTGGCGGCGGAACTGGGCGCGCCATCGGCGGTGCCTCGCGTGGCTCGGTATCGATCAGGTTGCGGCGACGCAGGACATGGCGGAAGGCGTCCAGGTTCAGCAGGCCCAGCGGCACCGGCAGCCGGTGCCACTCCACGAAGCGATTGACGACGCGGAACAGCCCGCGCGAGCCGGCGCCGAGGACGACGTTGCGCAGCGGTGGGTCCACCCGCCAGCGATAGGCAAGGCGGTGGGCGGCGCTCGCGTCATAGGCGGCCTTGCGCGCCCTGTTCAGATTGCCGAGCGGACGGAACCTGTCGGTGGTGTTCCATGGGTTGAAGGCCATGCCGTCGATGGCGCGCGCTTGCGCTCGCGCGTCGGCGGCACCGACGTCCCGCTTGCCGATCGTGAGCACGGCCACCGGCTCCGGCGGCGACACGCGCTCGGACCAGCGGACCGCGGTGTCCTCGATCGGAGTTGACTCGGCGTCTCTGAACCGTTGAATGCAGAGCTCGAAGCGCACGTCGCCGTCGGCGAGCCGGCGGGCGATCTCGCGAGACAGGAACTCGGGATCGTGCGCCGATGGCTCGGGCCCGGGCGGCGCATCGGACACCGGACGAAGCAGATAGCGGACCGCGAGCGTGTCGCCCCAGCGGATCGCGCCACGGCTCCAGTAGGTCTCGGTTGCGACGCTACGCGCCTTGCGTCGGCTCGCGGTCAGAACGTTCTTCAGCATGCGAACGGTCTCGAACGGACCGTAGGTGAACACGAGTCTCACCAGGCCGAGCACGCGTGAGACCGAGCCCCCCGCGGTCGCGTTCGCGAACTTCACGAACTGGCGCGCGTCGCGTGCGTGCGACACGGGATAATTGGTCAACAGGAGATCGTGGTGCTGTTCCGGCGAAGCCTCGATCCGAAGCGCCACGCCACGCAGGTCGGGCTTGAAATCGGGCTGCCCGGTCCCAGCGGCATTCGAAAAGCGGACGACCGTCGGATACGCCGCCCCCGATTCGGCGAACTCCGCCCGCAGGTCGTCCGGAATGTCGAGGAAACGAAGCTCAGCGTCCTCAACAGCCAGCGTCGATTTGGCGTGGAAGGCGCGGTCCACGGCATGTGGCACCCCGTGGGCGCTCGCGCGCTTACGCGTCTTCAGCTGGACGAGCATGATCTCCTTGGCCAGCTGCTCGAACAGCCGGCGCTCCGCCTCAGGGCTGCCCCCTTGGTACTCCTCAGCCCACGCTGCCATCATGCGTTCCTCCCCGTGTTGCACGATCGCGCATCTCCTCGAACCACCCGTCAGTCATGGCGAAAGCGCTGCTCCACTGTCTCGACGAGTCCCGCGATCACGCCGTCGGGCGACGGGCTGTAATGGGGGATCGCCCATCGGGTGATCTTGGCGTCGATCAGCGTCGGCCTGCCTGAGACAAGCGCTGAAGCGAAGGCGTCCCTGAACTCGTCGAGGGTCTCGACGCGATATCCATCCGCGCCGCACGCCTTCGCGTACGCCGCGAAGTCGGGGTTCTGGAATTCGACGAGGCCGGTTTCACCGTAGGTCGTGAACTGGTAGAGCTTGATAAGCTTGAATTCGTTGTCGTCGAAGATCACCCAGATCACCGGGATGTTGTGCTCGACCGCGGTCATCAGCTCGAAGCCGGACAGCGAATAGCAGCCGTCGCCGCAGCCGACGACGACCGTGCGATCAGGATGGGCCACCTTCAATCCGATGGCCCCGTTGACGTGGCCGGCCATCGGCCCGAACTCGCCGGCCTTGCGGAAGTTCTGGCCCTCCTCCAGCTCGACGTAGTAGCCGAGCCAGGCGAGGTGGGCGCCGGCGTCGGCCAGGAGGACGGCGTTTGCGGGCAGCATCTTGCCGATTTCCTGTGCGAGCCGCCCTGGGTGGATGGCGCCGGGCAGGTGGGGAATGTGTCGGGCCTCGTAGTCGCGCCCGTCCACCTTCCTCGGCGCGACCGGACCGACCTTACGGTCGAGCGCGTCGGCAAGCGCCGCGACCGCAAGCTTGGCGTCGGCGATAAGTGCGTGATCGGCCTTGTATGCTTTGTCGATCTCCATCTCGGAAATATTGATGTGGATCAGCGATTTGTCTGTGAACAGGTCGTCGCGATAGTTGAAGGTCGCGTGCTGGTTGAGTGCGTTTCCGATCGCCACGACGACCTTGGCTTCGCGAAATGCCTTCCACGCGCTGGCGTGGCCGCTGTCGGAGAACACGCCGATCGAGAGTGGGTGGTTCTCGGAGACGATCCCCTTGCCGTCCAGCGTCGTGAGCAGCGGGATCTGGAACCGTTCGATGAAGCGCTTGATCTCCGGCCCGGCGCCGCTGCGGATCGCACCGAAGCCGACCAGCG
>WNFU01001472.1_pt1 | contig 33180 bp, 25 predicted proteins | sample 5400121 | NCBI WGS metagenome assembly WNFU01 (sample SAMN13153360, study PRJNA577476) | soil metagenome | isolation source: 100 cm soil or saprolite under grassland replicate 1 | place: USA:California | collected 2016-06-15
GAACCGCGCCGGCGTCGCTGGCCGCCTCGGCGTCGCGGCGCAGCCGGGCAGCGACCTGGGCGACCAGCAGCGTGTGCAGTGCCCGCTCGTCCTCGGTGTCGGCGAACACGAACCGCAGCAACTCCTCCGCGCAGAACTCCGCGAGGGTCCAGTAGAACGGGCTCACGCCCCGGGTGCGGGCGGACACATGCGGGACACCGTTGGGGTCGCCCGGCCGGGGTGGGGCGAAGATGTGCACGCTGCCGAACGGTCGGGCCGGCAGGCCGAGCAGGGCGTAGGCCGCCCGCGCGGTGTCGTCGAGCCGGTTGTTGGCATGATCGAGGAACAGCAGATCCTCTCCCTTAACCGAGAAGATCAACGCCCGGGTGTTGGCCAGCTCCGCACCGAGGACTCCCGAGTTGAAGATCGAGTAGAGGAGGAACGTAGCGAACGACGTCTTCGTCGCCACGCCGGATACCCCGGAGATCGAGACATGTGCGCCGCGGGTGCCGTCGAGGAATTCGAAGTTGACGTACATCGGCAGATCGTCCCGGCCCAGTCCGACCGGCACCCGCCGCTGCATCACATCGAAGTACAGCGCCTGATCGCGGTCACCCGCGCCCGCGCGGTAGGCGATCGTGCCGGGCAGCGGCGGCACGTAGAACTCCGGCTCAACGCGCGTGACCGTCACCTCCGCGGATTCGACCACAGCCGCCGGGAGCGAGCCCTCAACGATGAGGAAGACGTCCGAGTCGTACGCCGCGCCCTCATAGCGCGCCTCCACATTGGTCACCACCCCGGCGACCAGCACACGCCCCCGCCCGGGAACGTCGCGCCAGGTCACCACCACATCGTCAAGCTGCAGGACACTGCCCGGCTCAAGCCCAACCCAGAACGACAACGGCGAAGCGGCCTGCGTGCCCAGCACCCTGCCCACCGCGTCGCCCCGCAGCAGCGACGCATCCGCCGGCACGGCACGGGCCGGTACGTCGGCTCTCGCCTCGTCCTGGGCCACGGAACTCTCCCGAGCTATGGGTCACCATTCCCGCCCGCAGCGTAGCCGGGAACCGACTGCGAGAACCCAGGAAAACGTCCGGCCATGGTGATCCGGACCGGCATGACATTCCAACAACTTGCGGATGATTGGGTCCGCCAAGGCGGCTGTGCTGGCTGGAGCGCAAAGAGCACAATCCCTCTCGTGGGAGTCTTCAGACGACTGCTTGGCCGACGGCCAGTCCGGCCGTCACACGCAGAATCGGCCGCGGCTCAAATCAGCCCCGATGTGGGGGGTGGCCCAGCGCTTGAGGTCGTCCTGTACGGCGGCAGTCACGACCTGGAGGTCGTCGGGGAGAGTCACTACCAAGATGCACTTTGGCGGATCGTCGGTGGCCGGACCACCGGTCGGGTTCGCCATGAAGTTCGGGCCGTCCTGGTCGCGGAGAGCGACAACCCTTGCGACGCCAACGCCATCTCGGTCTGGATCAGCGGGATGACAGTCGGGTACCTGTCCCGTGAGGACGCTGCTGAGTACCGGCCCGGACTGCTGGCGCTTCAAGCAAAGGAGGAACATTCGATCGCGCTGGTGGCCGTCATTGTCGGCGGTGGGATGCGCGCCGACGGGCCCGGCCGTCTCGGTGTGTGGCTATCTTGCGATCCACGAGACTTCGGCGTCGCGATCGTCGCGCCGCCAGCCCCAGCGGTACTGCAAGGCGCCATGCGCACCGGGTTGTCGCAAGCGCTGGCCACCGACGAGCAGGACGAGTCCTACGACCTGTCCTGGCTGGAGCAACTGCCCAGTGAACACATCGCGGCCATCGGACGGCTCCGCGAACTGCTGGAGCACGACCCCGACCCGATCGACCGTCACTTCATGTTCTGCGAGCTTGAGTGGCACCTGTACCGCTCCCGCGACGCCTTCACCTCCGCCCTGCCCGAGTACGACGAAACCTGCCATCGCCACGACGCTGAGATGAACGGCATCCGAGATGCCCTCCTGGCCAAGTTCGGCAAGGTGCCGCTGCTGGAGACCTACACCCAGATGGCGATACGCCAGCAGAAAGCGAAGAACTGGCCAGAGGCAATCCGATGGGCGCAGCGGGGCGTAGCGCTCTACGGAGAACACGCCGCGCGCCCCGAAGCGGTCGAAGACCTGAACAGGCGAATCGCTGCCTACAACGGGAAGCTACAAGATCGGCGTGCGCTGGCCAGGGAAACGCCAGACACTCAAATCACAACCGGTCGAACCCAACCACGGGCGACGGAGACGCTCACCTGCGAGAACTGCGGCAAAGACTTTCAGCGGCCAGTGGCCCGAGGCCGCAAACCCAAGCACTGCCCCGAGTGTCGGGAACCCTCGGCATAGAGAAACCCGCATGACCACACCGGATGGCAGGCCTCGGTCGGCGGACAGTACGACCCGGGCAAACGAATGCGTGATCGCTTTGTCGTGCGAGCTGGTGTTGTCAGCATGAGTCGCTCCGGTGGGCTGCCTGCCTGAATGGAGATCATGCATTGCGAAAGTTGCCGAGACGATCAACGCAGGTGGCCGGGGAGTGGATAGTTATGGTGCTCGATGTTGCGAGGGGCGGTGTGTCGACCGATGTCAGGACGCATCTGTTGCTGTCGACGCCGCGCCCGGTAAGACGGCCCATCCCCGATAAGGCGATGTGAGCGGGCCCCTTATTGGAGGGACCACGGTTGTGCCCTGTCGCTGCGATCGGTGACGGCGTTCGCGCCTTGTGTCATACCTGCCTCGTACGATGACCCGGACCGGACATGGGCCGAACTGGTTGGTGAGGGCGGGCGTCCGCGGCGGGCTGAGGGAGGTGTTCGTGGTGACGGATGGGTGGGACCTGACCGCTGGGCCCGCCATGTGGGACATCGTGATCCCGACCGATGACGAGTCGATTGTTCGGCGGCGCCGCGCTCTGGCGCCCATTCAGGTGTTGACCGATATCGAGCGGAACAAGTCCCAGTTGGATGGCGGGTTCTGGCACCGCTATGACCTGTTCAACATCGCCTTGGCGGTGATTGATCAGGTGGCGCTTGCGATGGGGATCTCGGCGGGGCGTACCTGGGAGGAGACGGTCGACTACGCGGCGGATCAGGCGACGCGCCAGGCCCCCGATGCTGGGCGGGGCGAGTGGCGTGCGGTGGCCGAGCGTGTGGTGGTGTCCCTGGTCACGACCGACGTCGAGACGGTGCCTTACCTCGTGCACGGTGCCGGTGGGCCGACGTGGCTGGCGCAGCGGTTCCGGCTGTTGTACGTGCAGCCGGCCGGTGACGGGTCGGAGTATCTGCGTGCGTCGGAGCAGGCGATCAACATCTTCGTGGAGGCGTTGGATCTCGATATCGAGGCGGCGCAGATCGCGAATGAGGCGCAGTTGAGGGCGCTGATCGAACGTGGCGCCGTCGAGTCGGCCGTGCAGATAGCCAGGCATGCCCGGTATCGGTCGATCCAATATCAGGAACGGATCCGGCGCGTCGTGGCCGACACGCTCATCGATCCGGACGCCCATGACTGGATCGGGGACGTACCGGCGCTGCTGGACTCTGCCCTTGTCCACGTGCGAGAGCGCCTTGACGCCGAAGCGGCGTTGCTGGATGCGGTGGCCGACCGGCGTGCCGAGATCGATGACTCGGCAAGGCTGGCCGCAGCCAACCAGCTCATCGAGATCCTGCGCGAGTGTCGGCACCGCCACGACGAGCTGCACGGTCATCTGATCGGAGCCCGCGGCCGGCTGCGGGAGGCGCTCGACGACAGGTTTGCCCGCCCGGCGCGCTCAACGCACCGGGTCGACCTGGCCGCGGACCTGCTGACGCCGTATCTGGCGCGTCCGGTCCGGGACGCCGAGGCGGCGGCCGGGCGGCTCGTCGCCACTGTCGGTGGGATCGCGACCCGCTGGTGGCCGTCGTTGGCGACGATCACCGACGAACTGTGTGCACCGGCCCGAATACCTGATCAGGGCGAGGAGTTTGAGCCGCCGGAGTTCGAGGACGTGGAGCAGGCCGAGTGGTGGGAGTCCTACGAGGCGACCGTAGAGTCGATGTTCGGTGCGGTAGACGGGCCCATTCGACTTTCCCAGTTGTTGGCACGTGCGCAGTCCGTCGCGGCAGATACGGCTGATGCGGACGGCGAGCCGCTCGATGCTGGCGTGCTGGTCGCAGCCACCGTCCATGCCGCGCACCGTGCCTGGGCAACGCATCTGGCCGGCCGGTCCGCTGGAGAGCGGGTCGTCGTCGCGACCACGACGGGCGACCTGGTCGACGCTCCAGGCATTTGGTCGGCCGACCTGCTCCTGGTTCCGGGCGAGATCACCGTCGACATCGCAGCCCCCGAGGCGAGGCCAACGCGAGACCGAACGGATGACCAGGAGCATGAGGAGTATGAGCCTGAGGAGTATGAGGAGTGAGTGCGACCAGCGACGGGATCGACATCGGACGGCTGCTCGGCTGGGCCGCACGTGCGCGGGAGACGCCGAGCCGGCACGATGACTATCACCGGCTGCTGCTTCGCTACCGCAACGAACCCGACTTCGCCGCCAGCGTCGACGCGGTGTTCACCGGCGTCGGGTTACACCTGACGGTCGATGAACGCGACGGCGCGATCGTCACCGCCGCCTACGATTCGCCGCTGCGCGTCACGCTGACCGACGTCATGAAGCGCGCCCAACCGACGCATCGCGCGGTCGTGGGCGCGGCGATCCTTGCCGTGGCCCGCACGGCCTACCCGGACCCGGCGATGGTCGACGACCCGGACCGGATGGCGGTGTTCACCACCCGGTCGGTCGTCGACACGCTGGACCGGGCCGCGCAGGGGCATGCCGACACCGCCGACCAGGACGGCGATCTGGACGAGGCCATGCTGGAATCCTGGCGTGGCTGGCTGGCGCTGGCGACCGCTCGCCCCAACGCGCAGCGCCGCTCCGGCAACGACCGGCAGGGCCTGGTCAACAGGGTGTGCCGCCTGCTGGTTGACGCGGGCTACCTGACGGCCCGCGGGGAGGTCGATGGCGGCACCTGGCTGGCCCGGCCGCGGTTCCGGCACGCGGTGGCAGCCTTGTGCGAGGACTCCGAGCTGTACGCCCTAGTCAACGGGCTCGGCGACCCGGCTGAGGAGTCGTCGTGATGGCCACGGAGCCGGCACGTCTCGCCGACGCGCTGCCGGTGCCGCCGCTGCGGTTGCGCCGGATCCGGCTATGCGGCGTCGGACCGGATGGTGCCCGCTTCGACCCCCTCGACCTTGACTTCACCACGGCCGACGGCGCCGCCAGCCGGGTACTGCTATCGCTGACAAACACTGGCGGCAAATCGACGCTTATCACGCTCGTTTCCAGCCTCGTGGTGCCGGCCTCCCGGGCACAGGTCGGCGGCAAGAACCTCGGCGACTACGTGCTCACAGGAGACACCTCCCACATTGTCTGCGAGTGGGAAGATGCCACGACCGGTACCCGCACCGTCACCGGCACGGTGATGGAGTGGAAGGACGGTCGCCGTCAGCCCGGCCACAAGCAGCGGTCCACCACCAACATGCACCGGGCGTGGTACCTCTTCCGCACCGGCCCAGGCTTGCCCGGCATCGACGACCTACCGTTCGTCGCCGATGGCCGCCGCGTCGTGAACGAGAAATACGTCACCCTGACCGCGGAGCTTGTGTCGCAACACCCGCAGGCTCAATGGGTCCTCGCCCGCACCCAGCAGGAGTGGACCCGCACGCTGGAGGAGCGGACCAGCATCGACCCGGTGCTGTTCGGCTACCAGATGCGCATGAACGACGCCGAGGCGGGAGCGCAGAAGCTGCTCGCCACATTCGACTCGCCCGACAACGTCGTACGGTTCTTCGTCGCGGCCCTCAACGACGACAGGGAAATCGCCGACTACACCGACAAGCTGGGAAAGTACGCGGAGTTGGCCGCCCGCCGGCCCGAACTGGAGGCACTGCGCGACTTCTGCGCGGAGGTCACACCGCGCATCACGCAGATCTCAGCGCGGGCGGCAGAGGTCGAGACGGCGGAGGCGGCTGCGGTACGGGCCCGCATCGCGGGCGGAGAACACGCCACCGCGCTGGCCAACCGGGTCGCCCAGGACAGGTCGACCCTCGTCGACCTGAACGAGGCCGCCGAGAAGGCCGCCCTGGAACTCACAGCGGCCCGCCGCGAGTACGGGCAGATCAGCGACATCCGCCTGCAGCTTCAGCTAGAGCAGGCCCGCGCCCGCCTCATTGACGCGCAGCAGACCAAGCAGCGCCGCACCGAAGCGGCACAGAAGGCGGAGCTCGAAGCGGAAGCCTGGGACGCCGTCGACGTGGTGATCGAGGTCGACAACCTCCGAACGGCCCGGGATGCGGCACAGCAGGCCTACGACGCCGCCGAGGCCGGCCTCGGCCCCTTGCGTGGGCAAGTCGCGACCGCCGCAGCACAGCTGGCTGGCCGCCTCGAAGCGCTCGCCGAGGAGGCACTGCAGGCCGCCGAGACCGCCGAGCAACGGGCCGAAGAGGCCGACGAGCTGGCAGGTCAAGCCCTCGACGCCGAGAAGGAGGCCGACGCCCGCAACCGGCAGGCCGCCGTTGAGCTGCGGCAGATCGAGGCGCAGTTGCGGGCGGCGGAGAAGGCACGCGCCGCCGCTGTTGAGGCCGGATGGCTCGGCGCCACCGAGCAGCCCGACCACTGTGTCCGGCGGTGGCAACAGGCGAAGGAAGCCGCCCAGGACCGGATGGCACAGGAGACGGAGCGGGCCAAGGCGGCTGAGCGGGCACGTACGGAGACCGACGTCCGGCTCGATGCCCTCGCCACCGAGCTGACCTCGCTACACGCAGCGGCGCGGGAAGCCAAGAATCGCTTGGAGTCCTTCGATACCGACCACGCCAGCCTTGCCACGCACGAGGTGCTGGAGTTCCTGCTTGGGGGACCGGTAAGGTCCAGCACCGACGTGGTCCGCGTCAGTGAGCTTGCGCAGCGGGCCGCTCATGACGCCGACGTACGGGCCGCCGAACACGAGCGGGTCGCCAAGGCTGCGCGGGACGAGATCGCCCATCTCGACGAGACCGGAACAGCGCCGACCGGAGCGGATGTGCTCGCCGTGCTGACGGCGCTGATCGACGCGCGTATCGGAGCGGTCACCGGCCTGGAATGGATCGAACGAAACATCGCCGAACCCGAGGCGCGGCCCGGCTTCATCGAAGCCCATCCCGAATTCGCTGGCAGCGTTGTGGTGTCAGACCCGGCCCGGTTTGAGGCGGCGGTCTCCCGGCTTGCGGATACGGCGCCACGGACGCGGACCCCCGTGACCGTCTTGACGACGCAGTCGGCCACGGTAGCCAACGCCCCAGACTCTGACCGGTACGTGGTGTTGCCGCACCGGGCAACGTGGGATCGTGACTGGGCGGCCACTGTTCGCGCGGAGCTGGACGAGATTGCTACGACCGCAGGCCGTGCCGAAAAGCAGACCCGCGACGCGGCGACCGCGTACCGGTCGTGCGAGGCGGCTTGCCGCGGGTTTACCGCACGCTGGAGCGGCACCGACCGGGCGGATCTCATCCAGCACGCGGAATCGTCCGCCGACGCAGCCAAGCGCGCCACCGCCGAACGCGAACGACTGGCTGCCGCCCGGGACCAGCACCGTCTGGACGCGGAGAACGCACAGCAGAACGCCGAGGCGGCCCGTCACAGCACGACGCTGGCGGAGAGAAAGGCCACGCTGGCCGCCCAACTGTCGGAACTCGCCGCCGTCGCCGCTGCCGCAGCGGCAAGAAAACCAGCTGTCGAGGCCACGGCTGCCGCGGCTCAACGAGACGTCGCCGCCGCCCAGATGAAACGCCAGCAGGCCAGGCAGATCGCCAAAGCCGCCACCGGGCAGGCTTCCCAGGCCCGCAGCGCCCGGGAAATCTGGCAACGAGAACGCGACCAGATCGGCGTGGAACTAGCCGCGCCCGATCCCGGCGGCAACCTCGACGTCGTACGCGGCGCCTGGGAGACACTGCGCCTGGAACTGTCGGCCGCCGAACGCGGGATGGTGGAGGCGGGCCAGCTCGACCGGGCCAACCGGGCGCTGAACCAGGCTCTCGGCAAGCGCCGCCGCTACGACGAAGCGATCCTGACCAGGGCCTCCGACCTGGCGAACACCACGCTCGCATCGTCCCGCGAATCCTTGAACGGCGAGCAGCGCCGTGCCCGCGACCTTTCGGGCCGGCTGGAGAAGGAGCGCTTGGCCGCCGAGCATGACCTGACGGTCGCGGACGCCACGGTACAGGCGGCGCAACCCACCGCCGGCGACCGGCAAAACCACGTCGACCTGTCGAACCTGCCAGAGTGGCAACCCACGTCCCCCGGTGATATTCCAGGACTGCTGGAGCGGCTGGAGGCGCGCAACATCGAGCTGCGTGACCGTCGAGACGCCGCCGAGACCGCGGAGACCGAGGCCCGCGAGCTTCGCGATGAGGTGGCCACCGACCTTGAGGCGTTCGCTGATCTGATGGGCCTGTGGATCGAGAACCCGGTACCGACGGACAAGGTCTTCACGGGATCGAAGGACGCCGCCCGAAGCGCTATGAAGGACATGCTCGACGCCCAACGGCAGGCCGACCGCGCCGAGCGCGCCGCGCGCGAGCACCTGCAGTCGGCGGTTAACGCCGTCCGTACGGCCGCCGGTGACGCCCGCTGGCATGCCCTTGATAAGCCGGTTGCGGTCCGCATCCGCATGCTGCCGGACTCGGACCTCGTAGCAGCGTCGGATGTCCTCGCACGGCGCGTCCATGCGATGGCGGAATCTGCCAGTGGTGACCTCGCTGCCATGGACACGCATCGGGCGATCTTGCGCGACGAACTGGTCACATTGTGCCGGGAACAGCGGCGCATGCTGCGGGAGGTGTCGAGGACCTCTCGCCTCCCGGCCGGCTTGGGTGACCTGTCGGGGCAGCCGGCGATCAAGATCCGGTTCGAGGACGCCCCCGACGACGAGACGGCGGCACGACTCGCCTCTCGGGTCGACTCCTGGGCAGCCGAGCTGGCAGTCAACCCGAAACGAGCATCATCCGCCGAGGTGCGAGCCCGGTGGCTCGCCGACGCCGTCCGCGACACCGTGCTGGACCGATCCCGAGCGGGCGCGTGGTCGATCGAGATCCTTAAGCCCCGTATCGACGGTCGGGTCATGTACTGCCCTCCGGACCGAATACCGCACGAGTTCTCCGGTGGCCAGGTTCTCACCCTCGCTGTACTCGTCTACTGCGCGCTGTCCGGCGTGCGATCGGCCCACCGCCCTGGCGGCGCCCGCCCGGCCGGCACTCTCATCCTCGACAACCCGTTCGGCGCGGCCTCCGCCGAAACCCTGATCGAAATGCAGCACCGGCTGGCCGCCCACACCGGACTCCAACTCGTCTGCGCCACCGGCCTCAACGACGCCAACGTCGACGCCGCCTTCACCGCTGCCGGCTCGGTCATCGTCAAACTCCGCAACGACGGCGACCTGCGGCGCAACCTGTCATTCCTGCGGCTACGGTCGCGGACCGTGGACGGCATTGACGTCGTTGCTTCGATCCTCGGCGGTCGCCCCGCCTCGTCGCCGCAGAACTGGGTCGACGCCACCCGATACGAGATCCGTCAGTGACCGCACTGCCCCTTCGCCCAGGAGAGATCACCGCCCTCGCCGAGGCCCTCACCACCTGTGGCCGGGTCCGGGTGCCGCTACACGAACTATGGCCACTATGGGCCGCAGCCGCGCCGCGGCTGGTTGGCGACCCCGACCAGGTAGCCGGACTGGCGCAGGCACTGGCGGAACTGTCCCGGCAACGAGTCGTCGAGTTGCCCAAGGAAGCCTGGGACGCATCAACGACGCCGCCGCTGCCCCGCTCAATCCTGGTACCCACCGCCCGCCGCACATCCCGGCCGCGTCCCTGGGTGCGCCACCCCTGGTGCCCCGAACTGGGTTGGGCCGCATCGCAACCAACCCTCTCCGAAACCCAACACAACGATCTTGTCGCCGTCAACGAATGGTTGATCCACAACCGTGGCCGCGACGTACCCGTCGTACCGATGCGCTACCGATCGGTCGAACTCTTCGGCAACGAGAAACACCTCGAAGCCTTGTCCCGAACCAGCCTGTTCGCCCCGGGCCGGCTCAACCTTGACCTGCTCTGCTGCGTTCGCAGGCCGCCGCCCCTCGCCGCCGCTGTCGTCGGACCCGGAACGGACGTGCTCGTCATCGAGAACAGTGACACCTACTGGGTGGCGATCGACATCCTTCGGCATCTCGACAGTCATCCTGTCGGCATCGTTGCCTGGGGAGCCGGACGAGCATTCCCCACCCAAGCCGAGACATTGAAGATCGACGTCGCAGGTCGCGGACCTGTCAAGGGCACCGTCTGGTACTGGGGCGACCTGGACCCCGACGGCCTGGTCATCGCCACCGACGCCGCCGCAGCGACCGCTGCGATCGACGGACCCCCGGTACTGCCCGCCGCACCTCTGTGGCACGCCATGGCCGACCGTCCCATCCAGAACCGCGGAACCATCGACTGGTCGGCATCGGCCGGCGAGACATGGCTCGGCCCAAACCTCTGGACGCGGCTCGCCGACGTCCGCGCGGCCAACGGCCGCATTGCCCAGGAAGCGATCGCGCCGTCGGTCATCGGGGATTGGGCCTTGCGTACGACATAGCCCTCCCGGCCCCGCCGGGTGCCCATGGCTGCGAGTGGCGTCGGCATGTGACCACGTCATCGCTGGCCCGTCGGTAGAGTCAATTGGTTGCGGTGTGCCTGGAGTTCGGGTCGATACGTAGCGGGGAGGACAGGCGGTGCAGGACAGTGCCGAAATCTATGAGGAGTTGATCGGGCGGCTGGAGGCTGCGGCTGCGCCGGTTGCCGTACAGGTGCGAGAGGAAGTTGGCCGGGGACGGCTGGTCAAGGGGTCGAAGCTCCCGGAGGGCGAGCGGCAGGAGCGGCAGTTTCGGTTGTCCGAGGCGAAACTGGGGCGGATCACGGATGACGAGATGGCGGTGCTGCCCCTACAGCGGTGATCAGCGGCTTGCGCTGCTGTGCGAGACGCTGCTGACCCTGGCGGAGACGATGGCGGCGTCTCGGCGCGCCGTGCTTACCTTCGCCACCCACCATGATCTGCCGAGCAGGTTCGTGGAATTCAGAGCACCCGACGACGTCGAGGCCGAGACGGCGCATTCTGATCTTGAAGCTGAGGTTGCGAAGGCGGAGCAGGCGTTGGCGCGAGTCCGCGAGGTAGTGCAGCCGCTGCGTCAGGAGGTCGGCACGTGGCAATGACGCGAAGCGAGCTGATCAGCGCCGTCGAGAGCGCGATCGGAGTTCTGTCGAGCGTCTACCGCGGCGCGGCCGCCGAGTCAGACCTGTACGAGGCCGCCCTGTTGACCATTGCTGCGGACGCTGCGGAAGCGGCGGGCGGTAGGTGCTTGGTCACCAACGACGGCCGCCGCCCGGCCGCGCAACTGACGTTCCGACGGTCGCCGGGCAACCTGTACCTGGGTGACTTTACCCATGTGGTGGCGAGCTTTCCCGGTACCCCACGCGAGTTGGAGATCCATCTTGGGGTCTACGTCACCGGAGGATCCCGCGTGCCGCACGAGTGCGACGTGGCGATCCTGGACCGGGTCGAGGCCGAACGCAGTCGGCGCGGCCTGGTACACCCACGATGTAGCAAGCTGATCGCCTCGATCGAGGCCAAGCACTATCAAGCGTCGCCCGGTTTTGGAGTCGGTCGAGCGTTCATCGGCCTGGCGGCCGAGATGGGTCAGGCGAAGTGCACGCTTGCGTTTCCCGCTCCAGGATCTTCAAGCATCAGACCGTTGCTGGCCAAGCGACGTAGCGAGTGCTATGACGAACTAATCCCAGGTACTCCCGCAGCGACTCGTCTGCGTGCCCACCTCGACCAGAGAATCAGAAACTGGATCGCAGCAGGATGAGGTAGACGGCAAGTCGGGTCTGTGGCTCCGGATGGGTGACAGGTCGGGATTCCATCTTCCACTTGATGCGTTTGATCCGGCACACTGCGTATATGTCGCTGGGTCAGGGTGCGGCGGCTGCGTCGTCGACGGTGCGGCTCGCTCTTGCCGCCGTTGGCGACGAGACGGGCATCATGGCGGCGGTCGAGTTGGGTAACCGGGCCCGGGCGACGTTGGGTCACATGCCGTACGCGGGGTACCGGGATGCGGCGGCGAGCCACACGCTGCTGCTGGCCTACGCGAGCGAGCGGGTCGTCGGGTACGCGCTGTACGGGCTCACACGGCGTCGAGTGCGGTTGACGCACCTGTGCGTCGATCCGGCGTGGCAGGGCCGCGGGGTGGCACGGCTGCTGGTGAGCTGGATCAGCGAGCGGCACGCCGACTATCCGGGGATCTTGGCGAAGTGCCGCCAGGACTACCGGCTGGGCGACATGTGGATCCGGCTGGGCTTCACCCAGATTTCGGAGCGCCCCGGCCGGAGCAAGGCCGGCCATGTCCTGATCGGCTGGTGGCGTGATCATCACCATCCGAACCTGTTCACCCGCGACGACGACACCGTGCTGGTCAGGGCCGGCGTTGATCTGAACGTGCTGCGTGATCTCGCCGAGTCCGGGCGGTCGGACGCGGACGAGTCCCGCGCGCTGATTGCCGATCAGATCGCCGACCGGCTGGAGTTGGTGCGCACGGCGGCGTTGGACGGCGAGATCAACCGGATGGCCGGACCGTTACGGGCCCGGTGCATCGCATGTGCGGAGCGGTTGACGTCGCTTCGGGCCGAGCCCGCCCGGGTGGCGCAGGTCAGCGCTGCGCTGCTTGCCGTGGCGCAGACAGATGACCCGGGGTATCCGCATAACGAGCAGGACCGGTTCGATCTGGCTCATGTCGCGGAGGCCATCGCGACCGAGCTGAACGTGTTCGTCACCCGCGACGAGCATCTGGCCCGTGTGCTCGGCCCAACAGCGGAGCGCGACCATGGGCTGCGCATCCTGCGCCCGGCCGCCGTCGTGATCCACCTCGACGAACTGGCCCGGGCCGAGGCGTACCGGCCGGCCGCACTCCTGGACACCCGGTACCGACGCCAGCTCATCGGCGTAGGCAGCGAAAGCGACCTGACCGTTCTCGTTAATCAGAGTGCGGGGGAGCGGCCGCGTGATCTGGTCCGGGCTGTCCGGGAGCTGGGCTTGGCCGGCTGCGACCGGGTCGGTATCTACAACCCCGACGGGCAGCTCGTGGCCGCCGTCGCGACCGCGTGCCGCGACGGCGCGCTGAGGGTCCCGCTGCTGCGCGTCGCCAACACGGGTCTGGCGGACACGCTGGCGCGTCAGGTGCTGTTTCAACTCCGCCAGCAGGCCCGCGACGCCGGCGCCACGATTATTAGGATCACCGACCGGTACCCGTCCGCCGCGGCCCGGCTCGCCGCCATCAGCGATGGGTTCTACGAGGCCGACGACCAGTACTACGCCTTCGTCGTGGACGAATGTGGGCCGGCGACGCAGGTCGAACACCGCGCCGCGATCGCGGCACGCCAAGCCGGCGTGCCGGAACCTGCCCCGTTAAGATCAGATATGCCAACTGTCGCCGCCGCCGAACTGGAACGCATCTGGTGGCCGGCGAAGATCACCGACAGCGGCCTGCCGACCTACCTGATCCCCATCCAGCAGGCGTTCTCCGTCGACCTGCTCGGCGTCCCACACGCCCTTGTGCGCCACGACGTCCTCGGCCTGGCCAGGGAACATGTCTACTACCGCAGCCCGAAAGGCATCCGCGTTCAGGCCCCGGCACATCTGCTCTGGTACATCAGCGGCAGCGGACCCGGCGTGGCCTACCAGTCCGGCGTCGTCGCCTGCTCCCAACTCGACTCCGTCGACACCGGCACCCCAGAGGAACTGCACAGCCGGTACCGGCACCTCGGCGTCTGGGACCTGAGCAAGATCCTGCAAGCTTCCCGCCATGGCCAAGTCCAGGCCCTGCGATTCACCAACACCGAGCCGCTCGTACACATCCCACTGCCACGCCTGCGCAGGATCGCGGCCGCCTACGGGCACCGCGCAGTACCACCGCAGGGACCGCAGCGCCTGTCGGCCGACTTGTTCGCTGCCCTCTACCAGGAAGGCCGGCACCAGTGACCAACTACAGAACATTGCTGCTGTCGCTGCGACCGCGCTTCGCCGAGGCCATCCTGTCCGGCGACAAGACCGTCGAGCTGCGCCGCCGTCCCGTCAACGCCGTACCGCAGACGCCGATCATTCTCTACGCCAGTAGCCCCACCATGGCCATCGTGGGCACCGCCCGACTCCGCGAGGTTCAAACCCTGACGCCCGACGCGGCCTGGTCCCAGCACGGCCGGTCCCTGGCCCTCAGCCGGCCCGAGTTCGACGCGTACCTCGACGGCAGCCACCACGCCTACCTGCTCATCCTGCACCGCGTCTGCGCACTCAACGAACCCCTCACCCTGCGCGAACTCCGCCAGGAAGGCCACTTCCAACCACCCCAAAGCTTCCGCTACATCGCCCCCTCCGACCCCGCCCCCGTACGCCAGCTCATCCCGACTCGCGGGCGGGGGACGGGAGAACAAAGGGAGAACGCACGTCCCGAAACAGTGCGGAAGCCGACGACACGCCGTGGCATATCGTCGGCCTCCGCACCAGCAAGAACGTCACCCAACGGTGTCAATCGTCAGGCGGCGATATTCAAGATCGTCGACTCTTAATCCGCGGGTTCGGGGTTCGAATCCCTGGCGGCGCGCCCCGGTGGACGTAGTTGGACCATTGCCCTGTCGGTGGTTCGCGTCGTCCTTCTGGAGTTGCCCGTTCCGTCTACGGCTCGCGCTTCGTAAAGCGCCAGCCTGGCCCGCAGCGGTCGCCGTCCGCGGCGTTCAATTAGTGGCTGCCCGGTACCACGGCCCCGGCGTTGTTCCGGCTTGAGGCGTTGTGTCCGTGTTGAGGACCGGACGAGGTGGAGTTGTGGGACGAGCGCGACTTCTGATGATCTTTCGGGTGTCTATGCCAGAAGATCGTCTCAGGAGTCGCGCTCGTGTCGTCATCTTCCCCGATCAGCCCTGTTGTTGACCACCTCGCCGATCTGGCCTTGTGGGAGGCCGAACTCGCCGCGAATTCGGTGGCCGCTGACCCGTTGTCGATGGCATCGTCGCTGCTCAACCGGCTCCGGCAGGTACCCGACCCTCGGCGGCTGCGGGGTCTTCGACACCCGCTGCTGGTGATCCCGGTCCTGACCGCCTGCGCGACACTGGTTGTGGGCAACGACAGTGTCACCGCGATCCGGCAGTGGGCGGCAGGTACCCCGCAAGATGTCCTGCACCGCATCGGGGCCCGGTTCAACCCGCTACTCGGCCAGTACACGGTGCGCAGCGAACGTACCTTCCGCCGGGTCCTGGCCGGCCTGGACGGTGACGCCCTCGATACAGCAACCTGCGGATACGCCGCGGACATCGTCAGAGGTGACGCCTGCGTCCCGTCATCGCGGCCACCGAAGGACCGGTCGAACGCGAGCAACGCCGCGCCGCGCAGCGGGCGGTGACCCACCCGGTGCCGGCCGGGCTGCTACCCGCCGCAGCGGTCGACGGGAAACTGTTGCACGGCACCCGCACCCCGACCGGGCAGGTGTTCCTCGTCGCCGCGATCACCCATCACCACGGGGTGATCCTGGGTCAACGCCAGGTCCCGGACAAACGCGGCGAGAACGCTGTGATCGCCGACCTGCTGGCACCGCTTCACGTGGCCGGCATGATGCTGACCCTGGACGCACTACACACGACGAAGAAGACCGCCCGGCTGATCACCGGGCCGCTGGACGCCCACCATCTTCTGATTTTGAAAGGGAATCAGCCGCTCGCCTACCAGGCGGCCCAAGCGTTGCTGTGCGGTACCGACACCGAGTTCGCCGACAGCATGAGCGTCACCGACGACCGGGGACATGGGCGTACCGAACGCCGGACCGTTCGTGTCGCGCCCGCCGATGACAGCCTGTTCCCCGGTGCCCGGCAAGTCTTCCGGCTACGCCGTGACACCGGTGGTCTCGACGGTGTCCGCACCGGCAAAGACATCATCCACGGCATCGTCAGCCTGGACGCCGACCTGGCCGGCCCGCAGCACCTCAACCACTACGCCCGCGGGCATTGGTGCGTGGAAACCGTCTCCACTGGGCCAGAGACGTGACCTTCCGAGAGGACGACTCCCAGCTCAGGACCGGTACCGCACCACGAGCCCTGGCCAGCTTCCGCAACTTGGCCCTCAACACCTTCCACTTCGCCGGACGCGCCAACATCGCCCACGCCCGCCGCGACCTGCACGACCGCACCGACACTTTCGCCGTCTACGGCATCTAACAAACCATGATCAAACCGGACGCAAAGGAACAACGCCGGGGCCCTGTGCCCGGCACCGGATGGTGTTGAAGGCGTCGATTGCCGTTTCGTCCGTGTCGGGAAGTGTGTGCAGATAGCGTTCGGTCGTTCTGATGCTGCCATGGCCAAGGCGTTCCTTGACGACTTGAAGATCGGCTCCCCCGGCAAGGAGCCATGAGGCGTGGGCGTGGCGCAGGTCGTGGATGCGAATGCTGAACTGAAGTCCAGCCGTGGTCCGCGCGCGCTTCCAAATTTGGTTGCGGAACCAGTCGCGGGGGATGTGGCCGTCGGTGTCGGGTTGGCGGGGTGTAGTGGGCTTGACTCTCTTTGCTGCCCGGCGTGCCGCGCGGTAGATCGCGAAGACGTCCTTGCAATGCTGGCATCGGCATTGGCCCGCGTTGTAGGCGGTCAAGGTGCCGTGACTGTACTGCCTACCCGCGCTGTTCGGTCTGGTAAGTCCGAGTTGCTGGGGGACCGGTTCTGCCCGCAGCCGCACTTCCGGACGTTCGTCGGGTCGCATCGCGAACAGCAGGTCGTTGGATCCGAGTCCTTCGGCTTCGACGTGAGCTTTGATCTTCTTGGTGAGCTGGATGCTGATCTTGACGCGGCGGTACTCCTTGTCCTTCGGATACTGCTTGACGTGGAATCGTTTGCCCTCAGGATGGAACTTCGGATTGACCTGTACGACCGCTCGGCTGATCGTGAAGACACGCGAGGGGAGGTGGAGATCGCTGACCCGGAGTTCGGTGAGCTCGCCCCAGCGTAGGCCGGTCTCGATGTCGGTTTCGACGAGGAGTTGCGCGTCGGCGCTCGGCAGCTTGCTGTAGAGGGCGTCGAACTGCTCAGGTGTGATGATCGTCAACGGTTTGACCGAGACCGTCGGGGTCTTCACACCCTTGCACGGGTGGAGGAACGTCACCTTGTCGAGGAACGCGGTAGTGAAGATCGCGCTGAGGATGAACCGGAGCTTCTGGATGGTCGCCGGTGTAACGTCCTCCTGCACGAGGTGTGTCACCCATTCGCGTACATGACTGGGCAGGATGTCGACCATCCTGATAGGGCCGAACCATGGCAGGATGTGCTTGTTGATCTCGTAGGTGTAGACCTCGCGGGTGGTGGGCTCCATCACGTGGTGGGGGAGCCACTCGTCCTCGACGTAACGACGGAACCGTTGGCGACCTCGACGAGGATCTCCGATCCTGCCCTCCGCCAGCTTCGCCTCGGCGTTCTGCCACGCCTTATTGGCTTCCTTCTTGTTGGAGTAGGTGCCAGCCGAACGCAGCGAGCCCCGAAGATCGAGGTAACACGCTGTGTACCGGATCGTCCCGCCGTCACGGCTCTTGCGCTCCTTGAGGTAACCCACGCGCGTCCCTCCCGCCCATTCTGATCATTTGTCCGTCGTTTGTCCGCGGACTTGCCGTCAGAACGTGTCACCATCCCTCACATGGCGGCACTCGGACCTGCCGTTCTACATGCAGATTAGCACTCGTAACGCGGGACGACCAGGCGTGAAGTGAACGCTGTTACTGCACTGACACGGAAGAGGTCACTGGTTCAATCCCAGTATCGCCCACCAGCTCGCAGGCCATGTCCCATCGACGGACATGGCCTGTACGGCGCCAATACTCGTCGCATGGCATGTGACCTGCGATTCGGATGATCGAGTCAGGCGGCCCGCGAGTACTGGTTGACCATGCCTCCGAGGACTCGTGTTCGCCGTACCGGTGCGTCGATCGCGACGACCGTGTCCAGGTCGTGATTGGGCGGATGCTGGTCGAGGCTCTGATGTGGCCGGTGATCGTTGAAATGGCGCTCGTACGCGCCGAGGACGGCACGGGCATGACGCTCGTTGTAGATCAGCATCCGGTCGGTGCACTCGGCCCGGACGCTGCGGACGAACCTTTCCGCGAAACAGTTCGCGCGTGGCGTGCGGGGTGGGGTCTTGATGACCTCGACGTTCTCGGCGGCGAACACGGCGTCGAACGATTCGGCGAACTTCGCGTCTCGGTCTCGGATCAGGAGCCGAAAGCTGCTGATCCGATCACCAAGGTCCATGACCACGTTGCGGGCCTGCTGGGTCGTCCACTCGGCCGTCGGATGGGCCGTGACGCCCACGATATGTACCCGTCGAGTGGCGATCTCCATCACGAACAAGACATACAACCGGCGCAGCGTGATGGTCTCCACGTGGAAGAAGTCGGTGGCCAACAGCCCGGACGCCTGCGCTCGTAGGAACGTCCGCCAGTTGGTGTCGACCTCGCGGGGTGCCGGGCCAATCCTGCCGGCGGCGAGGATCCGGCGGATGGTGCTGGCACCGACGCGGTGGCCGAGGCCGACCAGCTCGCCTTGAATCCTGCGGTGGCCCCATCCGGGGTTCTCCCGCGCCAGCCGGACGATGAGGTCGCGGACGTCGTGGCTGATCCGCGGCCGGCCTGCCCGGTTGGGATAGGTCCAGTGCCGGCTGACGAGACGACGGTGCCAGGACATGAGTGTCGACGGCGTGACGATCCGATGCCGCCACAGGTCGCGGGGAAGGCTCCGAACGAGTGCGGACAGCACCGCTCGGTCCGGCCACGACAGCCGGGGTCGACCGACCTGCCGCCGCAGCACGGCGACTTCGTGGCGCAGCACCAACAACTCGGCGACCATCGCAGACTCACCCCGCGTTATCTGCGGCAACCAGCCGAACATCCGAACCGCGCTCAGGTACAACAGCCGAACGAGCATGCAGCCGATCCTGCGTGCCAGCCGCAAAACCGCAGCTCACACTGAGCGCAACAGTTCTGGCACCGTACAGGGCCGCACGGTCTGTTGATTTGTGACGATCAAGAAGGCCCGTGCGGCCCTGTCCCATTCTGTCTTCACCGGCGTCTCGCGCAACCACCTCGACCGGCTGGTCGCCGAACTGGCCGAACCGTTTCACGCAGCCCGGGAAGGGCGGCTGTACCGACGCCGGGGCGGACGAGAACGACGCCGCTACCCGGGTGCTGGGCATCCGGTAACGCTGAGCCTGCGCGACCGGGTGCTGGTCACCCTGGCGTGGCTGCGTCTGGCTCTGCCACACCAGGCTTTGGCGCTGTGGTACGGCGTGGACCGCTCCACCGTCTCCGCCGCGATACATCAGATCACGCCGCTGCTGGCCAACCGGGGCTTCACCACCCCCACCGGCGTCCGCCTGTACACCTTGGCCGACGTGCTGGCCTACGCCGCCGCTGAAGGCCTCGTGGTGCGCCTGGACGGCACCGAGATTCAGGTCCGCCGCCCCCAAGCGCACCGACCCGGCCGGCGGACGTTCGTGTCCGGGCAAGAAGAAACAGAACACGATCAAGGCAACCATCGCCTCGGCCGCCCGCGGCCGCCCCATATGGGCCGGCGCGACTCGACCCGGGCGCATGCACGACCAGACCGCCGTCAAGACCGAAGGCATCGACGAGCTGATCCACCGGTACCCGGAAGTAAAGTTCCTCGTCGACTCCGGCTACCGCGGCCTGGCCAACGACCATCCCAACCAGGTCATGGCGCCGCCCTTGAAGCCGAAGAAGGACGCCCCACCCGCCCAGGTCGCCGAGGTGCCGGTTCTGCTCGCGGGCTTGGGCGGTCATTGCCATGATGGTGCGGAACCGGGCGCGCAGGATTTCCCGGTTGGACTGGTGACCCAACAGCATCATTAGCGCCTGGTGGATGGGACTGCTCAGGTCGACGGGCCCATGGGTCTCGGGAAGCCACAGCTGCACGCCGCACGAGGCAAGCGCGGCGGCGATGTGGGTGAGTTGGTCGCCGTGGAAGGCGCGTTCGTACTCGCCGATCACCACGGCGTCGAAGGGGCGGTCGGGACTCGTAACGGCGGCCAGCAGCGCGGCGGCCTTGGGCCGCTCCGTCCAGGGTAGGCGGCGGGAGCAGCCGACGTCGAAGTACTCCACGACGATCCGGCCGACACCGGCGATCGTCTGGCGGGCTGAGTCGAGCTGCCAGGCCCGCGACGACGTGGCGTCCTGGTACTCGCCGGTGGAGATCCGGCCGTAGAACGCAAACCGCAGAGCACCCACAACGGCCGGTGCCCGACGCCGGCGGATTCTCTGGCGAGTCGGCGTGACGTGCAGCCACCCGGACAACGAGCCGGCGTCGTCGACGCTCGGGGTACGGCCCATGTAGACCACCTCGCCGGGGTAGCTCACCCGGTCCAACGATGGTTTGGGTCGCCGTGTGATGAGCGGATCGGACCCCGGTAGCGGGTACGCGGTCAAGTTGACCGTGACCAAACCTTTACTAAGAAACTCACAGCCGTCGTTACCCCAGCCGGCCGTCAGTACGTATCCACTTGTGGGGGGGAGTGACGGGTGTGAACTTCCATGTGCTCGGACCGGTCCAGATTTTCGACGGCCAGGAGCCGGTGGCGGTCGACGGCGCCAAGGCCCGCGCCCTGCTGGCCTGCCTGCTGATCCACGCGAACACGGTGGTCTCCACCGACCGGTTGGTCGAGTACCTGTGGGGCGACCGGCCACCGAGGAGCTGCCTGGAGACGCTGTACGCGTACGTGTCCCGGCTGCGTCGACTGCTCGGTCCCGGCGTCCTGACCACCCGGCCGCCGGGGTACCAGCTCACGGTCGAGGCCGAGCGGCTGGACGCTACGTACTTCGAGGTGCTGCTCGGGCGGGGACGGGTGGCCGTGCGCAACGGCCGTCCCCGGCGGGCGGTGACCGCGTTCCGCAAGGCGCTCGCGCTGTGGCGGGGACCGGCGCTGGCCGAGTTCCGCGACGAGCCGTTCGCCGCCGACGAGGTGGCCCGCCTGGAAGGGCTGCGCACGAGCGCGCTGGAAGAGTGTCTGGCCGCGGAACTCGCGCTCGGCCGGCACGCCGAGGTGGTCGAGGAACTGCGACAGCTGGTGGTGGAGCATCCTAACCGGGAAGCCCTGTGGTGCCACTGGATGCTCGCCCTGTACCGGTGCGACCGGCAGGCCGACGCGCTGGCGGCCTACCGCGCCGCCATCGTCCGCTTCGCCGAGGAGCTGGGCATCGAGCCGGGCGCCGCACTGCGCGAACTGCACCACCGCGTTCTCAACCAGGATTCCGCGCTGGACTGGGTACCTCCCGATCCCCTGCCCGCCGCGCTGGCCGACGCCGGTGGACGCGGCCGCCTCGTCGGGCGGGAACGGGAGCTGGGCAGCCTGAGCGACGCCTGGCGCGCCACCCGCGAAGGCGTACCACAGCACGTCTTCCTCGCGGGGGAGCCCGGCATCGGCAAGACCCGGCTCGCGGTCGAGCTGGCGATGCGGGCGCACGCGGACCGGGCGACCGTCCTGTGGGGACGCGCCCGGCGCGACAGCCTGGCGCCGTACGAGCCGTTCACCGAGGCGCTGCGGGACTACACGGACCGGTGTGCGGCCGGCGACATCGTCGAGCGGCTCGGTCCCGACGCGGCCGACCTCGGCCTGCTGGTGTCTGGGACAGCCGAGGCGTCCGGCCCGCGTACCCGCGAGCCGAAGGCCCGCCGGTACCGCATGTTCGAAGCCGTCGCCGATCTGCTCCGGGCCGCCGCGTCGGACCGGCCGGTACTACTCGTGCTCGACGACCTGCACGACGCGGACCGGTCCACGCTGCTTCTCCTCGACCACCTGGTCCGGCGGCTGCGCCACACACCGGTGATGATCCTCGGCGGGTACCGGGAGACCGACCTCACCGGCCACCATCCACTCGCCGCGTTGCTGGCCGCGCTGCGCGCCGACGACCTCGCCACGCACGTCTCCATCGGCGGCCTGGACGCCCGCGGCGTGGGCCAGCTGGCGCGGGTGTTCGGGGACGCGCCGCTGCCGTCCGTCGTCGTCCGCGCGGTGCAGCAACGCACCGGCGGCAACCCGCTGTTCGTCGAGGAGATCCTGCGCGACCTGCGGGCCACCGGTGCCCACGCCGAGACGGCGGTACGTCGCCTGGCCGTCCCGGTACGGGTCAAGGACGTCATCGCCCAGCGCCTGGCCCGGCTGCCCACCGGGGTCCGGCGGGCGCTCGGCGCGGCCTCGGCGATCGGCCACCAGTTCGGCCTCGGCGTGCTCGCGGCCGTTCTCCAGCAGCCCGAGCACGTGGTATCCGAACTCATGGAGGTGGCGGTCGAGTCGGACATCGTCCGCGAGGACGGCGTCGGACCGGGCCGGTACGCGTTCTCCCATCCCCTGATCCACGACACCCTGTACGAGAGCCTCACCAAGACCAGGCGGGCATCGCTGCACCGGCGGGTCGGCGAGGTCCTCGAACGGCTCCGCGCCGAGCACGCCGGGGTGTCGCTCGGCGAACTGGCCCGCCACTTCCACCGCTCCGCGCTCGACGACGCCAGCCGCGCGGTCGACATCGCGACCCAGGCCGGCGACGAGGCCACCGCGCTGCTCGGCTTCGCCGAGGCACGCAGCCACTACGAGCAGGCCCTGGACCTGCTGCGGCTGGCCGATCCGCTGGACCGCGACCGGCGGCGGTACCTGCTGCTGGCCCTCGGCCACGCCCGGCAGTGCGAGTACGACACGGCCGGCGCCCGTCAGGCGTTTCTGGACGCCGCCCGCCTGTCGCTGGAGTGCGACCGTCCCGACGACCTCGCGACCGCCGTGCTGGGCATCATGTGGGGCATCGAGTTCGGCCAGGTCGACCCGGACACGGTCGCCCTGCTGGACGACGCGCTGCCCCGCCTCGACCACGCCGACCGGTCGCTGCATGCCAAGCTGCTCGCGACGCTCGCCCGGGCACTGCCCGCCGACGATCCCCGGGTCGCCGACCTCGCGCGTCAGGCGCTGCTGACCGCCCGGCGGGTGGCCGACCCGGACACGTCGGCCTTCGTTCTCGCGGCCACCCTGCTGGCGACGTGGGCTCCCGACAACAGCGAGGCCCGCCGGGCCACGGCCACCGAGCTCATCCGGCTGGCCGACGAGTCCGGCTGGGTGGAAGTGGCGATGGAGGCGCACAACTGGCGCTCCGCGGTCTACGAGGAGTACGGCGACCTGCCGGCCAGCGATGCCGATCTGGCCGCGCTCGACAGGCTGGCCGCGCGGGCGGGCCGACCCTTCTACACCGCGACGGTCGCGATGCGCCGGGCCGGGCGCGCTCTGGCCCAGGGCCGGTACGACGACGCCGAGCGGTTCGCCGCGGTGACCCTCGCGCACGGCGGGGAGGGGACCAACTTCCAGGGCGCGGTCAACCTGCAGATGTTCCAGCTGTACCGGGACCGGGGCGCACTCGGCCGGATCGCCGACCGCCTCGTCGGGTTCATCGAGTCGCTTCCGGAGATCCCGGCCTGGGGCTCGGCCCACGCGGTGCTCCACTACGAGCTGGGCCACCTCGACCTCGCCGCGTCCGCGGTGCGGGACCTGGGAAAGGACGACTTCGCGGGGATACCTCGGGACTGGTTGTGGATCGGGGCCATGGGCCTGCTCGCCGAGGTCTGCGCCGGCCTGTCCGACTGCGACAACGCCGCGACCGTGTACCGCCTGCTGCTGCCCTACGCCGAACGCGTCATCGTGGTCGCGCACGGCGTGCTGTCGATGGGCCCCGCGGCGCGCGGCCTGGGTCTGCTGGCCGCGACGCTGGGCCGGATCGACGACGCGGAACGGCACTTCCGTACCGCCATCGACATCAACACGCGCTGCGGCGCGCTGCCCTGGCTGGTCCGGACCCAGCTCGGCTATGCCGACCTGCTGCTGGCCCGCGGCGCGCGGGGTGACGTGACGCGGGCCCGGTCGCTGCTCGCCGAAGCCCAGGCCACCGCGGCCCGGCTGGGCATGCGGGTCAGCGTGAGCAGGGCCGCATGAGCTGCAAGGCAACCACAAGGTAGCCCTGTCAGGGTGGGCCGTCACGAAGGTCTCCAACATCGATGTGAGGTATCCGATGCGCGCCCTGTCCGCAGCTCGGCACCGTCTGGCCGGCCACCGGCCGGTGCGCTGGCCGCGCCGTCGCCGGCTCGTTCCGTTACTCGCAGTCCTCGGCGCCCTCGGCATGGTCGCCGGCTTCCTCGGATTCGCCGGCAGCGCCAGCGCGGCGGACCTGACCGCGCGGTTCGACTGGTCGGTGCCCGACCGGCTGCACAACCGGATCAACGGCGCCCCGGACACCAACACCCCGACGGCCGACTACATCAACCCCGGTTCCTGGCATGTGGATCTCGACGGCTGCGCTTCCCGGCCGCCGGACCGGCCGATCGTCCGCTACGAGTGGTGGATCAACATCGGCGGCCAGGTGGACCACCGGTCCAGTACCGGCTGCCAGGAGGGTATCGACCTACCCGCGCAGGGGGCGTACCCGGTGACGCTGACGGTCACCGACATCAACGGCGAGACCGCCACGAAGGCCGGGTACATCACGGTCCGGGACTACCTGATCGTGTCGCTCGGTGACTCCGTCGCCTCGGGCGAGGGCAACCCCGACTTCCTCGCGTCCGGTCCGATCCCGGGCGGCTGGACGAACACCCTGTGCCACCGGTCGGGGTGGTCCGGCCCGGCGCAGGCGGCCGGACGGATCGAGCACGCCGACCGGCACACGTCGGTGACCTTCGTGTCGCTGGCCTGCTCGGGAGCGGGGATCATCGACGGACTGCTGAACCCGTTCGCGAACTCGGACTGGCCGCCGGGCACCGCACCCCTGCCGCCGCAGGTCGACACGCTCGCGCAGCTGCTGTGCCCGCCCGGAGCCAACTGCTCCAGCCGCGACCAGCTCCGGCAGATCGACACGCTGCTCATCCAGGCCGGCGCCAACGACCTGCACTTCAGCCAGATCGTCACCGACTGCGCGCACCCGTTCCCGCTCTTCCGGGGCTGCGACACCAGCGGTGGCGACACCGTCAACCGGCTGGCCCAGGACCTCAGCGAGCTGCCGGGTCGCTACGACCTGCTCGCGCAGCGGGTGAACGACCGGTTGCGGTACTCGGCGGCCTACCTCGGGGAGTACCAGGATCCGACCCACGACGCCAACGGCCAGCCGTGCGAGATGCGGCTGGAAGGCGCGGTGAGCGACGAACTCGGCACCGGCGGAGACGGTGTCATCAGTGCGTCCGAGTCGGCGTGGGCGTACTTCGCGGTGATCCAGCCGTTGAACGGCATGGTCCACCAGAAGGCGGCGCAGTTCGGGTGGCAGGTGCTGGACGGCATCGCCGACCGGTTCGGCCCGCACGGATACTGCGCCGCCGCCCACTGGATCGTCCACTATGGAGAGTCCAAGCGGGACCAGGGCGACAAGTTCGGCACGATGCACCCGAACCAGCAGGGCCACCAGGCGTACGCCGACCGGATCGAACAGGCCATGCGGCAGATGACCGCCGAGCCGCTCTACAGCGTCGTATGGCAGCGCAGTGACGAGTTCGAGCAGCAGCTGACCGACGCGACCTACGCCGAGTTCCGTGCTCGCTATGACGCGCTGTGGGGCCAGGGCTGGCGGCTGAAGGCACTGTCCAACACCGTCGTCAACGGGCAGACCCGGTACAACGCCACCTGGCATCCGAGCGACGACGGCGAGGTCCAGCTCTACGAAGCCACTTTCGACGAATACAGCGCCAGGTACGGCGAGCTGTGGAATCAGGGCTGGCGGCTGAAGCTGCTCGACACGATCGTGCGCGGCGGTCAGCTGCGGTACACCGCGGTGTGGCAGCCCAGCACCGATGGCGAGACGGCCGTCTACGGCTGGCGGTTCCAGGACTTCAAGAACAAGTACGACGAGCTGTGGGGCCAGGGCTGGCGGCTGAAGTCCCTGTCGGTCAACCAGGTGGGTGGAGAGTCCCTCTACACCGCCGTGTGGCAGCCGAGCAATGACGGCGAGCGGCAGCTCTACGAGGCCACCTGGGACGACTACAACGCCACGTCCAACGAGCTGTGGAACCAGGGCTGGCGGCTGAAGCTGCTCGACACCTCGGTGCGGGACGGACAGCTGCGGTACACCGCCGTATGGCAGCCCGGCACCGGGGACGAGACGGCCGTCTACGCCTGGCGGCCCGACGACTTCCGGGCCAAGTACGACGAGCTGGCCAGCCAGGGCTGGCGCCTGAAGCTCCTAACAGTCAGCACCCCCTGAACGGACCGCACCGCACGGACCATCCGACTCGACGCCGCGGCGCACTACGCGCCGCGGCGTCGAGTGGTGTGTCGTGAATGCTCCCCCGGTAGACCGCAAGGCACCTGCAAGGTGTACCTGCCACGGTGTATTCCTCGACGCGAATCCTCACCTCCCCAGCCGACCGAGAGGAACGACAGTGAGCAACGAAACAGTCCGTACCCCACCGCGACGGAAGGCGCGCCTCCTGGTCTTCGCCGGCGCGTTCGTCGCCCTGCTGGGATCGGCCATCGCGGTGCCCGTGGTGGCGAACGCCGGCGTGGGCAGCTCCCACTGCGGCGTCCCCGTCTACGGTGCCATCGAGGACAAGTACGGTGAGCTCGGCGCCGAGGGCGGGCCGCTGGGCTGCCCCACCAACGAAGAGTCCGACGCCGCGCGGGGCGGCCGTTGGCAGGCGTTTCAGTCCGGCTTCGTCTTCTGGCACCCCGCCCTCGGCGCGCACGCCGTGTACGGGTCGATCGCCACGAAGTGGACCGAGATGGGCCGGGAGAACGGCGTCCTCGGGTACCCGGTGACCGACGAGACCGGCACGCCCGACGGCGTCGGCCGGTACAACCACTTCGAGTTCGACGGCTCCATCTACTGGACCCCCTCTACCGGGCCGCACGCGGTGTACGGCGCGATCCGCGACAAGTGGGCTGCGCTGGGCTGGGAGCAGGGCGCCCTGGGGTACCCGGCCACCGACGAGGCGACGACGATCGACGGAACGGCCCGGTACAACGACTTCCAGAATGGCGCGATCAACTGGACGTCGACCGCGGGCGCGCACCTGTCGAGGATCGAGTTCAGCTGGGTGCCCAATCTCGACAACATCACCGCATCGGAACACCTCACCCTGTACCAGAACGGCGCCTTCCTCTTCTCAGGGTCGTTCCACGACAACTCCTGCTGCTTCACCTACGACGTCGGCCTCATCGACGCGATCCGTACCCCGCAGGGCAAGGCGTTCGTGTTCACCGAACGCGGTACGGTGCACGGCACCCGCGACCCCCGGTCGAGCACGCACTCCTGGAACACCTCGGGCCAGAACACGGCGCTCGCGGCCGAATGGATGGCCCTGGACCAGAGCTTCACCGAGAACGCGAACGCGACCAGGTCCTCCGCGCTGGGCGGCCTGTGGAGCGACGTGCAGAGCGCCATCGGACCGGTGAGCAAGGTCATCTCCGTGGTCGGATCGCTGTAGACCGCCACGCTCGATCCTGGATAGGCCCGGGCCTGGCAGCCGACGCTGTCGGGCCCGGGCCGGCGGATTACCCGGTACCGGCCTGTCCACCAGATGCCGTCACCACCGTAGCCGTGAACGTCTTGGTGATCGAGCCGATGCGAAACTGCGTCCCTGGGTCTACCTGGCGAGCCCGTCCAACGTCGGCCCAGCCCACCGCCGCAGCCTCTACCGTCTCCCCATGACGGAACCCGGCCGGCACCGCTGGAATCGCATTGGCGTACTGGAACACCCAACCCCATCGCGCAGCCCGGCGTGTCGCTCTAACTCATACGCCCATCCTCTCCGACGCCCCCGTAGTCGCCGAATCCCGCAGTGGCTGCGCTATTCCAGGAACACAGCGATATCCACGATCGTGGGCCATGGGGAAATGGTTCGTGTTGATCCTCGGACACAGTTTCCCAGCATCCCTGCTTGATTTGACGTACTGGTGGTTGAGTGCGCTCAACCACGCCGTAGCGGCACACATGACCCGGTCGACGCCGCACGGAGCTGCGGGGTGGCCGTCATGACCGCCTCCGTGATCTCCGCGGTGATCCCACCGACGACTCCTGCCGACAGACACGGCGGCGCACGGTCGGCGTCAGGGAACTCCCGACGCCCGTTGCCCGTCCCGCGCCTCGCTTCGATGCGCGCCCGATCCACGGTGTACGGGTTCGCCGCGATCGATTGCAACGGCCGAGTCGCCGAGAACACCGTGATCCGTGCCCTCGGCTGGGCACCGGGCACCCGATTGGACATCCGGGAAGGCAGCGGCCTGGTACTGGTCAGGGCAGACCGGCAGGGCGTATTCAGCATGACCAGGCAGGGACACCTGCGGCTGCCGGCCGCGGTCCGGCACTGGTGCGGGCTGGTACCCGGGGATCGGGTGCTGTTGGTGGCCGACCCCTCCGACGGGCTGCTCGTCGTTCATCCGCCGGCCGCGCTCGATGCCATGGTCAGCCAGTTCCACGCCTCGGTGCTGGGCGGTGATGCCGCATGACCGCGCACCTGACGTCCGCGCCCACCGCTGCCGAACTGGACGCCGCCCGGCTGCTGCTGGCCAGGATGGGCATCTCACCTGCGGACCTGCTGCAGGCCGCGCCGAGCCGGCCGCCGGCGCCCACGTTCGCCGAGTACATCCCGATCGTGTCGGCGGCGGTCGGCGCCGGCACGCGGCGGGCATATGGCACCTACTGGAACCGAATTCTTGACCAGTGGGGACAGCGCCGGCTGGATGAGCCCACCCCGTCCGAGGTCGAGCTGCTGGCCGAGCATGTCCGCACCCACGTGGTGGCCCGCCGCAACGCCCGCGGCGGGCGCAGTGCCGCCGAGCATGTCATCGCGGCGCTGCGCTGCCTGTACAACCATGCCGTCGCCGACGGGTACCTCGCCGAAGCGGACAACCCGGCCCGCAAGGTAGCCAAGCCGCGGCGGCTGCCCAGCACCCGCCGGGCGGTGCCCGACGCCCGCCTGGCGGAGATCAATCGGATCGCGGCCAGTACCGGCAATGATCCGACGCTGGACAGCCTGCTGCTGCGGCTGCACACCGAGACCGCCTGCCGCCGGGGCGGGGCCCTCGCGCTGCGGCCCGCGGATTTGGACCCGGACCAATGCCTGGTCCTGCTGCGCGAGAAGGGCGGTACGGTGCGCTGGCAGCCGGTGTCCCCGACTCTGATGGCCCATCTGCAGCAGCACGCCCGAGACCGTCACGCCCCACCGATGGGACGGTTGCTGCGCTACCGCGACGGGAAGCCGCTGACCTACCGGCGCTACGACCATCTATGGCAGCGCATCGGCGAGCACCTGCCGTGGGCGGCCGTGCAGCAAATCAATACCCACTGGCTGCGGCACACCACCCTGACCTGGGTGGAACGCAACTTCGGCTACGCCGTCGCCCGCGCCTACGCCGGCCACACCGACGGCGGCAACACCACGACGTACATCCGCGCCAGCGTCCAGGAGGTCGCCGCCGCCCTCGCCACCCTCACCGGCGAACCACACCCACTTGCCTGACCGAGGCGCACGAGGTCGATGGTGTGAGTCTGGCCGCCCTTCAGCCGGGAACGGCCCGGACTCACATCGGTGACCCAGAGGTATCACACGGAATCACAACTACCGACGTCCGAAACTGGCGACCTGGACTGGACTGACCCGTCCGGGTGAAGGTGGCTACGTCCCTGCGAGCGATCGCAATCGGCCCCGGAACGGCCCAATCAACCGGCGTGACGGGCCCGGGCACGGTTGCCGGGTCGCGCGTGAGCGTTGTCGATCTGGTCACGTGGTCTCCTTATACGGCGGGTCGCGCGCTATCGGCCTCTCTGGCTCCACCCTGGCGGTAAGCCCCGGGGTCTTTCGAATTAACGACCTCACTCTGTTCGGGTGGAACGATCGCATCTCATCGCAAATTGCCCTCTACTTTTCGTAGCGCGTACTCGAGCATCGACGCGGTGCGGCTCTGGCAGCAGCGGCTGGAGACCACCAGCGGCTGGGTTGAATAGCCGCCGCCTCCAGACACCCAGCCCGGTGCCGCCGGGCCGCTGCCACACATGCGCCAACGTGTTCAACATCCGCAACACCGCTTGACGTTGGAGCCACAGCGACGGGTTCGACGAACCCACGCCGCTACCATGAGGTGGGCTGCTCATACACCCCTCGGTTCGCTGCCAAGTACGGTTCGGAAATGGCGAACTGAGCTGCTTTCAGGTGTGGGCACAGCCGGGTCGCGTCCTCGGCGCAGGACACGTGCATCGGCGGGTCCAGGTAGCCGCCGTGCTCGACGTTGCGGGGTCCGCCGAGAAACGCTACCCAGCGGCCCATCCGCTGCCCGCACAGCCCGCAGTCGCGGTTGGCTGCGCCGTGTAGGGCTTTGGGCCCGTCGATGGCGGCGAAGTTGGCGCTGCCGTCGGGGTTGACCACCTGCGCGGACGGGATGCGTAGGCGGCGTTTCGGGTCGATCGGCCGGGCGGCGAAGCGTCGGTTCATCTGCGGCAGGTCAGCCATCGGCGTCTGGCCTCCCCGCTGCTGGGTTTCGCCGCGCGGGCCTGCCGGACGCGTAGCCGGTGCGCCCTCGCAGGCGCCTTCCACGGGTGCGAATGATCATCATGGTGGGTCCGTTCGTGGTTGCCTGTTCGTGGCTTGGGCCGCGGCGAACCCCGGGGGCGGGTCACGCCACGGACGGGGGTTGATGGGTGTGGCCCACCCAGACGGGTTCACGCCGGGACGGGTGGCGCGGACTTCTGCCGCCGACGCCGGCGTCGCGGTGGTGTCGTGGCGGGCGGGCCGCGGGTCCTTGCGGTGATCGCCGTTTGCCGGAGCTGGGGTTGCTCGTCCGATCAGCTCTTCAGGCCGCGGCCGCGACCCAGCCGAGCACGGTCTGGTAGTCCTCGCCGTAGTTGGACTGCACGACACCCTCAAGGTCGCGCGCCTGGCCGCACAGGTGGGCGATCGACGTGTTGACCATGAGATTGATGCCGTCGCGCAGTCCTTCATCGCCGGCGTGTACGGCGTCGAGGATGTCGTTGGCCGCCTCGTTGACGGCGTCGAGGATCTGTTGGCGGGTGAACGTGGCCGCGGCCGATTCGACCGCCGGTCGGGTGCCGTCTGCGGCCGTCCCGGCCTCGCCGTTCCTGTGGGACAGTGCGGGCTTGGCGGCGTGGTACGCCCTCACGAGCGTGGACACCTGGTTGGCGATGTGCGTGAGGGCGGACAGTATGGCCGGGAGCCCGTGCTGGTCGTCGTCGGCGAAGTCCCTGATGTCCTGGTGCAGGCTCGCCAGTCGCAACCCGTTGGTCAGGTCGACGGTGATCAGGGCACCCTGGTTGCGGGCGTCGCCGTCGGGGATGAGCCAGAGCTCCACGCGGCTGATCTCGCCGCTGAGGTGCAGACCGTCCGGCTGCGCGCCAGCACGCACCGGACGGTGGACAGGAAGTCCTCCGCGCCGCGGCCGGTCAGCTCTTCGTCGACGCCGAGGTCCTCGGCGCGGGTGAGCCCGGGGTGGGCGTCGCTGGGCTGGTGCAGCCACGCCTGGGCGGCTGAGGGGTCGAAGGTCAGTGGCGGTGTGTAGTGCATCGGTGGTTCCCTTCTTCGAAGTTCACCGGGACACCGCGCCGGGCCGCGTACCCACCCCCGGGGTCCCGGGGGTTGCGGCACGCGGCCGGTGCGGTGCGGTCCCCGGGAGGGCCCAAGACGGGTGGGTGGCTGGGTCTGGCGGTCGCCGGTCCCCGGTGCGCAGATCGCCGATCTGGTCGGTGTCCGCGCCCAGCGGCACGCCTGGGCGGCCCAACGCGCGGGTGTAGCGTCCAATCGCCAGCGCTTCGGACGGCAGGTCGGGGTGGTCGTCGGCGTGGGCCTGGGGTTGGTCGGTACTCACATCGACCCGGCCGCACGGCGGCTTGTGCCCGGTGACCTTGTCCTGGCCGGATAGTCCGCGACTGCTGAGGTGTGCCGGCGGGTGCGCCGTGGACTGGTCCAGGATGGCTTAGTGCTCATTGCCGTTAATTCGTCGGGGGTCACGCAGCGGCGGATGGGGGCGGGTGGGTGGCGAGGCGTTGGAGGAGAGCATCAAGATCTTTCTTGGTGTATCGCCAGTTGAACGGCCGGGCGCCGAGGTTGTAGTGGTCCTGGAACGCATTGAGCCGGTCCTCGACGTCGGCCAGGTCGTAGAAGTCGTTGGGCGTGACGGCCTTGCGCTGCACGACCGAGAAGTAGATCTCCACCTGGTTCAACCAGCTCGCGTGCACCGGAGTGTGCACGATCGTGGCGGTGGGCCACGCCGCTGACATGCGGTCGATGGACGTCTGTCCGCGGTGGGAGGAGCCGTTGTCGACGATCCAGAACACCCCTGCGTGCCGATGCGTAGGGTTCGCAGGTCATGACCTGCTCGACCAGCCGCGCGAACGGAGCCAGGCCGGTGGTCGGTTCGCAGCGGCCGTGGACCTTGCCGCGGTGCACGTCCAGCGCGGCGAGGTAGGCCAGGGCGCCGCCGCGGTCGTACTCGTGCTCGACACGCATCAGCCTCGACCGGCCCGGTGGCAGGGTGGGATGGCAGCGGCAGCGGGCCTGGATCGAGGTCTTCTCGTCCGCGCTGATCACGAACTCGTCGTCGCCCAACGGCCGGCCCTGCCACGTGCGCGCGTAGAGGTCGAGCACCACGTTGGCCTTCGCGGCGAAGTCCGGGTCGCGCGGGAAGATCCACGACCGGTACCGCCACGGCTTGATCGCGTCTGCGGCCAGCCAACGGGCCACGGTGGAGCCGGAGATGTCGTCGACGATCCCGGCGGTGACCGCCTCGCCGGCCAGTTCGGCCGCGCTCCAGCGTGACAGCGGCACCCCACGGTCGGCCGGCAGTTCACACGCCAGGGCCTTGACCTGCGCCTGCTGCACTGGGGTGAACACAGGCGGGCGGCCGGGCCGGTCCGCGTCGGCCAGCCCTTCCAACCGGCGCGCCCAGAACCGGCGCCGCCACTTGCGCACGGTGTCCACGTGCACCCCGTGGCGGACGGCGATCGCGGTGTTCGCCGCGCCGCCCGCAGCGGCCAACACGATCCGTGCCCGCAGCACCAGCCGATACTCGGTGGCAGACCGACGCGCCAACGCCTGCGGCGCAC